>Ga0315334_10001783_pt1 | contig 13397 bp, 13 predicted proteins | sample M150034915metaG_FD_205555 | JGI IMG/M metagenome (GOLD analysis project Ga0315334, IMG submission 205555) | Ammonia-oxidizing marine archaeal communities from Monterey Bay, California, United States - M1 500m 34915 | ecosystem: Environmental > Aquatic > Marine > Intertidal zone | place: USA... | reverse complement strand
TCTTTGTCTTGTATTGACCGTCGCCTACCCAATAGAAATGTACATTTGGCATTTTTTTAATAACTTCATCTAATGTCAGCATTTCCTTTGTTTTACCCCACCAATTTGCATCATGACACATTCCAACACATGGATGTTTTAACGTCATGCCATTAGCTGGATACCATCTTGATGCATCTAATCCTTCAAGAAAATGAAATGTTTTTGCGTTAGGTATATGTTCCTTGATTATATCATCAAGATAATCTGCAGTCATAAAAATTCCTTGGCATTCCCGAAAAACTTTTTCTGCATTTTTTTGTCTCAAATTAACAACTGTTTGCATGAATGGATCTTTGTATATTGTTTTTTTTGCCCATTCCTGTTCCATCCAAAAATGTCCTCTAAGATAAACAAATAACGGAATTCCTTTTTTGATTGTTTCTAAGCCAAAATGTGCTTGTCTATCCACAAAAACCACATCTGGTTTGTAATCGTTAATTAAATCATGAAATTTTTTCTTTGAAAACCAGTCTTTGGGATTCTTACTTGGAAATCCTGTAGCATAGTCAGTTTCTCGGACAAGTTTGTATTCATGCCCTATTTTTTCCAAAGCTTCACCAAATTCTTTTAAATGAAAGTATTTTCCAATACTCTTCTTAGCAGTTCCTCCTCCTGCTCCGGATGCAATTAAAACTTTCAATGCTTCCTTATTAGAAACTACAAATTTAAATCGTTAACATGTTTGATATTTTATTAAGATCACTTAAATTCATAATATTTGAATTAAGATTCTAGTTTTCCCATTCGTATTTTTTTTCAATTAATTTGAAAAGTTCTTCATTATGGTCTTTAAAGTAATCTGATAATATTTCTCTAGTATCTTTTTTCATAGGAGAATAATTACCTTTTTCCATTAGTTTTTTACCTTTTATACTAAATTCTGGTATATTCAAAAAATTAAAAATTTGTTTGTATGTTAAACTATCATCTTTTTTAAATTCTTCAGTAGATAATACGAGTATGTTATTTCTAGGAAATAGTTCAAACCATGGTTTCAATTGTATTGCATACAAACTTTTTTTGATATAATGTCTATCATCATTAGAAAATTCATGTAATTTAGTATCATCCTTATCACGAAATTCTTGTTCTAACATGTTAATTTCTTGAGATATGGCATCTTGAAATTTCCTGTTTTCTGTTCTATCTCTAACTGACACATTAAATTGTGAATAGGCTCTATCAATTGGATTTCTCAACATTATGATAATTTTTATCTCTGGTTTAATTTTCTTAACATTCTCGGCAGTTCTCCTGCTTTCCATATATCTTGTTGTCACATCAAATGACAAAAACTTCCCATATTTTTTCTGCATTTTCTTTTTATATGAAATAGTTGAAAAAAATGAACGGTACCAATTTACTCCTAAGTGGAAATTATCATTAAAAAATCCTATATTATCATGATGCGATTTTGCAATTGATGGATGTTCTGGAAGATGATGGAATAGTGATGTTGTACCACATCTCTTTGCACCTATAATTAAAAAATCTGGTAAAACTCTGATTGGACTCGTAATCGCATAATAATTTCTTTTGAATAATTGATGATAAATGAATCTAAAGATTGACATAATATTAGTAAAATAATGATTTAATTATTTAATATACTGTGTTTCGCGTTTTTCATCATCACTAAACACAACTCCTACCGTCCTAAGAAGTCCGATCTCATTTTTTTTACATGTATCAATTAAAATTTTAATATATTTTTGAAAATCAGACGGATCTCCATTATCTTTTTTTATACTTGAAAACAAATCATCGTGGTCTAACATTACATATCGCTTATTGTAATCTAGTCTTGCTATAATCTCCTCAATATTCTTTACACCTTTTGGGCTCTCAATTTTTGGAATTATTGTTACGTGTTTTGGTATTGATCTTAAAAATTCGTCTAAATCACTCTCATCTTCAATATTTGATATAGCCAAATAATGTATATTTTTATTAGATTCTAGAATTGGAATAATTTCTGATAGTGTGTATTTGTTATCTGGAGGTTTAATTCTTCCAATTGGTAAATCAAGAAATATCCTATTTTCTTTATGTTTTTTTAAAATAATCTGAATTTCGTCTAGACTATTGCACCAAGCTAAATTTAATCTCAGAACAGTATCATTAGGATAATCTAAATTATAATTTGTTGCGTTTTGAGAAATTATAAGCAATAACTGATGAATCTAAAAAAAATTATATGAGTCTTTTTACTTATTTGTCCTTACAAATCGATAAATTGTGTTGCTTTTGATATTGTGTCAAAAATAATTATTGAGGGCTTGGGAAAATATGGTCGTTCAGAAAAGTTTGTCTTGGCTTCGCTATGACTCGAACCTGGATTCAAAACTATGGTGGATCGCTTTTTCATGTTTAAGGTTTCAGAAACTTTGGTATGACTATGCCCAAAAATACATACATCAAATTTCTGTGAAGAAATTATTTTCTCTCTCTTCTTTAGATTCTGTCCATGATAAATACAAAACTTTAATCCATCAATTTCAATTTTTCCTTCATCACCTAATAATCTTCCATTTATGACAGAAAATGCATTTTCTAAACCTCTCTTCTCGCCATCATTATTTCCAAACACACCAAAAATTTCTATTCCCTTATCCGTTAGTCTTTTAAATTCTGTAACTATTGGTGGAGAAATTATATCTCCTGCATGAATAACTGCCTTAATTTCATTTTGTTCAAAGATATCTATTGCTCTATTTACATTCACAACATCATCATGACTATCTGAAATTATACCTATCTTCATAATTTGTCATATAGTTTTATAGTAATCAATATTAAATGATACTACAAAATTTATTCTATTATGGTAAAAATGTCTCATGATTCCCTAGGTTTTAGAGCATGGTACTATTTTAGAATGGGATGGTCAACTTACTTTGCTTTTATCTTTGCTGCAATCAATACTTTGGTTGTAACATATTTTTTGGCCATTGAAAACTATCCTTCACTCAAAGCAGTCTTTCCTTCATTTGAAATCTATATCATAATAATCTGTACTATTGGGATTCCTCTTCTAACAATAATTGGTTATACTCATTTTAAAAGAACAAAAGCAAGAAAAGCTGAAGTTGATATATTAATTGAAACAAATCCCTATGTATTAAGAACTCTTGTCAATTCTGACATGCTTGTCATTCTTAATCTTAAAATGATTAATTTACTTCAAAAACTAGGTGAAGACAAATTAACTGATGAACAAAAGAAAGAAGTCAAAGAAATTAATGACGAATTACTAGAATTTACCAAAACAAGAAAATTTAGAAGCCAAAAAGATATAGAATATTTTAAAAATATAGATAAAAAATGGTTTGATTAGAACCATTGACTATCATATTGAATGATGATTAATTATTAAATCACTTCTTCGATTAATTCAATTAAGGACTCTACTGTTTTGTCATTATTCAAATTTTTCATAGTGTGGATTCTTCCATTTGCTGCAATTTTCTCCCATTCATGATCATCTTTGTTAGATAGAAATTCATCAAATTTTTCCTTGTAATTTTTTTCATTAATAAAGATCGCATTTTCATAATCTTTGAAACCTAAAAGCTCTGCATCACGGTTATTATCTGAAACTTCCATAAACGTTAGACACCCTGCAGCAGTAAGTTCTAGATATTTTATAACTGCATAATATGTTGAAGCAGCTATTGCACTTTGATAACTGGATACGTATGACGGATAATCTGTATTAATATAAGAATCACCAGACATGCCAGAATAATCTACATATGGTAATTGGTTACATAGAGTTCTTAATCTATAAAAATACCAACTTGATTTTCCTGGATTTAATATTGTATTTGCAATACGAGATTTAATTTTCATATCCCCAACATTACCAGTATTAACGATTTTATTCGATATCCGTTCATTAAATGGTTTTAGTGATTGGTATAAACCAGGCTCTAATCCTGCCATTATGAATTTAAAATTTATTTCTTTAGGCCAAAACTTGTGAAAGTAATTTTCAGTCATTGGACCAAAATAATATTTAATTTTATGTGACTCATGAATTTTTAGTTTATTATATTGTTTTATTGTATGTGGATCACCGGTTCTAGCTATTACAGGAATATTTGTTTCCTGTATAGATAATAATTCAGATGGGATATGCGGAAATCGATTATCCGGCAGTAGGATAACATCAAAATTATTTTTTAAAATTTTTGTATCAAATTTTTCTTCTGCAAGAAAAAACTCTACATGTAATTTTTTATTTCTTTTTAAAGCATGTTTAAAATAATAATATAATGTATTATCTCTATAAGTAGGAGATAAAAATTTAAACTCTTTTCTGTAAATTACTGCAATTCTAATTTTATCAACCAACTCTTTACCTTTTAAAAAAATCTGTTTATTAAAATTGTTTTGTTTATATGCATTATTATACGTTGCTTATGAAAACTCTGTTAGGTTGTTTAAAAAATTAATTGAAACTTTAATTCAATAGAAACCTATTTGAATGAAACAAAACTCTGAAAAATTAATTGAAAAGAATAATTCTTTGTGGTGGATCCGGGTATATTGGCACAAAATTAACTCAAGTTCTTCTGGAAGAAACAGATTATGATCTTGTAATTATAGATAGATTGGATTTTAAACTAAATCCTAATTTCAAAAATAAATATTATAATTCTGATAGAGTTGAATTTCATCAAAAAGATATTCAAGATCTCGACTTCATGAGTAATCATATTCATGAAGGGGATTATGTGGTGAATCTTGCAGCATTAGTTGGTGAACCATTGTGCAAAATTAAACCAGTTGAAGCTGTTTCAGTGAATTATGATGCTGCAGTAAAACTTTCAGATTTATGCAAAAAAATTGGAACCGCGAGATTTATTCAATTATCTACATGTTCAAATTATGGTCAAGCAAAAAAGCCTGTTGATGAGGATGGTGTTCTACTTCCAACTTCGCTATATGCTGAAACAAAAGTTAATCTAGAAAAATATTTACTAGAAAATATTCCTAACTCACTAATCCTACGTTGTTCAACTGCATATGGGCTATCTATTGGACGAATGAGATTTGATCTTCTAATTAGTGAATTTATTAAGGAAGCATGGATTTCAAAAGAAATTAGTGTTTTCATGCCTCATGTACACAGACCTCTCGTTCATATTTATGATATATCTCAGGCCATAAAATTATGTATAGAATCTGACTCAACTATATCACAAGTTTATAATGTTGGTTCAAATGATCAGAACTTTACAAAACAACAAATTGCTGAAGAAGTAGCATCTTATCTTGATGTCCCTTTAAAAATTGTGGAAAAGGAAGACAAAAGGGATTACATAGTAAATTTTGATAGAATACATAGAGAATTGGGGTTTAAAACAAAATTTAACATACATGATGGAATAAAAGAAATGACTTCAGTTTTAGAATCAGGCAAATTCGATCTATCTCAATCAAATGTCCAAGTATGAAATTTATTCCACAATTCATTCCATATTGGGACTACCTTGAAAGAAAGGCTGTAACTAAAGTTTTACAAGGTGATTATCTAAATGAATATAAAACTGTAAGAGAGTTTGAAAAAAAATTTGCACAATTTGTTGGAGCACGATATTGTATTACTGTAACTAGTGGAACAATGGCACTTTATCTCGCATTAAAATCATTATACAACAAAAACATCCCTAAAAAAATCAATATACCTGACTATGCTGGAATATTTGTTGGGAATGCTTGCATTCAGGCAGGAATATCTCCAGTGTTGTGTGACGTATCAGAAAATGGTTCACTTAATTCTAACAATAAACCAAGATTTGTAGTTCATTCAAATGGGCGTTTGGGGTCTGTTCAACTTCTAGAAGACTGTGCACAAGCAATTGCTCATCATACAAAAAATGCAATTAGCTGTTACTCGTTTGCAAGTACAAAACACATAACAACCGGTGGACAAGGCGGTGCGATATGTTGTGATGATCAAAAAACATTTGATATTTTGAGTCGACTAAAGGATTTGGGTAGAAATGATAGACAAAATCTAAAACCAATGAGTGATTACTTTGAATTCTGGGGTATAAATTCCAAATTTACTGAAGTTCAGGCAGCATTTGGTTTAGTTCAGTTAAAGAAATTACCAAAAAGATTGAGCCGACTCAATAAAATGTACAAAATTGTCAAACAAGAATTGAAAAACATAAAGGAAATAGACTTTTTTCAGGATTCTCCTCAATGGTATATGGACATACTTGTGAAAAACCCAGATAATCTAATCCAGAAACTTCGTAAGCATGGAATACAGGCAAGAAGATTCTATAGACCACTACATCAACAACCATTATATAAAAATGAAAAAAATAATTTCAAAATTAGTACCTATCTTTATGAACATGGATTATGGTTACCTTCTACCACAAATTTATCTGACAAAGAATTATTGTATATAATTAATAAAATTAAAATTTTGATAAAAAATGAATAACACATGGAAAGATTTTTGTACAGATTGAATTGTGTCTATTCATAGATGAGGTATAAACATGGAAAATAAATTTTGGGTTGAAAAAAATATTCTTGTCACTGGTGGTGCTAGTTTTATTGGAAGTCATTTAGTTGATCAATTAGTCTCACTTGGTGCAAAAGTAACAGTTGCTGATGATCTTAGCACAGGTAAAATTGACAATTTAGAACAATCGAAGGATAAAATTAAATTCATAAAAACTGATCTAGAATATAATTCAAAATCTGAGGCCAGAAATATATTCAAAGATAATGAAATTGTTTTTCATTTGGCTGCAGATCATGGTGGAAGAGGATACATAACTACACATCCAGCTGATGTATGTTCAAGTTTTGCAGTTGATCATCATGTATTTGAAGCCTGTTCTGATACAAATGTTAAAAAAGTTATTTTTTCAAGTAGTGCATGCGTTTATCCAACTGATTTACAGAAAGATATAGGTTCAGATTACAAACTCAAGGAAACAGATTCGGATACTAATAATCTAGAAAATTATTTTAGTGCTGATATTGAATATGGTTGGGCTAAATTAATGAGTGAAGTTCAAATGAACGCATTTAACAAACAATTTGGACTTGAAGGATGTCCTGTTAGATTTGTTACCGCTTATGGCCCAAGAGAAAATGAAACTCATGCTATAATTGCTCTCATCTACAAGGCTGTTGAACATATGGATCCATATCAAATTTGGGGTGATGGACAACAAGAACGTGATTTTACATTTGTATCTGATATAGTTGAAGGAACAGTACTTTGTGCAGAAAAAATTTCTGATATGACGCCTGTTAATTTAGGAACTGGAAAACGTTACAAGATGGTCGATGTAGCTAAAATGATATTTGAAATTCTAGATTGGGAGCCAAAAAATATTGCATTTGATAAATCAAAACCAACTGGTGCAGTATCTAGAGCCTTAGACAATACTAGAGCTAAAGAATTACTTGGTTGGGAACCAAAATATGATCTGGAAACTGGATTACGTGAAACAATTTCTTGGTATCTAAAAACACATAAAATTGAAGGTAGTATTAATGAGAATATACTTCTTGAAAACAATCCTCCAGATGTATCTAAGACTAAATAATTAGTAATATTTTTACTTGAATTATATACGATTATGTTACAATGGAAAATTTATTCTTTGATGTTAACGATTTAAAAAAACTTGGGAAAAATTCTATTATAGGAAAAACTGTTAGAATAAGATATCCTGAATTGGTTTCTATTGGTGAAAATTGCATTATTGATGATTTCACATACATATCTACGCAATTAACATTGGAAGATTATTCTCACGTATCATCTGGCTGTAAATTCATTGGTGGTAAAAAATCAAATATCACTATGGGTATGTTATCTACAACTGCACCAAACGTGGTTTTAGCTGCAGGCAATGATGATTATGTTTCGGGAATTGGCTCTCCTTTAATCCCAAATCAATTTAAAGGAAATACGGTATATGGAAAAATAACATTAAGTGAATTAACAATAATTGGCTCTAATTCTGTTATTCTACCAAATGTCATTGTTGGCGAAGGTTCTACATTAGGAGCATTATCTCTTGCTAATCAAGATCTGAAATCATGGTCCATATATGCAGGAATCCCTGCTAAAAAAATTAAAAATCGAGACAAAAGTAAAATTCTAAAACTGAGGGATGAATTTTTATCTCAAAGTATATGATTGATATTTTAAAACATTATAACTCAATAATCACTCATAGAAGTAAATTATAGATATTCTATTTATCCCAATCAAATTTTCTGTTTAACATATCATAAAGTTTTTCATTATATGGTTTAAAGTACTCAATTAATAATTCCCTGGTTTTTTGCTTCATTGGAGGAAACTTTCGTACATTCTGTTTAGTTAGATCCTTAATCTTAACATTTGGTATTTCTAAAAAATTAAAAACCTCTTCTAATACACGATGAGTATCTGTTGCTAATTCTTCACTAGATATCACGAGAATTTTATCCCTAGGAAACACATCATACCATAATTGTAATTGTCTGGCATAAAATCCTCTAGATAGTATCTTTTCATAAAAATTATCGACTAGAAATGACTCATCATTTAGTTCTGAATTAATATTTCTAATTTCATTTATTTCTGATTGTATCGTTTCTTCAAATGTATGTTTTGGATTAATTATTAGATTGTAATTTGAATATGCACGATCAATTGGATTTCTAAGACAAGCTATAATTTTAGAATTAGGAAGATCATTTAAAATTCGTTTTATTACTAAGGGATTGTAAATATAGAACGGAGTATCATCAAAAGTTAAAAATTTTCCATTTTCTTTTAGTATTTTTTTTTTTGTATAAATTGTTGGAAATAACGATTTATACCAATTTTCACCAAGATGATAATTATCATCAAAATATCCTAATTCATCATATGATGCATTTTTGATATTTGGATGTTGTCCGAGATAATTAAATAATGATGTAGTTCCACTTCTAACTACACCAATTATGAAAAAATCTGGAAGAACTCTGAACGAACTTGTTATAAAATAAAAATGGCGTTTATACAACCCATAGAAAATTTTTTCATATATTTTTCTCAGACCGCTATAAGACTCTATATTATACTTCATATTATTAATTCAGCGAATTATTTCTTAATTAGTGATACCATAATATTGTATTTTAATAATAATATTCTAATCTTAAATGACTCTTAAATCACAAATCTGTAAAAGACTTGAAACTCTATTTTTTTTTACACTTCAAACATGATAAAATCCTAGTGAATGCTATATATCATTGATAAAAAAAATCTTTATGAATATTGCATTAGTCTGTCCTGCTTCATTACCTGCTGTTCAGTTTGGTGGCATACTTTTTCTTTGTGTTGATCTAGCAAGAGAAATATCTGAATTAGGTCATAATGTAACAATTTACACTACCGACTTGGACTTTGCAAACGATGGAACTACATTTAATAAAAATCTCCCAAGACAAGAAAAAATTCAAAATTTTACAATAAAGCGTTCACACGTATGGTTTACTTATAGTCTATTTTATGTGAATTTTGGAATGTTTTTTCAAATGCTGAAAGATTCTCCTGATGTAATCCATACTGTAGGAATTAAAAGTTTTCAATCAATTATTGCAGCATTAATATCTAAACGAAAAAATATTCCTTTGGTAATATCTGATCAAGGTGGATTGACTACACATCCTTTCTTACATGATAGCGGTTTTATAAAAAAAATTCTCTATAAATTACAATTTCCTATTATAAAATTTATCATCAATCAAGCAACAAAAATTACTGTCCCAAATGAATATGAAAAAAATATTTTTAAAAAATTTACTGATGACTCTAAAATTGAAATTATTAGTAATGGGGTAAATCTACAAACATTAATTCCTTCCCCAAATAATTTTAAAGAAAAATTTGGTATAACTGATGATTTTATTTTATTTGTTGGTAGATTTAGTCATTCAAAAGGAATTGATATTCTATTACGTGCAATTCATCTTCTCAAAAATAAAACAGAATTAAAAAATTTGACATTTGTAATTATGGGCGTTGATTTTGGATATCAAGAAAAAATGTATGATCTAATTACTGAATTGGATATAAAAAACTCAATACATATAATTCGTAATCCTGAACGTACTGATGTAATATCTGCGTATCAAGAATGTGAATTTTTAATTTTACCTTCTAGATGGGAGCTATCTCCTTTAGTTCCATTAGAAGGATTCGCTTTCAAAAAGACTATCATAAGTACTGATACTGATGGTATACCATACACCGTAAAAAACAATGTTAATGGATTATTATTTAAACCAGAAAATTTTGAAGAATTGTCTCAATTAATTTTAGAATTGTTACTTAATCCCAAAAAACGTGATTCCCTTGGGCTAGCTGGATATAAAATGATTACAACTGAATCAAATTCCAAAGTTATGAGTGAAAAAACATTAAATCTCTATAAAACAATCACAAACCCAAAAAATTAAAATCCAGATAAAAAAAATGATTATAGAAACAAAATTATATAATTTTAAAAATAGAAACATTATTTTTTTATCTATTTTAATTGCAATTACTATATCTATCAGATTTTACTTTTTACCATTTGAAATTCCTTTTAAAACTGACGCCATAGATTATTTTTCTTTTGCATTTGATGTTTCAAAAACTCAACAATTCCCAACAGGTATTCTAAAAACAAATGATGGTTGGTCTCTCTTTTTGTCTCCCATCTTCTCTATGATTGGTAACTCTGATATGATGACTCTGATAAATGCACAACGAATTACAAGTATTGTGATATCTTCTTTTACGATAATACCTGTCTATTTTCTTTGCAAAAAATTCAGTTCGTCAGAATATGCATTAATTGGTGCAGGTCTATTTGGTTTTAGTCATAGATTAATGGAGAACTCAATATTAGGCATAACTGAATCTCTGTTTATTCTACTTATTACTCTCATGTTATTATTCTCTTTATCTAAAAATTCAAAACTATTTGTTTTCTCATTCATTTTTCTTGCATTATCCTCAATTGTTAGATATGAATCATTGTTATTTTTATTCCCATTATCAATTATCTTTTTTATAAAATTTCGTAAAGAAAAAATTTCTTACTTAAAATTTCCTTTATTTATTCTAATTTTTGTTTTAATTCTATTACCAATAGCAACAATTAGACTTGAATCAAATAATATGGATGGATTAACAAGTCATGCATTTGGCATGATAACTAATCCTTCTAGTACTTATCTTTCAATTCTTATGGATGAATCAAGTCAAGTAGAATTCAATCCAACAAGACCTCCAACTTTAGAAACATTCATCTCTAATTCATTTTTTAATACATTGAAGTTTCTAGGACTAATATCAATCCCACTTTTTATAATTTTTATTCCTGGAGGAATTTATAATCTAATTAAAACTAAAAATACCAATTTATCATATCTAATAATATTTAGTATTGTCATGATTCTTCCTGCAATATATGCATACGGAAGAGATATTCATGATACTCGATATTTGTATATTCTATTTCCAATTCTTTGTGCCATTTCTGTTTATGGACTTGATATTACTAAAAAATTCCAAAAATCTAGGTATATAATTCTCATACTCATTGTGATAGTGATATCATCAATATTCTTACTTAACAATGAACAATCAAATCACGTATATCAAAGTGAAATTTTCCAAGTCACAAAAGACTTGGTTAAAAATACAAGTGGTGTAAATGATTATTCGGGTAACTCGTTTATAAAAATTGGAATTCTAGAACAGAATTGGCCAAATTCGTTACCACTTGATAAAGATGGGAAAACTTCAATTTTTATAAACATAATTCCTTCTGGAAATTATAACTCAGTGGAGGAATACATCTTAAACTCTAAGGATTTCGGACTTAGTCATATTGTTTTGACAGAATATAATCGTTCACCATTCCTTGACGATCTTTCTATTACTTATGAAAAATATCCTTACCTAGAAAAAACTTTTGACTCTTCAAATCATAATTTTAAAAATAAAATAATTGTATTAAAAATTAATTACTCAATATTTGACAAAATAATTTCGCCAGAAACCCCTGACACATAAAAAATTATTTTATTTCTACTGGTAATCTTAGAACCCCAATCATGTAAATTATACAAAATGTAGTTGTGCCTAGAACAAATGTAATTGCTACTCCAATAATACCATAAAGACTTCCTAAAATTATCATGCCCACAATCATAACTACTAATCCTCCAAGGCGTCCAATGATAACATATCTAGTTTTTAATTTTGCAAGTAATTTTGATTCAAAAATTAATGATAATGATAATGGGATTAAATGTAAACACATTATCTGAATTGCATCAATTATGCTTAGAAATTCTGGAAAGAATACTGGAATAACGATTGGTAAGAAAATAATCCCTAAAATTGTTATTCCTATTGAACATATTACACTGAAAATTTTTAATCGATTATTTTCGATATTACTTGAATCTTGAGATAATAAATATTTGAATATTACACCTGAAAACATTGCGAGTACTGTAATAAACTGCATACCTAAACTAAAATTTCCTAAAATTGTAAATCCTAAAATTGGTGCTACCAAAATTTTATCTATCTGACCATGAAAACCTGAAATTAATATGAAAACATAATTATTAATTATAAAACCAAATCTTGGTCTTATTAGTGAGAATTTAATCTCCATTTTTTTAAAACTTTCTATTATTCGTTTCAAATAAAAAACATATGATAATGCTAATGCAAAAATTATGCTTTCATATCCAAATAAATGCAAAAATGAAAGCCCAAGAATTATTGTAAGACTTTTCTGTAAAATCACGTATTTTGAATATGTTGAATAGAGCTTTCTTCCTAACAAATCTCCAATTGCAAGAGTGTTTATGATGTATGCAAAAATAATAAGTCCAACATCAATTTGGTAAAATGATGGAAAAATAATAATTACAATTGTTGATAAAACTAGGCTAGATAATAGTGAAATGAAATATAGTGTTGATTGAATTTTTATTTTTTTTGCTGCAAAAACAATAAGTGTATTTTGAGTCCCAAATAATCCAATGTAACTCATTGCACTCGCAATTCCAATAAACCATTGTATTTCTCCATATTGTGCTGGTTCTATTTGTGATGCCAAGTAGAACCAAAAGATTGCACCTAGTCCACTGCCAACTGTATCTCCAACACTTATTTTTCCTAAATCTTTAATTTTTTCTAAAAATACCATTTTATTTACAATCTACTTTTCTTATCTAAAGAAATTATTTTTTATCACTACTCTATTCTATTCCATTTCTTAAAATTATAATCCACAAAATCTATATTTTCCATT
>Ga0315334_10001782_pt1 | contig 13401 bp, 14 predicted proteins | sample M150034915metaG_FD_205555 | JGI IMG/M metagenome (GOLD analysis project Ga0315334, IMG submission 205555) | Ammonia-oxidizing marine archaeal communities from Monterey Bay, California, United States - M1 500m 34915 | ecosystem: Environmental > Aquatic > Marine > Intertidal zone | place: USA... | reverse complement strand
TTTTCAGGAGCGAATTGTGAAACTTTTTTGTAATTGTCTAACTGATCAAGATAAAGCCCTGTTTTTTGCCCTGATAGCAAGTCGATAGTGAAAGAAGTGTTGATATGGGTTAGGTGGAAAATATCAGGGGTGCCTCCTGTGAGGATAATGGTTTCTTGATCTAAGCCTTCTGCGATTCGGCTAGGTGAGTCGTTTCTTGCTATGATGCCCTTTGGTGAAAGAGTGTCCATTATAGCGGTGGAAATTTCCTCAATCCTTAAATCCATTGCCAGTGTTAGAGTTTGTATAACTACATAATCACCGTAACGATCAATTATTAATCCTGGCAGACCGTCGCTTTCACTCCAGACAATTCTGCAAAGAGAAACATCTATATCAGTCTTATCTTTTCTCCAGTTTATGGCGCGATTAATTCTTCTTATGAAAAAGTCAGTATCAAGGTCTTGTTTGCGTCGAGAAAATCTCCGAGCAACTATTTGTGATTTGGGATTATAAATAGCTGAACCTAATGGTCTGTCTCTGAAATCCTTAAGCGAAACAATGTCGCCAGGATTGGGGTTTCCAAATGTTTTTTTAATTTCATTTGAATATACCCACTCGTGTCCTTGGAAGATGCGTGCACGTGGTTTAATGATGAGTCCCGGCATTCCGGTAATTATTCACGCATCATTGCACTTGGTTCAAGTGGGGAAATGACGGGAATTTCAGGTTCAGGATAGATGAATAATTTTCCTTCGTAGTTCCTGATCACGAGTTTGCTATCGTCCCGCTCAACGACATAATCAGGATTAATAGGAACTTTTCCGCCCCCTCCGGGCGCATCAATTACAAATTGTGGGACGGCATAACCTGTGGTGTGTCCGCGCAATCCTTCTATAATTTCGATGCCCTTAGAGGCTGATGTTCTTAAGTGAGCAGAACCGCTTATGAGATCACATTGATATAAGTAATAGGGTCTAACTCTGCATTGTAACAGTTTGTGAACGAGTGTTTTCATTGTTAGAACGTTATCATTAACACCTTTTAATAAGACGCTTTGATTTCCTAAAGGGATCCCAGCATCGGCTAGCATGTTTAATGCTGACGCAACTTCTGTTGTGAGTTCGCGTGGATGATTAGAGTGGACACTAATCCAGAGCGGATGATATTTTTTTAGCATGGAGCATAGCTCCGGAGTTATTCGTTGTGGTAGGAAAATAGGAATTCTTGTACCGATCCTAATGAATTCAATATGTTTAATGGATCGCAATCTTTTGAGGATTGATTCTAGTTTGGAGTCAGAGAAGAGTAGGGGATCACCGCCTGAGAGTAATACATCTCTGATAGAGTGGTTGCTTTCAAGATATTCGAACGCTGCCTCATAATTGGTTTCAAATTCCTGGTCTCCAGCGCCACTAACTACTCTACTTCGGGTACAATATCGGCAATAGCTGGCGCAGCGATCTGTGACGAGAAAAAGAACTCGGTCAGGATATCTGTGAACGAGACCAGGCACGGGCATGTGACTATCTTCTCCACAGGGATCGGTCATTTCTTCAGGGCTTGCTGTTATTTCTTCTATGTTAGGAATGACCTGTCTTCTAATTGGGCAGTAAGGATCGTCTGGGCTAATTAGATTTAAGAAATAGGGAGTGATGGATAAAGCAAGCTTCTCGCCTGATAGGATCACGCCACTGCGTTCATCGGCAGTTAAATTAATGTGCTTTTCTAGCTCTTTTAGATTGGTGATTCTGTTTTTTAATTGCCACTTGTAATCATTCCAAGATTTCTCAGTGATTCCTTGATTTTTCCAATGACCTAGACCTGCACAATCGAAGGCTGAATCTTTGTGGGTTCCTGAGTTTTTCATTACGAAAGGATTCGTTAACATTAATTTGTACTAAAACTATGTCAAACAGGCCTAATATTAATTTAAAATGAAAAAGATATTAAGGATTCTTGACAAAATAGATTCGTTCAGATAGTAGCATTAATAGTATTGCATAAGTAACACCTAATCAGAATGATAGAGCATGTTTTTCAAAGTTCTGCGTGACATAGCAAAACCTCAGTGGTTTGACATCATTTCTAGATTAAAGAAGTCCACTGGTCTTTCTGTAGCAGAATTATCTGAATCGATTGGAATGAGCTATATGGGGATTAAGCAACATTGTGTAGAATTAAACAAAAGAGGATATCTGGACACGTGGAGGAGGCCAAAGGCTGTTGGTAGACCAGAAAAGGCTTACAGGTTAACTAAAAAGGCAGACCCACTGTTTATTGAGGTGGGCGCTGAATTTGTTTTAGGTTTATTGAGAAATGTGGATAAGACGTATGGAGCCTCAGCTGCAGAAAAGTTATTGTTTGGCTATTTTCATGAAATGGTTGAGGAATATGTGAAAAAAATTAAAGGTGAAACGCTATATGATCGAGCGATGTCTTTTTCAAAGATAAGGGACCTTGAGGGCTGCCTTTCCAGTTGTGAAATTGATCAGGCTGGCGCTATTAAAATCATTGAATATCATTCACCCTATAGATGCATTAGTGCAGAGTACCCGATGATTTATCGAATGGAAGAGCAGATGATTTCAAAGGTATTGGGAGCAAATGTTTTGCGCAAGGAGGAGGAGGCTTCGGGATTATTGAAGTGTGAGTTCAATATCGATTAGTTGCATATAATTAGTTGTTACTTGAGCAGAGTGTCGAGATTATCTAAGCAAATTTGAGACCAAGTTTCTAGTGTTTTTCTTTCAGCAGTGAGTTGCTCTTTGTTTAAGAGCTGGAGATCCTGTATATTTGATTCTCCAGGTTTAATGTCATTTCCTTTAAGGTCAAAAAGGTGGACAACGCCTATATGTACTTGGCCAACATCATTGGAATCGTCATTTATGAGGCCCACTGGTTTTTGAGAGTAATTACAATTCAGTTTTAACTCTTCGTTTATTTCACGCTCTACACCAGTCATGTAAGTGTCGCGTTCTAATGATGATTGGTCTGCGTCGTCTTGATTTATGTGGCCCCCAATTCCAACAGAAGACTTGCTGGCTAAACGTTGTTCTCCTGATTTTTTGCCTCTGATATAACGTAAAAAAGTGTCTTGGTAGCGGAAGAGAGCATAAGGTATAATTTGCTTATATCGTGGATCTTCTTCTGCGTCCTCTCTTGAAAGAAAAAAATTATTAGATGGGTCAAGGAAGGAAGGTAAGTACTTAGCTGTGTTAAAGTTTATTCCTTGAAATGACCCTATTTCGTCAAATAGTTTACGAGGAATAACGAGTACATTTTCATCTTCATATTTAGCCATTACTTATAATTGATAGCGATCAGGGGGCTTACTGGCAAGAGGAGGCTTAGTTTCTGTTTTCCTCGTAATCTTTAATTCCTAATAAGGCAGTGTCTTTAATTATTTTTTTGCTTTTATTTTCGGGTATCGGCTTGTGACTTAGCCATTCTTCTTCAGGAATCTCCCATATTCTCAGCGAGCGTTTTCTGTAAAGGGGTCCCATCCATAAGTCAGATTCAGGAGTGAGCGTTCCTTTGTTGATTTTTAAATTGAATTGAAATGCATAATGGAAGCGTCCGCCAATTAGGGATCCGTCGTTAGATTTTCTTTTTTCACATAAATAAATTATTCCTTTTATATGGTTTTCTGTATGGAAGCTCATTAGTGGATAGCGAAATTCCCATGAATTTTCATGCTCGATCTCATTTAATTTTACCGAATCAATAATTTTATCTTTGGTCCAGTGGAACTTGCCTGAATTTTTAGTAACATAAATTTCGTTCATTCGTTCTTTCTTCCAGAAATATTCAGCTGTGTTTGGAGAGCGTTTAATCAAAACGCGAAGGAAAAGATCTTCAGCTGAAACTTGAGTGTCGTAATTAACTGGACGGTCATCTTGAGTGCATAAATTAATATTAAACTCAGCGGTTCTATAGTTTCCTCCATTGTAAAGATTGGGATTGCGCTCATCATTTCCTCGATAGAATGTTGGTTGAAGAGACGGAGCGGTCTTGGAGAGTGAAGGTATCAAAGGTTCTCCATATTCAAGGAAAGTTGTTGAATGCAGTTCATTTTCTAACTTTCTGTCTTTTGTTGCTATTGTGTGTGATATATGGGAATGACAGACCTCCAACGCAAGGCATGTAAGTAATAATAGATGTAAAGTCTTAGTTGATGAAAATATTCGACTAGCTTTGTTTATGAACGAGAAGTGAGAATTTCTTAACGGTGTGAACCGGAGAAGCAAGATCCCTGTAAATGTTATCAAGAAGAGGCTGATTCCAGGATACGCGAACCCTGTGTTCCATGTTGAATCAAATACTTTCTTTAGTGCTGATTTATGATTTTGGTTAATTTGAATCTTGGCAAGATCATCAAGTGCGACCAGATAAGGCTTAGGATTTTCTTTAAAAATGGAAACGCAATCCTTGCAGCAGAAGTAGATGATTTTGTCTTTATAATTGGTCTGGTATTTAGATATTGCTATCTCGGTTGGCTCAACTGGGCATCTCGCATTATCTATGGGGGAAGCTAATAGAAATGCATTTGTATTTAAAAAGCAAATTGTGATGTATCCCATTATGGGAATTGTTTGCTTAGCAAAGTGCATGGTTTTGTTATCTTAACTTGACGCGATAATTAGTGCAAATGTCTGTGTATATCATTTTCATTTAAACTTGATTTATTTTGCCGTTTATTAATGATTTGAATCACTATGAAGGCCTTTTCAATTATACTGATATTAGTTTTTTCTTTTGTATCTCAATTAGTTGGTTCTAATTGGCCGGCCTGGAGAGGTCCAACTGGCAACGGTTTGGCAAAGAATGAGAAATTTCCATCTGAGTTCACGAATGAGAAAAATATTAAGTGGAAAATTTCTTTACCAGGTTCGGGGAGTTCCACGCCTGCAATATGGGAAGATTATATTTTTGTTACTTCCGGAATAAACTCAAAAGATGGATTAACATGTTTTGATAGAGGAGGGGAAAAGAGGTGGTCACATACATTCGGCAATGAAAGAAGAGGCAAACATAAGAATGGTTCGGGAAGTAACCCCTCGCCTGTAACTGACGGAGAAAATGTATTTGTCTATTATAAAACAGGGACACTTGCTTCAGTCGATTTCAAAGGTCAAGAAAAGTGGAAACGTAATTTACAAAAAGATTTCGGGGCGGATTCTTTATGGTGGGATTTAGGAACGTCACCTGTTCTGGTTGGAGATTTAATTGTAATTGCAGTCATGCAGGAATATGAAGGAGGAGATCCTAAGACAAAGGAGGATTCTTACTTGGTCGCTTTTTCTAAGGCTAATGGTAAATTAATTTGGAAAACAAACAGGACATATAAAGTTAAGGCAGAAACGGGTCAGTCTTATACAACGCCTTTAGTTGTTGGAGAGAAAGGTAAAGAAACAATTATTACCTTTGGCTCAGATCACCTCACAGGGCATAGAGCTTCAGATGGAAAGCTTTTGTGGGATTGTGGGGGTTACAATTCGGCTAACAAGGCAATGTGGAGGGTTATTGCATCGCCGTCGATCTCCGATGGGATAGTTGTTGTGCCATACGGCAGGAAGGGATATTTTGCCGGAGTAAAAGCATCAGGAGTTGGCGACATAACAAAAACAAATAGACTATGGGTTCATGATGTTGGGGCTGACGTGCCTAGTCCGATAGCAACAAATGGAAAGGCTTATCTGGTAACTGATCGAGGACAAATCTTTTGCTTTAATCTTGAAAGTGGAGATTTGGTCTGGAACCAAAAATTACCAAGATCGAGCTCGAGTTACTATTCATCACCTGTTATTACAGGAGACAGAATGATTTTGGCCAGAGAAGATGGGGCAGTGATGGTGATGAGACTGCTTGATAGTGGATTTGATTTACTGTCTGTGAATAATATGGGTGAGAGGTTGATAGCGAGTCCTATACCCTTAGATGGTTTTCTTTATTTGAGAGGGTCAAAGCACCTTTTTTGTATTGGTGAATAGGTTGACCTTATTACCGATTAGGAGCGTATATAGTGGCATATTTCGAACTGGTTCGTGACTAGTTCCTTTTTATTGAATGTAAAATCTGATTCAAATGTTGGAAACTTGGCATCCCCATCGTATTCATCAAAAATATGTGTAAGAAATATTTCCTGGGTTAAATGAATTAGAGAAGAGTAGATTTGAGCTCCTCCGATTATGAATATTGGATCTGAGTGATCTTTGAAATCATGTATAAAGGTTTCAATTTCTTTATAAAGTTTGGTGTTTGGATCATGCTGATCCATGGTCTTGCTCAGTATGATGTTTTGTCTATTAGGCAATGGGTGACCAATCGATTCATAGGTTTTTCTCCCCATAACGATCGTATGATCTGAAGTAAGGTTTTTGAAAAACTTTAGATCTTCCGGTAAGTGCCAAGGAAGTGAACCCTTCACTCCAATGACTCGATTGCTACTCATTGCGGCAACAGCGATTAGGTGCGGCAATTTATGAGTGGCGTTGCTCATACAGAAATTGGGGCAGATATTGCAGGGTGAGGATCATAGCCATTAAGTTTAAAGTCCTCAAAAGTGAAATCATCTATTTCTGTAACTTGAGGATTGATCCACATGGTAGGGAGTTCTCGGGGCTCTCTAGAGAGTTGAGTCTCAACTTGTTCGATGTGATTTAAATATATGTGAAGGTCTCCAAAAGTGTGGACAAAATCCCCGGGCTTCAAAGAACATACTTGAGCGACCATTAGAGTTAAAAGTGAATAGCTCGCAATATTAAACGGAACACCAAGGAAAAGATCTGCTGACCTTTGGTAAAGTTGACAACTCAATTCATTAGATTCAATGTCCACATAGAATTGGTAAAAGGCATGGCATGGAGGCAATGCCATTCTGTCTACCTCTCCGGGATTCCAGGCGCATACGATATGCCTCCTGTCTGTAGGATTGTTTTTTATGCCGTTGATGAGATTGGCAACTTGATCAATTGTTTGACCTCTTGAGTTCTGCCACTTTCTCCATTGCTCACCGTAAACGGGGCCAAGGTTCCCATCTTCGTCAGCCCATTCGTCCCAGATTGTAACTTTGTTATCTCTAAGATATCCAATATTCGTATCGCCTTTTAAGAACCATAGAAGCTCGTGGATGATTGATCTGAGGTGAAGTTTTTTCGTGGTAAGGCAAGGAAATGTTTTTCTTAAGTTAAAGCGGGCCTGAGCACCAAACACAGACATTGTACCAGTGCCTGTCCGATCGGCTCGTTGCTTACCTTCATCTAGCACAAGTTGGAGAAGTCGATGATATTCCTTCATAGAAAAATGATTACTAATTTTGTTAAGTAAAGCTAGAGATCTAATCAAGTTAAATGTTTAAAGTTGATCAAATAATTAAATTATAAATTTAGTTATTTCGATTTTATGCCGGAAAAACTCGGATGAATATCATCATTGTCTCCGTGAATTCCATTTCTTCCGTTCGAGCTGATGCGTGTATTGCCATTGGATTTGATGAAAATAATAGGTCTTTTCCAATAATCTACGAGCTGTTTTTCTCTAACGAGTATACTTTTTTTATGCAGATAAGTTTTGTTTCTTGAGTTGTTTCCTAACAAGGCACTTATGGTTTTTGAAGAATTTTCGAGGCCCTTTGACTCCGGATAGTCGGATCTGTATTTCCGTAAGGAATCATCGATTAAATTGATGAGTTGGTACGTTGCTCTGGACTGAACGTTAGGCCAATAGAAAAAGTAATATATGATGGATGAGAAAAAAATAATAAGTGAGCACCAAGTGATAGCAGTGATACATCCCTTGCTCATTAAGAAATAACGTGGGTACGGTTGTTTGCTAGTTTGGTTGAATGAAGAATGTATATAGAGGAAGGAATATATTTTTTTCTTCAACAGTACAAAAAAGAACTGAGCACATCATGATTATTATCGAAAGAATGGATTTCATGTGTTCGTGATTTGTTAATTAATGCTTGAATCGTATTTTTGATGCCATTCCTTATAAACTTCTGGAGAAATTTCAGATGGCTTGATTTCGCTTCGGCCTCCCCAAAAGACATTAGTGTATAATACTTCAATTCCTATATTTTCAAGGTGAGAGTCAATCGCTTGTTTGTGATCAAGAACTTTGTCCTTATCTATTCCATGAACTACTCCCATTACATTAACATTACCAAAATTTTCTCCGCCCTCTCTCCAATAACAATGAGTTAGTATATGATGTCTGCCAATTTCTGAGCCTGCTTTGAGTTGCAGGCCTTCCTTCACCCTCCAATGAAATAAGCCATTAAATCGAGTGACACGTTTCCCGGTAGCAGAAGGTTTCGCATGTTCAAGAAATGTAGAAAAACGGCCAATAACCTTTTTCTGATTAAGGTTTTCTGCAATGTTGAAGTAATCTTCTAGTGGAATGTTTAGCGCTTCAGCCCGACTGGTCCATGGATCGAGTGATATCTCCTCTTGTTTTAACTCTTCTTTCAAAGAAAGCAAAACCTTCCATTCAGTGTTTGAAAGTTCGACTACATTTGTTGTCATCATTTCTGCTGGAGAATCGGATTTTGAGCCTAATGGTAAATTTTTCCTTCGGACATGACCTACACCAAGAGAAAAAACACCCTTAGCCGGCATTAGTATATATTTTTCAGCTCCAATGACATTCTTAATTGTGTTTGCGTGTTCTTCTAATGATTCGCCTTGTGGAACTTTGAGCGTAGTCCAGAGTTTGAATTCTGATCCTGTGATTTCTCTATCTGTTGAACGGACCACAACGTGGCCGCTGAACGGATCTTCTTTGAACATGAAATCAAAAGCTTCATCGATTTTGGCGTCATCAATTTTCCAAGCACAGAGAGAGCCATGAGCAAGTTTGGTTGAGAGTAAGGTTTGGCGCACTCTGCGGATCACGCCTGCATGCAGCATTGTTTTTATTCTTTCAATTACTACATCAATTTCAACTCCTGATTTTTCTGCAATAAGATGAAATGGTTGTCTTTGAAATCCGCTAATCAGATCTTCTGATATTTCTAAGATCTTAGCGTTTATTGGGTCATCGTGTTCGACAGGTGTGCTCATTTAGGGGGTTTTGATTTAGAGTCCAATTCTTCTAAAAAGTTGATCAAGGGGAAGTTGTAATCCTATGTAAAAGTCTCCAAATTCTGCATATTTAACTGACACCTCATCGTATCTCATTTGGTATACGATTCCTTTAATGTCATAGCTATTGTTTGCAAACAGTGATACTCCCCATTCTGAGTCATCGAGGCCGACAGATCCGGTTATCAGTTGTCTAATCTTGCCAGCCCATTGACGTCCGACCTTCCCATGTTCAGCCATTAGTCTTTTGCGCTCATCGAATGGGAGTGCGTACCAATTAAATGTTTCCCCACGTCTTTTTGCCATACTGTAGAAACAAAAGACTGGCCAATCGGGTAAATTTGGATACAGCTTGTCATTGGAATATTTTGCCATGTGTGTTTTGAATTCATTCAATGCATTTTCATAGTCCTCAGTACCTTCCTTGAGATTGCGTTCAGATTTCAGGGTCTTTTCAGAATAATCTTCCTCAGTGCTCATGTAATCGCCGGTTTCAGTCATTGACAGATAGCTGAAGCTGGGATTCAGAATGTCCGCTCCTAATGCGAGAGTTAATTGTTTCTCAAATGTATTAGCTAATTGAAGGTCATCAGTGATGAGCATGAATCCAATGTCTGCTTTAGGTGTTACTATACTAAATAAAAGTAATTGAGTGTTAGGAGCGCTTCTTATGTCTTGTATTAGTTTAGATAGATCAGTCTTTGCTTTGAGTTGTTCTTCTTCGGTTTGAAGGGACCATTGGGTATGATCAATCTGATAAAATAAATGTATCACATGCCAACCTTCAGTTGGGATTATTTGAGTCATTTGAGTTTCGTTGATGCCCATAAGTTTCAGTGTTTTGGCCCCAAGTGGGGCGATATATTATATTTCAAGTAACTAATTAGCATTAATTATTAGAGTTTAGTTTACTGCTGGGAATTCCAAAGACAGCTAAGGTTGACCACTCCCCATTAGGTCCACTTTCCTGAATCGTTGCGCTCCATGGCCCTGCGGAATCTTTAGAGTTTGCTAATTTATAAGAAGAAAAGCTTAACATGTTTTCTAATCCGCTAGTGGCACGAACTTTTAAGTCATTTCTCTGAGTGGTTACAAATGAATTTTTCTTTGAGTCAAACTGGAATGTGTTAGGGTCCCCTTGAATATTGCCTTCGGCATCTTTGAATACGATCTGAAGGTACCCATCACTTCCAATTGCTTCTTTTATTGTGATGACTGGAACAATTACGCTCGGAGGTGAATTGTTTTCTAGGTCAGGGCTTAATTCCCAACCACAATTAATACTTTTCAATTCAAGGACTGATCCCTTTAGGTTTTTGGGCACGCTCGTAGAGATATGCTCTTTTGACTCCGTGAAATCGTTTTTTGTATTAATAAATGTTTGGATGAGAGCAAATAACGACGCTAAGCAAATGGTGAGAATTAAAATCGTAGAAAGTTTCGATAACGGGGTGATGTTGCTCTTACGTTTATTTTGAAGTGGAGAATTTTGTTCTGATTTTGGAGTAGAGAGATTTTCGTCTAGGTCTAAGGAGTGTTGAGATTTGGTCTTAGAGTCATCAGGTTCTGAGTCATTCGATTTTTTTTGATCGGACATGTGTTATTTTTAAGAATTGTTTAATGAACTTGCTGAGCATGCAAATCATTTCAGCTTTAAAGCTTTATGTGAATTCTTCCTAAAAAAAGGTTGATTATTAGTTTTAACGAATAACTATATAAAATTCAATCAATGAAAAATGGCCGACAAAGAAGACAGTTATGAAGATAATGCCAAGGGGGCGTACTATGTAGATGATCAATGCATTGATTGTGATCTTTGCAGAGAAACCTCGCCGGATAATTTTACTAGGCAAGAAGAGGGAGGCTATTCCTACTTATACAAACAGCCTGAAAACGATGAGGAAAAGGAGCTTTGTGATGAAGCTATGGAAGGATGTCCAGTCGAAGCGATTGGAGATGATGGCGATAGTTAGAATGGCCAGGAAGTTTAAAACTAAGCATTCTATTCTTAGGCAGCAATTAATTGATGAGTGGCGAGGGCTAAAATCGCCCGATTCAATCATTCCGCATAAAGAAATTTCTAATGAAGTTTCTACGGCGCTTAAGAGTTTGGGGGTCAGTAATCTTTTGTCAGAAGATGATGTTGTGAATGCTTGGAATCAAATAATGCCGCCAGTCATAACGGAAAACACTAAGCCTACGGGTTACAGAAACGGCGTTATTGAAGTGAGTGTGCTCCAGCCGTCAATTCATTATACACTTGATAGGCAAATGAAGCCTGAGATTATTAAAAAACTCCAGAACCTTTTTGGTCGTGAAAAAGTCAAGGGAGTTATTTTTAGAGTGGGGTAACATTTCATTCCTGTGAGGAACTTCAGAAATGTAATTTTAGATTGGTCAGGGACACTAGTAGATGATTTGGGGCCTGTTGTAGACGCAACGAACAAGGTTCTTTGCCATTATGGAAAATCACCGATGACCAGAAAGGAATTCTGCGACGTTTTTTGTTTGCCATTCATTGATTTCTATAAGGAAGTATTGCCGGGCATCCCAATGCCGGAAGTTGAAGAGTTATACGCACATTTTTTCGAAGAATCTGAAGAGCGTGTTGAGGTTTTGCCTGGAGTTGTGGCATTTCTTGATTTCTGTCGAGATCATGATCTGAGCATCTTTCTTTTGAGTTCGATTAAAAATGAACACTATGAGAAACAGTCGGCTTCCCTTAATCTCAAAAAATATTTTCAACGAGTTTACACTGAAGCGCTTGATAAAAGAATATGGATTAGGTCTCTCATTGATGAATGCTCTTTAAATTTTCAAGAAACGATGTTTGTAGGTGATATGCAGCATGATGTTGATACGGCACATTCTGTAGACGTGTTTTCTGTTGCTGTGCTTAGTGGGTATAACAGCGAAGAGAAGTTATTAGAATCAGTTCCTGATTTAGTGATTGATAACTTGTGTCAGCTCTCTGATTATTTATCCAGAAAAGAAAGATAGGATATATGGAACGCGGTACTATCGAAATTAATGGGTTGAGAGTGCAGTCGAGATTGGGCATTACTGATGCTGAACGATCAAGCCCACAAGAGATTTCACTTGATATTAGAATGATTCCGAAAAGAAAGATGTTAGGTCTCGATGATTGTATAGAAAACACAATCGATTATTTCGAAGTTTCTGAATGCGTAAAGGAGTTATCTTCGAGCGGGGAGAGGAAGTTGATTGAAACTCTTGCGGAGGAAGTGATTGACTGTCTCTTTGTTAAATATCCTTTACATGAAGTTCGTGTAACTGTTCGTAAATACGTTATGAGTAATACGAACTTTGTTTCAGTGTCTCTTTTACGGACGAGTTAAGAGGTTGTTAAGCTTTTATGGAGTGGACCAGTTTTAGGTTGTTGAGATCAATGAAATCAGTTCATTTTCACTTAGAACTTTCACGTTAAGTTTCTCGGCCTTGTCTAATTTACTGCCAGGGTTTTGACCGGCTAAAAGATAATTGGTTTTTTTGCTAATTGAGCCAGTCACATTGCCTCCATTGTCTTCTATTATACTTTTAAAATGACTTCTTGACTCTGATAGTGTTCCGGTGATCACCCAAGTTGTTTCATTTAGAGATAAGTTTTCTGCTTTTTCAAGTGATGGGATAGGAGCGTAGTTGGCTGATGAGGGATGTATATTTAAACGGTCCAATTTGTTTAAAGATGCTTTTCCTGTTTCTGATTTTAAATAGGTCATTAGTGATGTGCTTACTACGCCACCTAGTTCAGGTGATATTTTGTAATTTTCGAGAATCCTATTAATTTCTTGGATACGTTTTTTGTGTTCTTTCGACTGACTGCTTCTGGCAAGGATTGATGTTGAATTTTCGTTTTTTTTATTCGCTTTAACAGGATTGTTTTTTATCCAATTTTCTTTTTCCCACCTTTCAGATATTAGCTCCAGTATCGAAGAATTTAATATTTCATCAAATGATCTGTGAGTCCGTGCACATTCCTTGGAAGCTGATTCTCCAAGGTTAGGAATACTTAATGCATGGAGCCATCTGGAGAAGGGTAAATCTTTTGATTTTTGAATGCTTTCAATCAACTTCTTGGCTTTCTTTTCCCCGAATTTTCTGGGCTTGCTTGTGGCTCCTGAATTTAATTTAGCTGGCTCGAGTTCCATTTTAGCGAGTTCATCTGATCTTAGCTCGAAAAGATCGAGGGGATGAGTGATAAGGCCAGAAGTTACAAGTTTTTCAGCAACGGATATTCCAAGTCCCTCAAGTTCGAGCATTCTTCTGCCACCAAAATGTTTTAACTTTGCTATGGATTGATCTGGGCACTTGG
>Ga0315334_10001781_pt1 | contig 13403 bp, 7 predicted proteins | sample M150034915metaG_FD_205555 | JGI IMG/M metagenome (GOLD analysis project Ga0315334, IMG submission 205555) | Ammonia-oxidizing marine archaeal communities from Monterey Bay, California, United States - M1 500m 34915 | ecosystem: Environmental > Aquatic > Marine > Intertidal zone | place: USA... | reverse complement strand
TCCCAAATGATCGATCATGCGATCCAGTATCCACTTGCCCGTATCGCCCCGGTTGGTAATCAACAACCGATCCTGATAGACGGCAAAGCGAACGTTGTTGACCTCAGCTGCCGGGACACCCCGATATTCACCCTCGGTGATTTGATCCTGATTCCCTGTCAGGCGAGCAAACTCCAGCAGTCTGTCACCCAACAATTTCATGGACGCAGGGTCTTTGCCACGCAAAATGGCTGCAAATCCATTGGTTTCGGTATCGAAGCCGACGGCCAATCCGCGACCCAGCAGGGTTTCCAAAGCCTCTCGCCAAGGCATCTTCAATTGCCCTTCAACCATCATCCTGCCGAGGGAGAATTGCCGATACGCGGGCGTCGTGATTGCCGTCTTGTAAGCCTCGAGAGATTCAACACGCTCTCGCAGAGGGTGATCGAGCACCAGTGAGATCAATGCCTGCGGGTCGTTCACTTCGGCAAAGAAGACGCTCGACTGGGGAAAAAGACCTACGTCGGACAACTCACCGATCACTTGACCCGCAAAACGGGAAGTGGCTTGGGGACCGTCTCCACTCGGATCTTCCGCGGGTGCCGGCGTCGAAAAAATCACTGAGAAGAGACAAAACATAGCCCCGAGGGGGATGCACACGTTCAAACGAACCATTTGCTTTGACACCTGATATGAGACTTGAACCCTGAACAGAGACGCAAGATTACCGCAATGAACAGGGTTTACGAGAACAATTAGGGTTTACGAGAACAATTGTTGTAAGAACAACTGTTTGCGGGACAGCTGCTGTGACGCCTTCTCGTTACTTGGCAAACCGGTTCAGGGTTTCGATGGAACCTCGTGGTGGAATGAAAAACCGCCTTTTAGTGGGTATGACAGAATTTTAGCAGTATTCTCCACTCATCACCTCCTTCAACAGATGGCTCTGGTCCGAGTATCGTGTCACGAAACTCCGTGCTCATCGATACTTATAAAAACCCCGGTGTACTTTCGAAAACCACTGGCGGCAGACACTTCCGAAATCATCCAGCCGTGGTATGATCCGACTCCATGACAAAACATATCTTTGTAACCGGCGGCGTGGTCAGTTCCCTTGGCAAAGGCTTGACCAGTGCTTCGATCGGAATGTTATTGGAACAACGCGGTCTTCGAGTCCGGCTGCAAAAGCTGGATCCGTATATCAACGTCGACCCGGGCACAATGAGTCCATACCAGCACGGCGAGGTTTACGTACTGGATGATGGCAGCGAAACCGATCTCGACTTGGGTCATTACGAGCGATTCACCTCCGGGAAGCTGACACGCGACTGCAATTACACGACTGGCCAAATTTATCTGTCGGTCATTGAGAAAGAACGCAAAGGGCAGTTCCTCGGCAAGACAGTTCAGGTCATCCCGCATATCACCAATGAAATCAAATCGGTGATCAAACGCATGGGCGGGGATAATGTTGACGTCGTGATCACTGAAATCGGCGGCACCGTCGGTGACATCGAAAGTCTGCCGTTCCTGGAAGCAATTCGACAGTTTTCTCTGGACGTAGGCCGTGATAACTGTTTGTACATGCATTTGACACTGGTGCCTTACCTCAAAGCTGCAGACGAATTGAAAACCAAGCCCACACAACACTCAGTGGGCCAACTTCGGGCGATTGGTATTCAGCCTGATGTGCTGGTTTGTCGTTGTGAACATTCCATCAGCCGGGACGATCGAGAAAAAATTGCTTTATTCTGCAATGTCCCGACAGAAGCTGTCATCGAAGAAAAGGACAAGGATTTTTCGATCTACGAAGTCCCACTCTCGCTGGTCGACAACAAACTCGACGAATTGATTGTCAAAAAACTTGGCTTGGTAACGGCACAGAGTCTCGACATCACTCCATGGACTGACTTGCTGCACGGCCTGCGGAATCCGCGGCACGAAATTTCCATCGCAGTTGTTGGCAAATATGCGGAACACAAGGATGCCTACAAATCAATCTACGAAGCGATTGATCACGCTGGGATGCATCACCAAACCCAAATTCGGATTGGCCGCATCCAAAGCGCAGACATTGAACGAGAAGGTGCAGAACGTTTACTCAGTGGTTACCACGGCGTTCTTGTACCCGGTGGTTTCGGTGAACGTGGCATCGAGGGAAAGGTTCAAGCCATTCGCTTTGCTCGGGAACGAAAAATTCCTTTCTTCGGTATTTGCCTGGGAATGCAATGTGCCGTGATTGAATATGGCCGGCAGGTTATGGGGCTCGATCGTGCTCATTCCAGCGAGTTTGACAAAGACACGGAACACCCTGTTATTTGCCTGTTGGATGAACAACAGAATGTGACGCAGATGGGTGGCACCATGCGACTGGGAAGCCAGCCCGCGGTACTGGACAAAGACAGCATCGCGGGTCAATCCTACGAGACCGAAAACATTGATGAGCGGCACCGCCATCGTTACGAATTCAACAATCAGTACCGCCAGCAGTTCGAAGCGAATGGAATGCGTTTCTCCGGCACCAGCCCCAATGGCTGCCTGGTTGAGATTGTGGAGATCCCAGACCATCCGTGGTTTGTCGCAGTTCAATTTCACCCTGAATTCAAGAGTAAGCCACTCAACCCTCATCCGTTATTTACAGGCTTCGTCGCTGCCGCCGTCGAACGACATTCCGACCGCAAATCCAGCGAGCAATCCGCACCAACACCTCAACCAAGGTGATCAGCGAAGTGCCTCTGCGAACCGCCATGCTTCCGTGTTTGCCATATTTGCTGGGTTTTCTGGGCACAACGTGATGAATCCAAGAAACGCATTACATGAACCGCTTGCCAACAGCAGTTTTCCGGTTACCAAACTGTGTCCAATCAACCTCGGTCTGCCAAGTCGCGACCGCCCAATATTGATGCCTTTTTGCTACCTGCAACACTAAGGAATGAAGATGAGCGACAACGAAAACGCTGGCGATGAGACCAAACAGGATGAAACCGAGCCATCGATCAATGTCGACGATAACTGGAAAGAACAAGTTGCCCTTGAACAGGAAACTGCAGCAGAAATCGAGTCTGCATCCCCGGACGCGGATGATGAATCCACCGTCGACTCATTCGCTAAGGTAAGCGCTACCGGGGCAGACCCTCCCGAAACCGATTTACCAGAACCACCGCCAGCTTCATTTTCTGTACTGATTTCGATGCTATTCACTCAGGCAATGGCAATGCTTGGACAAATGCCAGACCCAGCGGCAGGTGAAGCCAAGGTCAACAAACCGTTCGCCAAGCACTACATCGATACTCTGGAAATGCTGGAAACAAAAACCAAAGGCAATCTCGACGATCAGGAATCAGCCATGCTGAACGAGGCGTTGCACGCTCTCAGGATGATGTACGTTGATACGCGTGGCTAACGCTACTCGTTAGCTGTCGACAACGTCTGGCAACCTGCGTGATGAAATGCAACGCACGCAAGGGAGTACAGCTTCGTACTTACCGCAGCCCATGCTTTTGTCTCGCAAACTCTCGACACCACTGCGGCTGAATTTCAACTGGAGGCTGCTGCACGTTGATATTCAGCAACCGAGTCAATGATCGCATCAAGGTCTTTGCTCGGCGCATAGTCGATCGCTTCGCGAATTCTGGTCAACACTGGAACACGTCGGCGAATATCCTCAAACGACTCATCGTACGCCTCAGCGTAACTTGTGAATTCTACCTTCGCAGCAGGATTCACTCTGGCAATCACTCGTTCCGCCAATTCCAGAATAGAAACAGGAACATCGCTGCCAATGTTGTAAACCCGTCCGACAGCAGCCGGTGTCTCAACGAGGCGTACCACGGCAGAAACAACATCGTCGACGTGGGCAAAACAACGCACCTGGGCTCCATCATCATGGACAATCAGTGACTCGCCACGAATCGCTGATTCAACAAATCGGGGCAACACCATGCCATAGGCACCGGTCTGGCGAGGCCCAACGACATTAAAGAACCGACCGACGACAGCAGGCAAGCCGTAGTCCTTGTGGTAGGCCAGAGCCAGAAACTCATCAATCGCTTTGGAAACCCCATAACTCCAACGCGGTCGTGTCGTTGCCCCGAACACGAGATCATCTTCCTCCGTCCATGTTGCCTTTGGGTTCTTGCCGTAAACCTCACTGGTACTGGCAATGAACGTCGGCACATGGTCACCCTTGGCGGCACGCTTACCGAGTCGCTTGAGGATCAATTGGGTTGGGTAGATATTTCGCTCGATAGTCTGGATTGGCTGTTTGGCAATCAGCGCAACACCCACAGCAGCCGCCAGATGATAAACGCGATCGGCGCGGTCCACGACACTGCTAACCAGCCCAGCATCCTCGACGGTACCTTCGATATATTCCAAACGCTCGTGTCCCATGACTGCCGCAAGATTTTCGGCCTGACCGGTCGACAAGTCATCAACCACGATCACCCGATGGCCCTCGCTTAAGAGTTTCTCGGTCAGATGAGAGCCAATGAAGCCAGCCCCGCCTGTGATCAAGCAGGTTACAGAGGAATTCACGATGCAGGTGCTCAGGGAATAGAGAGGGCGGAATTCGAAATTAGTTGCCATTCATCATGATTATCGCGTCCATGCCGTCCAGACAAAAGCTGAATTGGGCTCAGAGTCGCTGGATTGGCCTTCTTGCCTGATCGCACAGCGGCCCAGAAGGTAGTCGGACAACTGCGGTATTACGCCAGCAATCAGCGTCGGGTTCGCCCCAACGATCACATAATCCCGCTCAAAGCCGGTCAGATGGGTAAACCACGCCGCCTAGTGAGTTTTCCGAATAGGTAACTTGTCCGCCGAACTATCGACTTTTTCAATGTACCGCTAAAATATCAGTCTACAGGTATCTTCTCTGCCCTCGTGGGCACCTTGGAAATCTTCGCTGTTTGCATGGGAGCAGGTTTGTGAAAAGGCAGTTGGTTCCAATCTGCTGGCCCTTCATGACACAGACAACACAGGGCCATTGGTATCGCCTGTTGAGTTTGTGCATGTTGTTGAGCCTGCCACTGGCAGAGATGTCGCATGTAAGCGGGCAAGAAGAATCGGATGAGGCCGCGATGGCGGCCTATGCTGACGCGGCAAACTTCCAGACCGGGGGCGCGATCAGACTGGCCATTGATGGCTGGCAGTCTTTTTTGTCTAAGCACCCCAAACATCCAATGGCTGCCGATGCCTCGCACTTTCTTGGTGTTTGCTACATGCAACAGGAGACACCCGATTACGTTGCTGCGGCGAAAGCGTTTGGCAATGCGCTGCAAAAACCTAAATACGATCTCCGTGAGGAATCACTCGCTAACTTCGGTTGGTGCAATTACATCGCATCAGGCGATGGAGACCAAAGAGACCAAGCAAAGCTAAAACTGGCACTCGAATCGTTTCAGCGGCTACTCAAGGAATCGCCAAAAACCAATTTCATGGACCGCGCTCTGTTTTTCAGCGGTGAAGCAGCCTACGGGATGGGAGACAGCAACTTGGCGGTTCGTTATTACGATCGCATGCTAGCCATGCCGGACGCCAAAGATTCGCTCCTCCGGTGCGACGCGCTTTATGCGAGAGGCGTGGCATATGAAGAACTTGAACAAGTTGACAAGGCATTGAACTCGTTCAAACAGCTACTGGGAAGCTGTGATCGCGCTGAGCTCGTTACCGACGTCCATCTCAGAATGGGCGACATGATGATCATGCGGAAAGATTACGACGCTGCAGTGCAATCCTTTGACAATGCAATGAAGTCGACTGAACTGGCAGACGATCGAGCGTATGCACTGTTCCGCCAGGCGTTTGCACACGTCCAAGCAAACGCTCCTGCGAAGGCAGCTGAGAAATACGAGCGTTTACTTACAGAGTACCCAAACTCAACCTACGCCGGTTCGGCCATCCTGGCCTCCGCGCAAAGCACCTATCGAAGTGGCGACATTGACGCGGCGGCAAAGCGTTTCGAGAAAGTACTCCAGCAAAACAACGCCGTCGCTGCGACCGAAGCTGCGCACTGGCTGGCCAGAATCGAAATCACAAAAAGTCATCCCAAGCAAGCGGCCCGTGTTGCCCGTGAACAGCTCAGTCGTGGTGCTCAGGGTAACTTTGCCGTTGACCTACGACTCGACTTAGCGGAAGCGTTGTCGATGGAACCGGCGACGGTCGAAGAGTCGATGAAGATGTTCGAACAGATTTATCGCGACAACCTCGACAGCCCACTGGCCTCAAGATCACTCTACAACGCCGCTTTCTCTGCACTGCAAATCAAACAACCAAAAAAGGCACTAAGTCTCGCACTCGAATTCATCAAGCGTTTCCCCAAAGATACTCTCGTTCCGGATATCAAATTTGTTGCAGCCGAAAGTCAACTACTGACAGGTCGAACCTCGAATGCAGCAGACACTTACAAGCACCTGCTGGAATCAACCCAAAAAAACAACATCCAACGGCCGATTTGGGTGCTCCGGGCGGGTGCGGCACTGATCACAGCTGAACGCTATCAGGATGTCACCAAAATCCTGCAATCAGAAGTCGCAGATCTGCCAGAACCGGTGCAGAAAGCAGAAGCTTACCTTCTGATGGGCCAAGCCTTTCAGAAAGCTGGCGACAACAAACAGGCTGTCGCCGCCTTTCAGGCAAGCCATACGGCAGATCCGAAGTGGGCCCGAGCGGACGAAGCAATGATTCTGTCAGGTCAATGTCGCCTTGCAATGGGCGATGCTGCCAACGCGATCAAGGACTGGAACCAGGTCGTCAAGAATGGTGGCAACCCACGTCTGGTGGCCCAGGCCAACTACAAGTTGGGACAGTTAGCCAGTGAACAGAAACAGTACAGTCAGGCTATTAAACTTTACGACCTGGTCCTAAAAGAAAAATCGAACCCCGACCTGCTGCCATACGCATTGTATGGAAAAGGTAGTGCCTTGATGCAGACGCAACGATTCGATGCAGCGTTAGCTCCACTGAATCAAATGCTGGACAGCTATTCACAACATCCCCTCCGCGGGGATGCCATGCTGGCAAGGGGAATTGCGAGACGCAACCTGGGCCAAGAGGACAAAGCAAGCGACGACCTTCAGGCATATCTTGCCACCAATCCTTCGGGCACAAGTTTGGGCCACGCACTCTATGAAGCTGCCCTGATTGATCAGAAAAAGAAACAGCCTGGAAAAGCAGCGGAGAAACTGGAAAAGCTTGTTCGGGACGTGCCTGATTACCCTTCGATGGACCAGGTCCTGTATGAACTGGGGTGGTCGCTCCAGGACAGCGGGAATGAGGCAGCAGCTCTCAAATACTTCACAACGTTAATACGGAATCATCCTGAAACGCCACTGGTTGCCGAAGCGGCCTACTACATTGGTCAAAAGGACTACTTAGCGAAAAATTGGCAGAAAGCAGCCAAGCAGTTTCAGATGGCAAGTCAGAAGGCAGAGGATCCCGATCTTGCTGAAAAGGCCTACTACCGACTCGGCTGGTCTCTGTTCAAAGTTGAAGATTACGACGCATCAGAGAAAGCATTTCGTGAGATGGCGGCTAAGCATCCGGAGGGAAATTTTGTATTTGATGCCGACACCATGATAGGAGAATGCCGATTCAAGCGGGCTGAATTTCAGTCAGCTCTCGATGGGTACAAAGTAGCCAGAGCCAGAATCGAATCGCGAAATGAAACAGCTAAAAACTTGTTAGATAAACCAGAACGTCAGGTACGTGAATTGGTTTATCTACATGGAGGACAAAGCGCCGCACAGTTAAAAAAGTGGCAGGTCGCCATTGACTGGTACAACGAGTTACGCAAGCGATTTCCGGCATCTGACTATCTACCGCAGGTATTTTACGAAACCGGCTATGCCTATCAGCAACTGGAAAATGGGCCGCAAGCGCTGAAATTTTATCAGGAGGTTGCTGACAACTATCGCAATGAAGCGGCAGCGCGTGCCCGCTTCATGATGGGGGAAATTCATTTTGCCAACCGCGATTACGACAAAGCAATCCCCGAATTCCAGCGGGTGATGTACGGCTTCGGTGCCGACAAGGCTACAGGGAACGTGAAGAACTGGCAGGCAAAAAGTGGTTTCGAGGCTGGTCGTTGTAGCGACCTGTTGCTACAAAAAGCTCAAACAGACGAGGCGAGGAGCAAAGCGAAACAGTATGCGACAGACTTCTATAGCTATGTCCTGGAAAAACATCCGAGACATGAACTGGCGTCGAAGTCTCGCGAACGTTTGGAGAAATTGAAATAGTGATTCACCGAAAGAATGAACGTTACTTGGCACGTTGCTGTCTCGCCATGGCGAGTCTGCTGGTCCTTTTGGCATGGGTGGATACGTCATGGTCGCTTGCTCAGGATGCAGGTTCCTCCATCGACGCCGCTGACATTCAGGCCGTCATGCAGGACCAACCTTCGGCGGTTGTCGTATCGAAGAACACTGATTCACCGGGAATCGACCTGCTGACGCTGGTCACGCGTGGCGGAGCATTCATGATTCCGATTGGACTGATGAGTCTAATGGTGGTGGCGTTGGCTGTTGAAAGAATCCTGAGTCTGCGTTCTGCCAAAATGCTGCCTCCTGAATTGGCTGACGAACTGATCGACCTTGCGACCCCAATCGAACGTTTCAGCCCAGGCATTGCGTTTCAAAGTTGCCATGAATATCCCTCTCCGGCAAGTCGTGTTGTCACGGCGATGTTGCTGAGAACAGGACAACCACTGGCAGAAATCGAACGAACGGCACACGAAACGATGGATCGAGAGGCCGATCAACAGGCCGCTTCCATTCGGTGGCTTACGCTTGCAGCCGCCGCAACTCCGTTGATGGGTCTGTTGGGAACCGTCTGGGGAATGATTGTGGCGTTCCACGAATCAACCGCATTGACGGCCGACCGCAGTCGTAGCGAGCAACTCTCCGAGGGCATCTACACCGCGTTGGTCACCACCTTGGCAGGCCTGATTGTGGCAATCCCGGCAGCGATACTCGCACTCTACCTCGAAAATCGCCTTGCCAAGCTATTTCATGAGATTGAGGAATTCGCTTTCAAAATAGCGCCGGGGCTCGCGCCTTACGCAGGACTGCAACGACTCGATAAGGATGGTGTCTTGCATCCCATGGACCGCAAACTTGTCACACCGGCAGAGGCGCCTCAACCACCACCTCCACCACGCTCTGCCAAGGAGAAGCGGAGCGGGGTCAAGGCAGGTTGAACATGAGCAGAATAAAACGATCCAGCGTCGCCAGTACACTTAGCCTGACTCCACTCATTGATGTGGTTTTCCTGTTATTGATTTTCTTCCTGGTCACAAGTGAATTCGAAGAAGAAGAGCGACGGCTGGACATCGTCCTACCGACAGCAACCAGCGCAGTTCCAATGACGAGCAAACCAAGAGAAATGGTGATCGACATTGACACGCAGGGTGAACTCTATCTGTCCGGTAAAGCCACCGACCTGGCGGAATTGCAAATTCTGTTGGAGGCAGCTGTCTCCAACAACCCTACCAATCAGACAGTGGTTATCCGGGCGGATCGGGCCACGGCATTTCAACCCGTCGTAAGTGTCATGGACGTCTGCAACCGCACTGGTGTCACTGACTACAGTGTCACCACCAAAGAAGGACCAGAAAGTTAGCCAACCGTTTTTGTCCACTCCACTGAATTTTTCATTCTGTGAAATCCATCAAAGCACCACCGATCGAAAAACAAGCCGAAGCAGGAGAACGCAGATGGCCACTTGACGTGTTCATTGCCGCGTTTGCCGGGCTTGTCCTTTATCTGGCGGTCACTGAACTGCGTTTCGATAATCCAAGGTGGATTCTAAATGCGTGGACCTACACGATCGCGGTTCCCGTGATCGCCCTCTTGATGACGCTTTTCTCCCATGGTTTCATCTCGCGTTATGTAAGGCGAACGATTCAACTAGGCGTGCTGTTCAGTCTGTTTGTCCACCTGTTGCTGATGATGCTCGCGATCAATGTGATCATTTTCAGTCGTTACTTTCCCGAGGCGTTCACCGGAACCAAGCAGCAGCGGGCACCCATTCGCCGCACGGTTCCAGAATACCTCTTTCAAACTCCGACAGAAACCACCACAGCACCTGACTGGTCCAAGCCAGTGGATGCAGAAACCGCATCCCGCGTGACCCCCTTGGAGGAAAGACAATTACCTCCGGTGGAACAGACGGCACCTCGTCTTGAAATTCCAAAGCCGCGTGAACCACAACCGGAATCACTGCAGGAATCCCTCCTGAAGCGAAGAAAACCAAACGAGTCGAAGCCGCAACCGACCGATTCTCCGGCGCAACTCGCGCGACAGCGACACGAAAACGAGCAGCAATCGAATTGGATTTCTCAGAACCCGACAGCACCTGTTGTTCCCATTCAGGCCAACGCATCAACCGATGCCATAGAACAACTCGTCAATCCACAACCAAGGTCAAGACCAAGGTCCACCAGCACCGCTCCATCATCGGCATCCATTGAATTACAGTTCAACAAACCGCAAGAGAATTCAATCGCTGGCGCGAGGAGTCGCAGCAACGCAATCCCTGCCATCGGCCAACCCAATGTCCAACAGCAACGGAAACGCACAACGACTGCGCGAAACATGCAACCAGCGGGATCCGCGACGGCTCCTCAGGTAGTCGCCGTCGCGCAGACAGAGGAAACGGCAGACCGAATGCTCGGCCCAAGTGAGTTTACTGTCACCCGCCAGAATCAGACGCAAGGCGTCAAGCTAAGCCTTTCCCAGCCAACCACCACAGAGATGTCTGGGACAACCGATTCCCGTATCGAAACCTCGGTCGCACGAAACAATAGCGGCTCCAATGTCGGGCTGCCCAGCATCAATACCGGATCAGCCCAGCGTGTTCCCGGTCGAACGCGTCAATTGACGGCTGGCTTTGGCATGGCAGCAACCAGTGCACCTGATCCTGTCCGCGGAGACATGGGAGACGTTTCCTTGCCCGCTGCCGCCCCCTCGGATTCTGTCGCAGATCGTATCTCGGGCGACAACGCAATCAAGAGGGTCCCCCGGCCAACCGTTGGTTCGGCAACTCCCAGACTTGCATCTGCTGGTGGGCCCAACCTCGACCTGATGCTGGATGAAGGGCCAGCAGGAATCGCCACCATTGTCGATGGCCGCATAGGCATCGTTCCCTCCAAACAGCAGCCTGAAATCGCTGTCGTCGATTTCTCCCGTGGCCAACGGCCGCGACGTTCTCTTGGTGGTCCCGCCACCCCATTCGGTACCCGGATTGCCTCGGTTGAATCCTTCAATCGTCGAGTGATGCGAACGAAGGGCGGCACGCCTGCCACAGAAGTAGGAACTGTCGGCCCCGAAACAGAAGAAGCCATCGAGATTGGCCTCGCTTATTTGGCAAATACTCAAAATGGTGATGGCAGTTGGTCGCTGCAAGGACACGGTGAAAATGTACTGCTGCGAAGCAATACGGCTGCCACGGGTTTGTGCCTTCTTGCCTTTCAAGGAGCGGGCTACACCCACCGACAACATCAGCATGCTGTCACGATCAGCCGCGGCATTGAGTTTCTGTTGAATCAGCAGCAAACCAACGGTGACCTTTACGTCCCCGAGGATGCTGTCAGCAATCAGAACGTCGCATTCTACAGCCATGGGATCGCGGCATTGGCGTTATGCGAAGCCTATGGAATGACTCAGGATCCGGACTTGAAGGAACCAGCGCAACGATGCCTCGATTTTGTGATCAGTACCCAACACACCGAACGCGGCGGTTGGAGGTACGCAGCACAAGTTAGCTCGGATACCAGTGTGACCGGGTGGATGATGATGGCGCTGAAGAGCGGCCAACTCTCTGGCCTTGAAGTACCCGACGAAACCTATCAGGGAATTCAACGCTGGCTGGGGATTTCACAAGTACCACAGCAGCCTGATCGCTATCGATACAACCCATACGCTCCCGACACGCCATCACAACGGCATGGACGCACGGCCACACCCACCATGACCTCCGTTGGCATGCTGATGCGAATGTACTCCGGATGGCGACGCGACAACGAAGCCATGAAATCAGCGGCTGATTACCTGCTGCAGTTCCCGCCCCAAATCGGCACCATCAAGTCACCTCAGAGAGATACCTACTATTGGTACTACGCAACTCAGGTCATGTTTCACATGGGCGGTGAATATTGGGATCGCTGGAATCGTGCCCTGAATCCCATCCTGATCAACAGTCAAGTCAAAGAAGGCGTCAATGCAGGAAGCTGGGAACCGATGGGTGCAATTCCTGATCGTTGGGCTGCTCACGCAGGACGTCTCTACGTCACCACCATGAACCTGCTGAATCTGGAAGTTTACTATCGACACTTGCCAATATACGACGACACGGCAGAGTAAAACGTTGCCCCTGATTCCAGACTGTCCAGCCTACTATCAGCATTCATACAAGTCACCCATTGCAGGCGAGGTTCGGCCTGATCACGGAAGTATCAAACAGAAACGGGCATCTTTGCGACGGACAACGCATGATTAGCTAGTCTTTTTTGGGAGACGTGAATTTCAACAACAGCCAATCACCCAAGCGTGGTAACGCATGGCCAACCATGATCAACAGACGCAGGTACCGGGGTAAAATCACATCTGGTTTCCGCTTTCTAATAGCAGCAAGAACGGCATCTGCAACCCGTTCCGGCGGCAGACCACTGACCCTTGCTCCCCCACCAGGTCGTGCCGCCTGAACTGGCAAACCTTCTGCCGATGCTTGATAACGTTGTCCCTCATCTTCACGACGAATCGGACCTGGACTGACCAGACATACATGTATCCCGCGTGGCTTCAATTCCAACCGCAGTTGCTGTGTCATTCCAGCCAGTGCATGCTTGGCAATCGCGTAGCCACCTATGTACCGGGCACCAACCTTGGAAGCGAGCGAGCCAATGTTCACAATCACGCCTCCGGATCTCTGCAACGCGGGAATTGCTTGTTGTGAACAGAGTAAAGCCGTGATTACATTCTGTCGAAAAAGAAATTCAGCCCGCTCAGGATCCAGAGTCTCAATCATTCCACGGTCACTTGCGCCCACGCAATTGATCAGCACATCCAATCGCCCGAATAACTGGCTGACTTCGGACAACAGACCCTCGACCGCTGTTGCATCAGTCAAGTCGCAGGGTAGAGCTGCGAGACATGAATCGTGGGCACCGGCGCGACTTTGGTTTCCTTCTGATTCCAGATTGCCGACAGCCTCATTAAGTCGATCCCTATTTCGTCCCACAATCACCACACGATAACCGGCCCGCAAGAGTTTTTGCGAGATCACAAATCCTAATCCGGCAGAGCCGCCAGTAACCAAGGCCACCGGACGTTCATCAGAAATCATGAAACCACTGCAAAAGAAGAGTGAAAGGGTGAATGGGGGCAATGCCTCCAAGCAAAAGTTTAGTAGGATCAGTCGGGCTT
>Ga0315334_10001779_pt1 | contig 13405 bp, 7 predicted proteins | sample M150034915metaG_FD_205555 | JGI IMG/M metagenome (GOLD analysis project Ga0315334, IMG submission 205555) | Ammonia-oxidizing marine archaeal communities from Monterey Bay, California, United States - M1 500m 34915 | ecosystem: Environmental > Aquatic > Marine > Intertidal zone | place: USA... | reverse complement strand
CAACTCGACCGTCATTTCAGTGTTATCACCGGGCATACACATCTCTGTTCCCGAAGGCAACTCGACCATGCCCGTGATGTCTGTCGTTCGGAAATAGAACTGGGGTCGATAGTTCGAGAAGAACGGTTTGTGACGACCGCCTTCTTCCTTAGTCAAGACATACACCTGCGCTTCGAACTTCGTATGAGGAGTAATAGACCCCTTCGCGCAACACACCTGACCACGCTCTACTTCTTCTTTGTCAATACCTCGCAAAAGCAACCCGACGTTGTCACCAGCTTGACCCTCATCAAGGATCTTGCGGAACATTTCCACACCCGTGATCGTGGTGGTCTGAGTGTCTCGAATACCGACAATCTCGATCTCTTCACCAGTGTTCACTACACCGGTCTCTATCTTGCCTGTCACGACAGTGCCTCGACCCGTAATAGAGAAAACATCCTCAACTGGCATCAAGAACGGCTTATCATTATCTCGATCAGGCTCGGGGATCGCTTCATCGACAGCTGCCATCAGTTCCAGAATCTGATCTCCCGCTCCATCAGCGCCTTCCAACGCACCTAACGCAGAAACCTGAACAACTGGGATGTCATCACCCGGGAACTCATACTCACTAAGTAATTCTCGAACCTCGAGTTCCACCAACTCCAAGAGTTCCTCATCATCAACCATGTCGACCTTGTTCAAAGCCACCACGATGTAAGGAACACCAACCTGGCGAGCCAACAACACGTGCTCACGGGTTTGCGGCATTGGACCATCAGCAGCCGATACCACAAGAATCGCACCATCCACCTGAGCGGCACCAGTAATCATGTTCTTGATGTAATCGGCGTGACCGGGCATATCAACATGCGCGTAATGACGGTTCGCGGTCTCATATTCAACATGAGAAATCGAAATCGTGATTCCACGCTCCCGCTCCTCAGGCGCCTTATCAATCTCCTCAAACGCCGTTACAACGCCACCCGAAGCCTCAGCCAACACCTTCGTGATGGCAGCCGTCAACGTGGTCTTCCCATGGTCAATATGACCCATCGTTCCCACGTTCATGTGCGGCTTCGTCCGCTCAAACTTCTCCTTGGACATGATTCTCTTTCTCCGGTGCCTTCTTGTTCTTAATGGTTAGTTGTTTATTCGACTATTTGATCTTGATGGTTACTCGCCGCGGATTCGCTTTACGATGTCTTCGGCGATATTAGGTGGGACTTGTTGGTAGTTCTCGAACTGCATGGAGTAGGTAGCTCGACCCTGAGTACGTGAACGCAGGTCGTTAGCGTATCCGAACATCTCAGATAGCGGCACCAAAGCATCTATGACTTGAGATGAACCGCGACTTTCCATCTGCCCGACTCGACCGCGTCGGGCGTTGAGATCACCAATGACGTCGCCCATGTAATCCTCAGGGGTGACGACTTCAACAGCCATGATGGGCTCGAGAAGCACTGGGCCCGCGGCACGTGCAGCTTCTCGCATGGCCATAGTGCCCGCGATTTTGAACGCCATTTCCGATGAATCAACGTCGTGAGTTGACCCATCTATCAATTCGACCTTCACGTCGACCATCGGAAAGCCAGCGAGGGGGCCATTATCCATTGAAGACTTCAGGCCAGCATTCACGGAACTGATGTACTCGCGTGGTATGACCCCACCTTTGATCGAATCATCGAAGATATAGCCCTCGCCAGCATCGCCGGGTGCGAGATTGATGACAACGACGGCGTATTGGCCTGACCCGCCGCTTTGTTTGATGTGGCGGTATTCGAACTTGTTCACTGCTTTGGTGATGGTTTCGCGGTATGCGACCTGAGGCTTGCCAATGGTCGCATCGACGCGGAACTCTCGAAGCATGCGGTCAACCAGTACTTCAAGGTGTAGTTCACCCATTCCCGAGATGACTGTTTGGCCTGTTTCTTCATCGGTCTTAACTCTGAACGTCGGATCTTCTTCTGATAGTGCGGCTAAGGCTTTGCTCAACTTGTCTTGGTCGCCTTTGGAACGGGGTTCTACCGCGACATGCACCACCGGTTCGGGGAATACCAGTTTTTCTAAGACGATCGGGCTGGCCGGGTCACAGAGAGTGTCGCCCGTCCGAGTATTTTTCAGGCCGATTCCGGCGACGATGTCGCCTGCTTGAATGTCGTCGCGGTCTTCGCGATTATTGGCGTGCATCTGCAAGATGCGGCCAATTCGTTCTTTGTTACCGGTGGTGGTGTTAAGCACCTGCCCACCCTTGTCAAGGCTGCCGCTGTAAACCCTGAAATAGACGAGCTTTCCTACGTGTGGGTCGGTCATGATTTTGAACGCCAACGCTGCGAAGGGCTCGCTCTCATCGGGGTGACGTTCTAGGTTTTCTTCTCCGCTTAAGGCGGTTCCGCCGATCGCGGGGATATCTAGAGGTGATGGCAGGTATCGAGTGACGGCGTCAAGGAGTGGTTGAACGCCTTTGTTCTTGAAGGCTGTACCCGTCAGCACGGGGACGATGTCATTGGCGATGGTGCCTCGGCGAATAGCGTTATGCAGTGTCTCTTCGTCGACGTCTTCTCCTTCGAGGTAGGCCATCATGATGTCTTCGTCGACGTCGGCGAGCACTTCGAGAAGTTTTCCGCGCCATTCCTCAGCTTCGCTTTGCATGTCGGCTGGAATGTCGATGGTGTCGTAGCTCGCTCCCAGGTCCTCTCCCTGCCAAACAACGGCTTTCATAGCCACGAGGTCAACAACACCTGCGAAGTCAGCTTCGTTTCCTATTGGGAGTTGCAACACAGCAACGTTTGCTTCAAGTCGATCAACGATGCTGGCCAAAGAGCCGTAGAAGGATGCTCCGGTTCGATCCAGTTTGTTGATGAAGCACATTCGAGGGACACCGTATTTGTCGGCTTGCCGCCAGACGGTTTCCGTTTGAGGTTCTACGCCTGCGACCCCATCGAAGATCGCGACGGCCCCGTCAAGAACTCTAAGTGAGCGTTCGACTTCGACCGTGAAGTCGACGTGTCCTGGGGTGTCAATGATGTTGATGACGTGGTCATTCCATATGCAGGTGGTGGCCGCAGAGGTGATGGTGATACCTCGCTCTTGCTCTTGTTCCATCCAGTCCATCGTCGCAGCACCGTCATGAACCTCACCGATTTTGTAGTTGACGCCGGTGTAATAAAGAATGCGTTCTGTGGTGGTGGTCTTGCCGGCATCAATGTGAGCCATGATGCCGATGTTTCGCACGCGGTCGATCGGTTGGTTGCGTGGCATGAGGTTTCTGTCTCGGTCTCTCGGGGGTTCAGGGGTTAGGGGTCGTGCAAGGACTAGTTGGATGCTCTCGTAGGCACGTCCGACATCAAGTGTGCCGGGTTCCAACGTGTTGGGGGTGGCAGCGCGTCTTTGGCTACCACCTGTAGTGGGCAAAAGCCTTATTGGCTTCTGCCATCCGGTGAGTGTCTTCTCGACGTTTGGCGGAGGACCCAGTGCCGTTAGAGGCATCTAGGACTTCGTTTGCGAGACGTTCGGCCATTGTGCGTTCGCGGCGTTCGCGTGCGTAGCTCACAATCCAACGAATAGCGAGGGTGTTGGCCCGGCGCGGGCGAACTTCGACAGGAACTTGGTAGGTCGCGCCGCCGACTCGCCGACTTTTTACTTCGAGCTGCGGTTTTGTGTTATCGACCGCGCGTTTCAGGACGTCAAGCGCCTCGCCGCCTGTTTTATCGGAAACAAGGTCAAGGGCGTCGTAGACAATACGTTCTGCGGTGGCTCGTTTACCTCGCTGCAGAACTTTGTTGATTATTTGGGTGACGAGGGCCGAGTTATAAACTGGGTCGGCCGCGACTTCGCGTCTGGGGGCAGCACCGCGACGAGGCATTTCAGCTCTCTTTCTTAGCGCCGTAACGAGAACGCGCTTGCTTGCGGGCCGAAACGCCAGATGCGTCTAGGGAACCGCGAATGACTTTGTAACGAACACCGGGCAGGTCCTTCACGCGACCGCCTCTGACCAGAACGATGCTGTGTTCTTGAAGGTTGTGGCCTTCACCAGGTATATATGCAGTGACTTCGATGCCGCTGGTGAGTCGAACGCGGGCAACTTTTCGAAGTGCCGAGTTCGGCTTCTTTGGTGTATGGGTGTAAACGCGGGTGCAGACACCTCGTCGCTGGGGGGACCCCTTAAGGGCAGGGGTCTTGCCCTTCGCTGGTTTGGATTTTCTGCCATTGCGGACTAGCTGCTGGATTGTGGGCACCAAATACCTCGGAACTGAGCGACCTGTAGGACGGAAGTGGACTTGGTCCTATTGGCACGGATCACGTGGTCGGGCCGGACAAAGACCGATGGGTAATGCTACGAGTCGCGAAACCCAGAGGCAACCTCTCGCGTATCACCGAAAACAGATTGACTTGTTCTCACCCTCGTGGCATATACCGCTCAACACGAATGATTATCAGCGAGTAACCCGGTGGACTAACGCGTTCATCATGTCGTCGAGGTCAGATCGATTAGCGCCTACACCTACTACTACGACAGAACCGAGCGGAAGCACGCCCCAAATCTGGTCCTCCGATGACATGACTGAGCCTGCCATAGGGCCCCAACTCGCGTTATCTGATTCTCTTAGAGCTGCTGCGCGCAAGCCTTCAACAAAGGTCATGTTGCCGATCACTGGATCGGTAACCCCGACCAACAGGATGGCTCCAATTGGTCGCTCTCCGCGGACAAGACCTACGGCGGTGACATCGCTGACAGCGGCAGCTATTTCGATGTCGTCGAAAATGAACCTCTGTAGTTGGTGTTTTGCGCTCGGTGAAAGAGCTATTGGTTGCAGATCGGACGGCCATTGCATCGTTTCGAGAAGCTGTGATGCGCTGAGCGCGTGCCCTTCATCAGCCAAGACAGCGGTAGTGACAGTTGGTGGGGGGCCAACCGTTGTGCCAGTACAGCCGCTCGCAACTATGCAGAGCACCAAAATGGCACTCATTGCGCCTTGTCGCATGTCGCGAAGTTATCCGGCGTCGCCGAGTTTGACGACGTCACCACCCTCGTCGGTACCGATGGTGGCTAGCCATTCCGCGGGGTCTATATCTTCGTCGGAAGTGAAGAACTCCATCGGTTCATAGTCAGGTGCGGTTGTGTCGATATTTCGGTACCGCCCCTGCCCAGTGCCGGCAGGAATGAGTTTGCCGATGATGATATTTTCTTTTAAACCCTTCAGGTCGTCGCGTCGAGATTCGATAGCGGCTTCTGTGAGAACACGGGTGGTCTCTTGGAACGACGCTGCCGATAGCCAAGAATCAGTCGCTAGTGAGGCCTTGGTAATACCCATGATGACGGGCCGAGCTTCTGCTGGACGCTGCCCTTCCTGCACGAGATTGCGGTTGACTTCTGCGTATACGCGCTGATCGACCTGCTCACCGGGTAAGAAGACAGACTCGCCGGGCTCTCCGACGAGCACTCGACGAGTCATTTGCCGAATGATGAGTTCGATGTGTTTGTCGTGAATCGAAACGCCCTGTTCCCGGTAAACCTTTTGAACCTCTTCGACGAGGTATTGCTGGGTTTCGCGCACGCCTCGTATGTCTAGAAGTTCCTTGGGGTCACGAGGCCCGTCAACTAGGGGTTCTCCGGCTCGGATTTCTTGATCATCGACTACTGCAAGACGGGCCATGGTCGGGACGGTGTGTACTTCTTCTTCTCCGTCATCGCTTACGACGATGATCTCTCGACCTCGGCCATCGTCATCACCAATGCGCACAACCCCAGATCGCGTCGCCAGGGTGGCTTTACCCTTGGGTTGGCGAGCTTCGAAGAGTTCCACAACGCGCGGCAGGCCACCGGCAATGTCGCTCCCAGCTACGCCACCTGTGTGGAAAGTTCTCATGGTGAGCTGCGTTCCGGGCTCACCGATCGACTGGGCTGCAATTACCCCGACCGCCTCTCCGACCTCGATCATTTTCCCTGTCGCCAAGGATCCTCCGTAGGCCTTGGCTGATACTCCAAATTCTGAGTTATCGGTTAACGGCGAGAGAACTTGAACTCGAGTGACGTTCGGATCATCACGGAGGGTTTCAGTCTCTTCTTCACCAATTAGAGTGCCAGCTGGCATTATGCCCTCGGTGAGTTCAACGTCCTGAGCAAGACATCGGCTGAAAAGTCGAGTTTCCAAATATGTTCGCTTTTCTGGGGTGTCGGGCTCTATCTCTTCGAGCCATAGCCCTAGCACGGGTCCGGATCGCTCAAACGGATTTTCTTCATTGATAATAAGTTCTTGGGCAACGTCAACAAGTCGACGAGTCAAGTAACCGGAGTCTGCTGTCCGGAGCGCCGTGTCGACGAGTCCTTTACGAGCGCCTGGTGTGGAGATGAAGTACTCCAGCATCGACAAACCTTCGCGGTAAGACGATTTGATCGGCCGGGGGATGATGTCGCCACGTGGGTTCGCTACCAATCCGCGGATCGCTGCAATTTGCCGAACTTGCATCATGTTGCCGCGTGCTCCTGAACCGACCATCATCTCGATGGGGTTGAAGACGACTGATTTCAGTTCGCGTTCGAGGGACGCACGCACTTCTTCTGTTGCTGAGGTCCAGATTTCTACCTCTTTTTGCCGGCGTTCCCCGTCGGTGATGATCCCGCGACGGAATTGGTTTTCAACGCGTTCTGCGTCACTTTCGTACCGTTCTAGAATCTCTGCTTTGTCAGGCGGAGTGCGAACATCATCGATGGAGATAGTGAGCCCGGATCTGGTGGCATATTTGTAGGTGAGGTCTTTAATGCGGTCGAGGGCCACCGCGACTTCAGTGGTGCGCCAACCATCGGAAAGGTCGCGGACAATATCTCCCATGTCCGCTTTTTTGACTACCCGGTTAACGAACGGGAACTCAGCAGGAAGCGTCTCATTGAAGATCGCGCGTCCCGGGGTAGTGACATGGTGCCCACCGTCTTCTTGGGCCAGCGCCTCATGGCGCCAAATAATTGGCTGGTGAAGCTCGAGGCGGTTCAGGGCTACCGCGCGTTCAATTTGATGGAAGTGCCTAAAAACAGGCAGATCTTCATCGCCAGCGTCCCCGCGCATCTCAGTGAGGTAGTAACCGCCAATGATCATGTCCTGACTGGGAACAGTCATGGGTCGACCATCCGCGGGTGAGAGGATGTTGTTTGCTGAGAGCATCAACACCCTTGCTTCAGCTTGAGCTTCCGACGACAGCGGCAGGTGTACTGCCATCTGGTCGCCGTCAAAGTCAGCGTTAAACGCAGCACAAACCAGGGGATGAATTTGGATCGCTTTTCCTTCCACCAAGATCGGCTCAAATGCCTGAATACCCAAACGGTGGAGAGTTGGAGCGCGATTGAGAAGCACTGGGTGTTCTTTTATAACTTCTTCGAGGACATCCCAGACTTCGGACCGGCGACGCTCAACCATGCGTTTTGCAGACTTAATGTTTGGCGCAAGATCTAGATCGTCGAGGCGTTTCATGACGAATGGCTTGAACAACTCCAATGCCATGAGTTTGGGAAGCCCACACTGATGCAACTTTAGAGTTGGACCCACCACGATCACTGAGCGACCTGAGTAGTCGACTCGTTTACCTAACAGGTTCTGACGGAAGCGGCCTTGTTTACCTTTAAGCATGTCCGACAGCGACTTCAACGGTCGGTTGCCTGGGCCTGTTACGGGGCGCCCGCGGCGACCATTGTCAAAGAGCGCGTCGACGGCTTCTTGAAGCATTCTCTTTTCGTTGTTGACGATAATTTCAGGGGCGCCGAGATCTAGTAGACGCTTCAGCCGGTTATTCCTGTTGATGACGCGGCGGTACAGATCATTTAGATCTGAGGTCGCGAATCGCCCACCATCCAGTTGAACCATGGGGCGAAGATCGGGAGGGATGACCGGGACTGCGTCAAGAATCATGGCTCGCGGGTCATTGATTCGACGATCGTTGGAGTTTCGGCGGTTAAAAGCGCTCAGAATTTTCAGTCGTTTGATTGCTTTTTGTTTACGTTGGGCCGAAAGGGGTCGACGTCCGTCTGCGGCTTCGATGGCTTCGCGAAGAAGGAGTTCTTCGTCGTCGAAATCGATTCGAGCCATAAGCTGAACGATGGCTTCAGCGCCCATTCCGCCTTCGAAGTAATCACCGTAGCGGTCTTCCAGCTCGCGCCAGAGCAACTCGTCTTCAATGATTTGTCGACCGTGCAAAACACGGAACTCGTCAAAGGCACGCTCGACAGTCTCGCGTTCGAGCTCGCATTCAGATCGGAACGCTTCGACGTCTCGGTCGGCATCTCTCCGACGAGATTTCAGATCTTTTTCTTTGACACCTTCCGCTTCCAGTTCAGTTATTTCTTTCTCAAGCTCTTTCAACCGGTCTGCGATTTCATCGTCGAATTCTTCGAGTATGACGTCGAGTTCCTCTCGCATTTCTAATTCGAGACGGGGTAGGTCTTCGTGTCGTTTGTCGTCATCAACCCAGGTCACAAGGTTGGCGGCGAAATAAATCACCCGTTCGAGTTGCTTGGCTTTGAGTTCTTCTTTGATGGTTAGGCCGGTGAGTAGATAGGCAAGCCAGCTTCGAGTGCCTCGCAAGTACCAAATATGCACTACCGGCGCGGCGAGTTCAACGTGACCCATCCGTTCTCGGCGAACTTTTTGCCGTGTTACTTCAACGCCACAGCGTTCACAAATAATGCCTTTGAAGCGAACTCGCTTGTACTTACCGCAGGCACATTCCCAATCTTTGGTGGGACCAAAAATTTTCTCGCAGAAAAGCCCATCTTTCTCAGGCTTAAGGGTTCGATAGTTGATCGTCTCAGGCTTTTTTACTTCGCCGTTGGACCAGGTTCGGATGGCGTCGGCCGTAGCGAGGCCTATGCGGATATCGGAGAACTCATTGACGTCTATCATTTGCTGCTCTCAATTGGCGAGGGGAACGGACTGCGCGCGTCACCGGTCATAGTCGTTGCCTCCGAAGCTCGTCATCTTCGTCAGTTCCTCGTTCTGGTCTGCTGATATCAATACCCAGTGATTCTTCGGCTCGGAACACGTCTTCGTCGAGCCCCTGCATGTCAATTTCATCCCCGGCGAGGGAGATGACTTCCACATTGAGGCAAAGGGCTTGCATTTCTTTGATGAGCACCTTGAAACTCTCGGGGATGCCAGGCTCGGGAATATTTTTGCCCTTCACGATCGCTTCGTAGACCTGAACTCTGCCCAATGTGTCATCAGATTTTATGGTTAAGAGTTCCTGCAGAAGGTAAGCCGCTCCGTAAGCCTCGAGAGCCCAGACCTCCATTTCGCCGAAGCGTTGACCGCCGAATTGGGCCTTACCTCCGAGTGGCTGCTGGGTGATCATGGAGTACGGGCCAGTCGACCGAGCATGGATCTTGTCGTCGACAAGGTGGGCCAATTTAAGGATGTAGCTGTATCCGACCATGATGGGTTGGTCGTACGGTTCCCCGCTTCGGCCGTCATACACAACGGCTTTCCCTGCTGTTGTCATCATCCTCTCGCCCGAAGATGCTTCCGGGCGAAGATTCTCTAACGCTTTTTGAATGGTGGGGTGGGCGCCAGCTCGTTCAACTTCATCCCACTTTGCTCCATCGAAGACAGGGGTGGCGACGAAGACCGCTGGTTCAGTTCGGGGTCGCGTTTTTCGTTCAATGTTTGAGACAGGTTCACTTCCAACGAATTCTCCGTCGTGCTCCCATCCCCAGCGGGCTGCATAACCGAGGTGGGCTTCAAGAACCTGCCCCACGTTCATGCGACTGGGTACGCCAAGCGGACTAAGGATAATGTCGATTGGCGTACCGTCTGCAAGGTACGGCATTTCTTCGATGGGTAGGATCTTGGAAATAACACCTTTATTACCGTGTCGTCCGGCCAGCTTGTCGCCAACGCTGATTTTGCGTTTTTGGGCCACGTAGACCCGCACCAGCTCATTTACACCCGGTGGGAGTTCTTCATCATCGTCGCGTTGCAACACGCGAACATCGGTAACGACTCCTCTTTCTCCGTGGGGAACCTTCAATGAGGTGTCACGCACTTCGCGAGCTTTTTCTCCGAAGATCGCTCGAAGTAAACGCTCTTCGGGGGTTAATTCTGTTTCACCTTTTGGTGTGACCTTGCCTACAAGCACATCACCGGGACCCACTTCGGCCCCGACGCGAATTACGCCACGCTCGTCGAGATCGCCCAAGACGTCATCGGCAACGTTTGGGATGTCGCGCGTAATTTCTTCAGGGCCCAGTTTCGTGTCACGGGCATCAATTTCGTGCTCATGTATGTGAATTGAAGTAAGCACGTCATCTTTGACGAGCCGTTCGCTAATGATGATCGCGTCTTCGAAGTTGTACCCCTCCCACGTCATGTAGGCGACGAGAAGGTTTTTGCCTAAAGCCAACTCCCCCTGATCGGTGGAGGGGCCATCAGCAAGCACAGCTCCTTTCTTGACTTTGTCTCCTTCGCGAACGAGCGGTCTTTGGTTAATGCAGGTGTCTTGGTTGGAACGCTCGAATTTTAGAAGTTGGTGGCTAACATCGCCGGCTTTTTTGTATTCGACAGTGATGCTGTTGCCAGTGACTTGGCTGACTACGCCATCTTCGACCGCGAGAAGCATGTCAGCGGCGTCGCCTGCGGCGCGCGCTTCGATACCTGTTCCTACGTATGCCGCTTCTGAGCGGAGCAGTGGCACAGCTTGGCGCTGCATGTTCGCTCCCATGAGGGCACGATTTGCGTCATCGTGCTCTAAGAACGGGATCAACGCCGTCGCGACGGAAACGATTTGCTTGGGTGAGACGTCCATCAAGTCGACTTCGGCCGCCGGCACGTAACTAATTTCTGTTGTCGCTGCGAAGTACGTGTCGCGCTCCATTTGAAGCTTGAGGTCGGCGAGACTTGCGCCTTGTGGGCTCTTTCGAACGAGCACTCTCGGATTGCTAAAGGCTTTCTTATCGGTCAGCGGCGCATTTGCTTGAGCTACGACGAATTCCTCTTCTTCATCTGCTGTGAGATATTGGATTTCGTCAGTAACTTTGCCTTTTTTGACAATTCTGTATGGCGACTCAATAAACCCGAACTCATTCACTCGGGCAAATGTTGCCAACCCGCCAATAAGCCCAATGTTCGGGCCTTCTGGGGTTTCAATCGGGCACATCCGCCCGTAGTGGCTGAAGTGGACGTCTCTAACTTCGAAGCCGGCGCGCTCTCGGGAAAGACCACCTGGACCAAGCGCCGAAAGCCGCCGTCGGTGAGTTAAACCGGAAAGCGGATTGACCTGGTCCATGAACTGTGACAGCTGTGACGTACCGAAGAACTCTTTGATTGCCGCTGTTACGGGCCTGGTGTTAATAAGTGTTGTTGGTGTGATGGCCTCGACATCTTGAGTCGTCATCCGTTCTCGGACAACTCGCTCCATACGGCTGAGGCCAATACGTACCTGATTTTGGATGAGCTCGCCGACGGACCGGATGCGCCTGTTCGCGAAGTGGTCTTGGTCATCGAGGCGATAGCCCGGTTCCGCGTTAGCAAGGTGCAGCAAGTAGCTAATGGCGGCTAATACTTCTGAACGAGTCAGAACTTGGGAGTCAGTTTCAGGGCGTTCTAGGTCGAGTCCGAAGAGGTTCTCTAGTTTGTCGAGTTCGGCGCTCAACTTTTTGTTGAGCTTGTATCGACCCACTTTGGACAGGGAATATCGGCGCTCTTCAAAATATGCGTTGTTGAAGTAATTTGCTGCGGCTTCGGGAGTGGGGGGTTCTCCTGGCCGAGCACGCTTGTAGATCTCGATCAAAGCTTCTTCTCGGGTGGGCGCGACTGGTGTGTCCTCCTCGGTGGCCCATTTGTCTCGCTCGCTTTCCCATTGGCCTTCGAGAAAGTCGAAGTGCTCCACGAAACGTTCCAGAAAACCTGGGTGGCTGGCTTCGTCATAACCCAGAGCGCGAAGCAGCGTGAAAATGCTCAACCGGCGTTTCCTAGCAATGCGGGCACCTGCTGTGACGTCTTTACCTGGTTTGTGTTCGACGTCGAATTCAATCCACTCACCTCGGTAGGGGTGGATGGTTCCGGTAACAAGCTGGTGCTTTTGCATGTTGCGAAGTCGGTAACGCTCACCAGGTTGGAAGATCACGCCTGGCGATCGAACGAGTTGACTTACGATCACTCGCTCTGTGCCATTGATGATGAAGGTCCCCTTCTCGGTCATCTTGGGGAAATCGCCCATAAACACCGTTTGTTCTTTGATTTCGCCGGTGTTCCGGTTCATGAACCGGGCTCGAACGAAAATCTGATCAGAGTAGGTGTGGTCTTTTTCCTTACATTCCTTTTCGGAAAACTTGGGAGGTCCCTTTAGGTCCTCATCCTTACTGTCAAACTCAAACTCAAGTTCGAGGTTTCCCGTGAAATCAGTTATTGGACTGATATCGGCAAAGGTTTCTGCCATGCCGATCGCGAGAAAGCGTTCGAAGGATTTTTTTTGGACGTCAATTAGGTCAGGTAGCGGCAGTACCTCTTCGAGGTTGCCAAATGAATACCGTTCCCGGGCAGCACGAGACGACAACGGGGTCTCCTATGAGGTATTTAGTTACGACCGAGGCGGACGGTCGTCATAAGCAGGGGCGCGCGGACATTCGCAGTGTTTTCCAAAAAAGACGACACCAGAACCACGACAGCGGACAGGCTAGCGGCCCAAACAGCTTTCGACAAACCGGGGAGTGCTAGCTGGGGATTACGGCCACGCTGTGGGAAGCTAAGTAACAGCGGCCCGCGAACAAAACTGCGTTGTTCACAGCGAGGTCGACCGCTTGACCGACATGGCCTTTTCTTAGCTAACAAAGCCAAGACAACTAGGCCACGGTCGAGCAAGTGCGGCTATTTGATATCGACAGTGCCGCCAGCGGCTTCGATGGCCTCTTTGGCTTTGTCGGCGTCCTCTTTCGAGACTCCTTCGAGGACATTGGTTGGCGCGCCTTCGACTAGATCCTTGGCTTCTTTCAGCCCGAGACTGGTCAGCCCACGGACCTCTTTGATGACCTGGATCTTTTTATCGCCGGCGCCGGTGAGGACAACGTCGAATTCGTCTTGGGTTTCAGTGGCACCGCCGCCCGCGTCGCCGCCTGCGGCGGCCATCATGACCGGCGCGGCAGCAGCAGCTGTGACATCGAATTTCTCTTCGAATGCTTTCTTTAACTCGACGAGTTCAAGGACCGACATGTTGCCAATCGCGTCGAGAATCTCTTCGGTAGTTGCCATTTCTTTCCTCCTAGGTTTCTAGTTCTCTTCAGCGGCAGCTTCGCTGCCATCTTGTTGTGTTGACTTTGCCGGTGCCTTCTTCTTCGCCGGTGCCTTCTTCTTCGCCGGTGCCTTCTTCTTCGCCGGTGCCTTCTTCTTCGCCGGTGCCTTCTTCTTCGCCGGTGCCTTCTTCTTCGCCGGTGCCTTCTTCTTCG
>Ga0315334_10001778_pt1 | contig 13406 bp, 16 predicted proteins | sample M150034915metaG_FD_205555 | JGI IMG/M metagenome (GOLD analysis project Ga0315334, IMG submission 205555) | Ammonia-oxidizing marine archaeal communities from Monterey Bay, California, United States - M1 500m 34915 | ecosystem: Environmental > Aquatic > Marine > Intertidal zone | place: USA... | reverse complement strand
ATTTAAGGAGGGGCACCCCGTTTGAACCATTGATAATGGGAGGTGGGCAGGAACGGCAAAACCGATCTGGCACTGAGAACGTTCCAGGAATAGTGGGATTAGGAAAAGCTTTAGAGCTGGCGGTAAAGGATAGGGAAGAACTAAAAAACAGCTTATCTGCTAAACGGGACAGGATAATTAAAGGGCTAAGGGATGAAGTCGAAGGAATGACTATAAACGGCCATTTAACAGACAGGCTTCCTAACAATGTCAGTGTATCTTTCGAGGGGGTCGAGGGCGAACCGATTCTTCTAGGCCTTGATTTTGCTGGAATTTGTGCTTCTAGTGGAAGTGCATGCTCATCAGCCTCATTGGAGCCGTCTCATGTGTTGCTAGCGATAGGCCACTCTGCTGAGTTAGCTCAAGGTACCCTTAGAATCACTTTGGGGCGGGATAACTCTGACGAAGATGTAGATTATCTCATGAAGGTGCTTCCGGATCTCATAAAAAAGCTACGTGATTTGCCTTCCTTATCGGCCCATCCTTGATTTACGATGTGATAGATTGTTGAGCCTGTATTTTAAGAATTAAAGCATTTAGAGAAATCATGATCATTTTTACTAATTTTAGATCGACTTTAGCTGTTTTGTCGGCCTGCTTAACCGCGATCACTTTTTTTGTGTCCTGTAACTCTGAACAATTAGACTTTGGGAGAACTGGCAGAAACCTTGAAATACATGCCTCACGACCTCAAGTTGTTTCCAAGGCGTTTTATACCCAAGATGGCATCACAAGGATTATTACACCAAGTGCATCGAACAGGAAATTGGCCGTTGTTAACACGACAATAGTTAATAGAAGTAGCACGGTTATACCAATATCTGTAGATCCAGATGCTGCGACACTTGGTGACAGAAAAGGGAAGAAATCTAATGCAATAGATCCTTTTGCACGGTCCAAGGAGTTTTCAGGGGCCATAGAGCCAGATCCTGATGTCTTGGAAATAACGCCGGTTTTGTGGGGGGAAATGGAGCTATCAAGAGGCTTTCAGGTATCGGGCAGTTTGGTTTTTGATGTGCCAAAAGGACTGCGGTTAGGTACAATATTTTGGGATGAAGTTGAATATATACCTGTTGATTTTATCGACTACTGGAGAGATAACGATTAGTGGTAAATTGCAGACAAGCTAGATACAGTAAATTAAAGACCTACTTTAGGTAGCAAGGAGAATATGTTATGGCCAACACTGTTGAAATAACTGACAGTAATTTTCAGGAAGAGGTATTGGACTCAGATATACCTGTGCTCATTGACTTTTGGGCTGATTGGTGTCAGCCATGCAAGATGATAGCTCCTGTGGTTCAGCAGATCGCCGATGAGTATGAAGGCAAAATCAAAGTGGGTAAATTAGATGTCGATAGTAATGCGCAAACTTCTGTGGATTACAACATTAGAGGAATACCAGCTCTTTTGATATTCAATGACGGGAAACCAGTCGACCAAATAGTGGGCGCCGTTCCTAAATCTATAATTCAAAAGAAAATTGATGACGCCCTTTCAGGGTAATTTTATTAAAATACCTATTTAATGTTAGGGAGTAACTTAACTTGGGGGCGGATGAGGCCTGGTGGTCTCTGCGGACTTCAACTCCGTTGGCAGCAATCCTTCGATTGGTGCGGTGGGTTCGACTCCCTCGCGCTCCCGCCATATGGCTGATGTCTCATCTCGGATAACCTATGGGTGCAGGATTGAAATTACTTCGCATGATACAAAAAGAGTTAAATAATACTTCGGTGAGTTTAGCTACTTTAGGGCTACTAGTTTCAACCTTGGAATATCCAGATATCGACATCGATGACGAATTGACCTCATTCAGACAGTTGGAATCGGTGCTGTCCCGAAGAATTCAGTCAAATTCAAGCCTATTGCAAAAGCTAAATGAAATCAGTGAATATTTTTTTCTAGAACTGCGTTTCTCCGGGAATGTTAAGAATTATTATGATCATAAAAATAGTTTCATAAATGAAGTTTTGAACAGGCGCCAAGGGATACCAATTACCCTCGCGATAGTTTACATGGAGATCGCTTCTCGGCTGGGGATTGATGTTGCAGGGATTGGGATGCCAGGACATTTTCTCGTTCGTGCTAATGATAAAACTGAAACATTCTATATAGATGTATTCAATAAAGGGACAGTGTTGAGTAAAGTAGAATGTGAGGAAACGTTTAATGATTACGCCTCGGCTTCGTTCACTTGGGACGACCGTTATTTGTTGCCAGTAGATGATAGATACATAATTGTAAGATTATTGCGAAATTTGAAATACATTTACTTGAGTGAAAATAAAAGTAAAAAAGCCTATGAGGTTATAGATTTAATAGTTGGTCTTGAGCCGGACAATGTCTTTGAGATTAGAGATAGAGGGATGATAGGCTTTAGGATAGGCCACCAAAAGCAGTCTATAGAAGACCTCAAGAGGTTTCTGGAAAAGGAGCCTGTCGGACGTTCGGCCGTTGAAGCTTCAAGTGTATTAGAACTTCTGGAAAGGAATCACAAGAAATGGTAGGGGATGTGCGTATAATTCATCCCGACGTTCCAGCGGAGGGAAAAATGAGAGAAAAGAAATATTGGCTAATGAAGTCAGAACCGTCTGATTATTCCTTTGAAGACCTTAAATCCGAAGACAATGCCACAGCCGAATGGGACGGAGTTAGGAATTATCAAGCCAGAAATCTCCTACGGGATGAGATAAAAATTGGCGACAGGGTATTGTTTTACCACTCCAATTCAAAACCTTCTGCTGTTGTTGGAACTGCAGTAGTAGTCAGGGATGGGTATGCGGACTTCACGGCCTGGGATCCGGATTCAAAACATCCAGATACTAAAAGTACTTCTGATAACCCAATCTGGTTTATGGTTGATATCAAAGCTGAGGTGACATTTAAAGCGCCTGTATCCCTGCAAGATATCAAAAAAATTCCTGAGCTTTCGGAAATGGTTTTGGTAAGAAATTCCCGTTTGTCGGTCCAACCAGTTAGGAAAGACGAATTCGATTTCATAGAAAAAAGGGGCATCGGATAGGGTTAAATAAATTAAGGCATGGCTACTCAAAAAGAGGCTTTATTAAATTTACAGAAGTCAGTGTGGCAATCGTTGGAAGATCTCTGTGCTGGCTTAAATTCGGATGACTGGAACACTAGTACAGATTGTCCTACCTGGACGGTCAAAGATTGTATCGCTCACCTAATTGGAATTGAACATAGGTTGCTTGGCTGGGATGTACCGAATGTGGATTTGCTAGATACTAGCCACCTTAGGAATGACCAGGGACTTAAGAATGAGGTAGATGTGGTATCGAGACGGGTTAGTACAGTAGAAGAATTGATGCAAGAATTCCGAAATGTCAATTCAGAAAGACTTATTATCTTGGAGTCTCAGTCTGATTTCGGCTCTGCTGCCGACTCTCCAATTGGACATGGAAGTGTGGCAGATCAGGTTTCAGTGAGAATTTTTGATTGTTGGATACACGAACAAGACATTCGTCGAGCAATCCGAAAACAGGGAAACCTTTCAGGTCCAGCGGCTGAGCATTCTTTTCAAAGAATAGCTAATGTTATGCCATATGTTTTTGGTAAAAAAGTCAATGCCCCAGAAGGAAGCTCTGTTAGATTTAAGATTTACGGAGCACACTCTTTTGATATAGGAGTGAAAGTTGTGGAAAAGAGGGCAGTATTAGCATCTGAATTATCCCAAGCAACGATTGAGCTGGAAATGAATGATGAAACCTTTCTTTGCCTGGCTTGCGGTAGGTGGGATCCAGATATGGCTATTACGGACGGCAGGGTTGTTATCAAAGGTGACAAGTCCTTTGGCGCATTAATTGCCCGGGAGATGAATTTTATGGTTTAAGGGAGGCCCTGCGGTTAGCCGTCTAGTAGTATTTTGACAATATCCCCGACTACTTCCTTGGCCCTTTCTCTCAATGAGTTTTCATCCAAACTTCCAAGTGGATGAGGCACTACTGCAAATGGGAATTCCGGAATTCCTCCCATTTTGGACATAGCCACGGCACTACTCACAAACGGTTCCGTACATATTACAGCGGCAGGTAAACCTCTTTTCTCAAACTGAATTCCGTCGTGCACACTGCACGAAGAGCATGACCCTCAATCACCTGAGGCTGTGATAATCACATCACACTGATCGGCTAGCTTTTCTAGTAAATCCGGAGGGCATGGTCTTGAAGCATTACCTTTGTTATCTTCAATAACAGTCCCTAGCCCATGATCATCCCTGAGAATCTCATACACATATTGGAGTATTTCTACAGAGTTCTTTTTGCCGTTAGCAAGCAAACCTACCGTCAATCCATTGAGAGATTCTGGGCGTATCGCTAGCAGAGAATTCTGCGAATTGGCCTCTATTGTTGGATCCAAAACTCTAATTCCTTCGACCATAAGTTCCCCCTTTATCTTTTCCATAATCATACAGTATTTTGCGATTTGCACTTGTCCATATGGGTTTAAATTAATTCCTTTGTGACAGATTGTGATCCTACCCCGCCCGCCCAAAGTGGGATAACGCATGAAAAAGCTCCTGCCGCACCCCCTCCCACTAGTAATGTGAAGCTTTCTGGTGTCAATGCAGAGTGTGTGACCTCTGAGCCTGTTGGCCTGGGCCCTGGGGGTATAGATCCAAATCCCCACTCTTCGTTTGTCCTTACGGCCATTTCAAAAAGGAAATCTCTAACCTGATTTTTGGTCCATCCAGCTTTTTTGAAAGATTGCACATGTTCCGGACAAAATATTATTACTATCTCTCCTTGGTTAGGACCTACAGCAAAAAGGGCATCTCTGAAGCTTCTAAGTATGTTTTCAGGATCTTGGCTTGAGTGATTACTTACTTGGATCGGAGATAGACCTGCGAACACAGAAACGGTGTTGGCATTTTTCGAAAAACCCCTGTCCTCCCCCGTGTTAGGCCACGGTCGGAAATCTTCATTCTCAGTTATACACCAGGTATATTTACCAGCATGCCCTAGTGTTGCTTTGTCAATTTCTCCAGATCTGGAGCCTGTGCAATTAATTACGACTAATCGAAGGGCCCTGCCAATGGTCGCGTTTGCTTGATGCCCTGGGCCGAAGAGACTTATTCCCCCATTTAACCCTATTTCTTTTGCGATTGATCCGGTCACAAGCGTTAAAATGCCTGCCCCCATAGTACTAGCGGTAATCCCGTGGAGATTAAATTTCGATTCAACTAATGCCTCCACCGCTGTTATCACTATTGGAAAATATTCTGGTTTGCAACCAGCCATCACTGAGTTTATGGCAACTTTCCCTATTGTAATTTCCCTGCCTTTAACAGGTTCAACCCCTATAACGTCTTTATTAGATTTACCCGAAAGGGCTATAAATTTAGAAACTTCTTGCTCCGTGGGTAAATTGATTGGAAGACCATCAGTCCAGCCTTGCTTAAGAAAGTATTCACTCGCTTGTTGCAAGGTATTGAATGAATAGGTTTTTGCCATTGGTGATGAGGACACGATTCCACCCTATATCAGTGAATTTTTGTGAATAGAAGACACATTTTACTCATTTATAAAGGAACACTACTACTAAACTGGCAATTTAAATCAAGGCATTGGTTGATTATATGGATTGAATTACAATAATTTAGGTAGTAATATCTCTTTATTCAGAACTTGAATTTATTTCATGTAATTCAGATATTATCAGGGGGATTTAATGGGAAACAAAGGCAAATCACTTGTTGTCGTTCAGCTTTCTGGAGGAAACGACTATTTGAATACTGTGGTTCCTTACGGCGATGACGAGTATTACGACTTTAGGAAAACCGTCCATATTGAACAAAATAAGGTCCTTCCCATTGATAAAGTTTATGGTTTTAGCCCTCATTTAGCACCTATCAAAAGACTTTATGACCAAGGAAAAGTTGCTGTCATTAACGGGATTGGTTATGACAACCCAAATAGATCTCATTTTCGTTCTATGGATATTTGGCATACTGCCCAGCCTGATGAAATAGGAACTGAAGGATGGCTTGGGAGGGTTATTAGAGATCTGGATCCGAATGCTGAAAATGTCTTGACCGGTGTGAATTTCGGTAGAGGATTACCAAGAGCCCTCGGTGTGCGAGGAGTCCCTGTTGCGTCAGTGGGTAACTTGGACACGTATGGGTTATTCCCAGATATAAAAGATGAGTCGGCAAAAAAGCTTGCACTTGACGCGTTTGCCCATATGTATGGTGGGGTACAGGGAAAGGACCCGGTTCTTAATTTCCTAGGGCAGACAGGAATGGATGCTTTGAAAGGAGCAGATATACTCAGGACCGCTCCTCAAAAGTACAGTTCTGCTATTGAATACGCCGCAAACCCGATTGCACAAGGAATGAAAAGCATAGCTCAGGTTATGTTAGCTGATTTCGGTACCCGAGTCTTTTATACACAACACGGTAGTTTTGATACTCATTCAGGGGAAATCCTTACACATGCAAAACTTTGGGATGAAGTATCTGGTGCGGTGGGAGATTTCTATGATGATATGCAGGAACATGGACGTGAGGATGAAGTTGTAGTGATGATATTCTCTGAATTTGGAAGACGTATCAAGGATAATGGTTCGGGCACGGATCATGGCTCTGGCGGTGTTGCATTTATCATAGGTGGTGAAGTTAAAGGTGGAATGTATGGACAGTATCCGTCAATAAAAGAGGCGGATCACTTGGAAGGGGATTTACATTTCAACAACGATTTCCGGTCCACTTATTCCACCATTGTTGAAAAGTGGTTTGGGTTGGACCCTGTTCCGATAGTAAATGGTCACTTTGAGCAGTTTGATTTCGTCAATGCCTAAATAATAAGGCTAATATAATCCGATTTGGCACTAAAAGATAACTATTCAGAGGTGAGAAATATGAGTCAGGATGTTTCTTTGATGGCCCATCTTATGAGACGGGCTGGGTTCGGTGCCACTCGTAATGAATTGGATGAGTATTTGGGCGATGGTTATGAGACCACGGTGGATAATTTACTAGATCCTGGTGAATCCAACCACATGCCGGATGACCTAATTCGAAGGTATCACGTTGACCAATCAGAATTGAGACAATTAGATGGTGCGGGTGCTTATTGGCTTTACCGTATGCTGACGACGAGCAACCCCCTTGAAGAGAAATTAGCTTTATTTTGGCATGGATTGTTTGCGACAGGCTACGCTAAACTAAATCAAGCCCGTGCATTACTCAACCAAATTGACATGTTTCGACAATATGGATTTGGTAGTTTCCGGGATTTACTAGTTGAATTGTCTAGAGATCCTGCAATGATTCTGTGGTTAGATAATAATGAAAATCATAAAGAGGCCATCAACGAGAACTACGGTAGAGAATTGCTCGAATTATTCTCTATGGGTATTGGTAATTATTCGGAACACGACATTAAAGAATGCGCTAAAGCTTTCACTGGGTGGACTTTAAAAAATGCTGAATACATGTCAGTAAGGGCAAGTAAGGATTCTATATGGCCTTATGGCAGAATAGCCTGGCATTACGAATATCGGGCAGATGATCATGATAGTGGTGAGAAAAAATTCTTAGGGGAAGTTGGGAATTTCAATGGTGAGGATATTGTTGACATAATTGTCACCCAGGAACCTACTGCCAGGTTTTTATCGACAAGGTTGTTTCAATATTTCGCCTCTGATGAAGTAGATGATGATGGCGTGGAGGTAATAAAAGAAATGATGGATTCTTATTTTGAATCCGGATTTAAAGTGTCAGCTGTATTGAGAACTCTTTTTAACTCGGATTATTTCAAATCAGAAAAATGCCGATATTCGAGAGTAAAAGGCCCTGTAGAATCTGTCGTAGGCACAGCGAGATTAGCTGGTAGTTATCAGGAACCCACTTTGGACGTGCATTCTTTATGGGCACAAACAATGTTTATGGGACAGGGATTGCTTGCCCCACCGACAGTTGAAGGGTGGCATGAAGGAGTGGAGTGGATAGATAGCGGTTCCTTGGTTGAGCGTATCAATTTTGCAGCTAAGGAATTAAGCGACCCGACAAAAGGCGGTGTTCAAGACATAATTAGGAGAGTCACTTCTGGTTATAAAGATTTTATTCATGCTGAAAATTTAGTAGATTCATGTCTGGATTTTATGGGCCCCATACAAGTGGGAGCAAATACAAGGGAAGGCTTAATTGAATTTGCAGAATCCCTAGGCGAACTACAGCTGAAAAATGGGAAAACTGATCAAGATGGATCTGCCCAAGTTGCTCGCCTGATTGGAATGATTGCCTCGACCCGAGAATACCAGCTAGCTTAAACCACGAAAATATAGAGGTTGAAATCATGGTGATTACTAATACGATTAGTATTAGGTACCTTAAAACAATAGGTATAGTTAATAATGGTTTCAATGGCCGTGGATTCGCTAACCCATACGATGTTGCCATTGGCCCAGAGGGCAATATATTTGTATTGAATCGATGTGATCCTGCCAGAAGAAACGCGATAAGGGTAGGGGTCTGTAATCTTGATGAAGAGTATCTATATGAATTTGGTTATGGATTCGGAGATGGTGACGGCCAAATGATGTTGCCTGTGGCGATGGCATTTGATGCGGAAGGTCGACTACTAATAACAGATGAGCACACTAACAGGATAACAATTTACTCTGATGAAGGTGAGGTTCTAGGTAAATGGGGTCAGAAAGGTGAGTCGGAAGGCGAATTCAACGGCCCGGCGGGGATAGCCACTGATTCATCTGGAACAGTTTATATCTGCGATCAACGAAACCATAGGGTTCAGAAATACACTGCGGATGGTATGTTTTTGACTCAATGGGGTTCTCAAGGAACAAGGGCAGGTGAATTTAATTTACCATGGGGTTTGGGCTTAGATGCAGACGACAATGTTTATGTAGCAGACTGGAGAAATGATAGGATCCAAAAATTTGATTCCAATGGGCATCATTTGAAAACTATTGGAGATTCGGGAGTGGAGGAAGACCAACTAATAAGGCCGTCGGCCGTATCAATAGATCAAAGCGGCAACATATATGTCGCCGACTGGGGTAATGAGAGGCTTCAGGTATTTAATTCCGAGGGTAAAGTGATGGCTAGCCTTCGAGGCGAGGCGACTCTTTCTCATTGGGCAAAAGATTTTTTTGAATCAAATCCAGATGAGATGGAGACCCGGGAAATATCTGATTTGAACCCGGATGTTCCGGATCATTTGAATAACCCATATCATATATCTTCTCAAACCGAGCCTTTTTTTTGGGGACCTGTGTCGGTAAGGATAGATGGCAATAATCAGTTATACGTTGTGGAATCTAACCGTCATAGAATCCAGATTTACGAGATTGAATAACATTTAACCGGCCTGTATAAATTCCAGCCAATTTCCTTCAGGGTCTTGGCAATAGCAAATTCCATGTCTGCCTCCAGTCTCCGTATCGGTCATTATCGGCGGCGTTACGAATTTGACCCCTTTATTTGTGAGATCTTGATAAAGTTCCTCTATGTTTTCAACATTGAAACAGACGTGAGCTGCTCCCAATTGGTTACGGTTCAAATGTCCACTAGGACTGTCCGGATAAATGTAGTACACCAATTCCAGAGCGTGTCCACCACCTTTCCCCACAAATATCAAAGTCCTATGGGCTCCTGGGATACCGGTATGGTCACCAGTTTCAGGGGCTCTACTGTCGATCTCTCTTTCGATTTGGAGTCCCAAATCATCCCGGTAAAAGGAAACCATTTTGTCCAGGTCTCTGACTACAAACCCTGAATGATTGAATCCTGTAATCATACTTTCCTCCAGATAGGTGAGTTGTAATTTGAGTATGCGCTTATCACATTGCAAACGATATAATCGCAGTGTATTCTTCAGAGTATGAATGAACTCATTAATATACTCAAACTGCCTTACTTGTGGGGCGGCATAGGTGCAGCTCTTGGTGCTGGGTTGGGCGTCAACAATTTATCGGTTTGGCTACTCGCTGTGTTGTTGGGATTATTTTTTGTAACCATGAGAATCACCGGCCCGCCAGAAGAAGGTAAAGAAGGTAGATTGTTCGCAGGGGGGAGTTTGCTTATGCTTGGTTGGATTTTGGCTTTTTCAATACGTGGGATAGTTATTTAATCCCTAAACTGCATAGAAACTTTGAGAATATACGCTTTTTAACAAGTTAAGAGGAACAAAAAATCGTGTCTGCCAAAGTTTCCTTATTTGCAACATGTATCCTTAATAATTTCTATCCGGATGTTGCATTTAGTGTGGTTAGGGTTTTGGGTAGATTGGGAGTAGATGTTACGGTTCGTCAGGATCAAACGTGCTGTGGACAGCCGTTTTTTAATTCCGGACATTGGAACGATTCATCCAAGTTGATGAGAAAATTCGTTGAAAGCTATTCCGGTGGCCAAGAAGATATAGTGCTGCCGTCAGGGTCATGTACTAGCATGGTAAGAAATCATTATTTTGAAGTATGCAATGAGGATGACATTAGTGGAATAAGAGATGTGTCAGGCAGGACTTTTGAATTCACAGAGTATATAACTAGAGAATTGGGTATAACTGACCTGACCCCGTTCCAATCTACTATAAATAAAAAAATTAATGTGACGTATCATGAATCTTGCCATCTCAAAAGGGAATTGGGTGTTTCCAGTGAACCGATTGATCTTCTACGCTCACTTGAAAATGTAACATTAATGAATATGGATCAACCTGAAGTTTGTTGCGGTTTTGGAGGTACCTTCGCTACAAAATATCCGGAAATATCCACCGTTATGGGTGAAGAAAAAGTCGCTAATATAATAAAAAGCGGCGCCGATATCGTTACCGCATCAGACATGAGTTGCTTGATGCATATTGACGGGCTGATTGCACGAAAAAATATTCCTCTCAAAAGCATGCACATTTCTCAAGTAATAGAGCAATCTTTAAATATGGAATATCAAAAATGAAACCAGAGACGAAAAATTTCAATACGAAATCCAAAGAGACCTTATTGGATCCTCAGATTCAAAAGAATTTGTCAGGGCTTTATGGAGGGTTCCATAGTGCGCGTATCAAAGCATCCTCAGACACAGCTGATTGGGAAGAATTGCAAACAAAAGGTAGGGAGATCAAAAAACACGTAATAAATCATTTGGATCAGTATCTGGAGTTATTGGAATCTAACGTGATCTCCTCTGGTGGTAATGTTTATTTTGCTGAGACAGCTGAAGATGCTACTCAATACGTTATAAATCTAGCGAAGGAGAAAGGCGTTAAGACGGTTGTTAAAAGTAAATCTATGTTGTCAGAGGAAATGTCGCTCAACGAGGAATTGATCAAGCATGGAATAGATCCATATGAGACTGACTTGGGCGAATACATTGTACAGCTGGCAGAAGAGACTCCTTACCACATTATTGCTCCAGCAATACATAAATCCAGGCAAGAAGTGTCTGAATTGTTCGCCGATAAAATCGGTACAGACCAGACTGAGAATATAGAAACTTTAACCTCAGAGGCGCGAGACCAATTAAGAGATAAATTTATTGAAGCTGATATGGGAATAACTGGGGGCAATTTTTTAGTAGCCGAAACTGGCACATTGGCCTTGGTATCCAACGAAGGTAACGGTCGGATGTGTACCTCAATGCCTCCTATACATGTCGCTATTGTCGGCATGGAAAAAATTATTCCATCTATGGAAGATTTGGGCACATTTTTACGTTTGCTTATAAGGTCAGCAACGGGCCAGTGGATCTCAAGTTATGTGACCATGATCTCGGGACCACGGAAAAGTACGGATATAGACGGGCCAGAAGAATTCCACTTGGTCATCGTAGACAATGGGAGATCTAAAATGCTGGCGGACCCTCATTTGAGAGAGGCACTATATTGCCTGAGATGCGGGGCATGTTTAAACGCATGCCCTGTTTACAGAAAAGTTGGGGGACATTCCTACGGTTGGGTTTATCCGGGGCCAATTGGGTCTATTGTGTCCCCTATTTTGACCGGGTTGTCAGATGCCAAGAATTTGCCCTTTGCTTCCAGTTTATGCGGGGCTTGTAAAGAGGCATGTCCGGTCAAAATAGATATTCCTAGGATGCTTTTGTATTTGCGTAATCAGCTTGTGGAAGGTAAGGAGTATCCGGATCAGCAGTCGGTGGGGTTAGGGGAGCGAGTTGTTTCTAAATTTCTGTCTTCTTTGTTATCAAACAATAAGGCAGTTGGGTTTATCCTACGATCGGCCAACTTGATTGCAGCCATAGCCCCTTTTGTTCGTAAGCCATTCCCGCCTTCATGGACGAAAAGCAGGGAATCTCCAACATTGGCAAAAAAGACATTTGTAGATCAATGGGTTTCTTTAGATTTGGACGGGTCTTTACGCAAAAAGCATTAACTCGATTTAGGACTTCTTCGTTTTTTGTCGTATTAACTGCAATAGCTCTGCTGTTGAGCTGACAGGAAGTTCGCAAACATAATTTTCGCATAAGTAAGCTGTTGCTATATCTGGTTTGGGTTTGCGGTCATTAAGTAGGGGATAAGTATCCCATTTGTTCCTAGCTTTTTCTGTGTGGCTGAAATAGGCGTTTCCACAAAAAATATGATTTGGGATATAGGACTCGTATAAACAATCACGCAGTTTCAAAGCATGTTTTGCATTATCTGCAATAATTGCTATTTCGATGGTTGGATAAATATAAGAATCGTAAACACATAGCCAATTACCAAAAGAGATTGGATGCTCACTTGCGATGGTGGCAGTAGATTTCATTAATGATATCAATATATCTTTATATTCTGAGTTATCAGTTATTAAAGATAACTTAAATAATGCCTCTGCAGTCATGGACGAGCCTGAGGGTGTGGCGTTGTCATAGTTTTCACTAGGCCTAATAATGAGGTCATCCCCATCTTCTGGAGTGTCATACAGTCGTGTTTCGTGACTATCCCAGAATGAAGACACTAAGGTATCTGCTATTTTTTCGGTTTTAGCCAGCCATTCCAGGTCCAATGTTGCTTCATGCATAGCCAGCATAGCCAGCATAAGGGATGAATAATCCTCTAGGTAGCCATAACTGCCGATTTGGCCTTCCTTAGATGAATGAAAGAGCCCAGAATTAGATTCAATGAGTACTAATAGTGAATTAATGTTTAGTTTTGCTTTTTGCAACCACTTTTCATCTCCGGTTATAAGGTATCCGTCTATAAAAGAGAGTGACATGAGAGCGTTCCAAGATAGAAGGCTTTTATTGTCTTTGAATGGCTTCGGCCGACTATTCCTTATATTAAGTAATTTTTTCCTTATATTAAGTAAATTCGGGTTCTCGTTTCCCAAAAATCCAAAATCCATTTCTTTTGCATTGTAATGGAGAATGGTTTTCCCTTCGAAGTCACCCT
>Ga0315334_10001775_pt1 | contig 13422 bp, 8 predicted proteins | sample M150034915metaG_FD_205555 | JGI IMG/M metagenome (GOLD analysis project Ga0315334, IMG submission 205555) | Ammonia-oxidizing marine archaeal communities from Monterey Bay, California, United States - M1 500m 34915 | ecosystem: Environmental > Aquatic > Marine > Intertidal zone | place: USA... | reverse complement strand
GCCATCATTGTCAGACTTTGGACCGATTTGTCGTTGGTCAGGTCAATATCGATGGCAATCGCATTGAGTAATCTTGTGATCTGTGCAAGATCGTTAACGACAGGTGGGATTTCACTGGCCACGCTTTGAAGGAATCTTGTGACCATTGGACGAATCGGTTCCATGGCAACGAGGAATGAAATTTGTCCGGTTTGCGGGACACGGTCGGCCAATTCCGCCAGGGCCCCAAGCACACGATCTTCTTCGCCAGCACCCAGGATTACGTTCAGGTAGTTGGCAGTGGCGACGACGATGGTTGTCTTATCCAACTGGTGCAGCACCATGGGAACGGGGGTGTTCACGGGGAAACAAGCATGACCATCAAAAATGATTGGGTCGTCGGTGTTCACCAGGTCCGGATTCAGCTTTGAGGGGTCAAATTCCTGATTCAGCCGGGCCACGGCAGCCGCCATGGGACCGGCCGGTCCCATGGCGACGACGACCTTGATCGTGTCGATCGCCTCAGCAGAGATGCCAGTGTTTTCCCGACACCATGCATCAAGGACTTCGGTCGGGTACGTGCTGGCTTTGGGTTTGGCAAGCGTGTCAGAAATATTCACGACGGCCGTCGCAAACGCATCTGCGGGAATGAACTCATTGCCGATGGTTTTTCCGCGCTCCTGTGCCAGCGTTTCAGGTGATATGAAGAAGATGCAGCTGATCATTGAAAGAACGGTCAGGGAATGTGGGATCAAGCATCGAGTACTCATGTCGATATTCCTGCGTTGGCCTAGACGGGTTTGAAACACGGGGCGTAAGAACGCGTCTGTGCTGCGTTTTTTTCGATGTGTTGGGCTTCGATTCGATGTGTCTGTCAAGCAACGATCCGATGGGCTGGGGCGACATCGAGTTTGCGATCACAAACATGCGATGGCGGCGAGCAAAATGGCGTCAGCCCGTCGCATGTCTGTCTTACAACTTCTTTTAAATGCCTTTCAGGGAAACGGACTGTGATGCGATTTATTTGGCAGGATTTCAAGATTCGGAACAGCATTTGGGAAAATAGCATGCGCCATCTCGGACACGCGTACCACGAAAGTCTCTGGCTCACCTAATCGTCCGGCGGGTGCTGGTCCTGGTTTTGCTTGCGGCCTGTTCTTGAATAATCCTGCTGGCTGGATCGATGAAGAATGGATGTGATTCGGGTTGGAAGGCAGTGTCCAGCGGTTCAATTTGGTCGCTGGCAGTCGCGATGTCCGTACCCAACCAGAGCGGACGATTGGACGAGGTTCTGGATTTGCTACCATTTTGCACGGCCTGCCAACGACGTTGCCAGCAAGAATGACTAAGATGGTCACTATGAAATTCCCGTTTTTACAGCCCGGAAGAGTGTCGAGCAGCGATCGCACGCAGCGAGCGAGGCGATGGTTTTTCGTGCTGTTGATTCTGCTGGTGGGCTCGACGCCGGGGTATGAAACAGGGCGGGTAACGCTGGCGGCAGAGGGAACCGAAGCAACCAATACGGCAGATAACGAAACTGTAAATCCGGGGCAGATTGAGTTTTTTGAAAAGCAGGTAAGACCGATTCTGGTGGAGCACTGTTACGAATGCCATTCAGAGGAAGCTGACGGGGGCTTGAGGCTGACTACTCGTGAGGGCTTGCGGAACGGCGGTGATAGTGGTCCCGCGCTGGTTCCGGGGGCTCCGGATTCCAGTCTGTTGGTCGAGGCGATTCGTTACCGCAACCCCGACTTTCAAATGCCGCCGACGGGTCGGTTGGACCAATCGCTGATCGACACGCTTGAAAAGTGGATCGCCATGGGGGCACCTGATCCGCGTGCAGAAACCGTAACGTCCCGAGCACCCGTGGGAATGAGTACAGAGGAGGGCAGGGAATTCTGGTCCTTTCGCCCGCTAGCCAGCCCAGCCGTTCCGGACTTGTCTGATCAAGACTTTGTGAGAACACCTATCGATGCTTTTATTCTGCAAAGCTTGAATGAGCGGGGAATTCATCCCGCGCCGCCAGCCCAAAGTCGTGTTCTGATTCGACGGTTGTACATGAACTTGATCGGGCTTCCACCCAAGCCTGAGGAAGTTGAGCGTTACTTGGCAGACCGCTCGCCCCAAGCGACAAGGAAATTGATTGACCGGTTGCTTAATTCACCTCAATACGGTGAACGGTGGGGTCGGCACTGGCTGGATGTTGCACGTTACGCAGATTCAAACGGGCTCGATGAAAACCTGGCCTTCGGTAATGCATGGCGTTACCGCGACTATGTGGTCGATGCGTTCAATCACGACAAGCCGTTCAACCGTTTTGTGATCGAGCAAATCGCCGGAGATCTGCTTCCCGATGCTACGCGCGAAACCAGAATCGCCACCGGTTTTCTTGTGCTGGGAGCCAAGGTGCTGGCGGAACCCGATCGCGAGAAACTGAACATGGATACCATCGATGAGCAGATCGATGCGACCGGCAAGGTATTCATGGGGATGAGTTTGGGATGTGTTCGCTGTCACGATCACAAATTTGATCCCATCATGCAACGCGATTACTACGCGTTGGCTGCGATTTTCAAGAGTACGAAGACCTTTGGTGATACGAATACTGGTGCGATCAAGCACTGGCACGAATATGTCTTTGTGTCCGAAGATGAACTCCCGGAATTCAAAGCGCTCGATGCAGAGATCGCACGCCTGAAAAAAGAAGCGAGCGATTGGAAAAATTCGGCCATGACGGTATTGCGAAATGCTGCGCATGCCAGAGCTACGGAGTATCTGGTGGCTTGTACGGAATTCAGTCAGAGCGACTCTCTTGTACGGATTGCAGAGGTGGCTGCGAAATATGATTTGCATCCGCGGATTTTGCACCACTGTCGGCGGCACCTTGAATTCAATGCCGAGCATGAAGTGTTTCAGCCCTGGCACGAGGTACAGCAGGGGCTGACTGATTCGCAGCAGCGTCGTCACGCGGTCGAATCACTCTATCGACCACTTTTCGAGTCGGCGACTGCGGGCGAAGCGAAACCGGTAGCCGATTCTCAGGCACCAACAGAATCGTCCACTCCGGCCTTGGCAGAGCCAGCGTTTGTTCTGCCTGATGTGAAATTGGTCGCACAGGCGCTGAATGACAGTTCTGGGTTTCTCGCTCTTCCGCCGAAACCAGGATTTGCTTTTGATCCAGAAACGTTGGCTGAGTACAACCGGCGGATGGAGGCCGCACGACTGTTTGAAACGACAGCCCGCGATGTGCCGTCCGCGATGGGGGTCACTGATGACACAGTGCATCCTCGCTTGCCCATTCACATTCGCGGTAGTCATCTGAATTTCGGTGAAGAGGTCGCACGTGAGTTTCCTGAGGTGATGCGAAATTCTGATGTTCGCCCCACCTTTCCAAATCACCAGAGTGGTCGACTCGAACTCGCACGCTGGATGGCCAATACCCAGCATCCATTGACGGCACGGGTTTTTGTGAACCGGGTCTGGCGTTGGCACTTTGGTGAAGGGCTTGTGCGAACAACTGAGAACTTTGGCGTGCTCGGCGATCGGCCATCGCATCCAGAATTGCTGGATTGGTTGACCCGCTGGTTCATGGCGTCTGGATGGTCCACCAAGGAACTGCATCGGTTGATCCTGAGGTCAAGCGTCTACCAGATGTCAGCAAACCACCCCACAGCATCTGCAGGCAGCGAAATCGATCCTGAGAATCGCCTGCTGTGGCATTTTCGTATGCAACGCATGGAACCTGAGCAGATCCGAGATGCGATTCTTGCCATCTCTGGTCGGCTGGAAATGACCATGTCAGGAAAAACGGTTCCATTGCGGAATCAACAGTTTGTTTTCAATCACACCTCAGTCGATCACACGCGCTACGACAGTCTTCGTCGGGCAGTTTATCTGCCAGTGATCCGTAACAATCTCTATACGATGTTCGAGCAATTCGACTTTCCAGATCCGACGATGCCAACTGGAAACAGAAGTGCGACCGTGGTGGCTCCGCAGGCCTTGTTGTTGATGAACGCCGATTTGGTAATCGATTCCGCTGAATCCCTTGCACAAAGTCTGCTCGAGTTGTCTGCGAGTGACACTTCGAGAATTGAAACGGCTTATCTGCGTGTGTTGGGACGCACGCCGACCGACCGCGAGTCACGTCGCGTTCTGGCCTTCATGGAACAAACAGCGTTGGGAGCACGGATGAATTCTGAAATCCTTGATGGCGATCGGATCAAACAGGGCTGGTCATTGTTTTGCCAAAGCCTGTTTGCAAGTAATGAATTCATGTACCTGAGGTGAGATAATGTCGGAATCATCTCTGCAGTCCAGACGCCGCGTTTTAAAGAACAGTGCGGTTGGGTTCGGGCACTTGGCTTTCATGCATCTGCTGCAAGAAAATTGTCGCGCTGATACCGTGGTGGCACCTGCAGCCGATTCGACGACCGGACCATTGGCACCCAAACCGACGCATCTGGTCGCCCGGGCCAAACGTGTCATTTTTTTGTTCATGAAGGGTGGACCATCGCATGTCGACACCTTTGACCCCAAGCCGCTGTTGGACCGGGATCATGGCAAGCCATTGCCTTTTGATTTGCCGAGGGTCACGTTTGCCAAACAGGGAAACCTGTTGAGGTCACCGTGGCGTTTTCAGCGACACGGCGACAGCGGTTTACCTGTCAGCGAGTTGTTTCCGCATGTCGCTTCCCACGTTGACGACTTGTGCATTCTGCGTTCGGTGCATGGCACGAACCCGGCGCACGGCGGCGCATTGCTGAAACTGCATACCGGCAGCGATCAGTTTGTCCGACCGAGTCTGGGTTCATGGGTGACTTACGGTTTGGGGACTGAAAATGAGAGTCTTCCAGCGTTTGTGACCATCTGCCCTACGCTGGCCCACGGTGGCGTGAACAACTGGGGGGCAGCATTTTTGCCGGCACATTGCCAGGGAACACCCATTGGAAATGCGTCGCTCAATGCCGATGCTGTGCGTGTCAAACATATCCGCAACCAGCGGGTTGACCTCGCAACCCAGCGACGGCAGTTGGATTTGATTCTTGCCATGAATCAGGATCATCTGGACCGCGTGGGAACTAACGCCGCGCTGGAAGGCAGACTGAATTCATTTGAGTTGGCTTACCGGATGCAGGCGTCGATGCCTGAAATCCAGGATTTGTCACGGGAGACGAATGCAACACAAAGCATGTATGGCATTGATGATCCAGTGACCGAAGATTTTGGTCGGCAATGTTTGATGGCCAGACGATTCCTCGAGAGCGGTGTTCGTTTTGTGCAAGTTACCCACAGTGACAGTGAAGTCCAATGGGACCAGCACAGTAACCTCTATCTTGGGCATACCAAGAATGCGGCAGAAGTGGATAAGCCGATTGCCGGGCTTTTGCAGGACTTGAAAAGCAGAGGCTTGCTGGAGGACACGCTCGTCTTGTGGGGAGGTGAATTTGGCAGAACTCCCACGGCCCAGGGAAACAATGGTCGTGACCATAATCCCCATGGATTCACCATGTGGATGGCTGGAGGTGGCGTGAAAGGCGGTTACGCTTATGGAGCGACCGACGACTATGGCTATTATGCAGCCGAAAATAAAATGCACGTGCATGATTTGCACGCAACCATTCTGCACCTGATGGGTTTGGACCACGAGCGTCTGACATACCGTTATGCCGGGCGGGATTTTCGGCTGACCGATGTTGCTGGCCACGTCGCGACGGATATTCTGGCTTGATGTTTCGGTGCCTTGTTTCGGTGCCTTGTTTCGATTGGGCAGGCCTGACACTCGAGGCCCGGGCCTGTACGATTTGAAGTGCGCGTCCCATTGTCCGCTTTCAGGCACCCGAGGTCGTGGAAAAACTTGCCCGTGATCGTCAACCCGTTCGTGAACATCGCTGAATCAACGTCAAGAAATAGGAACGATGACTGAACCAACCCTGCACGCAATCACCCTGACTGATGAAGAAAAGGCTGTTTATGAATGGCAAATGTGGATTCCCGATCTGGGCGAGCAGGGACAGCAACGACTGAAAGATGCTTCGGTCATGATCTCGAGAGTCGGAGGTGTTGGCAGCGTGGTGGCCTATGAATTGGCTGCCGCCGGTGTCGGTAAACTTGTGCTGGCTCACGCAGGTAACGTCAAACCAAGTGATTTGAATCGTCAGTTGCTGATGACGCACGACTGGATCGGAAAGCCGCGAATCGAGTCCATCAAGCGACGATTATTGGATCTTAATCCACGTCTTGAAATCGTTGCGGTGGCCGAAAACGTGGATGAGGAAAACGCGGGGGCCTTGGTCGATCAGTGTGATTTGGTAGTCGATTGTGCGCCATTGTTTCCGGAACGCTTTGCCATGAATCGCCAGGCGGTTCTGAAGAACAAACCGCTGGTAGAATGCGCCATGTATGATATGGAAGCCCATATCACAACCGTCATCCCGGGCAAGTCTCCCTGTCTGCAATGTATTTTTCCTGAGGATCCACCTACTTGGAAACGGCAGTTTCCAGTGCTCGGAGCCGTCTCGGGGACGGTGGCCTGCATGGGGGCCGTCGAGGCAGTCAAGGTGATCGCTGGAATCGGAGAACCTCTGTGCGGTCGGTTGCTGAGAATGGATCTCCGCCGCATGAGTTTCCGTCAATTGAAGGTCCCGCGACGCGCCGATTGCCCCATCTGTGGCGAGCAGTCACCCTGAGCAATGTGCGGTTGCTTGGCAAGTCTGGCTCAGGCTGCATGCAAACCGCTATTCGGATTTCGGGTTGCAGATTGGTTCGGAGATCTCATGTGATGAGTTTCGAAAACTATCTCGATGATGGTCGATGTGATCCGCGAGTGGCCACTGCAGGCTGCTATAGAGAGCGCTGATTCGGCAATCACCGAGATCTCGCCGATCAGGCCTGAGGTCAGTTCGTGCAGGCACGTGACGGCTGTCTCACTAAAGATTGCTTTGCCCGCACCTGCATGCTTTAAAGCAGAATGGAGGTAGGCCGCTGTGTCGTCCAGCGTCAGAGAATCGAGTTCGATTCGCATGCCGCACATCCCGGCATTGTGATGCAGACGCTCACGCTGATCAGGTTCGGTTGTTGCTACGACTGAAAAGTTTCTGTGCCGTTGTGCAAAATCGGCGGCCATACCAATCGCCGATGCGGGACAGTCATCAAGAAACCACAGAGTGCGGATTCCCTGTCTGTCACTTTGTTGGATGGCCCGATCGATGGTCTGTTGGGTGGACAGGGCTTGTTGGGTGGATAGGCACTGAGGACCATGTCCCAGCAGCGAACCGAGTTGTTGCAGCAAAGCCTGCGGAGACTCGTTTTCTACGCGGGTCAGGATGATATCAACCGGGCACGAACCAAGCCCTTGCATCGAGACGACATGATCCAGCAGGCGGCTGACCCCCGAATGTCGTGGTGCGATCAAAAACGACAGTTTCCAGTCGCTCGCGGCAAAGTAAGTGATGCCTGCGATAGTTTCACGCTGAGGTTGACCGGCAAAAAAGAAATCGCGAGCTCCCAAAAATGGCGATCGATGAAGGGACCAATGGTGCAGGTAGCCGGAATACGGTGGTGAAAAGGGCAGCGACAAATCAGATCCTGCGAAAACGGCTGGTGAATGCGGGTGTCGATGGCTTCGATTCGTCCCGCCGGCTTCTCTCTTTGATCGGCTACCGTGTACGATCTTCTTGAGAATGCCTCGGCCCGGGCGGGGAGTCAAATAGCCAGATTTCGGTGTTTCAAGCATGACTCGACGATACTTTGTTCCTGATTTGCCCCTTTTGGGAGGTCTTGTCAGTTTGCCAGAAGCAGAGGCTCAACACGCCAGTCGGGTCATGCGTGTGCAGGTGGGCGACGATTTGATCTTGTTTGATGGGCAGGGGAATGAGGCATCTGCAAGTTTCGTCCAGGTTAGCCGCAAAGATTGTCAATGCCAGGCTCTCGCAGCCCAGCAAATGAATCGAGAACCGATACGCGACGTTCATCTCGCTGTCGCTTTACCCAAGCCAGATCGGGCAAGAGAACTGATCGAACGCTTGACCGAAATTGGTGTGAAATCTTTGACGCCCTTGATTGCCGACCGCACGCAGCGGCCACCTACCGAATCATTGCTGGCAAAGCTTCGTCGCGGCGTTGTCGAGGCTTGCAAACAAAGTGGGCGAAATCAACTGCTCGATCTTCACGCTCCGATGCGTTCCGATGCTTTTTTTGAGAGTTGTGAGCAGGGCACACGGTGGATCGCGCATCCTGCGGTGGATGACGTCGTGCGAGCAGCCGATGAATCAGGCTGCTTTACGGTTGCGATTGGTCCAGAGGGTGGTTGGACTGGTGATGAAGTCCAGCAAGCGATCTCCAACGGCTTCCGAGCCATTGATCTGGGTCCGCGTGTCTATCGTATTGAGACAGCGGCGACGGTGATCGCCTCGATACTCGCGACCTGAATCCGATCTCAGTGCTTCCTGAACGGGATCTCAGGTTGACTCTGCGCTAATCCGTAACAGATTCATTTCTTCTGCGGATTCGGCGACTGACCTACGCGATTGTTCTCAGTGTGGGGAATTGGCTTCAGTGATCACGGTGGCTCTCATCAACGGTAGCAGAAAGAATGAAATTTATGAACGGTCAAACAAAGAAGCAGGGTGGAGATGCGACCAGCGGGCAAGGGACTCGCTCCTCTCAATACCAACCATCAGCGGCAGCAACTCGTCAGATTTCCTCGCCGGTAGAACCTGCTGAGGTGCAACGTTACGATCAAGAATGGAACTCGGTCACCGACGTTCTCAACGCGGGTGATATTCTGTTGGCTATCTACCAGTTTCCGGATCAGTGGCAAGCGGGCATCTTGCGGATCGATGAGGTTGCAGAGAACAGCGATCGAGATTCGTGGCGAGGTATGGTGGCCGCTCTCGAACTTGTGGACGATCATCGTGAATGCAACGCTCTGAACTGGCTGGAAAAATTTGCATTATCCAGCGATCAGGTGCTGTATTCTGAAGTGCTGAATTGCGAGTTGACGGCCAAGCAGATCCCGGCCTATCGAAAAGCGATCAGCCGTCTTCAGATGATGGCCAGAATGCTGGATTTGAATCACAATCGTGAGTGAGATACTTTTCAGGTCCTGATGCGATTGCTGCTGAGGTATCGCGTGGATCGTCTTTGTGGTGCATCCTGGTCAGCGAGTCATACGGGCATGGCTTCCGGTTCCGATTCATTTTTCCACAATTTCGACGGCGTCCAATTCCGTAAATTTGCCTGCGGACATGTTAGCGCCGCCCACCAGTAACATCTTTTTTTCGTTCCACGGCACCATGACATGGAAAAAACGTGCTGGCTCATAGGTTGCCACCACGTCCCATTGGTCGCTCGTATCGCTAAGGCGTTGCACATTGCCTTCGATGGTGCTGACGTACAGGTGACCGCCGATCGATTGGGCTGCGGAACCGAATCCGGTGAGGGGTTTGCCATTGAGATCTGGGCCACGCACCCATTTGTCTGATTTTGGATTGTACACATCGGTGCGAGTGGTAGGCCCGCTATCGGAGTTCATACCGCCGATCACGTGGATCTTGCCGTCATGTTGTGTTGCAAACAATGCTCGTCGCTTGAATGGTGGATTTGCAATCGGTTTCCATTTCGCTGTGGGGTCAGCGGCATCCAGTTTCCATGCGGTACCGTGCCACTCGGTTTCTTCTCCTTTGAGCGCCCAACCTCCGATCACATAGATCTGATCACCGAGAATCGCCGCGCTCAAGGACGACCGCGGTTCAGGTAGCGGCGCAAGATCGACCCAGCGGTTGGCAGCTATGTCAAACCGGCTTACTTTCGTTTGCGAATGTAAATCATGCTCGGCACCCTCTGCATTACGGGCGGTGAAGCCACCAATGCGGATGACGGAGTCCTTGTGTGGCAGCATGACCAGGCCTTGCAGTTTGGGCCCCGAAGGCAATCGGGTCCATTGTTCAGGCTGGCTTAGATTCAGTGACCAGAACTGATCCGATTGCTCCTCGGTGGAATACGAGTGTGCCGTTCCCGAATGTCCGCCGTAAATGAACAGGGTTCCCTCCGCAACCGCACCACCAAAACTGGTCAGTTCAAGGGGCAGTTCGGGAAGTTCGGTTGATGTCACTTGAACTTTGGGTAACGCGCTGGAGTCGGGTTTCACGGACGGTGGTAATTCTGCAACACCTGTCGAACAATCAAATAGCAGGAACAGCGTTGTCAGGATAACGGAAGTGACACGGTGCGAGGTTGTCATGGCGTAGTCTGCAGGAAAATGTACTTGGACCAACCATTACGGATCAGTGATGGCTGCTGGAAGTGAGTTCTGTCAGGATGCATTAGATCATGAAATTGCAATTGCGGATGCAGGAAAATCGTGCCCCGGTGATCGTCGGCAAAGATCGTCGGCAAAGATCGTCGGCAAAGTTGGGTGCGAATTGCTACTGGGTTCTGCCATGAGGCCAGTTCCTTGGACGACTGCCACAGTTCCGTGAAAACAGGCTGGTGATGGATCAAACTTGGAAAATAAAACGAGCGGTGATGCGGCTTTGACCGCACACCGCTCGTTCCAATCACTTGGTTAAGTGTCGATTTGGCAAGGCTGGATCACTCGTTCGAAGTGTCCGAATCCTGCGGCGTCGCAGCTGGCTCAGCATCCAACGGGTCGTTGCCGGACGCCGCTGGGGAGCGACGATTGCCTGTGGCATTGCCGGAAGCCGCTTTCTTGCGGGTGCTCTTTCGGAAGCCGACAAGCTTGTCTCGCTGATCCGTCGTCAGAATTCCTTCAATGTCCTGCATTTGCTTCGTCTCCAGTTTTGCCAACTCTTGTTTGAGTTCCGTAATCTGCTGTCGATATTTCGCTTGAATCAAGTAGATCTCGATTCGTTGCTCGCTATCCACCAATGAAGCAAAGTACCTTGGCAATCTGCCCTTCACCGTCTCACGGTTTGCGGTCTCTGCCCCACGTTCCGAATTCGTCGTTTGGTTGGGTGCCTGTTCCCCTGCCGCAGCGATCAGACAAACTGCAGAGAAAGCAAGAACCACAACATTTCGACCCCATGAATTACTCATAACTCTTAGCCCCAAGAGTGTGATGAAAAACGAGACCAGCCAAACATTGACTGACCTTCAATCGCCACTGTCGACGATGGTGGGCAAATGTACAGAAGCCAGCACGCGTGTCAAGGATTTTATTTCAACAACTGAAAGTCTTTCGTTGTCCAATCGAACGGCAGGTTGAAGTGCCAGTAAGTAACACTGGTAATGACTAGGCTAGCAAAGCAGTACCCGCTGATTTGCAACCATTGGGTGGCATGTTGCTGAAAACAAGGATCGAGATTGCAGGTGAGGAAACGGGTGTCACCTTTTTTGTCGACTGCTTTGGGCTGTGGCGTTCCCAGAGTACCCGGTGATCATGGATCGGTAGCTCGGCTGGGAAGATCGAACGCATGGACGTACCCGATGATGACGTCCGACGTTCCTCGCATGACAGTTACGCTATGATCTTCGTTGGACTCTTAGGAATCAGCCGACCGTTTTTTCATGCTGCTATGCTGATGTTTGTGCGCCGGTCAGAGTCGCCCTGAAACTTGAAAGAGATGCTGGCAGCCAGACCACGCTTCTCGTTTGAAAGCCCACCGTCACACGTCGCATGTCTTGAATGCATCACCATGAAAAAAACAATCTGTTTTACCGGAATTATCTTGTTGCCATTTTTGGTTCTGGTTCTGGTTTTGGTTCTGGACTGTGCGGTGCAGGCTGCGGAGGCGACCTCCTTGCGGGCGGGAGCGGCTGCGGTGGATATCTCTCCGGTAACGCTGCCCGCATTACAGAATGGGGGTTTTTTACAGGGCAGCGCGAATCGCATGCTGGATCCGCTTCATGCTCGGTCTCTGGTGGTCAGTGACGGACAGGAAACCATTGCGATTGTGATTGTGGATTCGTGCATGTTTCCCACATCGCTGTGCGACGAAATCAAGCGACTGGCGTCGCAGGAAACGGGAATTCTGGCTGACCACATTCTGATCAGTGCAACACACACGCACATGGCACCTGCGGCAATGAGGTGTTTGGGTTGTCCCGCCGACGAGCCGTATGTGAAGTACGTATCCTCCCGCGTTGCCCAGTCCATCATGGATGCTTACCAGAACCTTCAGCCAGCAAAAATGGGGTGGGCCGTTGTTGACGGTAGCGAGTTGACGAACTGTCGACGCTGGATCACGCGCAGCGATCGGATGGGAACGGATCCATTTGGTGAGCGGACGGTACGCGCGATGATGCATCCCGGTTATCAGAATCCCGGTTACACCAGTCCAGCCGGGCCGATTGATCCCTGGTTGTCCGTCTTGAGTGTCGTGTCCGTGAAAGACGAGTCGCCGATTTGTGTGATGGCAAACCTGTCGATGCACTACTTTGGCGGTGGTGGGTTCTCGGCTGACTACTTTGGCGAGGTTGCCCGACTGCTCAAGACCCGGATCGGGCAGGTCGGCGGAAAAGCGTTGCCGAGTTTTGTCGGCATCATGTCTCAGGGAACCAGTGGCGATTTGCACTGGATGGATTACAGCAAGCCTCGACAGGGGATCAGCCGGTTGCAGTATTCCGAACGAGTGGCTGATCATGTTCTGGAAGCCTGGAAGACGATTCAATACAGTTCAGATCATTCTTTGCAGATGGCCGAAAAACGCCTGATGATTGACCGGCGGACGCCATCACTGGATCGCCGCCAATGGGCTCGGCCCATCAATGCTGGTCGTGGAGATCTTGCACCACGAAATCAGGTCGAAGTCTACGCCCACGAAGCAGAATGGATTCATGAGAATCCCACTGCCGAAGTTGTTCTGCAGGCTGTTCGAATTGGCGAACTTGGAATCACTGCGATGCCCAATGAAGTTTATGGAATCACCGGTCTGAAGCTGAAGCGGCAGAGTCCCTTGTCCACGACCTTCAACCTCGAACTTGCCAACGGAGCGACGGGATACATTCCCCCACCAGAACAACATCGTCTGGGCGGATACACGACGTGGCCAGCCCGCACCGCGGGGCTGGCCGAACAGGCAGAACCTTTGATCGTTGAAACGGTGTTGAGTTTGCTGGAAACGGTTGCCGGAAAAAAACGAAAACCGATGGTCAACCCGGTATCTCGCTATTCTGAGGCGATCATCAAACGCATCCCAATCGCTTACTGGCGACTTGAGGATATGGACTCGATGCAGGTCAACGACGCCGTGGGTAATGACCACGCTCATCATCAGGGCGGTGTGGCTCTGTTTCTGCCGGGACCCGATGGTCCCGGTTTCGCGTCGGCGGAATACGGGAACCGGTCAGTTTACCTTGCTGGTGGACATATCGATGCAAGTTTGCAGCAGGCACTCGACGAATACAGTGTGACGATGTGCTTCCAGAACACGCTTCCAGTGAGTGCTCGAGACACTACCGGTGTCCTGCTGTCAACCGAAT
>Ga0315334_10001774_pt1 | contig 13426 bp, 14 predicted proteins | sample M150034915metaG_FD_205555 | JGI IMG/M metagenome (GOLD analysis project Ga0315334, IMG submission 205555) | Ammonia-oxidizing marine archaeal communities from Monterey Bay, California, United States - M1 500m 34915 | ecosystem: Environmental > Aquatic > Marine > Intertidal zone | place: USA... | reverse complement strand
GTACCAGCACCCGCCACGCCGGGGATCACCACCCCGGAAATGGTGGCCTCGACCTCGGCGAGCACCTCCGCACGGGGCACCAGGCCGAGCAGGTCAACCAGAGGGGCGACCGACCGGGTGGCGGCATCGGCCCCCAACAGGACCGCACACTGGAACCGGGCTCCGCCCCGGTCCCGCCGCTGGCTGATCCCCACCACCTTGCGGCCGTCGGACACCACCTCACCGGCGGCCCGACCCACGAAGCAGACGGCCCGACCTGCCAGACCGCAGGAGAACGACCCCCGATGGACGTCGGCCTCCACTCCCGAGGCGGTCAATGCCTTACACCAGGCCGCACCCAACCACATCGATGACCGTCCCACGTCGTCATCCCAGAGTGGGTCGTTCCGGGGCACCAGGACGTCGACCCAAAGGACCCCGTCGGGTTGTAGCAGAACCGCTCCCCCGCCCGACCGGCGTCGGACCACGTCTAGGCCCGCCTCGGTCGCACGGTCTACCAATCCGGGAAGGTCTCGTTGGCCGCTCCCCAGTACAACCGTCGATCGGGGCACTCGATGACGCAGCACCACCCGCTCGGAGATCTCTCCCAGCGGCCCGTGTCGGTCGGCCACCGAACCCTCCGGACAACGGACGTTCCATCCGGTCATTCAGTCACCCGGGAACCCAGTCGCCCAGTCGTTCGGCCATTCAGGTGCCCAGACCGGCCACCGGGTTAGCCCGGGAAGCGTCGAGCCCATTGCAGCCACACGATGACGTCGTCAACCGGCGGGGCCGCCGACGGATCGCCGTACTGGGTAGTGGCCCGGAACGCCGCATAGGCCCGGGCCGGCACCGGAAGGAACGGTGGACGCCGCCACCAGCCTCGCCCGGCCAGACGGTGGGCCTGCCGAAGGGCCACGCCCCACAACACGGGACGCACCGCCACCGCCACCGTCATGCGTGCGAACCATCGAATGTCCATCAGACCCGATCCTCCTCCATGGGCGGCCCAGCGGGGAGCACACCGTCACCCCGGTGGTGATGCCACACCGCCGCCGCCCCCACCAACGGGCCATCGGGCCCGAGGCCGGCCTGCACGATGCGCGCTCCGCGGGTGAAAGCCAGACCACACCGCGCACTAAGCGCCTCGTCCGCCGCCTCGAAAAAGGGGGTGCCGAACCCGAGGGCCACCGAACCGGCCACCACGGCCAATGGGAGGTCAAGCAGGTTCACCACGTCGGCCACTCCCCGACCCACCATCATCCCGACCCGTCGACGAACCTCGTCCGGGGCCTCGGCGGCGGGCGCTCCGGTGGCCAAGGCGATCGCCGTCCCGGACGCCACCGCCTCAAGACAACCCCGGGACCCACAGGCACAGTCCGGGCCGTCCGGATCCACCACCAGATGACCGATGTGGCCGGCGTTGTCGGTCGCACCGTCGAGTAGGCGGCCGTCGAGCACGATCCCCCCACCGACACCGGTCGACACGACCATGGCCAGGAAGTTCCGGTGGCCGGCAGTCGCCCCGCACCAGCCCTCACCCAGGGCCAACGCCTTAGCGTCATTGTCGACCACGACGTCCAGCCCCGTCCGCTCGGCCAACAGGCCCGCCAACGGAAGGTCGCCCCACTGGGGAATGTGCAACGGGGACACCCGTCGGTCACCCGGCCCACCCGCCATCGGGCCGCCGCATCCCACACCGACCGCACCGGCCCGATCGACGAAGGGTTCGACAACGGACCAGAGCGCTTCAAACGTGACGTCGATCGCCTGTCCACTGTCCAGAGGTGCAGGATCAGCACCAGAACCAGGACCGGCAACCGGAACGGTTGCCCTCTGGCGTTGGTCGATCAACCGACCATCGCCGTCCACCAGACCGGCAGCCAACTTGGTGCCACCCACGTCGATGGCCAGCACCGTGGGTCGGCGGCCGGCTCCTCTGGTCAGATCCGGCCGCCCTCACCGCGCCGGAAGCGGTCACGCATCCGCTCGCGGGCCCGGGCCCGGGTTCCGCCCACCGCATCGCGCAACGAGGTGGTCCGACCGGAATCGGCGACCTGTCGCAGGCCGGTACGCCCGACCTGCCGAGCGTCGCGTTCGAGGCGAAGCGCCGAACCCAACATCACTAGGAAGCCTACGAAGGCCAGCAGGTACGACGTCGAGAGCGTCGCCACCATCAAGGTCACCCCGGCCACGAATCCGCCGACCGCCCACTTCATGGACCGTAACGGCTGGGTGTAGACGGTCGTCTCGCTCACCTCGCGGACCAAACGGGGATCCGTCTCGCTGAGACGTTCCTCCATCTCGCTGAGGATGCGTTCGTCGTCCTCGGACAGTGGCACCCCCCCAGCATCGCACAGGCGCGCGGGAGCGACAACGTGCCCGCTCATCGAAAACGGTTCGACCGACCGGTCAGACGGCGGGCCCCCACTGGCTGTCGCCAATCTCCTTGGGCCCCAGTTCGTCAGCCACCGCCGGACCTATGGCATCGTTCCCGAAGCGCTCCCGAATCTCATCCATGGCTCCCTCGGCGGCCTGCCAACCCGGGGACCTACCCTCGGCGAACCCGATGTCGTTGAACCGGAGTTGGCGGACCGAACCGTCCTGAAGATTGCCGAGCGAGACCCCGAGGAGACGGATCCCCGGGGTGGTGTCCACCGAATCAACCAGCCCGGTGGCCACCTCGAGGATCTCCACGGCCAGGTCGGTCGGATCGGCGAGCGTATGGCTACGGCCCATCGTGGTGAAGTCCGGGTAGCGCAGCTTGACCGACACCGTGCGTCCGGCCACCCCGGCATAGCGGGCCCGACGGGCCACCGCGTCGACCATGCGAACGAGGTGGCGGCGAATCTCCAGGGGGTCGGCCAGGTCCCGGGCAAACGTCTCCTCGTGTCCGACCGACTTGGTGACCTGCTCGGGTTCCACCGTCCGATCATCGATTCCGCGGGCCAGACGCCAGAGCTGGCTGCCCACCGCACGGCCCAGCGCTGAGACCAGCGTGTCGGCCGGTACGCCCCGGAGGTCGGCCACCGTTCGAACCCCGAACCGTTCCAGACGCTCGAAGGTACGTGGCCCGACCCCCCACACGGTCTGAACGGGAAGCGGATCCAGAAACGCCTCCACCCCGTCAGCCACCACCACCTCGATCCCGGTTCCAAACACGGGTCCGGCGAGACCGGCCTTCGGCTTGGCCTGCCCACTGGCCAATTTGGCCAGGAACTTGTTAGGCGCCACGCCGACGCTGCAGGTCAATAACTCCTCGGCCGAGAGGTCGGCCCTGATGGCTGACGCCACGTGCTCCGGCGACCCGTGGAGTCGACCGGCACCCGACACGTCCAGGAACGCCTCGTCCAGCGAGAGCGGCTCGACCAGGGGCGTGTAGCGGCGGAAGACCTCCATGATCCGTCCGCTGACCTCCCCGTAGAGCCGATGGTCACCCCGCAGGAAGACGATGTCTGGACACAGCCGTCGAGCCCGGGTCGATGGCATCGCCGAGCGGACCCCGAAAGCCCGTGCCTCATACGACGCAGCGGCCACGACGCCACGATCTCCCTCACCGCCGACCACTACCGGACGACCTCGCAGCTCGGGACGATGCACCAGCTCGACGGACACGAAGAAGGCGTCCATGTCGACGTGCAGGATCGGGGTTTCGGTGCTCACGTTCCCGGCTGGTCGACCACGCGCTCCACGACGAGACCCTCGGCTCGGAGACCCCGGGCGATGAAACCGTGCTCCCCGCACCGGTCACGGACCGGGTCGACCAGCCAGGCGCCTAGGGGTTCGCGCACCCATACCGGTGCCGTGGTCACCAGGGCATCCACCTCGCCTGCATCTACGAACCGGGCATCTTCCACGATCCCGTCCGGGTCGTCGAATGACATCACCCCGGACCACGACACGGCCCGGTGAACCACCACGTCCAGCGTCATCTCGCGATCAGGGAAGTCCACCCGCACGCGGTAGCAGGGCCCCGTCCATTCATCGACCTCGAGGCCCGTCTCCTCAACCACCTCTCGGGTCAGGGCGTCCAGCGGCGCCTCACCCGGATCGACCACCCCACCAGGAGGCGTCCACTCGACGGCGCCGCCACGACGTCGGTTGGCCACCAACAGGATCTGCTCCGACCCCCGGTCGCCCTCGGAACCGATCACCAGAAGGCCACCGACGACGGTCCACTCCTGGGACATCACCCGGGTGCCCTCGCGGTGTTCGGCCATGGTCGCAGTCTGACAGCCGCCCGGAGGGGGCCGGTATCGTTCGGGCCGTGAACGAACCACGACCGGTCGCTGACTCCTCCGCCGAACCGTCCACACTGGCCCGGGCGTTGGCCCTGGTGGCCATCCTGACGGCCGGGACCTGTGGAGGTCTGGTGGGGCACTCGGTGACCGACCTGCAGTGCGCCGAGGGCTGCCCCGTGCTGGCCGGGTCGATGGGACTCGTCGGCGCGGTCCTCGCGGCGGCCGGCGTCGCCGTGGTGGCCGTGCTCGCCCTGCGGGCCATGGCCGAGTGGGAGACCACCGAACGCCAACGAGCTGCCCGCGACCGCCACCCGGTGGACTGATCCACCCCACCGTGGCCGCTGCCGACGCGCTCCGAGACCTCGCCCTGGACATCGCTCGGGCGGTCGCCCCTGAAATCGGACGGCAGGCCGGACAGGTGGACGTCTCGGCCACCAAGTCGACATCCACCGACTTGGTGACCGAGGTCGATACCTGGTCCGAGGCGCAGATCGTCAGCCGCATCCTCGACGCCCGGCCCGACGACTCGATCCTCGGCGAGGAAGGCGCCGGCGTGACCGGGACCTCCGGGGTTCGTTGGGTGGTTGACCCCATCGACGGAACCACCGACTTCGTGTACGGCCATCCGGGCTTCTCGGTCTCCATCGGCGTGGAGGTGGACGAGAACCCGGTCGCCGGGGTCATCGTGGATCCCTTACTCGGCGACGAGTTCTGCGCGGCGGTCGGCCACGGCACAACCCGCAACGGCGAACCGGTGCGGGTGAGCGACGTGGACGAACTGCCGCGGACGTTGATGGCCACCGGCTTCTCCTACGACCCTGATCGTCGTCGTCGCCAGGCCCGGGTGCTCGTCGAGGTGCTTCCCCGGGTGCGGGACATCCGACGGATGGGCGGCGCTGCACTCGACCTGGCTTCGGTCTCGTGCGGACGGGTCGACGCCTACTTCGAGCGGGGCCTGAACCCGTGGGACTGCGCGGCGGGCGCGGTGCTAGTGACCGAAGCCGGAGGTCGGGTAACCGACCTCGACGGACGTCCCACGACCGGAGACATGATCCTGGCCGCCCCCCTCGCCATCCACGGGCCGCTACTAGAGCTGCTCCGATCCGCCGGCGCCGACCGTGTCTGATCCCGTCTCCACAAACCCCGATCAGACACAGCAAGCAACCCGCCCGAACCTAGGATGCGAAACCGATGCTGGGACAGAGATACGATCGTGTTCGGAGGATGGTGTGAGCTTCATCCACAGGTTGAAAGGCCTCCGACGGATACCGGTGCTGAACTCGCTTCTGACCTCGCCGTTGCGACGGCTTCTCCCGACGGGAAGAGCCCGGAATTGGTGCCTTGAACATCTTCCCCGGGTCGGAATCGTTAGCATTACGGTCCCGATCGGCGGAGAGGACTCGTCCATCAGGCTGGTCTCGGGGGACGACTGGTTGACCAGCAGAATCTACTGGAATGGGCCTAAGGCATTCGAGCCGGAGGTTCTTCTACCGTTTCTCGCCGCGTCGCCAAGATCTCGGGGAACACTGGACATCGGCGCCTACTCCGGCTGGTACAGCTTGCTGGCATCCGCTGCCAATCCCCATGGGAAGGTCTTTGCATTCGAAGCAAATCCGATCGTGGTCGATGCCCTGAACGCCAACCTCCGACTTAACTGCGCCCCCAACATTCAGATACTCCAGAGCGCGGTTTCAGACGTTGAGGGCACGGCCCGATTCCACCTCGGCTCCGAGGGACTTGCCTCGTCTTCGAGCCTGCTGGCTGAATGGAAGGGACTTCATCGGACGATCGAAGTACCAACCCGCACGATCGACGGCATCATGGAGAGCGCTGGAGATCCACCGGTGGATCTTGCAAAGATCGACATTGAGGGCGCGGAGGAAGCCGCAATCCGGGGGATGACCCGCACCATCGATCGATGGGCCCCGGTCATGATCGTCGAACTTCTCCGCGACCATCGGGAAAGATTTCGTCCAGTCGCCCAATCTCTCATGACCAAGGGCTACCGGTGTTACGAATGCCGGGCGGACGAACTCGTTCTGATCGATCCACTCGGGGATCGATTCCTCGACATCGATGGCATCAATTTTCTCTTCTCCTCCGACAGCAGTATCTGTGATCCCGACATCCAGAGACTGCTTCGAGCCTGACAGAGCAACATCCACGCCGGCCCCCTATGCGGCCATACACTCTGCGTCGGTCGAGACGGAACTCAGGATCGGAGCGCGACATGTTCAGAGGGAAGAGCGTCCTTCTGATCGGGCTCGGAGTGCTCGGCACGGAAATGCTTCGGGAGCTCGAAACATCTGGAGCCGACGTCCGATCGATTCTAGATGACCGATACGAAGATCTTCCAGATTCAGGCCGGCATCGAGGACCGATCTCAGACCTCCCGGAAGTTCTCGACTCGGCTCGCTGGGACATCATCGTCGTCGCTGCTGCCCTGATATCAGCGTCGACCCTGAACTGGATCACCAAGCACGCCCGCCGCTCGAACGTTCCCATTTACGTCCTCCCAGAGCGGTCATCATTCGATCCGAGCGAAGTCGATCACCCGGACCTAAGCCAGCTCATTCGCCGCCCGGGAATCACCGACCTCTTTGCCCGGACCTCTCTGCGGGTTGACTCACAGGAAATCGTCGACTCCGTCGCGGGCCGACGGGTATTAATCACGGGGGCCGGTGGGTCAATCGGCAGTGAGGTCACTCGCCAGGTCCTCCGTCACGGAGCTGACGTGGTCGGGCTCCTCGATCGTGACGACTGCCTCCTTCACGATCTGGCCGTTGAACTCACAGGGCAGATGCACGACCCCCGGATTCCCCTCCTCCACGCCGATGTCCAACACGCGCAACAGGTGGATCGCGTCGTGCAGACCTTCGGGCCGGACGTGGTGATCCACACCGCTGCGTTGAAGCACGTGACGACTCTGGAAACCGACCCAACGAATGCGCTTTTGGTCAATGTCCGAGGGACGGCCAACGTCCTCCGAGCAGCGCGTGCCGCCGACGTCTCCAAATTCGTGAACGTCTCCACCGACAAGGCTGCCTCACGGGTTGGTGTCCTAGGCATTTCCAAATACATCGGCGAACGCCTGACCCAGGGGGTCGAAATGGCGAGCTATCGAAGTGTCCGATTCGGCAACGTCATCGGTTCACGTGGGAGCGTGCTCCATACCTTCCGCATCCAGGCTCTACACCATGAGCACGTCCTGGTTCGCGGCAGGGAAACCAGCCGCTTCTTCATGACCGCTGGCGAAGCCGCTAGTCTCGTGCTTTCGACCCTCGGTCAGCACCAGCCGGGCGGAACTTACGTATTCGACATGGGCGAACCGGTCCAGATTCTTCAGTTGGCCAACGCGATCGTTGATGACCTGGTCAGTTCCGCAACCATCCAGTTGGAAGAGCTCCGGACCGGCGAGGCCGAGCACGAGCGCCTCTTCCATGAACACGAGCAACCGGTGCCGACCGCCGTAGCCGGAGTCCAACGCGTGGAACCAGCGCCGCTGACGTTGGCTGAATTCGATGGCATCCTTCCATGGAACGAGGACCTCTCTGGCCTGATCCCGACCCGGGCCCACGCACTGCTGGAGGACCTGCTCCACCATCCTTCGACTACTTGATCTCGACCACTCCACCCGCTCGACCACTCCACCCGAGAGCCACCAGCCAGCGTGATCACCTGCCTCTTCTCTGACGTGATCGAGAGTCCGATCTACCGGGCAATCGTGAATCGGCTCGTCGAGTCGGACCTTGAATTGAACTTTGGGCTCGTCTCCAGTGGCGCTAGCCCCTTTTCCGACTGGCTCGAAGAGCAAGGGACGTCTGTCAAAAGGATCGAGGTCCAGGGACGGATTGACCTTCCAAGGGCGTGGGGATCATTGACCGCGATGCTCCGACGAGACCGACCTGACGTCCTGGCATGCTTCGGCCAGTCAGCGACGCTCCTCGGATTCACCTCATCGATCGGTCCGAAGGCACCCCTCCGTACCTACGCCAGGTACCACTCCACGACACATCGGGTCGAAAGAAACCGTCGAGGTGTCGCCTATGACCGACTGTGCAACCGACTTGCCGATGTGATCGTGGCGCCAAACGGAAACGTCGCCCGTGCCCTCGTCGACGACGAGGGAGTCGATCCGGATCAAATCGTGACCATCCCATTTGGAATCCGTCTCGCAGACTTCGCAGAACCTACGGAGGATCGCATCGACACCGTCCGTCGCACTCACCAGATCGATTCCGACCGGACGACTATCGGGATGATCTCTCGTCTTATCGAAATCAAGGGGTGGCGATACGTCCTCGATCCTCTCCGAGATCGGTTGCTCACCGACCCCGGACTCCAATTGGTCATCGCCAACGCCGTGGGCGAGTTCGAACCCGAGATCCGCCAAGCATTCGGCTCCGTATCCGATCAGGTCATCTTCATTCGCCACGAACCAGACAACGCTGCCCTGTTCCACACATTTGACATCTTCGTCCATGTTCCGATCACACCGACGGTGGAGGCATTCGGGTTGGTCTACATCGAGGCGCTGGCGGCCGGGATCCCATCGGTGATCACCAAGTCCGGAATCGCCAACGACCTGGCCGTAGACGGCAAAAACTGTCTGGTCGTACCCCACCGCGACTCGAAGGCGATCGGAAGGGCCATCGATCGCCTACTCGGATCCGCCGCCCTGCGCTCAACGTTAAGCGCCGCGGCCATCGCCTCGGTGCAGACATTCGAAATCGAGCCGATGGCCGAGGCATACGTCGAACTCCTCCGTCGACTAGACGGCGCCCATCAAACACGATGATCCACAAAATCCGAACGCCTACGGCTCCCATGGGGCAGCATCATGGGGTGAGTACCCGGATCCTGACCGTCGAGGACGACGAACGAATTCGAACCGCTGTCCGACTCGCGCTCGAAGAAGAGGGCTGGGACGTCGAGGAAACGGCCAGCGGCGAAGAGGCGCTCGAAGCGTTCACCCGCCAGCCCGCCGACGTTGTTCTCATCGACATCATGCTTCCCGGCATCGACGGTTTCGAGGTGTGTAGGAACATTCGTCGCCTGAGCGACGTCCCCATCGTCATGGTCACCGCCCGGTCCGACAGCCACGACGTGGTGGCCGGCCTCGAAGCCGGTGCGGACGACTACCTCCGCAAGCCGTTTGACCCCAAGGAACTTTCGGCGCGGATCCGGGCCCTTCTCCGACGTGCCCGGACCGACGACGGCCCACCGACTCGAATCCAGGTCGGCCAACTGGAGATCCTGTCCGAGGAGGGCGTGGTCCGCCAGGCGGGAAACGACGTCCACCTCACCCGTACCGAGTTCCGACTTCTAGTGGAGTTGGCCACCGCAGACGGTCGGGTGCTGAGCCGTGAGGACCTCCTCGAGAAGGTCTGGGGATACGACTATTTCGGCGACGGCCGATTGGTCGACGTCCATGTTCGACGACTCAGGACCAAGATCGAACCCGACCCGGCGAATCCCCGGTACGTGATGACCGTCCGAGGCATGGGCTACAAGCTCCAGGCCTGAACCGATCCTCTCGAATCCACCCATGACCGGCAGAGTAGTGGCCGATGATGCGAACCGCCTCGGACTCGGTGGCCGGATCGCCATACTGTTCGCGGTGGGCGGCCTGCTGGTGTCGAGCCTGTTGGCCATCAGCACGCTGGTACTGACCCGACGCCAACTCGTGGAGTCCCGGGAAGGCGCGGCAGCGGCCATGGCCGTCGGTAACGCCACCCGACTCAGCAACCAGCTCACCCCCGACTCCACCATCGAGGACCTTCCGACCATCGCCGACTCGTTGACCCGGCTCGAGGGTGGGCAGCGGATCATCCGACTCGGGGACGACTGGCTCCCCGCTCCCGAGCTGGACCACGACGACCTCCCGCCTGATCTCCTCAAGCGCCTCGAGCAGCGCGCCGCCGGCCAGGTGCTCGCTCCGGTGCGCGGCGACCCCCACTTCGTGGTCGGCATCCCCCTGACCGCATTTGACGCCGATTACTACGCCGTTGTTGATCTGGTCGGGGTCTCCGACACGCTCGACGACCTGCGGATCATCCTGCTCGGGGCGGGCGCGGTGACCACCGTGTTGGCCGCCCTCCTCGGGTTATGGGCCAGCACCCGGATGCTCCGGCCTCTCCGAAGAATCGGGGGGGCAGCCGAGGCCATTGCCGGTGGCCGTCTCGACACCCGGCTCGGCCCGCAAGCCGATCCAGACCTGGATCGCCTCTCGGACTCCTTCAACAAAATGGCTCGAGCCCTCGAGGATCGAATCCACCGCGACGCCCGCTTCGCCTCCGACGTCAGCCACGAACTCCGGAGTCCGCTCACCACCCTCATGGCCGGCGTCGGGGTGCTAGATGCCCGCCGTGACGAACTCTCGGAGCGGTCCCGTACCGCCCTTGACCTCCTTGTGCAGGACCTGAAACGGTTCAACCACCTGGTAAACGAGTTGCTGGAGATTTCGGGTTACGACGCCGGCGTGGCCGTCCTGGACCTCATTGAGATGGACGTTGTCCGGTTCCTGCAGGCCACCGTCGCCGCCGACCCAACGCTCGTCCTGATCATCCCGCCCACCACCGAGTCGCTGATCATCGACGCCGACAAGCGACGCCTGGCCAGGGTCATGGCCAACCTGTTGGACAACGCCCGCCGGTACGGCGGTGGCGCCACCGCCGTGATCCTGGAACACGACGAGACGATCCGCATCGCCGTCGAGGACGAGGGGCCGGGTGTTCCGAAGACCGAGCGCCACGAGATCTTCGACCGGTTCGCCCGCGGCTCGAGCGGCGGCCGTCGTGGTGACGACGGCGGCACGGGGCTGGGGTTGAGCCTCGTGACCGAGGATCTCCGTCTCCACCGGGGCCGCGTTTGGGCTGAAGACCGATCGGATGGACGCGAGGGCGCCCGGTTCGTCCTGGAGTTGCCGCTCACCCTGACCCTCGGGAACCCGGAGGTGGAGTGGTGATGCCTGCCATCATCGGTGCCAGCACTCGGGAACGGTGGACCGCATCAGTCTTCGTCGCGGCGATCACGCTCGTCGCCTGTGGCATTCCGATGGACGACGCAACCCGCGATCTATCCGTCTCCCTACCCGACGCCCTCCTACCGGCTGCGTCGACCACCACCGAGGCGCCGGCACCCACCGAGACCGTGCAGATCTTCCTCGCCCGGGTCGACGACGCAGACCGTCAGATCCTGGAGCCGGTCGACCGGGACATTCAGGGCGACGGCTCGATCAACGTGATCCTGGCCGAGGTGTTTGCCGGACCGAGTGCCGACGAACAGGATGCGGGGCTGATCTCGCCGTTCGCCGAGGGCAGCGAGGTCATCGGGACCGTGCTCGAGAACGGACTTCTGGAGGTCCACCTCGACACCCTGGAAGGCTTCCCCCATGACGACAGCGCCGGCAACCGTCTGGCCTTCGCCATGCTGGTCTGCACGGCCGATCGGCTGGTGGCCGGTGCCGAGATCGACCGGGTGGTGGTGCTGCTGGACGGTGAGGTCGGGCTGGAGGCCATCAACGTGCCGGTGAGCGACGGCGAACCTCCCGAGGAGGGTTCACCGGTGAGCTGCGCGAACTACCTGTCGTTCCTGCCCGGGCAGCCGGAGGGTTGACCCCGGCCACAGAGGTGGCTCAATGGACCCGGGTACCGGTCAGACGGAGGGGGTGCCGACCTCGATCCGTGCCTTGAGGTCGTCGATGGCGGCGTGGACGACCTTGGCCTCCAGGCGCCGTCGGACGAAGCCCGGCAGTCGGATTAGCAGGTCGACATCGAGGTCGTACATGACCCGGGTGGCCCCGTCGTCTCCCGGGACCGGGAGGAACTCGTACTCGCCGCTCATGCGTTCGAGGAGGTCACCCTCGACGAGTCGCCAGGAGATACGGAGCGGGTTGGATCCGTAGCTGTAACGCAGCGTGTAGGTGGTGCTTCGCCCCATGGCCGCGGCACGAAAGACCACATCACCCGGACGGCCCTGATCGTCGCGGACGAGGACCGTGGCCTCCTTGATGTCGGGGGCCCACTCCGTCAGGCGTTCGACGTCGAGCACCGTCTCGTAGCAGTGCTCCGGCGTGGCCCGCACGATCGTGTGCTGGCTGGCGTGATCGGTCATCGTCGGCCTCCTCTCGCCCGGACACTACCGGTCGTCGAACTCGCCGTGGCGTTCCCCCCGTGGCCACTCATGACCGGAGTTCTGCATCGTCGATCCCGGAGCGGAGTCGTGCGGCCAGCACGTCGTAGGAGAACTCGGTCTCGGCCCGTTGGCGGGCCCGGCGGCCCATCTCCCGTCGGCGGGTGTCGTCCTCGAGGAGGTCGGCCAGGGCATCGGCTACCTGATCCGGGGAGTCGGGACGCCGAACAACCAAGCCGGTCTCACCGTGGGCCACTGCCTCGGCCGACCCACCGCTGTCGCCGGCCACCGCCGGCACGCCGGCCGCCGCAGCCTCCACGAAGACGATGCCGAAGCCCTCCTGCTCAAGTCCACCCCATCGATTCCGACACGGCATCGAGAACACGTCTCCCGCTCCGCAGAGACCCGGAAGAATCTCGTCGGCGACTCGGCCCAGAAGCCGTACAGGGGCGCCGGTCGAGACGATCAACCCCTCAAGGCGGGCCCGGTCACGGCCCGAACCGGCAATGGCCACCACCACGTCAGGAACCCGGTCACGAAGTCGCGCCGCGGCACGGATGAGGGTGTCCATTCCCTTTCGGGGTACCAATCTGCTGACGCTCACCACGAGCGGAGCATCCACCGGTAGGCCCAGCTCGTCACGGACCGACGCCCGCTCGGCCGAGTCGAGCGGTTGGAACCGGGCCGTGTCGACACCTGGTGGAACTACCACCGTGGGGAGCGGCCGGCCGGCCGCCCGTTCAGCCTCGGCCGCCGGGTACCGCCCGGCACAGATGACCAACGACGCTCCCCGGAGGATCCGTCGGAGTAGTTGGCGGGTGCCGGGGAGCCGCCCTGGAACGGTCACCTCGGCCCCGTGCAGCACGACGGCGTAGGGCCGACCCACCTTCGGGGCGGCATGACCCACCGGCAGCGCTGGGTCCCAGATGACGAGATCGGCCCCGTGGGCTTCGGCGAGACGTCCGACCCGCCGTGACACCATTGGCGTGGGCAACAGGACCGGTTCACGGCTTCGACTCACGGCAAAGCCCTGCTCAGCGTCGAACTCGCGAGCACCCTCGTACGGCGTGCTG
>Ga0315334_10001773_pt1 | contig 13428 bp, 11 predicted proteins | sample M150034915metaG_FD_205555 | JGI IMG/M metagenome (GOLD analysis project Ga0315334, IMG submission 205555) | Ammonia-oxidizing marine archaeal communities from Monterey Bay, California, United States - M1 500m 34915 | ecosystem: Environmental > Aquatic > Marine > Intertidal zone | place: USA... | reverse complement strand
TTCAATGGGGGTGGCTACCCTTCAGAAGCTGAAAGATATGAATTACGTTAATATGTACTTTCAAACAAAGATTGCTAACATATCAAATGAAGAGGGGATAAGACTAGGTTTTAGAACAACTAGTGCATCCAAACCCGCTATCATAGGCAATTTAAAGAATTGGTTATTTGAAGAAGAGTTAGATATTAAATCTTCAGTAATTATTCAAGAATTAAAAGATTACTTATCTGATGATAGGGGCACAACTGGCGCAAGCCCCGGATGTTTCGATGATTCAGTAATGGCTTTGGCTATTGCTTGTGAAGTTTATCGAACACATATTGATAAGTTAACAAATGATAGAATAGGATTTGGTAATATGTATATACCAGAAACTAATAACAATTGGATTTAGGAGACACTATGTCGAAAAATATTAATAAAATAACAGATGAAGAGCTGACGGGTCTCATTAATGACGCTATTCATCAGTCGGTAGGTTCATTCTCCGATGGTTCTGAAATATCAGAAGCAAGAGAAGAAGCTATTAACTACTACACCCAACAGCCAAGGGGTAGGTTAGCGCCAATGGGAGTTTCTAGAGTTGTATCATCAGATACTATAGAAATTGTAGATTCATATCTAGCGGTTATCTCAGAATTGATGTTAAGCAACGGAAGAATAGCTAAATTTAATCCAATGGACCCAACGCAGTCTAAAGCTGCAGGCATAGCTTCCGATATTACTAACCATTGTATCTTTGTTAAGAATAATGGTTGGGTAGAACTAAATACGTGGATTAAGAGCGCTCTACTATTCAAGAATGCAACTATTCGCTGGAAGTGGGTAGAGTCTTCTGAGTATAAGGTAGAGGAATACGAGAATTTAACCGCAGAACAACTCGACGTTATTACGGCAGAAAAAGATGTCGAAATAATTGAGTTAAATACTGCATCAGAAATAATTGAAGGCGAAGAAGTCGAATATTATGAGTTAGCTAAAATTAGACGCAAGGTAGATACGTCCAAAATAGAGTTAGAAAATATTCCACCTGAGTCTTTTATGATTAATCGAACAGCTGCATCAATAACTAATTCTACATTCGTAGGAATCCAAACCGAAGTATCTTTATCTGATCTTCGCACACAAGGATTTGATGTACCAGATGACTTGGCGACAGAAGGTTCGGAATCTTTCGCGGGTCTTAAAGGTAACTACGGAGAAAGTGCTAGCAGACAATCAGTAAATAATGTCTGGGTAGGTGAAGAGGAAGATATTTTAGGCACGGCTAACAGGGAAATTACTGTTAACGAAGTCTGGATGAAGATTGACAGAGATGGCGATGGTATCGCTGAGTTGAAGAGGTTCATAGTGGCTGGTGATGAGATTTTATTAGAAGAGTATGCTGATAGTATACCTCTAGCTAATTTAAATCCTATCGAGATTCCATACGCCTTCTACGGGTTGTCTATAGCAGACGTAACTCGATCAGCTACAGAGATTAAAACGGCTATTACTCGAGGTATGGTAGAAAATGTATATTTGACAAATTATGGTCGAATTCTTGCAGATCCCAACACGGTGGATTTCCGTGCACTTCAGAGCCCCGAACCTCACCAGATTATTCCTACTAATGGTAGTCCTGTTGCAGCAGTGCAACCGATTACCCCGGATTCTCTGTCACCTTCGACGTTCTCCTTATTAGAATTTATGAATAATGAGAAAGAGCAAGCTAGCGGTATGACACGCGCGGCTCAAGGTGTAAATGAAAAACTATTTGATTCTGGTAACTCAGCAGGTAAAGTTGCGCAAGTACAGGCAGCTTCACAAAAGCGTATTGCTTATGTAGCGCGTAGATTTGCTGAAACTGGTTTTAAAGACTTATGCCGTGGTGTTTATAGCTTAGTGCTAGAAAATGCTGATGCGATTATGAAAGACTTTTCGTACTATGGTGTTACATCTAAAGATATGATGCCTATTGAGAACTGCACTGTAGATATAGATGTTGGTCCCAACAGCAAAGCTAATACCCAAGAAAACATGATAATGTTAGCTACACAAGTTATGCCAATGTTATATCAAGCGCCAGAAACTAAGAGTGTCATCAATCCTGCTTCAGGGTTTAATATTGCTAAGCAACTTATGGATTCAATTGGTGTCGAAAACTGGACTGACTTTATTGTCGATCCAGCAACACCGCAAGGTCAACAGCAAGCACAAGCTGTAGCTCAACAACAACAGGCAGCACAGGCTGAAGAGCAGAAAGAGCAGGAAATAGAACAACAGAAACTTATGTTGACTCTGCAAAAGCAAATGGCGGATATTCAGAAGAAACAAGCCGATATGGAATTGGATAGAGAGAAGTTCGAGCATATGGTTGCTAAGGACAAGGCAGAGATTGCTTTAGAAATACAAACAGGGAAACCTACCAAAATTGGTAATTAATTCATGAAACGGAGGTAAAATGGATAAAATAGAACTAGGGACTCATGCTAAGATGATTATAAGTAATAAAGCTTATGACTTAATCTTTGAGAAAGTTAGAGAAAAGTATTTAGCAGCATGGAGTCAGACAGGTTCACATCAAACAGAACTACGAGAGACTATTTATAATACTGTCGTAGCGCTAACAGATGTGAAGAAAGAAATAGAATCGTTAGCGGTTGCTGGCGATAATGAAACATTCAAAAAAGAACAGGAGGATCTAAATGGATGAGTTTACACTAAAAGACTTGGAGATGTTCAAGTTAGAACAAAAAAATATACTACGTGAAATGCGCGGAGCGACAGGCCGCGGGGGACACGGTCCCGTTATTAGACAACTACTCGAAAAACTTACTTCGGTACAGGCTCTTATTGCCCGTCTTGAAGATATAGTTGAGCGTGAACCTAAAAAACAGGATGTTAAAAAGGTTAATAAGGCAGCAGCACCTACTAAGAAAGCTGCTACCAAATAAAGAATAATCTATAGGAGGATTATATAATGTCAGAGAATTTAGAAACTACCCTAACAAATAGTCGGGATGTTAATGTAAATTTGGTTGATGCAGATGTAATGTTAGAAGGTTTAGCGGGCGAATTCTTTGGTGATAAACCAAAAGAAGATCTACCCAGCGAAGATATTGATAACGAAGTGGAGGAAGCAGCAGAGAGTGATGAAGCTGAGGCGCCCGAGACTGAACTATTAGAAGATGAAAGCAATGACGATGATCTAGAAACCGAAGAAGAAGAGACTGAGGAAGACGCAGATGGCTCTGAAGAAGAAGTAGAAGATGATGGCGAAGAACTAGATATGGAATATGAAGTACCAGTCAAGATTGATGGTGAAGAGTCGACTGTATCTATGGCTGAGTTAATCAAAGGTTATCAGACTGCTCAAAGCTCTAACAAGAAATCCATTGAAGCCAGTGCACAGCTAAAAGAAGCTAAGGCACTTGCAGAAGAAGCTACTACGCTTAAATCTCAAAATGCTGAGTTGCTTGCTAATCAAACTGATAGTGATGCAATACAGTTAGAAGCGTATGATCGTAAAATACAGCAATTAATAAGTGATGATGATATGTTCGAATTGCCTAAATGGCAAGAAGCTAGACGTAATAAAGCTAAAGAACTTGAATCTAAGAGGAACGAAGCTACACGTCTTAAAGACGAAGCTAATTCTGAAAAGACTCAAGCAGACGCAGCTACGTTGCAAGCAAATAAAGAACAAGCTATTTCAACATTAGATACGGATCTACCAGGCTGGCAAGATAACTACGAATCCGTGGTTAACTGGGCAGTAAAAGACTTAGGTTTTCCTGAGTTTGCAAACGTTATAGACCCTAAAGTAATTGCATTAATGTATGATTATAAAGCTTTAAAGGACAGCAAGAAAGTTGCGGTTCAAAAGCGTAAGAAAGCTCCTACTAAAAGTGTTAAGGCAACTAAGCCTGTGAACAAGAAGGCTAAAACTAATGAGAAAGAAAAGGAGTTACGCAAGAAAGTCTTATCAGGAGACGCTACAGAGAATCAATCTGATTCTTTCCTAGCGGGACTGGTAGACGGAATGTTTGACAATTAATCTTTCTTATCTCTTAACAATTGTAATATTTTATAGGAAAAATTAAAATGGCAATATTTAGAACGGAAGATACCAAGGGTAAAAAGGAGGACTTGGCATCTTTTATAACTATGATCACTAGAGATGAGACACCGTTCTTATCCTCTATTGGTAACAAAAAAGCCACAGCCGTTTTTCATGAGTGGCAAACTGATGAGCTAGCAGCACCTGCTGCAAATGCTCAAGCTGAAGGTTCAGACTTTTCAGCATCAGCTGTTGCAAGTACCAGCACAGCCCGTGTTGGTAACTACTCTCAGATCCTTACTAAGCACATTCAAGTTTCTAAGACTCTTGACAGTGTTTCTAAGGCTGGGCGCAACTCTGAGTTTGCATATCAAATGAAGAAGAAAGGTACTGAGCTTAAGCGTGACTTAGAGCACGCACTAGTTGGCGCACGTCAAGTAACTAACGGCTCTGGCGGAGCTGACGGTGTTGGCGCGAACGCTGGTCGTACTATGGGCGGATACCAATCATGGGTACCTGCATATAACACATGGGACGTTTCTGCTGGTACTCCAGCATTTGCTTCTGGTACTCATACAGCCGCAGCTGGTACTGCCGCTGGTCTTACGAGTGCCGCTGCTACTGCTGGTACTCACTCACTTGCTTTAAGTGACGTTGATGAAGTAATGCAAAGAGTTTACGAAGAAGGTGGAAAGGCAACAGTACTTATGATGTCTCCAACTCAAAAACGTAACTTCTCTGCTTTAGCGCAAGCTGCTTCTAATGTTCGTCGTAATATTGACGAACTAGGTTCAATCAGACAATCTGTTGAGCTTTACGAAAGTGACTTTGGCTTAGTGAAAGTTATACCTAACTACATTCAAGGTCTCGCTAGTAGCGTTGACAAGAGTGATGGGCTAGGTGGAGCTACGGATGTTCTCGTTTACGACCCAAGTTGGTGGGCGATGGCTACTTTGCGTCCTCTACATACAGCTGATGTTGGTGTACAGGGCGATAGCACAACAGCTATGATGATCGAAGAAACTACTCTAGAATGCAGAAACTCATTTGCATCTGGAATGATTTCTGGTATTGGCGTAATTGTTGCGTAAGTAACATTTGTACAAAATATAGGTGGCCCTTCGGGGCTGCCTTTATTTAAATGTATTATATTAGTATATTTAAGTAAAGGTATCCAACATTAGATCGGAGAATTAAAATGAGTAATTTTATTAAAGATACATATGGTAAGAATGGTGAATTCAGAGCCACACAGGATGTATCAGCTTATTTAGACTATGCTTCTAAATCACGAGCAGCCACAAAAAGCATGTTTGCTAACCAAAAACAAAACTTTAGATCATTTGCTATTATTCCAGATATAGTAGCTGTAGATATAAAAACTAAATTCGGTATAGATGTGCACGACTCACAAAATAGTGCTCACGAACTGCAGAGAATTAGAGATATAGTTATACAGAACTACCCCCAATTATTGACGGGTAATATTATTAAAAACCCCAAAGGGAGATAAATTATGGCAGCAGTAACTAACCAAGCTACTCTACGCACAACCGTAGCAGATTGGCTAAACCGCTCTGACTTAACAAATGCACAGTTAGACCAGTTTATTGAGATGGGGGAAGCTAAAATATATGAGTTATTAAGAGTACCCGCATTAGAAAAGACAGTTGTTTTTACCGTTACCGATTCTCGTATTACTATTCCTGCAGATTTTGTAGAATTAATTGAAATTAGGAAGACAGGCGCAGGTTCATGTAGTGTCAACCCAACTGTTAACACAACTCCCGCTTTATGTGAGTCCGCGGATGGGGTATGGACAAGTACAAGTGACAATGATGATATTATTTTAAGTAGAACTGATACAAGGAATCTGTTTAGTTCAGATAAGCATTCTATTTGTAATGCTTTTGCTAGGGATGCCGGAGAATTTGTATTAACGGATTCTTCTGGAAATATTAATGCTTCCGGGCCTTATAGAGTTAAATACTATAAGGTAGACTATGCTATAGGATCACTTTATACTAATGGAGAGGTATTTAGGTCTACTAGCGCATTTTGTACAGCTTTAACAAGACAATCAAATGCTGCTACTGGGGCTACATACGCCGCTTATTCCCCCGCTAATGGCTACGGGGATTGCACGATAAATCATGCAGATGTAGAAAAAGACAGCTGGCTATTAAACGACTATGAAATAATTTTATATGCCGCTTTATCAGTAGGATCAGAATATTTAGGAAATGATGAGGATGTTGCAAAGTTTACTCGTTTGTTTATGGAGCAGATAGCAGCTACGAATATGAGAGCTAGCAACGCAGAATTAAAAGGTGCAAATGTACAAATGCGTTTACAAGGGTTCCAAGGCTTATAATTAAGGAGATAAACTATGGCAAGAAATTCGTTTTATGAAGGAACAGTTGCCGATGCGGAACTAATTGCAAATGCAAGTGAAGACGCGCGCTTAGCTGAAGAAAAAGCTGCGGCAGCAGCAGCCAGTGCAACAAGTGCTGCAGCGTCTTATGATTCTTTCGATGATAGATATCTAGGAACCAAGAGTTCCGATCCTTCAGTAGATAATGATTCTGCCACTTTAGTAGACGGAGCATTATACTTCAATACTAGTAATAATGTAATGATGGTGTACGATTTAGGTAACACCTCATGGGTTAGAACAACCCCTACAACTACAGAACAAGGACATATTAATACAGTATCTGGTATTTCAGCTAATGTAACTACAGTAGCTGGTATAAGTTCAGATGTAACTGCAACAGCAGGTAAGGCTACAGAAATTGGAAGACTAGGAACAACAGCTGCTGTAGAGGATATGTCAATATTAGGAACTGCTGCCATTGTAGAAGATATGGCAATTCTAGGTACTGCAGCTATTGTAGAAGATATGTCAATTTTAGCTACACCAGCTATAGTAACTGATATGTCAATATTAGGAACTGCTGCTGTAGTAGAAGACATGTCAATATTAGGCACTGCTGATATAGTAGAAGATTTGTCAATATTAGGAACTGCTGCTATTGTAACTGATATGTCAATTTTAGGTACTGCTGCTGTAGTAGAAGATTTATCAATATTAGCTACATCAGATATAGTAGAAGATTTGTCAATATTAGCTACATCAGATATAGTAACAGATATGTCTATACTAGCTACTCCTGCTATAGTAACAGATATGTCAATACTAGCTACAGCTGATATTGTAGAAGATATGTCGATATTAGGTACAGCTGCTATTGTAGAAGATATGTCAATTTTAGGCACTTCTGCTAATGTCACTGCAATGGATACAGTGGCTACAAATATAGCTGGTGTTAACAGTTTTGCTGATAGATACAGGGTAGTAGGTTCTGTACCTACATCTTCATTGGATGAGGGTGATTTATATTTTAATACTACCGATAATAAACTATACCATTACAACGGTTCAGCTTGGGTTGAAAATAAAAGCTATTCTGTTCAGGATGGTGAGCTATCACAAGTTAGTTTTACTACTGCAGATAATACTAAATTAGATAATATAGAAAATGGTGCTACAGCAGACCAAAGTAATGCCGAGATTAAAACTGCTTATGAGGCTAATTCAGATACAAATGAATTCAGTGATACTGAACAAAGCAAACTAGCAGGAATAGAAGATAATGCTACAGCGGATCAAACTGCTGCACAAATTAAAACTCATTTAGAAAATGGTATTGATAGTGTTCATTATGTTGATGGTTCAATTGATTCTGTTCATATACAAAATGATGTTGTTCTTGGAGGCAATCCAACAACTACAACCCAATCAATTAGTAACAATACAACAAGAGTTGCTACGACTGCTTATGTAGATGCTCAAGTAGCTACAGTAGTCGATTCCGCACCCGGGACTCTAAATACTTTAAACGAATTAGCTGCTGCTTTAGGCGATGATGAGAACTATGCAACAACTACAACTGCTTCTATTGCTACTAAACTACCTAAAGCAGGTGGAGAGATGTCTGGCAATATAACTATGGCAGGCTCACAAACTGTGGACGGTAGAGATTTATCAGTTGACGGTGCTAAATTAGACCTTATAGCTGCAAGTGCTAATGCTTATGTACACCCAACATCTGCAGGAAATGTGCATATACCTTCTGGAGGTTCTGCAGGACAGATATTAAGATATGCTTCAGCTGGAACAGCAGCATGGGGAACAGACGAAAACGATGCGGTTGCTATGGCAATTGCCCTTGGATAATATAGGAAATAGAAATGGCAAACACATTCAAATTAAAAACTAAAGCTGGTATAGATACATCGTTGGTTACGATATACACTGTGCCTGCTGATACTACTACTGTAGTAATAGGACTTACTATTGCTAATATAAAAGGTGCTTCTGTTACTGCTGATGTTAAAGTAATATCAGATACTTCTGATACTGAAACTAATGCAGATGTATATGTTGCAAAAGACATTCCATTACCAGCAGGTTCTTCAGTGGAAGTTATGGCAGGTAACAAGATCGTTCTTAAAGCAACTGATGCAATTCAAGTTAAAGGTTCTGTGGCTGATGCGGTAGACGCAACACTTAGCATTATGGAAATAACAACATAGGAGATATAGTATGCCTTATATAGGAAAAGAACCTGCAAGAGTTCCAGTAACTGCTGATGATATCCCTAATGATAGTATCACGGCTGCGAAGATTGTAGACGGTGCTATAACTGTAGCCGATATAGGTACTAATGCAGTAGACACTGCAGAACTTGTAGATGATGCTGTAACTGCTGATAAGCTAGCTAACTCAATTAATACAGCTATTGCTGCTAACACTGCTAAGACAACAAACGCTACACATACAGGCGATGTAACAGGAGCGACAGCTCTTACTATTGCAGCTGATGCAGTAACAGGAGCTAAGATTGCAGATAATGCTATTGATAGTGAACATTATGTAGATGATTCAATTGATGCTGCTCACTTAGCTAACTCAATTAATACTGATATTGCTACTGGTGTTACAGCAAATACAACTGCAAATGCAGCACTTCCGAAAGCAGGTGGCACTATGACAGGTACGCTAACAGTTGATGGTGGCGGAACAATTTCTGCTGTAAGCACAACCGACTTAAAAATAAATGCAACGGATGATTTGTTTTTATCAGCTGTAGATAATATTTATATTCAGCCTCAAGGTAATGACAATGGTATTACTCTTATAGGCAATGGTGCAGTTACGCTACATCACGATTCTAATCCTAAACTAGCCACAACCTCAACAGGCATTGATGTTACTGGTGCTAGTTATTCATCAGGTAATATTGGGTTAAATGTTGATAACTATTTAGGTTTTTCTGACGACAGTTTTGCAAGGTTTGTTGTAAATGATACTGAAATACTTCGAGCAACTGCTGCTGGCAACGTGGGTATTGGTACTAGTCCTAATCATCCTTTAGATGTGTCATTTGCAGGACACAATGGAATCAGGGCTATATCCACCTCTGGGGATTCAAGACTGTTTTTAACTTCCGGAAGCACTGGCAATACAAGCACCATAGCGTTCGGTGATTCTGGTGAAACATATCAAGGGGTTATAAAATATGACCATAGTGACGATAGTATGCGTTTTGACGCAAATGCTTCAGAACGTATGCGTATCGACTCTAATGGTGACGTGGGGATTGGAACTACTGCCCCAGGACATAAATTATCAATTAGAACTCCATCGGCTGGAGGCGGTCGGATGCATCTTGGATATAATGGGACATCAGCTAGTACTGAAACAGGACGTATCTCAACAAATTCATACGATGTGGATAACGAGGCATATTCTCTTGCTGAAATGAGTTTTGTAACAAGTTCTGCTAATGGGTATACAGGAGAGATACAATTTCGCACTAATTCAGTAAACTCTACTAATACCCGTGCAGATATACGGATGACCATAGACTCTAATGGTAATTTAGGGGTAGGAACTGCAAATCCGCAGGCAAGAATTGATGCAGGTGGTGGCTACTTAGCTAACGAGCAAGGTAGAACCGACCACGTTGCTAATACTATGCCAAGTCCTTATTACCACTTTCAAGGCTCAACTACTAATGCTTATATAACAACGGGTTCTGGTGGCATTGGCAATTTAGGCTCTAATAGCACGTTTAGCTGTTGGGTGCGTAGAGATACCTTAGCCGCAGGTTATATATGGGACTCAAGGTCGTCAGGGGATAATGGTACAGGTTATTTTTATTTTGACCCTAATTCTGCGGTGCTTACAGTTTCTTCAGGTACTATTTATATTAATGGAGTAGTGTCAAGTTCAGGGGTTGCAGAGGGTGAATGGGCGCATGTTACAGTAACAGGTGCAACTATTAATAATCCTAGCGAATCCTATATTGGAAGAAGAAATAGTGATGCGTATAGATTAGAAGGTGCAATTAAAGATTTTAGAGTTTATAACACAACCCTCACCGCAGACGAAGTAAAAGAGCTCTACTCAGGGGGTAGTGTACCGTTTAAATACAAAGCTGCTAGTCAGACACTTCTTTTAGATGATGATTGTGCAGATGATGATACTGGTGATTGGGCGACAGATGCAAGTTCGTCTTTGGTGTTTGATACTGACCATTATGAATTAGTAAATTCTGGAGCAGGTCACGGTGCTAATGAGAGATTTACAACTATTGCAGGAAAACAATACCGATTAAGTATTGACCTTAAAGACGGTACAGCATCAGGTGTGGCAATACAACTTATACTCAGAGATGATTCAGGTGCTGGTCCTATTTGGAATAATGAATTAAAGACTACAACTGCTTCGTGGGTTACACATACTATCACAGCAATTGCTGGTGATACTGATGGTGAATTTTACATCTACCCAAATACAAGTTTAAGCGGTAGTAATATTGAATTTAAGAATGTAAAAATAACCCAAATAGGAGCAGTCGCAGAATACGATGGCTCATCAGCTACTTCTAGCACTTGGTATGACAAATCAGGTAATGACCTCGATGGTACTGTTTCAGGTGCTACTTTAGAGAATAAGGTAACAGCTTTAGAGGTTACTGACGATATGAGTATTGGAATAGCTTTAGATAGTGAATGGCATACAGATAGAGCTAATCTTCAAATTGGAACTGGTGGTTTATCTCAACATAATTCTTATCCTCACGGTTTGGATTTAATAGCTAATGGAATATTAAAGACATCAGGTGAGAAACAACTTAATACTAGTTATCCGTCTAATAAATTACAATTATGGGATGGTACTTTTTTATTCAAGACTGAAGCAGCTGGTAATGCTACTATTAGTTGGGCTAATCCAGTAACAATTGACTCAGACGGAATTAAATTTAATGCTGACACAGCAGCAGCCAATGCTCTGGATGACTATGAGGAGGGAACTTGGACTCCAGCTATGACTGGTTATGGTGGCACAATTAACGTGCAGACTGGAACTTACGTAATTATTGGTGGAATGTGTTATTTCAATATACAATTAGGTTTTAATGGTTCAGATGTCTCAACAGTAAACATTACTTTACCTGTAACAAGTAAAAATTTAGGCACACAAACTGGTGGAGGCTATATGACATACAATGATTATGTTAGTGGAGCATCTAGTTTAGAACAAATGATGCCTTATGTTGGTTCTAATTCAAGCACACTAAGTGTATTTATAAATAATAACCAGTTCCAAACTTACAATGGATTTGGTGCAGCCAATGGTCAGTGTTATTATTATTTTTCAGGACAATATCAAGTTTAATTATTCTAAGTGGATTCTTAGAACGGATATTTAATAACAGGAGAATGCAATGGCATTAACGAAAGAAACAGTAGTAGATAAAATAGAAGTCTTAGAGATGGGGCAAGTGCAAGTTCGCACAGCAACGAGAGTCTTAGAAGATGGCACACAACTTAGTTCATCATTTCATAGGCACGTTGTAGAACCCAGCGTTAAGACAGGTGACACTTGGGGTGATACAGATATAAGTGGTGAAGATGCTTCAGTACAAGCACAAGCTAATGCAAAATGGACTTCAGCAGTAAAGACAGCTTATCAAGAGATGATAGACGCACAAGAATTATAGGAGTAACAAATGGCAATAACTAAAGTAACAGGCGGTGGTATCACAGCTGATTCTATTGACGGCACGAAGATCGCTGATGATGCTATTAATAGTGAACACTTTGTAGATTCTGGTATTGATAGTGCCCATATAAATGATGTTGCTGCTACTAAATTAACAGGAACAATAGCATCAGGTAGACTTAGTGCAGCTAACTTAGGTTCTGGTACAGTGCCAACAGCGAGACTAGGAAGTGGTACAGCGAGTTCTTCAACATTCCTTAGAGGGGATAATACTTGGGTTACTCCTACAGATACGAATACAGTTTATACTCATCCAAATCACAGTGGTGATGTAACTTCTTCTGCTGATGGAGCACAAACTATTGCTGATGATGCTGTAACTGCAGCTAAGTTAGCTAACTCAATTAACACAGATATTGCTGCTGGTGTAGCTGCCCTACCCAAAGCAGGTGGTACTATGACTGGAACTTTAACTGTTAATGCTGCTGCTGTTTTTAATGAAAGTAGTGCAGATGTAGACTTCAGAGTTGAGTCTAATGATAACCAAAATATGATTTTTGTTGATGCTGGGAATAATAGGGTTGGTATTGGGCTTTCAAACCCTTTAGCACCTTTACATATTGAACATTCATCGGGAGATAATACTACTGATGGGTTATATATAAAGAATAGTAACGGAGCAGCAAGATTTAAAATGGAAGGTGGTAGTGATGAGTGGATTTTAGATACTGCTTACGCCACCAATCAATTAGATATTAAAAATAAAACAGGTGCTGGTTCAGAAAATACCTACTTTACTATAAAGGGTGATGGCAAAGTGGGGATCGGTACTGCTGCTCCAACAAGAAATTTAGTAATTCACGGTGGTTCTGGGTACGGCATACTTGCCTTACAAAATGATACTACTGGAGCTGCTTCTGGTGATGGATTCCAGCTTCAGGCAGTTGCTTCAGATGTGTATGTTTATAACTATGAGAGCGGATTTATTTCTTTTGGTACAAACGCAATAGCCCGTATGGTTATAGATTCTGCTGGCAAAATTTCTTTAGGTGGGAGTACAGCAGTTACTAGTGATTCAAAAATAGCTATTCACGGAGGTAATTTAGAATTAACTACTGCTGGTTCTAAGTATTGGATTGCTCGTGCTTCAGATGGAGCATTAACTGGTTCTCTATATTCACCAAGTGGTTCAGCAGTTAGATTATCGGGTGCTGGAACAAGTGCTGGTACTATTGAATTTGAACCAAGTTCAACTTCGAGTGTTGCTATGACCATAGACTCCTCTGGCAACGTGGGTATTGGAGTTACA
>Ga0315334_10001771_pt1 | contig 13432 bp, 11 predicted proteins | sample M150034915metaG_FD_205555 | JGI IMG/M metagenome (GOLD analysis project Ga0315334, IMG submission 205555) | Ammonia-oxidizing marine archaeal communities from Monterey Bay, California, United States - M1 500m 34915 | ecosystem: Environmental > Aquatic > Marine > Intertidal zone | place: USA... | reverse complement strand
ACGCGCCCGCCGGTCTGGCCCGGTTTTGCACCCTGCGCAGTTGGTTGTCGCAGTGGAGTTATGACCTTTCCTGCGCCAACGGACCGGCCTGCGCCAAGCGCATATCCGTGCCGACGCAGGTGATTGGAAATACGGCGGACGATGGCTGCACCCCCAGCCACGCCAAGCGTATTTTCGAAGCCATCGCCAGCGCGGATAAGACCAAACGGATGATCCAGGGTGCGACGCATTACTATTTTGGCCAACCTGACAAACTGGCCGAGTCCGTGGGCGCGGTCGAGGCTTGGCTTAAGGATCGAAATTTTTGGCTCTAGCAGTCTGCTGAAAAACTCGGCCATCATCGCCTATTTTGTGATTCAATACGTTATTGAATCGTTTGGAGATGGACGATGCGTGGAGAAGACTGTCAAATCGGCAATCTTTTTAGCTACATTGACCTTGAGGCACGGGTTCCCAAACGGCATCCGTTACGTTTGATCCGAGGCATTGTGAATGAGGTGCTTGAGGGTCTAACGACAGATTTTGAGGCGGCTTATTCTGATACTGGTCGTCCTGGCATTGCCCCGGAGAAATTACTTCGAGCCCTGCTCCTGCAGGCGTTCTATGGGATCCGCTCGGAGCGTCAGTTGATGGAACAATTGGACTTCAACATCTTGTTCCGCTGGTTTGTAGGGCTGGGGATGGATGACGGCGTTTGGGACGCGACGGTCTTCAGCAAGAACCGTGATCGGCTGTTGGAGGCGGAGATTTCGGCTCGGTTCCTGGCCGGCATTGTTTCCCACAAGCGGGTTAAGCGACTGCTGAGCCGGGGCAAATCGGGTGCATTGCACATAAGTTTTGCATTCAATCAAAACAACCCCGCCATTGGAATGTCTCTCACGGTCCGACGTTTTGAGCTTGCCATGATCGTAAATGGAGTCATGGATCGTACATCCAATTACTTAATGCGCCGTTTCCAGTCCGGCCTTTAATGCCAGCGCCAGCCGGGCAGCCAGGGCGGCGTTAGCGATGGCCAGGGCGCCGTTCAAATGCAATGTACGGTCCTGGGATGCGGTACGCATATGGGCCAGGACGAACGGCGTCAGGGCGGCACCCGTGATCCCGGCCGCCTCGGCCGCCTTGTTGGCGCCTTGGACCAAGACCTCTACCTCGTCTCCAGCCATGGCAAGTTTGGCGGGCGGCGGATTACAAACCAAGGCACCGCCTGAATGAGGCAGGGCCCAATGGTGGGTCAGGGCGGCCGCCAATTGCCCCAGGTCATCAAAACGGTGGCTGACCGGCAAGGCGCTTTCCGCCGAATAAAAAGCCGGAAACTGGTCGCAGGCAAAACCCAGAACCGGCACGCCCAGGGCCTCCAGCATTTCCAATGTGGTGGGCAGGTCCAGAAGTGATTTCGCGCCGCTGCTGACCACGGCGACGGGGGCCCGGGACATTGCCAGCAAATCGGCGGAAATATCGGCACGGGCCGGGCCCCCCGCGCCATCCGGCTGACGGTGCACGCCGCCGATGCCGCCCGTCCCGAACACCGCGATACCGGCGGCGGCGGCGATCGCGACAGTGGCCGATACCGTGGTGGCGCCCGGCAGACCCAGGGCCAGGACGGCACCAAGATCCCGGCCACCGCATTTGCGGCCATCCGGCGCGTTCGCCAGACGGGCCATGTCGTCGTCGCTCAACCCGACCCGCAGCCGGCCGCCCAGCACCGCCGTCATGGCCGGCACCGCGCCCTGGTCGCGAACCGCATCCTGCATGGCCCGCCCGACGATCAGGTTGTCGGGTTCGGGCAGGCCCTGGGCCACGATACTGCTTTCAAGGGCGACCACTGGCCGGTTGTCCGACAGGGCATCGGCGACTTCCGGGGTCAATAATAGCCGGTCATTCATGTCATCAACCTTTTTAAGATCTGGCGTGGCGGAATGGAGAATTGCGCCCGGCGCCATGATGGCCTAGTCATGACGCCGTGGCGGCCATCGAGACAGAGCATAACAACGTAGAACCGGCGGAACCGGCGGCGAGCATGGCACGGGCCATGCTGCTTGTCTTCATGCCGTTCGCCTGCGGCTATTTTTTCTCGTATTTTTTCCGCAGCGTCAATGCGGTGGTCGCGCCCTATCTGCGCCAGGATATCGATCTCGGCCCGGCCGATCTGGGATTGATGAGCGCGGCCTATTTTCTCACTTTCGCGGCCTTCCAAATTCCCCTTGGCCTGTTGCTGGACCGCTATGGGCCGCGCCGTGTCCAGGGCAGCCTGTATTGCGTTGCCGCCCTGGGCGCCCTGTTGTTCTCACTGGCCGACGATGTCACCACCCTGATCCTGGCCCGGGCCCTGATCGGGTTCGGTGTTTCGGGCGGCCTGATGGCGGCCCTGAAGGCGATTGTTATGTGGTTTCCCCTGAAACGGGTTGCCTTGGTCAACGGCTGGTATCTGGCATGCGGCGGCCTTGGCGTGCTTGCCGCCACGGGGCCGGTGGAATGGGCCATGGGGGCCATGGACTGGCGGCAGATGTTCATGGCCCTGGCCGCCGTCACCCTGGTCGCCGGGGTATTGATCCTGCTGGTGGTGCCCGAACGGCCCAATAGTGCGGCGGCGGGCAGTCTGGGACAGCAAATCCGCGAGGTCGGCCAGATCTACCGTGATCCATACTTCTGGCGCATTGTGCCCCTGATCTTCACTTGCTCGGGCTCGTACCTGGCCATTCAGGGTCTTTGGGCCGGGCCTTGGCTGTCGGACGTGGATGGTTTCAGCCAGGGGGAGGTTGCCAGCCATCTCACCGTCATGGCCGTGGGGATGGTGGTCGGCCTCTTGGGCAGCGGGCTGTTTGCCGCCGTCATTCTGCGCCTGGGTTATGACATGAGCGGGGTTTGCGGATTTTCCGCCGCCTTTTCAATTTTTGGCATGCTGGTGCTGATCACCGGTATCCTGCCGTCGAGTTTCATGACCTGGGCCTACATTGGCCTGGTGGTGGTGCTGACATCCCTGGTCTTCGCCGCCCTGTCCCATCATTTCCCCATGGAACAGGCGGCCCGGGCCAACACGGCGGCCAATGTCCTGGTCTTTGGCATGGCGTTTTTTTATCAATGGGGCATGGGCTGGATGATCGAACAATGGCCCGTGGCGGCCGACGGCGGCTATCCGAGGGTCGCCTACCTGTGGGCCTTCATCGCCGCAACCGCGACCCAGGTTCTGGCCTTCATCTGGTATGCCTGGTCAAGGGCTCGGCCATAAATCTCGGAATAATCTTCTTTACGGAAATGGCTTGGTAAACACCCAAGCGTTTGTAACAAGGCATTAATCCCAGCCCGGCGGATGCAGGTCGTGCCATTCGGTGGCGCCCTCGAAGGCGGCGCCGGCCTGCACCAACAGTGGTTCGGCCAGGGCATGGCCAACCAGTTGCAACGACAGGGGCAGCCCCCCCTCCGATAAACCGCAGGGCAGGGAAATGGTCGGCAGGCCGGCGAAGTCCATGGGTACGGTAAAGCGGGTTAGCCAGGGGTCGCGCTCGGGTATGGGGCCATAGGAGATTTCCGCCGTAACCGCATGGGCCGCGTTCGCGGTCGAGGGGCAGGCGAGTAGGTCGATGTCCGCCATGGTGCGGCGCAAGGCGCCGTTGCAGGCGGCGCGCAGGTTGTTGGCCTGGGCATAATCCATCGCCGTGAAGGCCCGGCCCCGGGCCAGCCATTCCCCGAACCAGGGGCCATATTCCCCGCCCCGGGATGGATAGGTGTCCCGGTGGGCATGGGCTGCCTCCGCCGTGCACAGAACGCTCCAGGCCGGCAAATATTCGGCCAACCGGTCCGGCATGGAAACGGGAATAATCTCCGCCCCCAGCCCGGCCAAAACCTCGACCCCCGCCGCCATGGCCGCGGCGTGATCGGCGGCCAGGCCGTCCGTGGCATAACGGGGGTCCCAACCGATGCGCAGGCCTTGCACGCCCGCCTCCAACCCGGCCAGCATGTCGGGCACCGGGTCCAGCAAGGTGGTGGGGTCGTCCCCATCCGCCCCGGCCATGGCGGCGAGAACGATGCCCGCATCAGCGCTGCAGCGGGTCAGAGGCCCCACATGATCGAGGGATTGCGCCAGATCCAACACCCCATGGCGGCTGACCCGGCCCCAGGTCGGCTTCAACCCAACCGTGCCGCAGGCCGCAGCCGGGTGCCGGATGGACCCCCCCGTATCGCTGCCCAGGGTGGCGAATGCCAGCCCGGCCGCCGTCGCCGCGCCGGACCCCGACGACGAGGCGCCCGCCCAATGGCTTTCCTTCCAGGGATTTTCCGGTACGTCGAATTTCGGATTATAGCCCGCCATGGCCCCTTCGGTCAGGTTCAGCTTGCCCAGCAACACCGCGCCCGCCGCCCGCAACCGCACCACCACGGTGGCGTCAAAATCCGGCACATGATTGGCCAGCACCGCCAGGCCACCCATGGTTCGCACGCCCTTGGTGAAGCACAGATCCTTCACGGCGATGGGAATACCATGCAGGGGACCGCGATATTTGCCGTCGGCGATTTCCGCCGCCGCCGCCCGCGCCTCGGCCAGCGCGGATTCCGCCATGACGGTGGCATAAGATTTCAGGCGGCCGTCATGGGCCTCGATCCGTGCCAGCATACGCTCGGCCAGCGCCACGGGTGACAGCCGGCCCGACTGTATCTGGCGGGCAAGACCCTGAATTGTCTCAAAATGAATGGCATTTTCTACGTCGTTTTCCATGCTCTTGGCGCCCGCATTGTTTGCATTGTCCTGCGCCATCATAGCAGACCGCCGCATCAGACCACGGCAAATTTCCGGTAGACAACGGCAAGCCCGCCGGTTTGCCGGGCATTGCCTTAGTACCCGGTATTATTAGTTTCGCCGGCGGCGTTCCGATCTTCACCGGCGGCGGTCAGCAGATCGGCGCAATAGGCGTATCGGGTGCATCCGCCGACGAATATGAAATGTGCGCCAAGGCTGGCATCGCGGCGATCGCCGACATGTTGAAGTAGGCGCAGCGTGCAACGTTATGTGGCGACGGCGGTGCAGGCGGTGGTCCGAGATGATGGCAGCTTGCGTATCGCCAGGGAATTGACCCACCGGCGACCCCGCAGCGTCGGCGAACCGGCGGTGCCCCCCCTGCACCCCGGGCCTAGTGAATGCCATCTTCGATGCCACCGGCAAATGCATCCGGCAACTGCCCATCGGGGACCAGTTGAAAGATATTTAGACGTATCAAGCGACGGAGAGGGTCAGCGGCGAGGGTCGCTGCCCCTTTTACTTTTGCTATTTCTCGGCTGACTGTACCTACACAGGTAAATATTGACTATGTATGCCATAATAAGGTGGGTGAATTTTCGATAATTCCGATTTCGTTCTCAATTTTACTGAAAAGGTCGAATCAAATCAGTTTCTCTGGAGTTAAACCACAACAAACTCGTTTGAGAATGGAAATTACAACCTCAAGGGCGCTGTTTCCTATCACTATGACAAATTCCCTCCAGAAATCCTGGATTACGGGAAGCTAATGCAGCCGTTGGCATCCGCATCTGAAGCGTTGGCCAGATACGATCAGATGTTAACAGGCATGCACAACAGTGAACTCCTACTAGCACCAATGCGTCGTCAAGAAGCCGTAATATCATCAAGAATTGAAGGAACGGTCAGCACCTTGGACGAAGTATTAAGGAAGCAGACCAAGGAGAAGGTGGGGCGGGCGGTGCTTTCAGAACCGAAGCCATGGAAGTTTACTTGTATCACGATGCCATGCGACATGTTCAATCCGCCATTGAGGACGGAACCCCAATTTCAGATTGGCTCATTCGCTCAGCGCATAAAATCCTCCTCGGATATGGCCGCGGCGCCAATCAATCGCCAGGACAGTACAAAGATGAACAAAATTATCTGGTAGACCGTGCCCAGCGTCAGATCCTCTTCATACCCATTAGCCCGGAACATCTGCCAGTCGGCATGGAAAAACTATTTTCCTTCATGGAGAACGAAAAATACGAGGCACTTATCCGGACGGCGATGACCCATATAGAATTTGAGGCGCTGCATCCATTTAAGGATGGCAATGGTAGCATTGGCCGAATGCTCATTACACTCATGCTTTGGAAATTGGGCAAATTTTCGGCGCCTCACATAGACATTAGCGGGTATCTTGAGCAACGGCGAGACGAATATGTTGAACGTATGCGTGAGGTTTTAAAATCTGGTGAATGGACTGAATGGATTGTGTTCTTCCTTGACGCCCTCGAAAAACAGGCGCAGCACAATCTGCAAATTGCTGAAGATATCGCAAAATTATACGACCAAATGAAGGAAGAGTTCCGAAATGTGCTTTCGTCGAAATGGAGCACCGTTGCGTTGGACTTTATTTTTGGCCAGCCAATTTTTTGGAATAATCAATTCACATCCAAAAGCGGTATTCCCAAGCCAACGGCAATCAAGATTGCCAAGGCGCTCGCCGAAAACGATTTGTTGACCAACATTCAACCCGCATCAGGTCGCCGGGCCGCCCTTTATGTATTCGAACCCCTTATGGAAATTGTAAGAGCCTAATAACGGAAAAAAAGTCATTCCTCCAGCGTCGGAGCCACGCCGCGCACGCGCGTTTGCCGCATATGGCGGCGGTATTTGTCGGCGTCGTAGCCGGAGCCACGGTGCAGGAGGCAGCGGTTGTCCCAGATTACCAGGTCGCCCGGTTGCCAGGCATGGCTGTACCTATGTTCCGGCCGGGTGGCGCGGTCTTGGAGGTCATCCAACAGGGCGCGGGCGTCTTTGTCATTCCAGCCCCGGATGGTCTTGGCGTGGGAGCCCAGGTAGTAATTGCGCGCACCGTTGCCGGGATTTGAGCGCACCAGTTTTTGCGGCACGGGGGGCAGGGAGGCGGCGAGCGAGGGACTGACCGCGTCGGGCGCCACCTTGCTCCGCGAGAAGACATAGTCGTGGATCGCCACCAGGGGGTCGATCCGTTCCTGGGTCTCTTCATCCAGGCGGCCATGGGCGGCGCGCAGGGAGACGAATTCGGTTTCGCCGCCCTCGCCAGGCACTTCATAGGCGCACATGATCGAAACCCGCGCCGGCACTGGGCGGAACGAGCTGTCGGAATGCCACAAATTGTTGCCGGTCAGGAATTTGGTCTTGCGATGGTCGTTGCCCAGGGTGCCGCCGTCGGGCTGCACATTGCCGATGGTACCGAAATAAACCACCTTGCCGCTTTCCCCCAGGGCAACGTGGCCTTCTTCCGGATCGCCCAATTGAGCGGTGAAGGCCAGGTGCCTCTCGTCATTCATGTCCTGGTTTGGGAAACACAGGAAGGAATAGTCGTCGATGGCGGTTTGCAACGCTGCCAAATCATCGCCGGAAAGCGGCTTGCCCGCATCAAGGCCCGTGATACGGGCGCCAAGATCGTCGTGCAGGGGTTCGAAGTTTAGCCTAGCCATGTTGCCACTCCTGAATTTCGCCTCAATCCTTGACACCATCATAGGACGTCTTGATTGCCCCCACCAAGCGGGAGCATTACCATGCGGCCAAATATTGTTGTCTGGGGAGCGCCATGGCCGATCCAAAATACCTGAACTTCGATACCCTGAGCCTGCATGCCGGGCAAAAGCCCGATGCTACCTATGGCGCCCGCGCCGTGCCGATTTATCAATCCACCTCCTTCGTCTTTCAGGATACGGACCACGCCGCCGCGCTGTTTAACCTCGAACGCGCCGGGCATATCTATTCCCGCATTTCCAACCCCACCGTGGCGGTGCTAGAGGAACGTATCGCCGCCCTGGAAGGCGGCGTCGGCGCCGTCGCGACCGCGTCCGGGCAGGCGGCCCTGCATCTGGGCATCGCAACCTTGATGGGGGCGGGCAGCCATATCGTCTCTTCCGCCTCCATCTATGGCGGCAGCCACAATATGTTCGCCCATACCCTGCCTCGCTTCGGCATCGAGGCGACCTTCGTGGATCCCCGCGACCCGGAAGCCTATGCCGCCGCCATTCAGCCCAATACGCGGCTGCTGTTTGGCGAGACCCTGGGCAATCCCGGCCTGGAAGTGTTGAATGTTGAAGCGATTGCAAAGGTCGCCCATGACCACGGCATCCCCCTGATGATCGACAACACCTTCGCCACGCCCTATTTGTTCCGGCCTTTCGAGCATGGCTGCGACATCGTCATGCATTCGGCGACCAAATTCCTGGGCGGCCACGGGGTGGCGGTGGCCGGGGTTTTGGTGGACAGCGGCCAGTTCGACTGGGAGGGATCGGGCAAGTTCCCCACACTGACCGAACCCTACGACGGCTATCACGGCCTGGATTTCGCGGAAGAATTCGGCCCCGGCGCCTTCATCATGCGGGCCCGGGCCGAAGGTTTGCGCGATTTCGGCGCCGCCATGAGCCCCCAGACCGCGTTTTATATCTTGCAGGGCGTGGAAACCCTGCCCGTGCGCATGCAGCGTCATGTGGAAAATACTCGGGAGATCGTCAAGTATCTCTCGGGCCAGGACGCCGTGGCCTGGGTAATCTATCCCGAACTGCCCGATCACGCCGACCACGACCTGGCCAAGGCGCTGATGCCGAAAGGCGTGGGCGCGATCTTCAGCTTCGGCATCAAGGGCGGCCGGGACGCGGGTGCCAAGTTCATTGAAAGCCTGGAGATCTATTCCCATCTGGCCAACGTGGGCGATGCCAAGTCACTGATTATCCATCCCGCCTCCACCACCCATCAGCAGATGGACGCCGCGTCGCTGAAGGCGGCGGGGGTCGGCGAAGATATGGTGCGCATGTCCGTGGGTTTGGAGGATGTGCGCGACTTGATCGATGATCTTGGCGGCGCCCTTCGGCGTTCGCAACGATAGGAGGGCGGGGGAATGGAACTCAACATCGGGGGGCGGAGGACCTTCGCCGCCACCGGGGGCAAGGCGTTCGATGCCGGCCTGCCGGCGATCATTTTTGTCCATGGCGCGGGCGCCGATCATACAGTGTGGAAACTGCAAACCCGTTATTTCGCCTGGCATGGCCATGGTGTTCTGGCCATCGACATGCCGGGCCACGGCCGCACGGACGGACCGCCCATCCCGACCATCGAGGGTCTGGCGGACTGGCTGATCGCGGTTCTGGATGCCGCCGACCTGGAACAGGCGGCTCTGGTGGGACATAGCGTCGGCTCATTGGCAACCCTGGAGGCGGCGGCCCGCTATCCCGACCGCGTCAACGCCCTTGCCCTGCTGGGCTGTGCGTACCCGATGCGGGTCAACGATGTGTTGTTGGACGCCGCCCGCGCCAACGATCATCTGGCTAACGAACTGATCAATGCCTGGGGATATGGGCGGGCGGCACAGCGCGGCCGGCATGCCATGCCCGGCACCTGGATGATGAAGGGCGGCATGCGCCTGTTGGAGGCGGCGGGAGACAGCGTTTTGTATAACGACATGCACGCCTGCCATGTTTACGAAGGCGGCGACGCGGCGGCGCAAAACCTGAAATGCCCCACCCTGTCAATCATGGGAGAGACGGACATGATGACGCCCCTGAAGGCGGCCCGCGGAACGGCCGCACTTATTCCCGGCGTGCGGGAAGTGGTGATCCGGGGCGCGGGCCACATCATGCTGGACGAGGCGCCGGACGAAACCCTGGACGCCCTACGCAATTTCCTGCCCAAGTCAGGCTTGCAAGGCGCCAAGACTTGACCCCGCCGGGGTAAAGTGGTGTTGTCCCGCCGCATTTTTCAGGTTGGGAGTTCGTTGTCATGTCAGGCGTTCTTATTGTCACCGGGGCAAGCCGGGGCATTGGCGCGGCCTGCGCCGTTTTGGGCGCGGCCCGGGGTTTCAAGGTTTGCGTCAATTATCACCGCAGCGCGGATCGCGCCGAGGCCGTCGTCGCGGAGATCGAGGCGGCCGGCGGCCAGGCCATTGCCCTGGGCGGTGACATGGCGGAAGAAGCCGACATCGTGAGACTGTTCGCGGCGGTCGATGGCGCCCTTGGCCCCGTCACCGCGCTGATCAACAATGCGGGCATGACCGGCGAGGTGGGGCGGCTGGAGGATATGAGCGTCGCCGACATGTCGGATGTCTTCCGCCTCAACCTGATTGGGCCCTTCATTTGCGCCCGCGAAGCGGTCAAGCGCATGTCGAACAAACGTCATGGGGCGGGCGGGGTGATCGTCAATATATCCTCGGCCGCGGCGCGCCTTGGCGGCGCCAACCAATATCTGCATTATGCCGCCTCCAAGGGCGGGTTGGAGACCTTCACAAAGGGTTTGGCACTGGAAGTGGCGGGGAATGGTATCCGCGTCGCCGGCGTTCAGCCCGGCGTCATCGACACCGAAATTCACGCCCGCATGGGGATGCCGGACCGGGCCGCCGAATTGGCCCCCAGCATACCCCTGCAACGGGCCGGCAGGGCGGAGGAAATCGCCCAGACCGCCCTGTGGCTGATCAGTGACAGCGCCTCCTACATCACCGGTACAACCATTGAAGCAACGGGTGGACGATAAGCATGACGGATCGGGAATTGGCCAGCGCCATCGAAGCCATCGCCCGCGAGGCCGGCGCCGCCATTATGGAGATTTACGCCCTTGATTTCGCCGTCGAAACGAAATCCGATGACAGCCCCGTCACCGAAGCCGACCAGGCGGCGGAAGCAATTATCGTCACCGCCCTGCGCGCCCTGACGCCGGATATTCCCGTGGTGGCGGAGGAAGAGGTTGCCGCCGGCAAACGGACAGAGGTGGGCGGCGGGCCGTTCTGGCTGGTCGACCCTTTGGATGGCACCCGTGAATTCATCTCCCGCAATGGCGATTTCACCGTCAACATTGCCCTGATTCGCAATGGCGAACCCGCATTGGGCTGCGTTCACGTCCCAGCAAAAGAGGAAACCTATACCGCCGCCGGGCCCGGCCGGGTGACGCGGCGGCGGGGTGGCGGCGGGGCAGAAGTGATTGCTGCCCAGCAGCCGGACCAGGACGGCTTAGTCGCCATGGTCAGCCGTTCTCACGCTTCACCTGAAACCGATGATTTTTTGGCGGAATTGTCCATCAAGCAGCGGGTCGATGCCGGCAGCAGCCTGAAATTCTGCCGATTGGCGGAAGGCGCGGCGGATCTGTATCCGCGTTTGGGGCGAACAATGGAATGGGACACAGCCGCCGGTCATGCAGTTCTGGCCTGCGCGGGAGGCAGTGTCAGCCGCCTTGACGGCGAACCCCTGCTTTATGGCAAGGATGGCTTTGAAAACCCGCACTTCGTTGCCCGGGGACGGCAAGATTAAAGCCACGCGAGCCCATTTTCACGTTCCCGTGGGAAACAACGCCCTATAATCGGTGTCCTAGACCTTTTTCACTATTCATCGATTCAGGTCTAGCTTTTTTCGCTCACGCTCGTGCGCAAGAGCGTATCGCTCCGCGCGGGCGGCGCATAAGCGCCGGGCCGCCGTCGCGACCGTGATCGACCATTTCAATCTCGAATTTGGGCTAAAGCTGAATAATTTCTTCATCTGGGGTCCCGGCATACAGGCGCTCGACGTCGCCGGACCGGTTTTCCAGAACCGCGCGTTGGTTGATATAGCCCTTGTCGGTGATTTCGTTGGCATCAACCGATGGCGGCGCCGATAACAGTAACAGCCTGGCGATGCGGGTGGAGGAGCCGGGGTTGGCCCGGTTATGGGCCGACAGGCTGTCCTTGATATGCCGGCGCAGGCCGCCGCCCTCCACATTATCGTCCAGAAAAGCGCGGCAGCCCGCCAAATTCGGCCACGCCAGCAGGCTGACGAAGTCCCGGTCATGGCCGGCCACCACCACATCCTGCAAGACCGGCGAGGTTGCCGTCAGCGCGGCGAGGCGCAGGCCGCCGCAATTGACCCAGGTCCCCGTTGTCAGCTTGAAATCCTCAGCCACCCGGCCGTCGAATACCAGGCCCTTGACCGGCGCGCCCTCGTCGGCGAAGCGGCCGGCATCACCAATACGGTAGAAGCCTTCCGCATCAAAGGCCTCGGCGGTGAGGTCGGGGCGTTTCAAATAGCCAGGCGTGATATTGGGGCCGCGCACCCGCAATTCCATTTTGCCGCCGTTGGGCACCATCTTAACCTCCGTGCCGGACACCGGCAGACCGATCACCCCGGCCCGGTCGATATGCCAATGCACCGCCGTCGCCATGGGCGCGGTTTCCGTCGAACCCCAGGCCGAGACCATGGCCACCTTTTGCCCGGTGGTGGCCTGGGAGACAGCCTCCAGACGCCGCCACAGATCCTGGGGCAGGGCGGCGCCGGCATAAAAGATCAGGCCCAACCGGCGAAAAAAGCTCTCGGCCAGCGCCCCATCGTCTTCCAGGAACGGCAACAGGGCGGCGAACCCGGCGGGGACGTTGTAGTACAGGCTGGGCGAGGCGTGCCGGATGTTGTCCACGGTGATGTCAATCAGGCCCGGTGCCGGCTTGCCGCTATCTATGTGCAGGGTACCGCCGTTGGCGAGGGCGTTGTTGATCACGATGTTGCCGCCAAAGGTATGGTTCCAGGGCAGCCAGTCCAGCAGGACCGGCGGGCGTTCGGTTAGAAACGGCCAGATCTGTTGTAATTGCGCCATGTTGGCGCACAGCATGCCCTGGGTATTGATGACCCCCTTGGGCAGGCCGGTGGACCCGGAGGTGAAGAGATACTTCGCCACGCTGTCCGGACCGACCCGGGCATAGGCCGCCGCCACCGCCGCGCCCGGTGTTGTCGCCACCAATGCATCGAAGCCGGCGGCATCGAGCACTTCGACCGCATTCAGATCAAGGCTGTTCAGGTCCAGACTGTCCAGCGCCGCCGCGAAGGGCGCCCGATCCTCGACGAAGATCATTGCCGGCGCCACCAGATCAAATATATGGCGCAATTTGGCGAAATCCCGGCTCATCAGGCAATATGCCGGCGAGACCGGCGCCACCGGTATGCCGACCTGCATGGCGCCATAAGTCAGGGCGCCATGGCGAAGGGAGTTTGGCGACAGGATCATCAGCGGCCGTTCCGGGCCAAGGCCCCGGTCCAGCAGCGCCTGGGAGATGGCATCAGCCTGTTGCCGGGCCGTGGCGAAGGTCAGGTGCCGCCAGCCATCACCGTCGCTACCGTCGTCGCCATCCCTCGTCCGTTGCGCCAGAAAAGGCTGGTCCGGGGTCTTGTTGGCCCAATGGCGCATGTAGTGGCCCAATTGCGGCACGGCTTTTGCCATGGCGTGGGGCGAGGAGAGAATAATGCTGCCGTCGGCGCGGCGCTCCACCTCAACCCTGGGCTCCAAAAAGTTCAACGACATTGACCGCTCCCGAAACGTCCCTCGCAATAGTTTGACATCCCGTTAACCGGGAATGGGGCATAATAGAGCCATGAGAAACATTTTGTTGGTTTTGCTGTGCCACCTGATCGCGGCCATGACCGCAACCATGACGGCGACGATGATCTCGACTGGGGCGGCGGCGGAAACCCTATCCGGGCCGGTCAAGGTGAT
>Ga0315334_10001765_pt1 | contig 13437 bp, 13 predicted proteins | sample M150034915metaG_FD_205555 | JGI IMG/M metagenome (GOLD analysis project Ga0315334, IMG submission 205555) | Ammonia-oxidizing marine archaeal communities from Monterey Bay, California, United States - M1 500m 34915 | ecosystem: Environmental > Aquatic > Marine > Intertidal zone | place: USA... | reverse complement strand
CAATATGCAGGAGGGAAGTTTTCGTTGTGATGTAAATGTATCAGTTAAGAAGAAGGGTAGCTCTGTTCTTGGCACAAGAAGAGAAATTAAAAATTTAAATTCTTTTCGATTTATTAAGCAAGCAGTCGATTATGAAGTGAATTGGCAAATTGAAAGACTTGAAGATGGTGGGAAAATAGAACAAGCAACTATTTTATTTGATCCAGAATCAGGTGAAACAAAATCGATGAGATCAAAAGAAGAGGCAAATGATTATAGATATTTTCCAGATCCAGATTTATTACCTTTAATTGTTTCTGATAAAGACATTGTAGTTATTAAAAAATTAATGCCTGAATTACCAGAAGAAATGAAAGCTCGTTTTGAAAAAGATTTAGGTTTATCGGCTTATGATTCTGAAGGAATAACATCAAGTCGAGATGTTACCCAATATTTTTTAAAACTTGTAGATTTAGGGGCAAATGCTAAATTAGCAGCTAATTGGGTTCTTGGAAATTTATTCTCTCAGTTGAATGATAAGGATATTGATATTTTAGATAGCCCTGTTCTTCCTGAACAATTAAGCACACTGATTAATCGAATTGAAGACGGTACAATTTCAAATAATGCTGCTAAAAAAATATTTGAGATTCTATGGAAAAATACTGGAAAAGAAGTTGATCTAATAATTGATCAGCTCGGATTAAAGCAAATATCTGATAGTAATGAAATTGATGGAATAGTCGATGAAGTTCTAAAAAATAATTTAACGATGGTGGAAGAGTTTAAGTCTGGTAAGGAGAAAGCTTTTAATGCTTTAGTTGGGCAGGTGATGAAGGCATCTAAAGGAAAAGCAAATCCCGCTCAGGTTGCATCTATTTTAAAAGAAAAAATTTCTAAATAACCCCGTAAGTATTTTGATACTTTTTAATTAATTCTAATTCACTTGTAAAACCATTTTTTGTTTCTAAATAATGAATAATATCTTCTAAGTTAATAAGTGAAAATACTGGTATCGAATATTTTTTTGCAATTTCTTGAGTTGCAGATAATTTATTTTCACCTTTTTCTTGGCGATCTATCGCTACAACAACACCAGCTATCTGGGCTCCATTATTATGGATAAGATTATAAGATTCATTAATTGAAGTCCCAGCAGAAATAACATCATCGAGAACTAATACTTTACCTTTAATTGCTGAGCCAATAATCTCTCCACCTTCACCATGGTCTTTAGCTTCCTTTCTGTTGAATGCATAAGGAGTATTTCTATGCCTAAGTGATAATGCTGTGACAGTAGAACTAACAAGTGGAATTCCTTTATAAGCCGGCCCAAAAATCATATCAAATTCTATTTTTGTATTTAGAATTTTAGTAGCGAAGAATGAACCAAGTAGCATAAGGCTTTCACCGTCATCAAATGCACCTAGATTGAAAAAATAGGGGCTCTTCCGCCCTGCTTTGGTAACAAACTCACCAAATTGTAGTACTTTTTTTTCTAGTGCAAGTACAAAAAATAATGAAAGATCATCAAATTTACTTTTAGATAATGAAAGATCAATCATTACTTTACTTTTAGTTTGTTTGTTAGATGATGTCATATTAAAATTAAATAATTTATGAAGATTATAACCCTAAATTTAAATGGAATCCGCTCAGCGGCAAGAAAAGGTTTTTATGACTGGCTTCCACGTCAAAAAGCGGACTTTGTTTGCCTTCAGGAATTAAAAGTTCATGAAATAGATTTAGATGATCAAATGAAATCACCTAAAGGTTATTTTGGTAATTTTAGTTATGCAAATAAAAAAGGCTATAGTGGGGTTGGTATATATTCTAAAGAAAAACCCAATAAAATTATTAGTAAAATTGGTATTCCAGAGATAGACGATGAAGGACGTTATATTGAAATTGATTTAGATAAAATTATTATTATTTCAGTGTATTTTCCTTCTGGTTCAAGTGGTGAAGAGAGACAGATATTTAAATATAAAGTCTTAGATAAAATCTTAGTGGTATTAAAAAAGAAATTAAAATTAGGCAAGAATATTGTTGTTTGTGGAGATTTTAATATTGCTCATCATGAAATAGACTTAAAAAACTTTAAAGGAAATAAAAAAAATTCTGGATTTCTACCAGAAGAAAGAGCATGGCTTTCGCATTTATTTTCCGAGGTAGGTTGGGTGGATATATATCGCAATCTTTATCCGGATAAAGGGGAAGAGGGATATACCTGGTGGAGTAACAGAGGACAGGCCTGGGTAAAGAATGTTGGATGGAGGATTGATTATCAAATTGCCAATCCTGAGCTAGCCGCTAAAGCAAAGAAAGCAACGATATTAAAAACACAAAGATTTAGTGATCATGCACCATTAATTATTAATTATGATGATTTTGATTGACCCCAAGGAGCAATTTTAAATAGTAAAAGCATTCCAGGGATAGCAATAAGGAAACAAAAGATAAAAAAGTGATACCACCCGAAAAATTCAACTAGGTAGCCAGTTGATGCATTAGTAAAAGTTCTGGGGACTGCTGCGAGACTTGTAAATAAAGCAAATTGAGTCGCTGTATATTTTGGGTGAGTAGTCTTTGCAATGTAAGCTATAAAAGCAGTAGTTCCAAGCCCGGCTGCAAAAAATTCTAAACCTACAGTAATAGCTAAAATTAGATTGTTATCCCCTGATAGTGCAAGCCATGCAAAGCTAAGTGTGGCAAACATTTGCATAAATCCAAAGACCCATAAAGCCCTGTTAATACCAAGTTTTATCATCCAGACGCCACCAGCTAGGCCACCAATAATACCAGGCCATAATCCAGCATTTTTAGCAATCACACCTATTTCAGTCATTGAAAAACCAAGATCTAAGTAAAATGGGGTAGCAAGAGCCGTTGCCATACTGTCACCAATTTTATATAAGAAAATGAAAAGTAGGATAAGAAAAGCCCCTTTAATTCCCTTACGGTTTTTAAATTCCTTAAAGGGTTCAATTACTGCTTCTTTTAAAGTTTTAGGGGCGCCATATCTAAGAAGAGGCTCTTTAATTAACAAGGTCATGATAATCCCTGGCAACATAAATAACCCTGTGACTAGAAAAACAAATTGCCAATCAAAAAAATCAGCTAGTATTAATGATAAAGAGCCAGGGATAAGGCTAGAGATTTTGTATGCGTTGACGTGTATCGCATTCCCAATTCCTAATTCAGAATCAGAAAGTAATTCTCTTCTGTAAGCATCTATTACTACATCTTGGCTTGCACTAAAGAAAGCAATAATTGTAGAAATTATGACGATCACACTTAATTGGCTTTGAGCATCTACAAACCCAAAAGTACAAATTGTAATTAATAGTAAAAGCTGAAAGATGATTAACCACCCTCTTCGACGACCCATCCCAAATGTGAATCTATCAAAAAGCGGAGCCCAAATAAATTTCCAAGTAAAAGGAAATTGGATAAGTGCAAATAGTCCTATGGTTTTAAGATCTATCCCACTAGTGCTTAACCAGGCTGGTAAGAGACTAATTAAAATGAATAATGGTAGCCCAGAAGTAAACCCAGTAAAAACACATATAAGCATTTTTTTTGTGAGTAAATTACGCCAAATTATTGGTGAATCTGACATATATGGTTTACTGATTTACCAAATTATATAAAGCAAGTGTACCAAGTAAATTGGGAAGTAAGTTTACCGATTGATTATCCGTAAGAACTAACCGATCAACAACTTTATATTTTTTTGATTTGCATAAATCATCAAAATCTTTAATTGTGCAAAGGTGAACATTTGGAGTATTGAACCATGAATAAGGCAATTCTTTAGATTTAGGCATTACCCCTTGGATTGATTGGAGTCTATTTCTCCAATACCCAAAATTTGGAAATGTGACAATCACTTGTTTTCCGACACGCAGCATTTCATCGAGAAGTTCTTCAGTGTTATGCATAGATTGAATTGTTTTAGATAAGATCACAACGTCAAATGAATTATCTTCAAATTCTGATAATCCGGCTTCTAGATCTACTTGAAGAACATTGATTCCTGTTTTAAGTGATTTTAACCAGTTATCAGGATCTTTTTCAATTCCATATCCTGTTATGCTTTTCTCTTTTTTAAGATAGTTTAATAACTCCCCATCTCCGCAACCAAGATCAAGAACTTTTGAGTTTGAATTAACCCAATTAGCTATAATTGGAAAATCATATCTATGATTATTCTTATTTAATTTCATAGCATTTTATTAAAGTAAGATTTTAAAATTGCATGATATCTAGGCTCTTCCATTAAAAAAGCATCATGCCCGCTAGCCGCTGTAATTTCTGCATATTTCACATCAATATTATTATCTAAAAGTGCCTTAACAATTTCTTTAGATCTATCAGGTGAAAAACGCCAATCACTAGTAAAAGAAATTACAAGAAATTTTGATTTAATTTTCTTGAAAATTTTACTAAGATTTGGTTTGCTTCCATTTGCAGGATCATAATAGTCTAAAGCTTTTGTCATTCTAATATAGGTATTTGCATCAAATTCTTTTGCAAATTTATCCCCTTGGTAGTTTAGGTAGGATTCAATCTCAAATTCTGTATTAAAATTATATTGATAATTTTTATTTTTCAATTTTCTGCCAAATTTTGATCCCATTACATCATCTGATAGGTAGGTTATATGCCCAAGCATTCTTGCAATTCTTAGCCCTCTTCTTGGCTGTGTATTTTTTTCATAATAATTACCTTTATTAAAATCTGGGTCTGTAATAATGGATTGTCTTGCAACCTCATTAAAAGCTATATTTTGCGCAGTAAGATTTGGTGCTGCAGCGATTACAATTGCATGTTTTATTTTCTTAGGAAATTTTATAGCCCACTGAATTACCTGCATTCCTCCAAGACTTCCTCCAATCACACCTGCTAGTTTTGAAATATTTAAAGATGTTATTAAAGCCTCATGAGAATTTACCCAATCTTCAACTGTTGCAATTGGAAAATCAGCCCCCCAAGGTTTTTTTGTTTGCTTATTGATTGATTTTGGGCCTGAACTACCATCACTGCCCCCTAAATTATTAATGCCAATTACGAAGAATTTATTTGTATCTAAAGGTTTATTTGGCCCAATAAGATTATCCCACCATCCAGGATATTTATCTTTTGATGAATGTCTCCCAGCTAAATGATGATTGCCAGAAAGGGCATGGCAGACTAGAACAGCATTATTTTTTTTCTTATTAAGTGTTCCATAAGTTTCATATATTAAACTATATTCTTTTAATATTTTCCCACTTTGAAGTCTCAAAGGAATTAAGGATTTAAAGATTTTTGGTTTAACAATGCCAATATTTTTCTTTGATGTCATTGGTGAATTATACTATCGAGTGTTGATTAAAACATTAAATTTTAATTTTTCCAGATGTAGCTCTAATAATTCCATTTAGATCTTCATTTTGTTCAATTTTTTTAAAATTATTATCTAAAAATAATTGATGAATCTTTTTATGTTGATTATAACCATGCTCAATATACAAAGTCCCATTTGGCTTTAAAAAGCTTGGGCTAAGTTTTATGATTTCTAAAATATCTGCATACCCTTCTTGTTCTGAAATTAAAGCATCTTGTGGCTCATAAAGAAGGCCTTCATCTTCCAAATGAGGGTCAGATTTATCGATATAGGGAGGGTTGCTTACAATTACTTCAAATTTCTTCTTTGGAATATTAGTGAACCAATCACTTTGTATTACTGATATATTTTTTAGTTTGTGGCGCAAAATATTTTTTTTTACAATATCAATAGCATTTAATGAAATATCGCTAAGTAATATATTAGCATTTTTAAATCTGTTTCCAAGTGCAATTCCAATTGCCCCTGAGCCAGTTCCTAAATCAAGAATATCGATCTTTTTTTGCTCATCATATTTCTTAATAATTAAATCAACTAATAACTCAGTATCTTGTCTGGGAATAAGAACATGCGGGTTTATATGAAATTCCATATCGTAAAATTTCCACTCTTTAAAAATATGCGCAAGAGGTTTGTGAGATATTCTATCTGATACAAACTTCATTATTTGCTTAAATTTATTTGCTTCGATAAGTTGGTCATAGTTTTTAATTAAATAGTGATGCTTTACTTTAAGTGCATGTTCGAGAATAAATCTTGATTCAATTTCTGCTTCTCGGAGGGTAAGATCAAGATTTTCAGATAGTAATTTACGAATTTCTAGAATTAGTTCCTGAATAATAATAGGCTTATAAGGGGTATAGAATAAATTTTTATTGGTTTCTTTAATCTTCATCAAGTTGCGCTAATAAGTCTGCTTGATGTTCTGAGTTGAGAGCTTCAATTAGTTCATTTAAATCACCGTCCATTATGAAGTCAATCTTATATAGAGTTAGATTTATTCGATGATCTGTGATTCTTCCTTGTGGGAAATTATAGGTTCTTATTCTCTCGCTTCTATCGCCGCTTCCAATTAAACTTTTTCTTTCTGAAGCAATTTTTGATTCCTGTTCTTGTATTTGACCGTCTTTAATTTTAGCTGCTAATACACTCATTGCTTGAGCTTTGTTTCTGTGTTGGGATCTATCATCTTGACACTCAGCAACAATACCTGAAGGTAAATGAGTAATTCTAACGGCTGAATCTGTTTTGTTAATATGTTGCCCACCTGCACCAGAAGCACGATAGGTATCAATTCTGATATCAGCTGGATTTATATCTACATCAATAATCTCATCAGCTTCTGGAAGAACTGCGACAGTGCAAGCCGAGGTATGAATACGCCCTTGGGTTTCAGTATCAGGAACTCTTTGAACTCGATGACCACCCGATTCAAATTTAAGTTTTGAGTAGGCTCCTACCCCATTAATTTTTGCTATGACTTCCTTATATCCTCCAACTTCTGCTTCATTACTAGAAATTATTTCTAATTGCCAGCGCATTCTTTCTGCAAAGCGGCTATACATTCTAAAAATATCCCCTACAAATAATGCTGATTCATCTCCTCCTGCGCCCGCTCTTATTTCAAGAAAAATATTTCTCTCGTCATTAAGATCTTTTGGTATTAACAATGTTTGTAATTCTTTTTCAATTCTTTCTAAACGTTCTTTTCCATTATCAATTTCTGATTGAGCAAAAGCTTTCATTTCTGGGTCATTAAGCATTTCTCTAGCGTCTGAAATATCTTTGTCAAATTTTAAATAGTCTTTGTAAATATCGACAACAGGCAATATATCTGAATGTTCTTTAGATATTTTTTTGAATCTTTCTATGTCCTTTGTAACATCTTTTTGACTGAGCTCCACGTTGAGTTCTTCAATTCTTTTAGATAGATTGCTTAATTTATTTTGCATTGATGATTTCATTAGTATTTATTCTTTTAAGCTATATATTTTTTTTAGTAATTCTGAAATTTCTTTCGTTTCATTTGCTGCAGACTCATTTAATGCTTTTGTTGGATGGTGTAAAAATTTATTTGATAAATTATTACTAAGGGATTCTAAAATCTCGTCAATTGATTTTCCATTTTTTAATTGTTTTTTTGCTTTATCAATTTCCTTTAATCTACTTTCTTCAAATTGATTTCTTAGAGATATAATTGTAGGACTAGCTTTTTTCTCATTACTCTTTTGATAAAAATTATTAACTTTTTTCTCAATAATTATTTGTGCATCCTTAACAGCATCAGCTCTATTGTCAATCCCCTCTTGAGTAATTTGCGCAAGTTCATCAAGTGTATATAAAAAGATATCATTTAATTTTGATATTTCAGATTCAATATCTCTTGGAATTGCAAGGTCAACTAATACCATTGGCTTATGTTTTCTTATTTTTATTGCTCTTTCAATCATTCCAAGCCCGATAACTGGTAATTGACTACCAGTACAACTAATTACAACATCATATTCATGTATTTGATCACTTATTTCTCCAAGTAGGCATGTTTCAGCACCAATTTTTTTCGCTAAATTTTTAGCTCGGAGAATAGATCTGTTTGCAATTGTAATTTTTTTTGGTTGATGCTTATTAAAATACTTAGCAATTAATTCCGTTATTTCACCCGCTCCGACAAAAATAATTTTGGCTTGATAAAGGTCCCCAAATATTTTTTTTGTAAGTGAGATAATCGTAGAGGCTATAGTCGTATTGCTCGCTCCAATATTTGTTTTAGATCTTATTTCTTTAGCGGCCTCAAATACGGTTTGAAAAAAATGAGATAAGAATTTTCCTCGGGTTCCGGCATAATCAGAAATTTTTGCGGCTTGTTTCATTTGTCCTAGAATTTGAGTTTCTCCTAGAAACATACTGTCTAATCCAGAAGCAACCCGATATGCATGAGTTAGAGCGTCTTTATTGTTGTAATGATACAAGTGTTTTTTTAATTGTGATAATTTTATATGGTGATAATCTGCAAGCCATTGGTAAACAATTTGTATTTTTGGCCCATTGAAATAAATTTCAGTTCTATTACATGTTGAAAGAATAGCAACTTGACTCACCTTTTTACCCTTCAGATCAAGAAGAGCATGACTTATTTGATCGGAATGAAAGACGAATTTTTCCCTTAGGCTTAATGGGGTTGTCTTGTGATTTAATCCTATAATATTTAAATCCATCTTAATTTAATTCGCTTACGTTATCTTATTAATCAAAAAAGGGTAAAATACGCATTTTACAATAATAAACACAATTTTTTGGAATCATAAGCATATGAAAAAAATATTTAGAATTGCCCCTAGTATTCTCTCAGCTAATTTTTCAAAATTAGGACAGGAAATAAATGATGTAATCTCATCTGGAACCGACATAGTTCATTTTGATGTAATGGATAATCATTATGTACCTAATCTGACTATTGGCCCATTAGTATGTGCGGCGATAAGACCAATTACTGATGTAATTATTGATGTTCATTTAATGGTAAAGCCTGTTGATAGGATTATTCCTGATTTTGCTAAAGCGGGGGCTAATATTATAACTTTTCATCCAGAAGGTTCAGATCATATTGATAGAAGTCTGTCTTTAGTAAGAGAGAGTGGGTGCAAATCTGGCTTGGTTTTTAATCCGGCTACGCCTCTAGAATACTTAGATCACGTGATGGATAAAATTGATATGGTGTTATTAATGTCAGTAAATCCTGGTTTTGGTGGGCAAAAGTTCATTCCAGAGACTCTTAATAAACTTAGAATGGCTAGAAAAAAAATTGATGAATATACTGAAAGAACTGGTCGTGAAATATGGTTGGAAGTTGATGGCGGCGTGAACGCAGACAATATTACTGAAATTGCTAAAGCGGGGGCGGACACTTTTGTTGCCGGCTCAGCAATTTTTGGAGCGGCAAATGATGACGATCCGAATCGCTATGATACTGTTGTTAAATCATTAAGAGCTTCTTTATCGAAAGCTTAATTTGAAGAAATTTAACAATATAAAAGGCATTTTTTTTGATTTAGATGGAACATTATTTGATACTGCCCCTGAGATAATTTTTGCAACAAATCAAATGTTAAAAGATCTTGATTTGCAAGAGTTGGAAAGCGACATTATTAAAAGCTTTATTGGTAAAGGCGCAGATAATTTAATTAGAAAATCAATTTTATACCCATCTAAGGAAGATTCTGAAGCTTTATTTAAAGCAGCTAGAAGATTATTTGATAAATATTATATTTTAAATGCTGCACAAAGTCTGCCTTATGACGGTGTAGAAGAAGCTTTAATAAAACTTAAGAAGAAGAAATTAACCCTAGCTTGTATTACAAATAAACCAGAAATTTTTACTCAGGCAATCCTTGAAGGATCTGGGCTAATTTCTTATTTAGATTTAGTTGTTTCAGGAGATACAGTGAGCAAAAAGAAACCAGATTCAATGCCCCTTCAGTATAGTTGTGAAACTTTAGAATTGGAGCCCAAGGAAGCCATAATGGTTGGAGATTCATGCAATGATATTGAAGCAGGGGTTTCTGCAGGAACTTATGTAGTTACTGTGCCCTATGGATATCAGTATGGACAATCAATTGAATCTGATAAGGTAGATTTAGCAATAGAAAATTTAAATGATCTTGTAACAATAATAAATTAAGAAAATGTTTACTACTCTAACAAAAGAACAATTTAACGCATATAAAGACCAGGGGTTTAATAGAATTCCATTGGTATTAGAAAGCTTTGCAGATTTAGATACCCCTCTTTCAGTCTATGCTAAATTGGCAAATCAGCCATACAGTTATTTAATGGAATCAGTAGAAGGTGGGGATAAGTTTGGAAGATATTCAATTATTGGGCTGCCATCTAAGTTAAGAATACAAATAAATGACAATAAAATTTTAGTTATCGCTGGTGAGGAAATAAAAAAAGAAATAAATGATCAAAATCCATTAGATTTCATTGAAAAATTTATGGAAGACTTTAAGGTCCCTACTGATTTAGATTTGCCAAGGTACTCCGGAGGACTTGCTGGTTATTTTGGCTATGAAACTATTAAATATATTGAGCCAAAGTTATGTAAAAACTTTATGGAGGATAAGTTAGATTTACCTGATATTCTCTTAATGCTTTCTGATGAGATTGTAGTATTTGACAATATATCGGGGACATTATTTATTATTAATTATGTTGACCCCTCAATTCCTGATGCATATGAATTGGGCTTAAAGAAGCTTCAAATATTAGTAAGTAAACTGCAATCAGGACCTTCACCTTTTGCCTCTTTTGAAAACTCTAAATCTGATAGCGGAAATTTATCTGAAGTATTTTCAGAATTTGGAGAAGATCAATTTAAGGCCGCTGTGGAAAAGGCTAAGCAATATATTTTTGATGGCGATATTATGCAAGTAGTTCTCTCTCAGAGAGTGACTAAGTCTTTTGAGTCAACCCCATTATCTTTATACCGAACTTTGCGAAGCCTAAATCCATCCCCTTATATGTTTTTTTATCATATGGGTAATCATTATGTTGTTGGAGCCTCTCCTGAAATTTTAGTCACTTTAGCTGGTGAAAAAGTAACTGTAAGACCAATTGCAGGAACACGGCCTAGAGGCAAAGATGAGCCTGAAGATATTCAATTTGAGAAAGATTTATTAGCAGACCCAAAAGAGATTGCGGAGCATGTTCAATTAATGGACTTAGGTAGAAATGATGTGGGAAAAGTATCTAAAACAGGCACTGTAAAAGTAACGGATAATATGATAATTGAGAGGTACTCTCATGTAATGCATATTGTGTCTAATGTCGAAGGCATTATTAAAAACAAACTATCTGCAATTGACGTTTTAAAGGCCTCCTTTCCTGCTGGGACTGTTAGCGGAGCACCAAAAGTAAGAGCAATGGAAATTATTAATGAATTAGAATCTACTAAGCGAGGAGTTTATTCAGGAGCTGTAGGGTATCTAGGTTTTGATGGCGATATGAATGTCGCAATTGCAATTCGAACTGCGGTTATTAAAGATAATATGCTTTATGTTCAGGCAGGGGCAGGTATAGTAGCTGATTCACTCCCTAATAATGAATGGGTTGAGACGCAAAATAAAGCAAAGGCAATTTTAAAGGCATCAGAGTTAGTTCAATCTGGTATAACTGAGTAAAAAAATGATAGTGATGATAGACAATTACGATTCTTTTACTTACAACCTTGTACAGTATTTTTCTGAACTTGGACAAGATGTTGTTGTGCATAGAAATGATCAGATAACTATTAATCAAATACAAGAACTAAATCCTAATTATATAGTTCTTTCGCCTGGCCCTTGCACTCCAAAAGAGGCTGGTATCTCATTAGAAGTAGTTGACTTTTTTAAAGAAAAAATTCCAATATTGGGCGTCTGTCTTGGGCATCAAACAATCGGACAGGCATTTGGAGGGAAAATTATTCATGCAAAAACCATAATGCATGGGAAAACATCTGAGATTTATCACAACAATGAAGGAGTATTTAAAGGCATTAAAAGTCCATTTATTTCTACTCGATATCATTCGTTAGTTGTTGAAAGAGCTTCTTGTCCTGAATGTTTTGATATAACTTCCTGGACTGATGATGATGAAATTATGGGAATTAAACACAAAACTATGCCCATCGAAGGTGTTCAATTTCATCCTGAATCAATTTTGAGTCAATATGGGCACGACTTATTACGAAATTTTTTAGAAAATAATGGCTAAACAATTTAAAAACTATTTAGGCGCTTTGCTCAAAGGGGAAGATTTATCTTCATCGGAGATGAGCTCCTTAATGAATCTTATTATGACTGGAGAATTAAGCTCTGCTCAAATAGCTAGTTGTATTGTTGCAATGCAAATCAAAGGGGAAACCCCAGATGAGATTGCTGCTGCGGCATCTGTCATGCGTGAACATGCTAACAAAGTAATTGTTGAAGATTCTAAATATCTTATAGACACCTGTGGCACTGGTGGAGATAGCTTACAAACATTTAATATATCAACTCTAAGCGCAATTATAGCTGCAGCTGCTGGTGCAAAAGTAGCTAAACATGGAGGCAGGTCAGTTTCGTCAAAGTGTGGTAGTGCAGATGTTTTAGAAGTTTTAGGCGTTAATGTAAATTTAGATCATAAAAGATTAGGTCAATTAGTTGATGCTATTGGAATTGGTTTTATGTTTGCACCTAATTATCATCCAGCGATGAAATATGTAGCTCCAGTTAGAAAAGAGTTAGAAATTAGAACTATGTTCAATTTACTTGGCCCATTAACCAATCCAGCTTCTGCTAAAAGACAAATTGTTGGTGTTTATAGCAAAGAATTAACTATTACTTTTGCAAGAGTATTACAAAAACTTGGCAGCGAACATGTCCTTGTAGTTCATGGTGAGGACGGTATGGATGAAATTTCTATAACAGGAAAGACTTTTATCGCTGAATTAAAAGACAATGTAATTAAGGAATATACTATTGAACCTTCTTTATTTAAATTAAAGGCAGGCAGTTTAAAAGATATTGTTGTTAAAGATTCATCTCATTCGAAAAAAATGATTCTTGATATTTTAAATGGAAAATTATCCGTGGGCCGAGATATTACATTGTTAAATGCAGGCGCTGCTATTTATATAAGCGGACTGGCTAATGATATAGATTCTGGAATTTTAATTGCCGCAGACATGATTGATCAGGGAAAAGCAATGGAAAAATTAAATGAGCTAATAACTTCATCAAATGACTAATATACTTGATAAAATTTTAAGTACCAAAGAGCTAGAGGTTCATCAGGCTAAGTTAATTAAATCAATTGATAAGATAAAAGATGAAATCAATCAAGCTACAAAACCTCGAGATTTTATTGGCGCAATTAGAGATAAGCATCAAAATCGTTTGCCTGCTGTTATTGCAGAAATTAAAAAAGCTAGTCCATCAAAGGGAGTGATTAGATCTAATTTTTATCCAAATTCTATTGCTAAATCATATGAATTAGGAGGGGCGGCATGTATCTCTGTTTTAACAGATCGAGAATATTTCCAGGGA
>Ga0315334_10001764_pt1 | contig 13438 bp, 19 predicted proteins | sample M150034915metaG_FD_205555 | JGI IMG/M metagenome (GOLD analysis project Ga0315334, IMG submission 205555) | Ammonia-oxidizing marine archaeal communities from Monterey Bay, California, United States - M1 500m 34915 | ecosystem: Environmental > Aquatic > Marine > Intertidal zone | place: USA... | reverse complement strand
CCCGCAAAGTTGTAATGCAAGGGAGTGCCGCCCCCACTATGAACATTGGCGCTGGTGTTGTACGAAGTTTGTATCCAAGTCCCATCCAACCCCAGATCGTCAGCCATGAACTCCTGCCCACGATGCTCCTGATCGTCGGGGACCACCAGTACCCGCAAAACCGTGTTGGATTCGTCTATTTCAGCGAAGTGCGCCATTATTCGTACCTGTACCTGACAATAACGATTCCCGAACCACCAATACTATTCCCGCCACTACCAGACGCACCGCCCGCACCCCCGCCAGTATTCGCAGTCCCATTGTTTCCATCCACCCATCCGCCGGAATAACCAGAACCCACACCCCCACCACCCGAACCGCCAGCACCACCACCAACATTTAGAAAAGTGGACCAACTGGTAAACCATTGCAGAGAGTAGGAACCGCCACCACCACCGCCCGAATACCAGTCGTAAGATCCGTCTGCGTAAACATTGTACGTACCTGCACCACCTGCGCCACCCCGCCCAACCGAAGTGCTATACGGACCCGTCGTGCCGCTGGCACCGTTGGAAGGACCGTCACCACCTCCACCACCGGCTGCCCATTGGATGGGAACGGGCGACCCGCTGTACGGCATGGCGGCTCCGTCACCGCCATCACCACCGGTACCGTCACCGCTGGCGCCGCTGCTATAGTTGGGGAGGCCAGCACCACCAGCGGAACCGTTGTCGGCTCTACCCGGACCAGAACCGCTAGCGGTGCCTTCCGCTCCTCTGCCGCCACCGCCGCCAGTCAGGGTAAATGCCGTGGAATCATCGCCATTCAAGGTGGGTGTCCCCCCCGGAGTACATACCCCACCTGCACCTACTGTCATGGTTGATGCCGCTACCGTGGCGGTAATAGTACCCGTTGTAAAACCGCCACCACCCCCGCCACCAAACTTCCCGAACTGCGGAGCCTCCCCGCCACCGGAACCGCCACCGCCCACACAAAAAACTTGCATATCCGTACTTGAAGCATTAGTGATGTCAGAAACGGTAAATGTTCCCGTAGCAGTAAAGACGTGGGCACGGTAAGTTAGACCGTCAATCGGATCTACATAATCGTTAGTGGCATCGCCACCGCTTGCAGTAATCGGTACCCACGCAGCACCGAACAGCCCACCATTCAGCCAAGTAGACACAGCCGTCGAAGGCCACCCCTTGGGGGCGTCATGCCGCCCCCGCCAGTTGGATACGGCGGTAGACGGGTTGGTGCGATCCTGACGAAACATCTATCAGGTAATGCGGTTGACGTAACCGTACACGGCCACCTCGTCGCCGGTTGCACAGGCACCCTTTATGATAAGACCCGTACTGGTCTTACCCTGAAGAATCAGACCCGGAACAATAAGCACCAAGCCAGCCTCTGCCGCTACCGTGTATTCGATGTAATCTTCAGGTTCCTGATCGCCACCGAACTGGATCGTAACCTTCAGATCCGCCGAGTGCGAGTTCACCGCATACATCCAGATTTCATCCAACGTCGCCGCTGTCGTCGTCGTGGTGTGGATAGTGGTGAATGCGCCACTATCCACAGCGAGAGCGATACCAGTACCGCCCTCGTCTGCGGCGCAGCCGGTAAAGAACTCTTTAGTGTATGTTGCCATTGGCCTTCCTTAGTTGAATACTGAGTTGTTCAGAATGAGTTGAGCATTATTCGTCACTACCGAAATAGCGGGCGTTGCCCCACCAGACGAAACAATCGGGGATGTCCCAGTAACCGATGTGACTGTTCCCTGCGGGGCCGCAGCGGTGATGTCCGAAATCAACGCCTTCTTTGTGGCGTTGGAATCGTTCGTGTCGGCGATCAGGACATAATCGGCGGTCGTGGCCGTAGCCACCGTGGTATTGTTGACATCGGCGGTCAACGTCGCCGTCCCTGAGGTCGCACCTCCGGCCAACGACGAGTTCGCCGCAGTCGTAATCCCGGTTATGTCACCCGTCGTAGGCGCAGCCCAAATCAGACCCGTTGCCTCCGTCGAATCGGCAGTCAACACATAAGTGTTGGTACCCGCCGCTAGACGTGCCACAGCGTCAGCCGCAGTAGCAACAATCAGATCACCCTTCACGTCAACGATGCTGTTCTGAACAACACCGGGTGTGGTGTTGATGAACGCTTCAACATCGTCAAAGTTGGTATTCATGTCCGCTGCGACAATGGTCGTCCCAGCAGAGAACGAGTTTGTAACAGCGAGAGTTGCCATTTACCTGAGTCTCCTTGGCGTATAAGTAAACGCTAAAGCGTTCACTTCCCAATGGTTGTCTGAAGAAGGCCCGCTGACCTTCATACTAACACTTCTACCTGTCCCAAGTGTGGGTAGGTTCTGTACATTTGCGGTCAAATCGGCTGAAATGGCATCCCATTCAGCCAAATACGCTGATACGGGATCGGCGTCATCCCATTTCGCCGTATCCCAACGCGACTGAGACACCTTCCCCACTACCGACAGGTCAAAGGAGTTGGTTTGCTCCGACTTGTCGAAATCCTTGTAAATCTGAATCGGCAACGTGATCGTCGCCTCCGCCGACAACACGACACGCGGACGACCCCACCGCTTCTTCACAATAGGGTTCTTACCCGTCACCCACCGGGTGATAAAGTACGAAACGATATGCGCCTCCGTGGAACCAACATACCGGTCGCTGGTGCGATTCTGATCGTCTTCCACATCAACCAGAACCCCCGTGTTGGCGACACAACCACCGTAAACGGTGGCGGCAGAGTTCGGAGGTCGGAATGCCAGCATCGGGCCAACATCAATATCGGTCGCAACCCAAGAACCGTCTGCACTAATCGTCGGATCGTAAATAAACACACGCCTAGTTGTCACACCGCCTTCAACCCAATCGGTTGAAACGTACAACTTGTTGTTTCCCCATGCCAACTGGGGTGGGTTTGTTGTGCGGATCCGCGCGTCATCCAACGCCGGGGACAACTTGGAGAACAGCCAAATAAACTGCTGTCCGTTGTACAAGTAAACGCCCTCTTCTGCTGACCAGAAGAACACCCCGAACGGCGAGTGCACCGGGGATGACAGCGGGGTGGAACCCACGCTGTTCGTCAACGTAACCACCTGAAACGAATCGGAATCGAAACCGAAGATCGCATACACGCTGTTGGACTTGAATATCAGTAGACGATCACCCATTGGGAGAATACCGGTGATGTAATCACCGTGTTCTCCCTTATCAATGTCTACATAGTCGGCAGCGGCCCATTTCTCCGGGTCGTTCGCATTGCTCCACCGAACCCGATACTTGTAGGTCGTGCCAGATTCGACTGTGCTGGCTGCCCATGCGAAGTTGTTCCAGAAGGCTACATATTGGGCCTGTGGGAAGTTTCCCGCAGAACCATCCAACGTGAGGCCAAGGTCTGCTGCGGCGGAACCATTCCACCTGAACGCAACCTTGTCACCAGACACCCCGTAAGCGACATTGTTCATTGTCATGCCGTACACGCGCGTACCAGCGGTTCGTGACGTGATGCCAGTCAGAGCGGTAAAGTTGCCTGTAGTGGCATAGGCGACATCGGTACCGTAGTTGACCATCACCTGACTGGTTCCGGTATCGGTGTGGAAACCCCAAATACCCTTGATGTCGGCACTCAATGCTGTCGTATTGAGGCGATCCACACCATCACGCATACGAATGCCGCCACGAGGATCGACCAGCACGTTCAACAGGTCGGGGGATTCGTTGTCTGCAAGGTTGAACTGGTCCGAACGCAGGTTCAGACCCCCGGTGAAGGCTTCAAGAACCTCTAGTTTGAACTCTCTGCGGGCCATTGCCCGCTACCACTCAACGCCACCGGTATTGGCGTATCGCAGGCGACCCATCCCGGCTAGGTAGCGGGTTGAACGGCGGCTATTGCCAACCAGCGGCTGTGGTGACGGCGTATCAGAATATCTGCGCGCCACATTGTCAAGTTCAATCATGTAGTCGCGCTGGTACTGGTCCGCCATTGTCGGATCCTCCTGCTGCAAATAGCATTTGGCGATGGCGTAGGTAACGAGTACGGAATGAAACGGATCGGGAATGTCCGGGGTTGCGCTGTCTGCGCTACCTGCTCCGAAATCGGTTGCGTTGCGGATCCCGCGAACGTAGATGGTTTTGACTGAAGATGGTGTCGGGTAGAAGCGAATGGTTTCGTTCCAGAAACTCCACTCCCACGGCTGACCCGATGATGCAACATTCAACGGATAGTTGGAATCAGCGTCATCGCTACCAATGTACTGTATAACGTGATCGTCGTTGCGTACCGCAACCACGTCACGTAAACCCTGCGTCACCGAAGCGCCTACAGTAGCGAGGGTGTAATCCTTAGTTCCATCGGCGGTAGAAAACGTAGTTGCAACGTCATAGAAGGGCCAACGCTTCTCACTATAGACAATAGAGTTGAACCCTTGACCGATAATGTTGTTTAGAACGGTGTCAGAAATGTCCGTTGAGTCGATATCTACAACCGCACGCGCCTGCGCGCGCATTTCCGCAATCGTCATGCTTGCCATTAGGAAGCAGCCTTTTGCCTCGTATGTCCGATGCAGAGGGTTGACTCCGCCACGGGATGCGCTTTACAGGGCACCCCGTGGCGGGTCATTTCGGAACAGAACCCGTCACGAGAAATGGGAGGTTCACTCCAGTCCGCAGTCCCACCGGGTACCATCCTCGCACCAGAGCGTGAACCGGGTGCGTAATGGGATGGTGTGGCGCCGCGTGAGCCTGCTGGTTCAGCATTCTTGCTGTAGACCAGAGCGATTTCTCGTGACAAGTTCTGCTCCTAGGTTATCAGGTAATGCCGAACAGGTATCCCTGTCGTGCACGGTTGCTGCATGTCAACTCGCCGTAGCACAGGATCTGTGCGTAGCGGGCATCCTGATTTGTGGGCCGCACGAACGGTGTCGGCTGGAACCACGTTTCGGTATGAGCAACCAACCGGAGGTACTTACTGTTCAAGAACATAAGTTCACCGGTTGTGCAGGCACTATCATAGGTCACCGGAGCGCCCTTGAATAGCAGGTTCTGGAAGCCAGCATCTGCTACACGGGCATCCGTGTACCGTAGGTTCGGCTGGAGTAGAGCCTCGTAAGACTCGTACACAGCCTGTGTGCCGATAAGGATGGAGGGCTGGTCGTTACCAACTGAAATGGTGTTGTACACATTAGCCATGCTAGTGAGTGCCAAAGCACCATTTTCGTCGGATTCGGTGGACGCCCACCATGAGTTGCCCGCAGCAGTCGGGTCGATTCCACCAAGTGTGGTGTTGGGCTTGGTAACAATCAGGTCCAGACCAATCCAGTCCTTGTTGCTGTTGCCAGTCCCGTCACCCCAGAACATGGTGTTCATGTTCTCAATGATGGTTTCTTCGGTCTGCATGATCTTGCCTTCAAGAAGGTCAATGATCTGTGCTTCGCCGTTGTTTTTGGCCTCTTCAATCCCCGTAATGGTTACGGTGGCCGCATACTGTTTCCAGTTGTACTCAGCGGCAGAAATACCGGTCTGAGCAGTCGTGGCAATAGTATCTGCGGCTTCATACGAAGCGGCTGTGCTGTTTGTTCCATAAATGATGGGGACAACGATTGTCGCTCCACCGCTGATGCGCCGAATGGTCTGTCCATTGGTTAGCGCATAAAACAGCGGGCGAGCGGTAAAGACGTTATCCGCCAACTTGGGAATGTAGTTCTTCAGCGTGGTGCTTAGAATCTCATTGAAGTTCGTGTTGCCAGCCATACTGAATCACCCCTTTCGTTAGTTAGGTGTTGGATAGTTCATCTTGAGCCAACTGCCATGCGTCACGGATTGAACTCACCGCATGAACCGCACGTTCTACGTTCCCCTCAGGGGAACCCGGTACACCATCAACGATCTGTGCTGCACGCTTCTCTCCAACAATCTCAGCGTCCCTCTCTGCCGTCTGCATTTTATCCCAGTTCATGTGGGTGAATGCGGCGTCAAGGTTGTTGATCTTGTTCTTCAGAGCGTGCGCGTACAGCGCCTTCTCGTCAAAGTCGATACCGTCGTACTTGTTGCGGAGTGTGCTCACTTCCTTCTGCAAGTTTTGCTGTCTCAACGCTCGGTTTTGTTCTTCAATGGAAGACTCAATGCGCCGCAAGCGAAACTCGTCGGGGTCCAGATCCTCATACTCAGTTTGGTCGGGCATGATTTGCTGGTTACCTCCGCCGACCCCGAATGCGCCCGCCAAAGCGGAGATCGCACCTTCTGGATCGGATTCTAATGCTTGGACGATTGCCTCTCCTTGAGCCAATCTCTCGCGTTCGGATGCCAACTCCTGCGTCTTACGGGTGTAATCCGCCTGCCGCTGGTACCCGTTTTGAAGTTCATCCAATGTGACCTGTTGTTCCGCCCCATCTATCTTGACGGTGAACGAATCACCTGTTGAAGTCTCTTCGTTTGCCATAAGGAATCCTTTCGGGTGTTCCTACGATAATGTTGTAACTGTCCCGCTACAGGTTGGGCAGTTCCAGACCCATCTGGTTCTGCAACTGCGCCAACAACTCTGGCGGTACGCCCCCGGTGGCCTCAAAGACCTGTTCGGGGACTGGACCCGGACCCATGCCACCACCCATAGCGGGCGGTGGCATTCCCTCCTGTGGAGGTGGACCCGGAGATGGTGCCCCAGCAGGCGCGCCCTGTGGCGCTGCGGGCTGCTGTTGCACTAAGAACTTGTCGGGGTTCTGCACTCCGAACCCCTCCTGCAATACGTGTCGGGCCAACTCTGTCGGGTCGATAACGGTCCCAACGAGTGGCGCGATAGCGTTCATCAACGAAATAGCCTGCTGCCGTCGCGCAGTCTCATTCATCGGCTGCGTTGAACCACCCTCAACGGAGTAGTCGTACTCACCAAGAATGTCATCCCGCGTGTAAGCGACATACAACTTCTGGTCATTCTTACCGGTGATGCGAACCATCTGTTCCTGCGTCATGTACTGCTGCATCAACTGGATGATCTTACGAGCCACATAACCGATAAACAGTTCGATCTTTGCCAACTTGTCAGACGCTCTGGCGTTGCCAGCGTCCGCAATGATGCTTGCCTCTGTCGCCGTGCGACGAACCTCCGGCATTTGACCACGCGCATACTCGGAAACACCACTCACAACATTGATGTCACCCTCAATGATTGAAGAATGGTTGTAAATCTCCGGGGCCAAAGGCACCTGCGCCAGCGGAATAACCACATCAGCAAGGTTTCGGTTCTCATCCACAACCGGCACAAATCGACCATCAGTATCGGATTCCAGCGCCTCGCGGCCCTCCGGCCCGAACGAACGCTCATGGTAGAGATACTTACGGGCATAACGCTTACGGTGGTTCACCATCTGCGTACGCGTTTTGTTCAGTTCCTCCTGAAGCGACTCAATCGCTTCCAAATCCCCCATCGGATAGAACTGATCTGGCACATCGTAGTTGCGCAACATGACAAACGGGATACCAAAGTCGTACGGCATCGGGGTTGGATCCAACAAGAACGTCTTGCCGTCATGCGAACAAACAGAAATAGTGCCCTTCTTGATGTCGTAATACTCGTACAGCGTGACACGATCCGTGGCCTCAGCGTACTGCTCACGCTCATAGTCGGAATCCCATCGCATCTTCAGGCCAGCGTCGGCCTCCAAGGTCCGACGCGCCTGTGCCTTGAACCGCTGATCCTTCTTCACGTCCGCCAACGGACGGACAATCCGCTGTGCAACCCATTTGGCATCCTCCAAACAGGTGGCCTCCGGGTCCACCATCATGTCGAACGGACTAATCCGTTCCACAAAAGCCTGATCTTCCACGACCTCCACCATTGTGGCCGGAACCGAATCAACCAGATCCTGTGACGAAGGTAACTCGCCCGCCAACTGCGGATTCGCGTAGGCGAACTCATCCACCTCGGTTTGCGCCGCATCCAAACGGGACCGGCGCTCATCGCCAGACATTTGACGCTCAACCTCAACGAACTTCCAACCAACCTTGAGCCAAGCATGACCCAATATCAGAAAGTCCTTGACGGCACGCCGGAAAGGCTTCTGATAGTCGTGATGCCGCCACAAATAGTTGACAACCGACTCTACGAAAATGGCCCGGTCTTGATCCTGTTCCTGATTCGCCTGAACCGTAATCTTCGGATGATTCACAGCAACAGATGGTTCAATCACGTTGACTGTTGAAAACGCCAGATTCACCGATACGCGATCAGATCCATCCGCCGGGTTACGAACCCCGAAATAGGTCTTACCCCGGTACAGGTCAATCAGACGATGCCACTTGGAGTCGTACCCTTCTTCGGTACGCCACCGTCGGGCCATCTCCAACCGGTCATGGACCTCTTCGTAATGGTCGTTTTTCGCCATTAGGCAGGCGCTCTCTCCACGGTTATCCCCGCAGCCTCTGCTTCAGCAATCACTTTCTTCTCCCGCTCACGCATAGTGAGATGCTGTTCGTCTACAGGGCATTCCCGTTCACGGTAACCGCGCCCGGTAACAATCCGAATACCCAAAAGTTTCTGACGCCATTCCCACAAATCCGCTATCTCGTCCGCGTCCACGGGGCCACGCAAAGTGACCACGTAGTCGCGGAACTCTTCATACTCGGCGTCAAGAGGAAGAATCAACTGCTATGAACGGCACCGCTGGGCTGCTTGGCTGAAGGCTCAACCTTACCACCAAGACCATGCTGGTTGAACGGTGTTTCCCGTCCCTTGACACCAGCAGCCATGTCACCGGGCTGGGCGTTATCAACGCCCTCCTTCACCCTTGCGGGCTGTGACCCACCCGGACGGGCAGGACCATTCCACAACTGTGCGCTGTTCAACTTCGGCTGTGCACCCATGCCAGAGGCATTGTACTTGTTTGGCTTGCTCAAGGACTTTCCCTTTCGTTAGATTGTCCTACACAGAGACTTAGACTGTCCCACGAAACCCGCTAGAACCAATACTGGAATCCTCCGGTTCGCGTGACGGAATCTGACGACGCCACCAGTTCCAAGACCCCGAATCATCCACCTTCGGTGAATACTCGGGAATAAACGCATACTTACGCATCTGATTCGCCAAAGCAAGCGCCATCACACGATCATCATAGGGTGACCCGGACATCGTACCCCGTTCATTGCGGGTAAACGTCCGCAACTCCCCAATCGTGTCCCGGCAATGCAATATCAACTCCTCATTCTTCAACGCCATAGCCAAATCGTCAATCATCAAAGGCTTAGACGTACGCGTCGTCCTCCAACCAAACTCCTGAGTCATCCGATTCGACTCATTATTCAATGTGCGCTTACGGAACAGGTTGGGATACCCCAACTGGCGCAGTTGCACAATCGTCGTCAACCCGTGATTGTTCGACTCCACGCAACACAACGCATTCCCATACCAAATACCAAGGTTGTAAACCTCATGGGCCAACTCATCCGGCGGAATACGCCCATGCCAGATAGCAACCTGCTCCCCCTCCTTCACATCAATCACCTGCACACACGAATAGTCGCCGTGCCCCAAACCCTCCGCCGTATCCACCCCCAGAACGTAACCACTCCACCGTTCAGGCCGTGACCACACCGTCAACATCGAAACTCCAAAACATTCTGCTGAATCTCATGCAAATACCCCTGCTCACCATACCTAAGGTGAATAGACATCCGCTCCAGCACATCCAAATCAAAAACAGGGTTCCCAGACCTTACAAACGCCTCTTCAGCCGTAGTCGGGTACTCCTGAGCCAACTGCCACGGCAACATAGAGTCCTTTTTCGACTCATACCACGAAATGTCGCGGTCCTCCGACGCAGACCACGGAAAAAACATCGCATCGAAGCGATTATTCCCCGTCGTGGCACCCACCCATAGTTGATGAAAGAAGTTTCCACTTCCATTCGCCGTGCTAAGGCCAATGATTCGACCTCCCACATCAGCGACCGGCTCTATCGAAGCCCATGCTTCCTCCGGGTTGGGCAAAAACGCCCACTCATCGACCACAACCAGACTAGCGGACTCACCACGCGCAGGATCCGACGCCGACGGCATCGAAGCGATCTGAGAACCATTACTGAAACCCATCCTCTGCTGATGCTCAACAATCGAATCCGGCCCCCGCTCCAACAACCAGTCCGGCATGTGCTTGAAACCATACTTCGTCTTCTTCAACAACAACACCGACTCCCGCTCCGTACGCGACAAATCAATGATGTTCTGATCCTCATGGAAAAACGCCAACCAAAACTGGTGCGCCGCCACCAGCGTCGTCCACCCAATCTGACGGGCCTTCAAAGTCAACGAATAACGATTATTGGCCCACCTATTCAAAGCCTCAGACTGGGCACCCCGAAGATCAAACAGTATTCGACCACGAGCAGGATGGGCAATAAACCAATACTTACGTAAGAAATACGACTCATCCGCAACGCACCGACGCCATTCCGCCTCCTGCCGAAGTTCACCCACCCGACCCATCTAATCGAACAACGATTGTAACACACGACCCAAACCCCAAACCGTGAAGGCTACAGACAAGAACATTACTGTCACGAACACCGAAACGGTCCACCTCATTGGCACGACTCGCAGATTTCGGGGTCTTCCAAACCGCACTCCAAAGGTTCCTCATCGCAAAACGGGTCAACCACATAATACGGCACCCACTTCCCTTCATACAGAACATGCCCCGGCATGTGCCCCACCTACTTCCCCCGCTTCTTACCGTACGTAACCTTAGGCATCTTCCACCATCCTCAAATGTCGAACCTCAGCCTCCAAAGCAGAAGCCAACTCTTCATCTGAAAAGCCCGCAATGTCCCGCTCATCATCCACCACGACCTTACGCTTCGGAGTGAACTTCTCAATATACTGCAAATACAGATTCGCAGCCTTCACATCACCATCAGCAGCGCGCCGCCAGAGCGAATCTATGACGCTCTGAACCCGTTCCGGGTTGATGTTTAGTTCTGCGGCGCGACTATCCCACTCTTTGATGAAACGGTGGTCACGTTTGATTCTTCGTAGGGAATCTTCGTGAATGTCGTTGTCGGCTGCCCACTCACGTTGCGTTCGCGGGTTGCGCTCTGGTCCTTTCAGAAGCCAGTCCAGAAAGTCCTGCCAGCGAACTGGCATGAGTTTCTCGCCTGCTTCCTCATCCCATTGCCAGCCTCTCCCACCACCGTTCTGTGGCATCACTCTTTCTCCGCCCAGTTCTGGCATATCAAAGTCATCAGTCGTTCAGCGTCCTCTCTGTTCACGAAGAGTTCTTTCACGCGACCGTCTTGTACGACGGCGTACCGTCGTAACCAATGGCCTGCACCCATTGCGATGGTGCGTTTTTGAACTTCTATGTTGGGTTGGTTCATGGGCACCTCCTGTATGCGATGCCTACTGTAACACAAAGGTGTCCCATTCGGGCATCTGATAATCAGATATGAAGTATCTGTAGAAACTGTGGGACATTCCTTGCATATAGTGGGGGGGAGGTGGTACTAAGTAACATCCCCCCGCCTTCAGCGGGGGGATGGTACTAAGTACCTACTAGGTACCTTATACGCGTACAGGCCCTGAGGTTATATGCCTAGCGCCCTGTCTATGGATATCTATACATAGACACGCGCGCACCGGGTACCCCCCCAAGGGGGGTACCCGGCACCGGTTCGGTGGACGGCCCAAGGTGCAGGCACGGGCGGACGTTGGCTGCCCTCTGACCAGCACAAATGCCTCCAGTCTCGGGGGATCCCTGCCCATAATGCGTAGGAGATCGAACGTCTGGTGGACCCTGCCAACTCTAACGATGAGAATGGGTGGGAATGGTGGGGTGGTGGCTAGTGTGCGGGACGGCGCGCGGTCCGAAGGACGGCGGATGGTCCGGTGATCCCTAGGGTTTGACGGCCAGACTTTGGTATGAAACGCTGGTTTTGGTCCGGCAGGTAGCCAGACCACGGCGTCGGGAGGCGCCAACAGCCATGACCTACACACATGAGCAGGCACGGTTCATTGGAGTTGCTATCGCAACTGCAATGAACGAGTTGGATGTCTCACTCACTCTGCCTTCGGCAGAGGGAGTGGTTCGTCCCAAGCCGGAGTCGAAGACTCCGAGGAAGCAGAAGGCGAAGCCGGAGGCTTCGGCACCGAAGAAGTCGGAGTCTACGACTCCGAAGAAGCGGAAGTCTTCTTCTCCGAAGAAGAAGGATCCGTTGGCTCCCCGGAAGTCCAAGAAGTCGGCTTCTCCGAAGCCGAAGCGACGGACTCCAGAGGAGAACAGCAAGATCGTTCACGTAGTGAACGGTTACATCGGCATGGCATCGAAGGCTTCGACGCAGGCTGGTGCACGCATCTGGTTGCTGAAGGCAACCAAGGCCACCCCGAAGGGGTGGACGAAGACTCACGAGCAGATCCTTCGGCACCACGCCAAGTCTTGCCCGGACATCGCTGCCTAGGCAGGAGTTACCTTCGGTAACTAGCGATTCTCCCTCCAATCCCTTGGATTGGAGGGAGTTTCGGTGGCTATCCGGCCATCAATCCTACGCATACAGGAGGTTTGCGTTATGAAGTTCCTACGGAACTTTGTGTGGAACCTGATCGAAGATCAGGTCCACGATGCTATTTCCGAGTTCGATGAGGACTTGGATGCTGCACTCTTCGGTGACGAAGAGTGCGGCATTGAGTCGGCCATCGGATCTCTTGTGAAGCAAGAGATCCGAAAGGCTGACATTCAGCGCCTCAATCGTCGTCTAACGACGAAGATTGAGGCGACCCTGAAGAACTACGATCTTCTCACCGTCGGTGACGACGGTGTGAAGTGGGAGGATGACTGACATGAAGTTCCTATGGAACTTGTACAGGCATGAACTCACGTTTCGTGAGTTTCGCCGGAATATCGTCATCAATGCTATTGATGACGCTACTCCCATCGGAGTCATCGAAGACTCCGATGGGAAGCAATGGTCCCTTGCCGACTTTATGAATCATCAAGGGAAGTCCCTTGATGATTCATCTTACGGTCGGCTCTTGCGAATACTTGCGGAGGTACAGGCATGAGTTGGTTCATCGAAGATGGTTTCAAGTTCAGGGCATTCTGGATGCCCTTCCACCGGAGTCCGGTAGGACTCTTCGTACACAAGGTCAGGCACTATGACTACGTCATGAAGCATTGGCAAGGTCTACAGCGTACGCAGGAGGGACTCCGAGAGGAGAACACCTGCCTACGGCATCACCTGAACCTAGACATCCGGGTCGAAGGTCTGCCCCATCGGGAACGCATGAGGCTAGTAGAACTGGCCTTAGGCCAGCCGGAGCCAGCATGGGAGTCTGACATACGGACCCGGCAACTGCGTGAGCAGTTGGAGCAGTACCGGAAGGCTCTTGTGGAGGCGCTTGAGAAGGCTCGTGCATGAGGCTCTGACCCTCTAGTGCCTCTCCTTCCTTCCCTTGGAAGG
>Ga0315334_10001763_pt1 | contig 13447 bp, 29 predicted proteins | sample M150034915metaG_FD_205555 | JGI IMG/M metagenome (GOLD analysis project Ga0315334, IMG submission 205555) | Ammonia-oxidizing marine archaeal communities from Monterey Bay, California, United States - M1 500m 34915 | ecosystem: Environmental > Aquatic > Marine > Intertidal zone | place: USA... | reverse complement strand
TGAGGAGATGAAATACGCATATGTATTTTTTTAGCACCTGCTTTTCGTATCATTTTTATAATTTTTTTAGATGTAGTTCCACGTACAATAGAATCATCAATGACGGTAACTATTTTATCCTTGAACAATCTCATAGCACTATGTTTTAATTTTACACCTAAGTCTCGTATTTTTTGTGTAGGTTCAATGAATGTTCTTCCTCTATAATGACTTCGTGTAAGTCCTAATTCAAATGGTATTTTAGATTGTTTAGCATATCCAAGTGCAGATACCATACCAGAATCAGGTACAGGAACAACCATGTCAGATTTAACATAAGTTTCTTTTGCTAATTCTTCACCTATTCTTTTACGAACATCGTATACTAATTGGTCATCAATAACTGAATCTGGTCTTGAGAAATAGATATGTTCAAATATGCAAAAATGTTTTGTAACTTTTTTATCTAAATAGAACGTTTCTTTTTTTCCATTGTTGAATATAACCACAGTACCAGGTTCAACATCTTTAATATTTGTTGCACCAATTAAATCAAGAGCACAACTTTCTGATGCTATTGCATATCCTTCTTTGTATCGACCTATAACCAAAGGGCGAAAGCCATATGGATCTCGAGCAATAACTAATTTGTCGTCAAGTAAAGTTACTATGCTAAATGCACCTTCTACTTTATTCAATACTGTAAGTAAACGATCCACAGGATCAATACCTTTTGTTCGAGCAATTAAATGTGGAATAATTTCTGTGTCAGTTGACGTTTGAAATATTGCACCTTCTTTGGATAGTTTACCTCTCCAATACGCAGAATCAGTAAAGTCACCATTATGGGCAATAGCAAAGCCGCCAAAGTCTAAATTATAAAATAAAGGCTGAACATTACTTTTTCCAGTGCGTCCAGTAGTGCTGTACCTAACGTGTCCGATTGCTGTGTCGCCAGGAAGATTTTTTATAACTTTGTCTCTACTAAAAATATGATCAACCCGTCCATACCCGCCATGAGTATGAAATTGTTTATTGTATGAAATAATTCCCGCACCCTCCTGTCCTCTATGTTGCAAGGCATGAATTCCTAAGGCCGCAATTTTAGAGGCTTCAGGAACATTGTATATTCCTACTATTCCACACATATTTTATAGTCCATGGTCTTTTTGAACGCCTGACCATTCTATATCTATACTAGTATACTATATCTTTATAATATTGCAACCGATTAACGTTTAAATATATAAAATGAATGAACAACTTCCTAAACTAACAAGAATTCAATGGCTCTTTGGCAATGTTTGCAATTATGATTGTTCATATTGCCCAAAAAAATTACACTCGAGTAGTGTTAAATTTGGTGATCCAAACATACTAGCAGATGCTATTCAATACACCGTTTCAAATCTAAGACTAATGGATAGAGAACCTGCATTTGAATTTGTAGGTGGCGAACCTACATTAAATCCAGGCCTTCTTGCTATGTGTCAACGTATGGGGAATAAAGTATTAAAAAATAAATTAGTTACTAATGGATCGGCATCAATTGAATGGTTTATGGAACATCATCATTATTTTTCTTTAATTGAAATTAGTTACCATACAGAATGGGCAAACCAGCAACATATAGAAAGCATTGTTGATTATTTAATGGCTCAAAAAGACAACGACAATGAACGTAAAATTCACGTTAGAATAATGATGCATTGTACAAATAATGATGCACAATGGAATGATGCTATACATAAGTACGAAATTTTTAAAGCCAAAGGTTATCCAATTGAATTAAAATTATTATATTCTAATTTTACTAAAGGATTTCAATTTTTACCTTATAAAACTTATCAATTAGAATATTATTTTAACGAACGTGGAGAAAATTGGGATCCAGAACAAAGTATGTATTTAGGTAATTTAAAATATGATGGCGTTAGTAGAGCAAGACACGACCTTACAAAAGAAGATATAGATAAAAAAGATGGAAAAATAAAAGAAAATTGGAACTTCCGTGGGCACAGATGTAATGCAGGTGTTGATCAATTTGTTGTAGATAACCGTGGAAAAGTATGGCGAGGTTGGTGCAGTGAAGGTGGAAGTATAGGAAGTGTCTTATTAAGAAATGTTCAATGGCAACAAGAGGCGTGGAAATGTACCAAAGACGTATGCCGAAATGGATTTGACCAATTAGCAACTAAATTTAAATAATTGACAATAACATTTATTACCATTATAATAGTAAACTATGTATACAGAAAAAATAATTACCGTTAAACACTTAACAAAGAATTTGTTTTCATTTAAAACTACTCGTAATGAACAATTTGAATTTGAGGCAGGACAATTTACAATGCTGGGCCTTGCCGGAGGCAAAATATATAGACCTTATTCAATGGCAAGTGGACCAGTAGATAGTTATTTAGAATTTTTATCAATTGCTATCCCGGATGGCCCTTTAACTTCTAAACTAAAAAATATTAAAGTAGGAGATGAAATTAAACTTGGATATAAAGCCGTAGGAACATTAAGAACTGATTCGTTAACTAAAGCAAAAAATCTTTGGTTAATTGGTACTGGAACTGGTATTGCACCTTTTGTAAGTATTTGTAGAGATGCAAAAACTTATCTTAAATTTAATAAAATTATTGTCTGTCATACTGTACGAACACAAAAAGAACTTGCATACTATGATTACTTTTTTAATTTAACTATGAAAGACATGGTTCAATATTTTCCTACTGTAACTAGAGAAGACAATTGGCCAAACAAAGGAAGAATAACAAACTTTATTAAATCAAAAGAGATATTTAAAATTTTAGAAATTCCTGTTTGGCACCATGATACTGATTGCGTTATGTTATGTGGTTCTACAAGTTTTAATAAAGAAATGATATCTATGTTAAAAGATAATGGTTGGAACGTAGGCACAGTAGGGAACCCAGCAGATTACGTTTACGAGAAGGCTTTTGTAGGATAAGTAATGTACATGACAGGACTTTTATGGGAATACATCACACGTATAAATCTCTGCGAGGAGAACGAGCGAATCGTAAGCAACAAAAACAAGAAGAGTTGCAACGTAAGTCTAATGCCCGTAAGAACCAGAAAAGGCTAGAACAACAAAAAAATTTAAAAAATTTAATACAAGTACCAATTGATCAACCCATCACTTTAGACTTATTAACCAAACCAAAATAATAAAATGAAATATTTAGATTATATTAAATTAGAGAGAGTACAAGAAATTGAAAAAGGAAAAAAAGAAAAAGAAAGCATGGTCAAAGGAAAACGACCGATTTCATAAATTAAGAAAATACACACAACATAATTCAACATTTAATCCTAAGATACATCACATGAGTTCAAATGGGATCGGGTATCAAATGAAGGATGATATTGTGACTGACCCGAAAGAATCATCGGGTGCAGTATTAAAAGATATATTAAAGTAATACCTTAATTCAGAAAAAGAGCATGGCGGTCTGTACGGGAATCGAACCCGTGATCTTCCCCGTGACAGGGGGACGTGTTGACCGCTACACTAACAGACCGTTATGATCTATTCAGTTACTACTGGACACTCTTGACAAGTAGGACACTCTAGACAAGTAGGACAAACTGGATTTGCGATTTCTGAGTCTAATTGACTTTGTAAATCTACAAGTGCTGTTTCTAAGTTTCCTCGTTCAGAATCAACTTGATTTAAACGATCATTAACAGCATCTAGTTCTCCATTTAATCCTGTGATAGCATCTTCTCGAATTGCTATTTCATTTGACAATGATTCAGTTAGAGTTGCTGATGCTGAAATTTCTACATTAGCATTATCTAAATCTGCTTCTAAGTCTTTAACTGTTCCTGCTTGATTTGATACAATAATCAACAAAGCAACTACAAGAATAAAATACATCCAAGCGGCCGGTTTATTAATTATATTTTTAATTGTTTCCATAATAGTATTATAGTACAACAATATTATATGTTTGTCAAGATTGGTGGAGCGGATGGGAGTTGAACCCACGACCTCCTGAATGCAAATCAGGCGTTCTCCCAACTGAACTACCGCCCCAACTCTTAATTACCAAAATCACCAAATATGCCAAAGATACCAAAAAGATCCGAACAGCGTCCATTTACGACTTTTAATTAATGGTGCCCGAGGAGAGACTTGAACTCCCAACCTACTGATTACAAATCAGTTGCTCTACCATTGAGCCACTCGGGCCAACTATAATATTATAATATAAACACCTTATTGTCTACCGTTTAAACGTGCATAGAGCGGCGTACACGCATGGTAACAACGTTCTTGGAACACATATACACCAGATATAATATACGCATATAATGGTATAAAATTGCATATCTGGGTTGTGTATAATGCATAAGTACCCTTGCTATGCGAGATTTAAAAGGATATATTCAATACGCAAAAGAAAGATCAAAAGAAGCAAAAGAAAAAATTCTTTCTAGATTACTTCGTAAAGAAGTTGATATCGGTGCGAATGGCACACAAAATTATATTATAAAAAAAGGCCAAAATAAAGGCAAGGTTGCAAGTAAAAAAGATTAATAGTATAATATCATAACATTTTAGAAATAAATTACCAGTAAATATTAGTATGAAAAATATGTTAAAACAATTATGGAATTGGAAAATTAACCTAATTAGAAAGTATCCAATATGGTGTGCGTATGCGGCCTGGTTGGAAGGAATAATTATTGGTCTTTTAATTTACCATTATTTTTTAATGGAAAAATTAAGTTGCTGTGGAGTATATGGATAAGAAACTCGAACGTTATATAATAATTTTGCTAGTAACAATTATAGTTGGCGGAGGATTATTTGGTTGTGCTAAACCTAAAGTTGGTGCTAAAGAATCTCTAAAAGCCATGGGTGAATTTATAGAATGTATGTTTACTCCAGTTAATTGTGAAGAAAAATTTGAACCTACAACTCAAGAAGAATTGGACGAGGCTTGGGAAGAAATAGACGAAGTTGTAGATAACGAAAATTAAATTTCTAATCGTTCAGGCTTAAAATCTATTCCTTCTAATTCTTCTGGCTTACCTAATGGATACGATGGTTCTAATGTAAACTCTTCACCGGTCTCATCGTTTTTGCAACCTGCTAATAACCAATCCCATTTAAACTCACCTTTTATAACAAAGTCCCACATAACATCGTAAGTTCCGTTATCACGAGTTTGCAAAAGTAATTCTTGTTTACATTCATCCATTGTATTATATGCTTCACCCATTCGAAATGTTTGTTGGGTTGCTATCGGATCTTGCGTTATAAGATACGCAAGAATCAAAATTTTATACATTATCTTATGAGATGTCGTCTTATGAGATTTTTAGAAGAAACTCTTGCTGTAAATAGTTTTGTTTTGATATATCTTGCACTTTGAAAAACTGGATTATAATCGAGTAAATCTTGTCTGTTTGATGTCTTAAAATTTAAAATATCAGATGCTCGATCGTGACCTATGATAGGGTGTGCAGTTGATTTAAAATTTAAAATTTCAGATGCTTGAGTTGGACCTATTATAGGGTGTGTAGTATTATTATAACCTAACTTAAAGTCTTTAATTGTAATTTTCTTATTAGGAAAATGCTTTTTTAATACCTTTTCTGTATATTTTGTTTCTGCAACTTGATATAAGTGCTGGCTAGTTGTTTTACCAGTTTTTTGATGAACTATAAGGTCTATACCACCATTAACAAGAGATCTTTCGTAGTTTCCTGTTACTGCCGCAGTTAGGCTATTACCAGTTATACTACCCACTAAAGGAAGTGAACATCCTTGGAGCATTACTAGTCCTGACCAGCATACCACTAATAAAACAATTGCTCGTTTCATATTGCTTATTTAACGTCTAACCGATTCGTTATTTTGGTGCTATTTGCTTACAGTCTTCGATATTAGCCTTAAGACCGTCTGTTTTATCATAAACCCAAACGTGAGACCAAATCACTTGATCTGCTTCGATTACACATTTCTTTCCAAATGCCAATCTAGGCTCCTTAATAGGCGAACAGCCTATTATGAGCATTAAACTTATAATTGTTAATACTATTTTCATATGTCTATTTATTATATACGCATATTATAATATTGTCAATGGGTGAAAAATACAGGTAAATAGTGGTGCATATGGAATATTTTGAATTGCCACAATTAAAGGTTGATAATGAAGCAAATATAAATGCTATGAATCAACTGGAAGACTACTTTAGACCTGTGTCATTAGAAGAAGATGGACATCAGGTAGTGTACGAAGGAGTGGCCGAAGATGCAAATCCAAATGATTGGGTTTACTATCAGGATCTAGATCATGATGCTGATTTTGATTCTAACTCGTTGGTAGAAAAAATATGTGGCGATGCCTGTAAAATCTTAAATTTACCTAGAAATAAAGTGGTAAGAAGACAATATACAAAAATGAATCCAGGCTGGTCACTTAATATACATCGCGATGTTGCTAGACAAGTTGCACTACTTGTTGAATTTGTTGACGCAAAAGGTGGCATCACATGGTACGACGATAACAAGAACCCAACCAAAACATTAGTTTATGGGCCTCCTGTTGTTGTAAATACTAAACAATTGCATAGTGCTAGTGCAAACAAGATCAAAAGATATGGGTTTCAAATAGATTTTGATTATAACATGAACATTGATGAAGTTTATAATGCTTATAAGACTTCAGATATGTTTTTAACTTAGGAGATAAACTATGAATCCTTTAAATTGGGTTACAGATAGATCGAAAGAAAGAACATCAGTTGATGGTGTAACATTAATTGTTGTATGTTTAATCGCTTTATTTTTTACACCACTCTTAAAATGGGCGGCATGGGCCGGCTTAATTTATGGTGCGTGGACAATTTGGAAAAGTGAATAAGTCATGACAGACTTATTTCCACCAAAACTCGTTGATGCTTTTAAAAAAGATTTAACTGCATTAACAAAATTCTTGGTTGGTGAAACAAAGAGCCAACCAAAACCTACTGGTAAAACAGTAACAAAGAAAAAGAAAAAATAAATGAAACAACTTTGGATTAAGAAGGGAGGAAATAATGTTTGGAAAAAACTTTTTAGGCAAAATTAAAATGCCAAAAGTAAAAATGCCTGACGTCAAAAAAATGACTAAAGGCATTTCTGCTAAAGTTAGTGACAACGTTAAAGGCGCAACTGAAAAAGTTAAAAGCCTTAATCCATTTAAAAAGGATAAGGAGTAATTTTTTATGTGGAAGTGGTTAGAAAAGGTTATTGGTATACACGAGGGACCTCTTGTATTAACTAAAGAAGTGAAACCTAAACGTGCTAGAACTAAAAAAGGAAGATACAGAGCAGATAATAAATCTACTAAAAGTGTCAACGAAGCATGGGTAGGAGGCAAATCACCAAGGAAGAAAAAAAGACCTACTAAAAAAAAAAGAAAAGTAACTGACAGATACGGACCATGGAAGGGCAATCTATAAGAGTGACTTATGAAATTGTTGTCGTGCTTTCTTATAGTAATCCTTTATGGGTGTTCCGCATTACCTAATAAAACTTTTACATTAGATCCTTCGATTACATATCCTGAAGAAAGAAATGTTGCCGTTGCTGTACCGGTAATTCCTGTTAAAATAGAACCTATCGAATAGTTTACAGCATCACATATATTAAAAAGTTTACAAAGTTTACAAAAGTGAAAAAATTTACTGTAAATCATTTACTTCGTTTACATCATATGACTTGACATTTCGGGTATATTTTAGTAAATTTACTATAAATAGAATTTGTAAAGAAATTTATAATGAACAACGAAAATAAAAGAGAACCAGGAATTTGCGTCGTTAATGACGATACTCACGGATGGGGTGGTCCGGAAGTTGAACCTGCGGATACTATTGACCCAGCAACAGGCAAGGACGGGTCTACACTAGATACTAACGATACTGACAATACCAAGGATGGTATTGAAATATTAGCAGAAATGACTAAAAGAGATATATTAAGACTTCATCATAATCATGAATTTCTAAATATATGTTTAAAGAAAAGTTCTTAAATTAATTAGGCTCTTGTACCTTTTTGATTATCCGGCTCATCATTCCAATCTACTTCATTCTCAGGTAAGCAATACATATTAGTAATTTCTATTCCGTGTTCTTTGCCGAATTGATACTCTAAATAATAATCTAAAGACCCTACTAAAGTGCTTTTATTTTTTTCATCATGGAGGAACGTTTCACAAATTTCCATTGAAGAAAAGGGTTGTATTGTGTAGTTAACTGTTGTTTCCACACCTGTAGGTAGTAAAAGTAATGCGACTATAAGATAATACATCTTATTTTTATTTAACGACTAGTACTAGGTAGTAATACTAGGCTTTATTATCTTCTTCGCGACTGTGTACTATTTTGTCTGCAAGTCCGTACTTGATTGATTCTTCTGCAGTCATATACTTGTCTCGTTCCAAGTCTTCTTGGAGTTTTTCAAGTTTTTGACCTGTGTGCTTCTGATATATGGTAACCAGTTCGTCTTTCCAACGAAGTAGTTCTTTTGCTTGTATTTGCACATCTGTTGCTTGTCCTTTTGCTCCGCCGAGTGGTTGATGAATCATATGTCTAGAGTGGGGCAACATAAATCTTTTTCCTTTGGTTCCTGCTGAAGCGAGTAACGATCCCATTGAACCTGCTTGTCCAACTACAATAGTTTGTATATCAGATTTTACATATTGCATAGTATCGTAAATCGCCATACCAGCAGTAACCAATCCGCCAGGGGAATTTATGTATAAAATAATATCTTTACTGTGTGCTTGTGATTCTAAAAATAATAATTGGGCACACAATATAGAGGCGGTGTGTTCACCAATTCCGCCTTCGAGCATTATAATTCTATCTTTAAGCAAACGAGAGAAGATGTCATAACTTCTTTCGCCTTTGCTTGTCTGCTCAATTACTATTGGAACTAATGAACTCATATTCTTATATTAATATAAAAAAATAAAATTGTCAACCACTACCAAGTTTCAAATGTTTTTTACCACGAGAACCTTTTTCGTGGTATACATAACACTTACTATGTTGTTCAATGTCTGTACTTGATTTAACGTCCCAATGTCGTATCCATGAATTACCTAAATCATATAAATTAAAATATCCAAAATACTTTGCTAATGCCGTTTGGTCTAAACCAATTTCCATATGATCGTTTTCCATATGTGAAATAATATATTGTGCTACTTGTTTTATCTCATTTATATTTTTTGAATGTATATGACCAAATGTTGCCATTACTCTACCTTTATACATTGAAAATGATGATTGCTTAAAAAATGTTTCGAACTCTTTTCTTCCTGGTATATTTTGTGCCCAAGCATCTATATCAGCAACAACAACAAAACTATTCTCTTTCATGCGAGAACCCATTAATACAAAACGTTGACACTGGACATAACTTCCATATATCCATTGTTTAATTGTATCTTTGTCTTTATTCTTGTGTGTTGGGTTCTTATTAATAAATTTTTCTATTTCTTTAGTCCAATTATGTTGTGAGGTATCACACCATGTATATGAACGCATCGCACTTGCCAACAATCTTTTAGTATGTTCACTTGGGTCTACTACGTGTACATGAATTGGAAGTTTCCATTGTTCTGTAAATGTTGTATAAAATCTTTCATAATAATGTTTAAAATATATTTCATCACACGAACACAAAATATATTTGTCTTCGTTTATCCATTTTCCATTTATATTATTAAACATATTATTATCTTCCCGGTGCCACCGAGACAGCACCGGGAGGGTTCTCGGCCCTAATGGTACGGTTTGCTGGATTTAAACCAACACCTCTTGATGAGAATAGCATTAAAACTATCGCGTCTAATACCTGTGAGTCTCCCCACTTCCGCCAAAACCGCAACTATATTATATTATTATTGTAGGTCTTTGTCAATTATTTCTTTAAATTAAACTAATATTGGTAATTTATTATGGACGAGATCCATACAATGTTTCTATTTTTTCTGTTGACATTCCAAGTATTAAATTAAGATCTATGTATTCCCCATCTCTATAAATTTTGAACTGTAATTCATCACCTGGGTTATGGTCCCATAATAGTTCTATAACTTGATCCACAATAGCAGTATGAATATCGTTAATTGAAACTATTATATCACCCTTTAACAATCCAAATCTTTCTGCTGGTGATCCTTTGACCACTGATTTAATTTCTAAATAGTGTTCTTTGCCTTCACCTTTTAGTTTATAAAATTGTTCTTTATCGTCAATAATACCCATTAATATACCTATTGATGGCTTCACGTGTTGTCCTGTTGCTATTATTTGATTTACAACTCTTTTTACAAGTTTTACAGGTATAACATAACCATAGCCTACGTAATGCTTATCTGGCGATATAATTAATGTGTTTACTCCAACTACCTCACCTTTTTCGTTTAATAATGGACCTCCTGAGTTTCCAGAGTTAATAACTGCATCGGTTTGCAAGTAATGTACGAAACTAGTTTGTCTATTTTTTCTAGAATCATAACTTATAATTCCTATTGTTAATGACCACATCTGACTTGTTCCGTGTCCTAAAGCATAAACAGTATCACCAATTAACGGAGTATTATCAGAAAATTCTATATAATCGTGTTCAACATCTTCTAAAATTTCTAATACTGCAATATCAACTTCTGTATCATATCCTACTAGTTTAACTTCTGTAATTTCATAAGGATGATTAAATGCGTAAACTCTTATAATGTCTGCGTCTTTAACAACATGATAATTTGTTACTACATGAATTTCATTAATATAAAATCCTGCTCCCATTCCAAATTTTGGTGGCACAATAGGGTCTAACGGCTTTAATGGTGCATCATCTTTTTTAAGTGGAGGAAATGGCTCCACTGGTAATGCATTATTATCTGTGCTAGATTTAGATTGTGTACTAATTAATACAACACTATCAAATGCTTTTTCCCACTTCCACTCTCCTAAATGTTCTGAAGATGTTGCAGGAAATGAAATAAAAATAGCAAATATTACAATAAAAAAAAACTTTCTCATAGTAATATTTATTTGGTAATTTATAAAATGTTCTGATCAGAAATAAAATTATATAATATATTTGCCCACTGGTGGTGTCCTTCTTTAGAAGGGTGTGCATCATTGATTGATTTTCGTAAACCTTGCTGGGCACAAAATTCAAAATGTGATTGAACGTAATCAGTATTAGGTACTGTAACTATATCTCGTTTTGTTTTCATTTCATTATAAATTTTAATATTTTCTTTTACGTGTACTGACGTTTCAAAGTTATAAAAATGTTTACGATCAACTGCATTTTTCAAATTTTTTAAGTCACCATCTTCTTGTAGGTCGTTTGTTAATGCCCAGTACATCAAATAAGGTATTTTGTGACACTTAAAGAAATATTGTAATGTAAGAATATTAGTATACATCCTTACCGTTGATGCAATCTCAATATCAATGTCTGGATCGTGTGCAATACGATCATTTTCCCATAAACGCCATGTACCCCACTGATATGAAAACTTTCCTATTTCGTTTGTTCTTTTTATACCGGGTGTATCATAATTTGTTTTACCATGAATAAAATCCCATCTATGTGATGACGTCCACCCTATTGTAACAAATGTATCTTTAAATCTTTCTGGATTGTTATAAAACCAATGCATAGTTGTTGTAACTACTCTATCATTGCCTCTACCCCCTTTAGCAAGGGTAATTGTTGGGAGTTTTAATCTTTCACCAAGTTTTTGGTGACAATTCATAAATGCTTTACTGGTACTGAAACTACACCCGTTGCTCAAATGATGCGTTATATTACTCATACTGATATTTACTTTATGGATATGATCCTATGTGTTCACACTGGGCACGTATTCTATCAGCATACTTACTCATGTTTTCTGTAAACTTATGTTGTCTTGTAAGGCATTGTTCGTCTGTTTTATAAAGTGCTCTGTACCATCCATCCATTTTTAAGTCTTCGGCTGACGTCCAAACACCATTAACTAGAAAATATACTACTAATGCCCATTTCATTTTTGTTTACACCTTGCCGTTAACGAACCTGGTTTTGGTAGTGCATTAAACCATTCTGCGTACTCAATACACTGCTCTTTACTTTCATAGTAAGTCCAATACTGCTCTTTACTTTCAAACCAACCACCGTCAGGCCCACCGATAAAAAAATATATTATTAATACCCATTTCATATATTTAAAGTCTTTCGTGCAATGATTCGCACCATACGTTTATTGATTCTACCTCGTTAGGATATGCTTTACTTAATCCCTCATTTATTATTAAATATTTTTGATGTGCTACAACTTTACACTCTTTTAGAGTATTATATGTTGCTTTATTTGTTTCTACGAGATAAAAACAATTCGAACCTAATAAACAAACAATTGCAATAACTTTAAACATAAACTTATTTAAAGACGATTGATGCCCAATAAAGTGTATGCTAATGGTGTGTACAAAAACTTGCACACAATTTACACAGATTAAGGTTGAGTTTTATCTATGCATTCTTTGTAGACAGAACTTAGACGTTGTATACTATTAGTAAGTCCGGCTGTTTCGCCACGCATAAACTCTAAAGTCTTTTCTAACTTCTCTATCTGAATATCCATCTCATACATTACTGTTTCGTTTATGTACTTACTTGCATCTAAATCTTCTATTGTACGATTTAATTCTTTAATTTTACTTGCTTGTATAAAAAATATTACAACAAAAGGGATTATACACAATATAAAAACGGCAACTGTCCATTTATGGTTCGTTTCCATAGTTCAATAATATAGTAGGTTGGTCGTTTTGTCAATTAAATACCTATATGAAACTCTCGGGTAATTGGAGTACTGATGGTAAACCTACTGTAAACAAACAAAAATATTCAGTAGTTGACAACGAATTTTTAAAATCAATGGTGCTATCTGGTATGACTATTAATCCAGAGTGTGATTCTTACAAACATAAACACCTAGGACATGAAGAGATATATATGTTTGTCAGAGGAACAGGTACAATGCAACTAAACGAAGACAAAAAATTTAATGTTAAACCTGGTGATATAGTTTTAATACCAGATGGAACCACGCATGAAGTTTGGAACGAAGGGAAAGAAGAATTATATTTCTTAATGATATATGGAAGTTAAAACAAAATCCGGAACACTTGAAGCAACCATTCCTAACGGTACTAAAGGTATCTTTATTTCAATTAGTGGAGGAATGGATTCGGCAACACTATTGTATATGTTGTGTTCTCAAATACGAAAAAAAGATTTAAACATTCCTATATACTGTGGTATATGTGCTTACCCATTCGACAGATGTTCATTATACCATGGAGGTTTAGTTGTTAAACATATGAAAAGAGAATTTCCTGATATTAACATTCATGTAAGATC
>Ga0315334_10001762_pt1 | contig 13451 bp, 9 predicted proteins | sample M150034915metaG_FD_205555 | JGI IMG/M metagenome (GOLD analysis project Ga0315334, IMG submission 205555) | Ammonia-oxidizing marine archaeal communities from Monterey Bay, California, United States - M1 500m 34915 | ecosystem: Environmental > Aquatic > Marine > Intertidal zone | place: USA... | reverse complement strand
ACCACCCACACGGAGACCAGGCCATCTACGACGCCCTGGTCCGAATGGGCCAGAACTTCAGCCTGCGGCACCTTCTCGTTCACCCCAAGGGAAACTTCGGGTACTCCCCGGACGATGCGGCCGCCGCTGCCCGGTACACCGAGTGCCGCCTCGACCCGATCGCCCTGGAGTTGCTGGCCGGGATCGACGAGGACACGGTCGACTTCACCGAGAACTATTCGGGGGAGTTCACCGAGCCGGTGGTGCTGCCGGCCCGGTTCCCGAACCTGCTGGTCAACGGCAGCCAGGGCATCGCCGTGGGCATGGCGACCAACATCCCGACCCACAACCTGGGTGAGGTGATCGACGCCACCATCCATCTCATCGACCATCCCGATGCCACGCCCGATGACCTGATGGAGCACCTGCCTGCACCGGACTTCCCGACCGGCGCGCTGATCCTCGGTCGGTCGGGCATCCGCGAGGCCTACCGGACCGGGCGGGGACAGGTCCGGATGAGGGCCCGGACCGATATCGAGGAGGGGCCGCGCTCCACCCGGATCGTGGTCACCGAGTTGCCGTACCAGGCCAGCCCCAACTTGATTATGTCCAAGATCCGCGATCTGGTTGACGCCCGCGAGATCGAAGGTATCTCCGACGTCAATGACGAGTCGGCGCAGGGCAGGACCCGCATCGTCATCACCCTCAAGCGTGATGCTCCGGCGCTGGTCATCCTGAACAACCTGTTCAAGCGGACGCCGCTGCAGACCACGTTCTCGGTCAACACCGTCGCCCTGGTGGATGAGGTGCCCCGCACTCTGAACCTGCGCGACCTGCTGGTGGCCTACGTAGACCACCAGGTCGTGGTGGTGCGTCGGCGCAGTGAATACCGATTGTCCAAGGCCCGTGACGAGGCCCACATCACCAAGGGCCTCCTCAAGGCCCTGGACCGGATCGACGACATCATCGCTTTGATCCGGGGGTCGGCCGATCGGGCCACGGCTCGTGACGGATTGATGGGCGACGACCATGGGTTCAGCGAGGTGCAGGCCAACCACATCCTCGACATGCAATTGGCCCGCCTGACCCGTCTCGGCCGGACCAACCTCGAGGATCGGATGGCCGAGCTGCGGGATGCGATCGCCGTCCTGGAGGCCATCCTGGGGGACGAGGAGCGCTTGCGCGGCGTCATCAAGGACGAGCTGAGCGAGGTACGGGCCCGGCATGCCACGCCACGACGCAGCGAGATGGTCCACGATCCCGGCGAACTCGACATCGAGGACCTGATCGACGACGAGGAACTCGTGTTCGCCATGAGCACCTCGGGGTACGTCAAGACGATGTTGACCGGCGAGTTCCGGACCCAGGGCCGCGGCGGTAAGGGTGTGACCGGCGCCAAGCTTAAGGACGAGGACGCGGTGGCCCACCTCATCCACACCACGGCGCATGCCTACTTGCTGTTCTTCTCCACCCGGGGACGGGTGTACCGGCTGAAGGCACACGAGATCCCTTCGGCCGGTCGCACGGCCCGCGGGACGTCGATCATGAACCTGTTGCCGCTGCAGCCCGACGAGCGGATCCAGGCCGTCATCGACACCCGGGACTACGAGTCGAACCGTTTCCTGTTCTTCGCCATGAAGAGCGGACGGGTGAAGAAGACCGTGTTCACGGCCTATGACTCGTCGTTGAAGGCCGGTCTGATCGCCGTGAAGCTCAACGATGGTGATGAGTTGGTGGCCGTGGTGCCCACCAACGGTGACGATGACCTATTCCTGGTGTCGAGTTCGGGTCAGACGTTGCGGATCTCCGAAGACGACGTGCGCCCCATGGGGCGGGCTGCGGCAGGCGTACGGGGTATGAAGTTCAGGGGCGGCGACGTCTTGGTGTCGTGTTGTGTGGCCCGGGTCGACGCCACGATCTTGCACCTGACCACCCAGGGCTTCGGCAAGCGGACAGTGCTGGACGAGTTCACCGTCAGAGGACGGGCCGGTCTCGGCGTGCGCGGCATTCGGACGACCGACGATCGGGGTCGGGTGGCCGGTGCGCTGGTGGTGACCGAGTCCGAGGACCTGTTCGCCATCACGACCGCCGGGATGATCATCCGGATGCCCGCCGCGGAGATCTCGGTCCAGGGTCGGGATGCCACCGGAGTTCGGGTCATGTCGCCTGGTGTCGGTCATGAGGTCGCCGCGGTGTCGCCGGTGCCCGCCGATGACGAGCCCGATTACGAGCTTGGCGACGGGGCCCGTGAAGAAACCGGCGACGGAGGCACGGAAGAGGACTGAGCCCTTCCATCCTCCTGCTTCCCCTCAGGACGATCCGGGCCCCGACGGGTTCCGGAACTGCCGAGGAGAAGCGATGCACGTGCAGACGATCCGCGGAGACAACCACGGACAGTTGCTTCCGCTGGTCATCCCCCTGTTCCTGATGGCCGCCGCCACGGCGTGGCTGGTCGGCGAGGTGGCCGAAGTGGTCGTCGATCGGGCCCGGGCCCGTACGGCAGCCGATGCGGTGGCCCTGGCCGCCGCGGTACGGCGGATCGGCGGAAGCGACACGGCTCGGTTCGCGGCCGCCGACCTTGCGGAAGCCAACGGTGGCGTGCTCATGGGCTTTCTGGTCGATGAGGACGGGGTGGAGGTGACGGTACGGGTGGGTCGTGCCTGGGCGACGGCCCGCCCGGTCGGATCGGGATCAGGCCCGTAGACTTCCGGCCCGTGGCCCCCGACGACATCGATGAACCCGGCGAGTCGCGCCCCGACGACGATGAGGTTCTCGACGTCGTTGCTGATGACGAACCGCAGGAGGACCCTGAGGAGGCGGTCGCCGAGCCGACGGCGACGCAGTCCTCGGCCGATTTGCTGGCGAAGATGTCCGGTGGTGACGCCGAGGATGGAGACCTCGATGTGTCGCCGGTCTTTCGACGGGGGCGACCACGGATCCTGAAGGGACGGCCCGGTCGGTCGTCCGCCGACCGTTCCCCGGCTATCGAGCGGTCGACCTCGACCGAACCAGCCGACCGTGCCCCGGCCGGTGGGTACCGGGTCCGACGGGTCCGGCGGCTGATCCGCCACGTCGAACCGTGGTCGGTGCTGAAGGTCTGTCTGGTGTTCTACCTGTGTATCTGGGGCCTCCTGGTCATCGCCACCCGCATGCTGTGGAGCGCGGCCGAGGAGGCCGGCACCATCGGCAAGGTGGAGTCGTTCGTCGAGGAACTGTTCGCGCTGGAGTCCTTCGCCTTCGACTCGGCGCAGATCTTCCGGATCTTCGTGCTGGGCGGGTTGGTCATGGTGGTCGGAGGGATCGGCATCACCGTCGTGCTCGTGGTGTTGTTCAACCTGATCAGCGACCTGATGGGCGGGATCCGCTTCACCATGGTGGAGGAGGAGACGGCGGTCCGGCAGCGACGGCTTCGTCGTGGTGACGTCATGGTCGGGACCGTCGAGTCCGGATCGGTCCCACCATCGGAGGCTGGTTCCGGCGAGTAGTGACGCCTCGGCCCGCGCCGATACCGTTCCGGGGTCTGCGGGGCTATAGCTCAGTCGGTTAGAGCGCACCCCTGATAAGGGTGAGGTCGCTGGTTCGATTCCAGCTAGCCCCACGTCCATGCAGGTCATCCGACGAGCCCTCGCCGCGGTGAGCGTGGCCGCCGCTGTGGCCGCCGCCCTCCGCATTCACGGAGTTGACGGGATCGCGCGCCGTTCCGGCGGCTGGCGACCGTTGGCCGGGCCCGATCTCCGGTGATGGACCGCCGATGACGATCGTGGCCGTGTTGGGTGCCGGTGCCGTCGGGGCACGGGTGGCCCGTCAGCTTCTGACGTCAGATGCGGTGGATCAGATCGTCCTGCGCGACACGTCGGCGGAACGGCTGGCCCGTGCGTCACGGGCGCTGGGAGACCGCTGTCGGGTCGAGCACCACCCGTTCCCCGGTTCGCTGGAAGCCGACCTCGTCGTTGTGGCCACGCCGCAGGGAACCCAGCTCGAGGTGGTGAATGACGCCATCGCTGCCCGGTGCCCCGCCGTGCTGGTCGGTGACGGTCTGGCCGAGACGATCGCCGTGTTGCGGCGATCCGGTGATGCGTCCCGGGTGGGCGTCCCGGTGGCCGTGGGCAGCGGGTTCGGACCCGGCCTGTCCTGCGTGCTGGCCGCCCATGCCACATCGTGGTTCGACGAGGTCGACGAGGTCCACGTGGCCAAGGCTGGCACCGGTGGACCGGCGTGTGCACTGGTCCACCACCGGGCACTCAGTCGGCGCTCTTTCGACTGGCGGGTGGACGAGGGCACCGGGCTGGGCGACTGGGTTCGCCGGGCTGGTGGTTCGGGACGGGAACTGTCGTGGTTTCCCGATCCGGTGGGACCCAGGGACTGCTATCGGGCGGCGCTGCCCGATCCGGTCCTGCTGCACCATGCCCTGCCCACGGTGGGTCGGATCACCGCCCGGGTGGCGGCCACCCGTCGGGATCGCCTGACGGCACCCCTGCCCATGCTGTCGCCGCCCCATGTGGAGGGCGGGACGGGAGCCGTACGGGTCGAGGTCCGGGGACGCCGCGGAGAGGCCAGCGACGTGGTGGTGCTGGGTGCCACCGAGCGCCCGGCGGTGGCCGCCGCCGTGGTGGCTGCCACGACCGCAGAATGGCTACTGGCCGGGCGTCACCGTGTGGCCGGCATGGCCGGCCTGGCCGAGATGGTCGAGCCACTGGCCTTCCTGTCAGACCTGGCGGCACGGGGCCTCGAAGCGTCGGTCTTCGAAGGGGAAGGTTCGCTCTCCTGACCTTCCGGCGCCCGAGGACCCGTTACCGGAGGTCGTTCAGCGGCCGACCAGTTCGAGGATCTGGGGGGCCAGGGTCAGGTTGGTGGCCAGGGCATCCCCACCTTCGGCGGTGACGGTGCCGGAGAGGTCGGTGAACACTCCGCCGGCCTCTGGGAGGATGGTCAGCATCGGGGCCACGTCCCACCGGCTGACGATCGGATCCACCATGGCGTGGGCCCGACCGGTAGCTACCAGCACGTAGCCGTAGGCGTCCCCCCACGTCCGGATCACCGCGTTGCGGCCGACGAACTCGTCGAGGGCGGCGGCCGACGGCCAGTAGTCGACGCCGCTGGTCACGATGCAGGCTCCGTGGAGGTCGGTCCGGTCCGACACGCGGGTCGGTTCCCCGTTCACGAAGCAGCCGAGCCCCCGGCCGGCCCAGACGCATTCGTCCAGTGCCGGGATGTTGATGACGCCGACTGCCGGCCCGTGCTCGTCCTCCAGGGCGACCAGGTTGGCGTAGAGGGGCACCCCGTGCACGAACGACTGGGTGCCATCGATGGGATCGAGCACCCACGTGCGACCCGACGTCCCGTCGGTGTCGGTCTCTTCCTCGCCGACCACCGCATCGTCCGGATGGATGGCGGCGATCCGTTCCCGCAGGAGGCGTTCGGCTCCCCGGTCGGCCGCGGTGACCGGTGTGCCGTCATCCTTGCCTTCCACGGCCACGTGCGGCTGGCGGAACAGCTCCAGGGTGAACGCTCCGGCCTCACGCGCGATGGTCACCGCGAAGTCGAGGTCGGACCGGTCGGCGGGGGGAGGAGCGGAGACCTGTCGCATGGACGGGAGCCTAGGGTCGGTGCCTCCGGCGGCGAGTAGATGGGAGGTCCGGTGCGACGACGGTTCCTTCTCCAGGTTGCCGTGGCGGTGATCGCCGCGGGCCTGTTGTCGTTCGGGCCGGGGATGGACTCGGCGATGGCCGACGTGGTTGGAACGGGCTACGCCGACGCCGACCTGGTGGACCTCCAGTGGGCCACCGACCACCTCGGCTACACGACGCCCGGTGAACTCCAGCGCGCTGGGGTATCGGTGGTGGATTTCATCCTCTCCATCTCCGGTCGGACGGGACTCGAATGCGACCTCGGGTATGCGGATCAGTTGGATCCCCTCGGGACGCACCGCTTCGCCACGACGTGGTCGGGAGCCGAAATGGCCACGCTCGACCGGGTGGCCGCCCACTACTGCGTCAGTCAGCAGCAGGCACAGGCCTTCGGGGCGACCATTCTGACCTTCTTCGCCGGGCTGGATGCCGGAGCGAACGGGACCGACGCCGTTCGTCGGACGGTTGTTGAGATCGCGCCCGGGCCTCCGGCGGTGTCGGTGCTCCTAACCGGGTCGGGAAACCGGGCGGTGATGCTCGATGAGCCACCGCCGGCCGACCACCGGGTGGTGGCCTACGACCATGCAGGGGCAGGATCCTTTCGGGTGGTGGGCCTCGACGTGTCCGGTGAGGAGGTCGAGGTCCTGGTGGCGCGTGACGGCGTGGTCTCCGGACGGGTACTGATCGATGAGTCGACTGCCATCTCGTCGGTGGCGGTGATGGCCGACGGCGAGTGGTCGGTGGCCTTTGAGTCGGTGTTGGCCAGCCCCGTCCTCGACGTCGCGGAACCGGTCATCGGTTCGGGGGACACGGTGTTCCTCGTTCCGGTCGAGCTCGGTGGAATGGCCCCGCGTTATCGACATGTCGGTGAGGGGGTGATCACTATCCGCTCTCTGGGACCCGGTCTTATGGTGGCCGATGTACTGGCCTCGGCAGAAGGCTCGGTGGTGAGTCGTCTCCGGTTGCCGGCCGGTGGTCGCGTGCTGGGGGTCGAGGCGACCGGCGAGTGGGCCCTGGTCGACGGTGACCTGCTTCCTCCCGGTCAGCCCGTTGATCATCTGGTGGTGGCCGGAGATCGGTTGATCGAGGTGACGTGGACAGCACCACCCAGCGGTGGATCGGCGATCACGGCTTTTGAGATAGCCCACCGTCCGGTACCAGCCGGAGATGACGTGGGGGCGTGGACGGTGGTCGAAGTTGCGGGAACGACACGGGCGATCACCGTCCGGGACCTGAAGAACGGATTGGCTCGACAGGTACGGATCCGGGCTGTCAACGATGTGGGTGCTGGTCTTTGGACGTGGACACTCGCCACTGCACCGATGGCGCCGGTGGAGGTGGTGGTGGTGACCGACGGGCTGGCGGCCACGGCCGGGGATCGGCAAGTGTCGCTGGCTTGGGTGGCGCCGGTAGATGTCGAGGTGTCGTCCTACAGCATCGTGTACTTCGATGAATCCCGGGTTCTCTCGGGTACGGCGGTGATCCGCGGAGCAACCACAACTCGGCGAGGGACGCAGGTCGGTCGACCTCCACCGTCAGTTCTGGCCCGGCGGGGTATGCCCCGTGTGAGTCATTTGGGAGCGGGAATCCGAATGCCGATGATCGTCGGGGGGTCGCCGGCGGTCGCGGGTTCGACGACCCACGCAGTGGCTTTGTTGGTCAGCGGTCAGTCGGATCCGTTCCAGGCGCACTACTGCGGGGGGACGCTGGTCGCTCCGCGGTGGGTGGTTACTGCGGCCCACTGTCTGACCGATAAGACGGTGGACGTGGTCCAGGTGGCCGGTCTCGTCGACCTCGACGAGGTGTCGCCGAGTGACCGGATCGCGGTTAACGCCATCCACGTTCACGAGGGGTACGACGCCGAGCGGATCCTGAACGACATCGGGCTTATCGAGTTGGCGACCGATGCGCCGGGTACGGCGATTCCGTGGCAGACCGATGGTGAGTTGCCGATCGCCGGAACGGCGTTGCAGGTCGCGGGATGGGGCGCGGTGTCGGCCGACGGCGAACTGTACGAGTCAGGCCTCCGGACGTCAGTTGGTCGGGCGCTCGGTGGGCCGGCGGATGCGTACTGCGGAGCCTGGCGGGGCTTTGATGCCAACCTCGAGTTGTGCGTCGGATCGCCCGGTGGCGACGGTGCGTGTTCGGGTGACAGTGGCGGTCCGGTCTCCGCCTCTCTGGGCATGACGAGGTTGGTCGGTGTGACCTCCTACGGCTTGTCGGGCGAATGTGCCGATCGGACATATCCGAACGTGGCGACCCGGGTTAGTGGCCATGCCGACTGGATCCGATTGAGGGTCGGTGATCCCTGGCAGACCATCGAGGGCCTGACCACCCCCACTCATTCCGTCGATGGACTGGTCAACGGTCGGATCTACACGTTCCACGTGACCGCGGTGGACACCATGGGGCGAAGTGTCAGCCCGATGGCGATCACCGTCGCACCTGTCGGCCCACCGGGTGCCCCGACCGGTCTCACCGGCCAGGGCGGAGACTCCTCGGCAGTCCTGTCATGGGAGTCGGCGTTCTCGGCCGCTGATGATCCGGTGACCAACCACATCGTCCAGTATTCGATCGACGGTCTCATCTGGACGACGGTGGAGGACCTGGTCACATCGGGCACCGTGTCGACCGTGTCCGGTCTGGTTAACGAGACCATTCTCTGGTTTCGGGTGATGGCTGTGAACGGTCGGGGAACTGGACCGGCGTCGAACGAAACGGTCGTCGTGGTGGGCCAGCCCGACGTGTCGACGGGGCTGGTCGGCATCGCCGGAGACGGCCGGGTCGATCTGTCATGGACCGCTCCGGCTGACGATGGTGGATCGGCGATCGTCGACTACGTGGTGGAACGTCTGGTTGACACCGGTTGGGAGCCGGTGGCCGATGGGATCTCGAGTACCCCGGCGGCGGCGGTCGACGGGCTGGTGAACGGTGCTCGGGAGGACTTCCGGGTCTCCGCGGTGACCGCTGTGGGTCGTGGTCCGGCGAGCGGAGTGGTCACGATCATCCCGGGTCGCCCGGCGCCGCCGACCGGTCTCCGTGTCGAGCCGGGTGACGGCTCGGCCATCCTGACCTGGACCGCGTCGGCTCATAACGGAGGGTCACCGGTGGTGAACCACCGGATCGAGTTCTCGGTGGACGACGGAGCCACCTGGGATCTCGTCGGGGGTGAGGTCGGTACGGTCACCACGGTGACGGTCGATGGGCTCCGCAACGGCGTGTCCCATCGACTCCGGGTCTCGGCGGTGACAGCGTTGGGGACCAGTCGAACGACCTCGATGGAAGTGGTCCCAGCGAGTGTGCCCGGCGTGGCCAGCAGCCTGATGGTGTCCGGTGAGCATGAGAGCCTTGTCTTCACATGGAATCGGCCTGGAGATGGGGGATCTCCAATCATCGGCATCCACATCGAACTCCGACGGGTCGGTCTCGTCGAATGGCAGTCGTTCGCCGCCGGACCGTTGACGACCACGGCACGGGTCGGGGGGTTGACCTCGGGGATGGAATACGAGGTTCGTGTGACGGTGGAGAATGCGTTGGGTCGTGGTCCGTCGTCGGCCGTGGTTCGGGTGGTGGCGGGGTGACGACGATCGGTGTCCGGTCGATTCGACAGTCGGGAGTGGCTCGGCGGGCCACAATGGTGGACGATGTCGAAGTGGTGGCGATGGTCCGTGGGGACGACAGAATGACCCGACCGATCGACGCCGTCTTCGTGGACGACAGGTGCCACCCGGTGGGCCAGCGACACGGTGCGGTTTATGAAGTCTTTTTCCAGTCCCAGCACGCGTCCCGATCGACGATTTTCTGATGGCCAAGAACAACTACCTCCACATGAAGCTCCGTGAGAGCCGTGAGGAGATCACGCGTCTGAAGGAGGAACTGGAGGCCACCGAACAGGCGGCACAGGTTCGGGATCGGGAGACGGCCGGCAAGGCCGCCGAGCAGATCGAGCGGGAGCAGGAGACGGCCCGGGTCGAACGATCCAGGGTTATCGAGCAGTTGGAGGTGGCCGAGGCCGATCGGCAGAAGGTCGCCGGACAGCTCCAGGAGGCCGAGGACAGGGCACAGCGGGATCGGGACCAGCACAAGACCCGGACCCGGGTCTTCGTGGTGGGATCGCTGCTACTGGTGGGGATCGTGATCGCCTCGCTGGCTGGCGCGTTCAGTGGGGAACCCGAGGTGGTCGTGGTTCCGACCACCATGCCGGTGACCACCGTGGTCGCCACGACGGTGGCGACGACCAGCGTGGTATCGACGGTGCCGCCCACGACGGTGCCGCCCACGACGGTGCCGCCCACGACGGTGCCGCCCACGACGGTTCCAGTGACCACGACCTTTGAACCCGTCCGAGTCACCACCTCGCTGGTGCCGCTGGCGACTACAACGACGACGCTGGAGCCGATTCTTCCCATCGATCCTGATGCGGAGGAACCTGTTGTGCCGATTGACGAGGAAGCGGTCCTCCTCGGCAACTATGAGCTCTGGGAGGTCGGTGAACGCATCCAGGTGCTGCAGATTGTCTTGGGCATAAAGGCCGATTGGACCTACGGGCCGTCAACCTTCGATCGGCACGTACGAGTCCTGATCGATCGGGGGCTCACTCTGGACAATCTGCCGCCTCCGCCGACGACGTCGACGACACTGCCGCCGCTGGACGATGGGGTCAACAATCTGTATCCGAACGAACAGGTCCGGGACTTCAAGCACCCCGAGATCTCTGACGAGTGGATCTTCTTCGGTCAGGCGGGCACGTCGGTCCAGGTCCAGATGACGTCGAGCCACTTTGACACCTACCTCGAGGTGTTCGGACCCCTCGGTGATCTCATCGCATTCAACGACGACCATGTCGGTACGGATTCATTTGTCTCGGTCCAACTCTGCGAGACCGGGGCCTACACCATCTATGCCCGTAGCTTCGGCTACGGGAACTCGCAGAGCGGGGAGTACTCGTTGCTGTTGAGCGGGGGCGACGTCGTTTTCGACGCTCTGCTCCAGAAATGCGAGGCCGTGGTGGACCAGGAGAGTTCTGAGGAGCCTTAGTCGGGTGGGGTGAATCCCGTCGGCCAGATGATCTGGTTCTCGACGAGGCCGTCATCGATTCGGGCTCCGACCAAGGTTGTGTCCGAGAGATCGGTGCCCGTGAACACGGTCCGGCGAAGGAGGGCTCCGGAGAAGTTAGCCCCGGCGAGGTTCGAATCGGTGAAGTCAACCTTGAAGAGGTTTGCCCCACTCAAGTCAGCGTCACGGAGATCGGTGTCGACGAGGTCCAGGCCACGAAGGTCTGATCCGGAGAGGTCTGATCCGGAGAGGTCTGATCCGGAGAGGTCTGCGTTGATCAGACCGATCGTCGTCAAGTCACGATCTGAGAGGTTGACAGCGATGATCGAGGATCGCCCTAAGTCGACGTTCTCCAGAATGGCGTTATCGAGGACGGCACGATCGAGAGACGAGCCGATCAGTTGAGCTCCTCTGAGGTCGGCGTTCCGTAGATCGGCACCAGTGAGGTTCAGGCCGACGGCGAAGACATTTCGGAGTGATGCCCATCTAAAACTCGCGCCAAGCGTGTCTGCTCCGCCGAGGTCGAGGCTGGTGAGGTCTGCGCCCATGAGATTGGCCCCGGCGAAGTCAGTTTTCCGAATTTCTGCGCCTCGGAGATCTGCCTGAGACAGATTTGCGTCTCGGAATCGAGCGTGGGCGAGGATCGTTTCACGAAGATCTGCACCCGACAGATCAGCTCCGGTGAACTGCACCCCGGACAGGTCGTGTCCGGCCAGGTTGATGGCGCCAATGACGACCCCTGTGAGATCTCCAGTTCTCAATGAGGTGCCTGCGAGGTGGACCCCGATCATGTTTGAGCCTTCGAAGCTGACGTCTTCGAAGTTGGTGTTGCTCAGATCCGCGCCAGCGAGGTCTGTATTGATAAAGCGAGATTTGAAGAGATATGCATTCGAGAGGTTCGCGCCGGAGAGATTCGTGTCAGAGAAGGATGCACCTCGAAGGTGCGATTTGGAGAGGTTGGCGTCGGAAAGGTCTGCGTTGGAAAAGTTGGTCCAGTAGAGAACGGCTCCCGCCAAGTCAGCAGAGCGGAGGTCAGTATTACTGAGACTCGCCCTCGTGAGGTTGGTGCCGGTGAGACTTGACGATCGGAGGGTTGCGTCGTCCAGGGTCGTGGCCGTCAGATCGGATCTATCCAGAAGGCTGTCTGTCAAGTCTGCACCATCAAGGCGGACAGCACGAAGATCGCGATCCCGCAGGTCGACTCCCCGGAGTGCTGATTTTCGTAGATCAATGTCGGTTGGCAGAACCTCTGGGAGCAATGATCCCGAAAGATTCGCGCCAAACAAGATGGTTCCAGTCAGGTCTGCTCGTCTCAGGTCAAGCATGTCGAGTCGGGCAAAGGTCAGATTTGTATTTGTGAGATCGATGCCCTCGAGTTCCAACCCGGTTGATCGAATCGATCGAAGGTCGATGCCCCTGAGGTCGGCGCCCGCCAGCAGGGCATCGGTGAGGACGATCTGATCGGTCGATGTGCCGGTGAGGTTGGCGCCGGTGAGGTTGGCGCCGGTGAGGTTGGCGCCGGTGAGGTTGGCGCCGGTGAGGTCGGCGTCTCGAAGGTTGGCGCCGGTGAGGTCGGCATCGCTGAGGTCTGCACCGTTCAGCCGGGTTGCATAGAAGTTGGCGCCGGTGAGGTCAGCGCCGGCCAGAAGAGTGCCACGGAGATCGGCGAGGTCGAAGTCCGCCTTTCGTAGTGAGGTACCCCTGAAGTCCTCGCCTTGGAGGTCGGTGTACGAGTAGTAGGCACCTCGTGGCGGTTCCGGGATAGAGAACGGCTTCGCGGTACAACTGGTTAGGAGCGTGGCCACCAATAGGGCGCTGACGACATGCGACCTGTGCATCAATGGTTGCCGATGTCCGCAGTGCCCAGATACTTGGAAATCGCCTGAGCAACCATTTCGTTGCCCGACGAGTCAAGATGTACGAAGTCCGTGTAGTGACTGGCTGGCCCGTCGAGGAGAGTGGTCAGGTCTAGGAAGTCGATCTCAGCTTCCTTCGCAGCCTTCCGGATCAACGGGTAGACGACCATGAATTGCTCTGCGAGCCCCTGCCGGTAGTCCCCGTGGATGTCGAGGGTATCGGTTGGCGTTGCACTCAAGTAAGTGATTGGTTGGAGGACAGCGAGGAAGTCCGCACCACGTGACTGGCTAATTGCGGCGGTACTTGTCCAGTCTTCGACGACGGCGCGAGCTACCAGCGCGGCTTTCGCTGGGTCGTCGTGGCAGCCATAGCGGTCGACATCGGGGTCTGCCGGTTCGTTCAGTTTTTCGCGGAGGCGGCCTCCATATTTCTTGATGAACGCTGTCGCCGGCCTGGTGAGGGACCGAAGGGATAGGTCTTCGGGAAGTTCTAGTTCGAGTGCCTCGGCGATCTGGTCCCGCCGCGAGGCATCGAATCCGTCGTTAGTCCGTCGGCATCGAATCTCCACCTCGTTAGCACCGTCATAGAAGACGACGACGTCGGGCCGTTCTGTTGAATCGCGGGTGGCGAAGGCTTCCTGAAGGAGGTTGAGGCTCTGTCGGGCGATGTAACCGGACTCACCGAAATTGGTGGTCGCTCGACCTGTGAGATTGGCGAAATGACTGGGAATCGTTTCAAGATCAGTGACGCCCGAGCCCCACATCGCCGAACCGCCAAACATCCATACTGGATTTGTCCCTGTTGATGCACCGAGAGTCCGGCGGAGGCCGTTGGCATCGATGTTGACGCTGTTGCTGGAGAACGGCTCCATTCGCCAGATCGTGAAGTCCCGGTAGGTGGCTTGTGGTTCCGGTCCAGGGTCGGGGTAGCTGG
>Ga0315334_10001758_pt1 | contig 13462 bp, 11 predicted proteins | sample M150034915metaG_FD_205555 | JGI IMG/M metagenome (GOLD analysis project Ga0315334, IMG submission 205555) | Ammonia-oxidizing marine archaeal communities from Monterey Bay, California, United States - M1 500m 34915 | ecosystem: Environmental > Aquatic > Marine > Intertidal zone | place: USA... | reverse complement strand
AGACGATGAGGAGATTCTAATTTTCGAATTAGAACCTGAGAATTATGCATTTGAATTAATTATTGACTTTTGGATTGAAAACACGTATCCTGTTCCAATAGATATCGATTTCGAGTCTGAAATTGGCAGGGACGGAACCGATTTTGGGTTCCAGACTGATGACCCAGGCAAGATTTCAGTTCCAGGTAATTCAAATGAAAGTTTTGAATTAAAAATTTCTTGTTCCTCTTCATGCGAGTTATGGAGTGCCAACAATAACTTTCTGACACAAATATATTTCACGGCGACAAATTACGTAGCAGACCAACCACAAGGTGATCAAGAGATTTCAAAGAAACTTCAACCTTCTTCGGTTTACGGCTTTGAAGTTGCATTTGAGCCTATTTCAAATGGCAAGGGTCCCCTGATAAATGCAGGAACTTACGAAATGGTCGATGTTATAATTTTGCTGGCAGGAAATGATAACGATGCGATATCGAAAATAGATATGTCGTTTAGAGGATGCCCTCAGATGAATTTTGACGCAGATGAATCCGGTCTTGAGCCAGGAGTTACTGTAGGGGATGGAGGTGTCTCTTACAAGAAAGGTTCAGTGAAATTGTTAGCCCCCTCTAGTCACCCTGACAAGAAATGCACATTTGTTGTAACGGCCACCAGTGAAGGAAATGGCATCTCATACGCAGGAGAATTAGAATTTAACGTAGATGCTCCGGATGTCCCAGAGAAAGAAGATGAGGGAGAATCTGGCGATACTGAATCTTCTGATTTTGAAGTAGAAGAGAATTCACTCCCTACGGTTTCCTTACTTTTGTGTCTAATCACAGTATTAGGTGCTGCTATTATTCGTCGTTAATACGGCAATAATGGACGTAAAACGGGAATGATACTCCTTACTCTACAATGATACTCCAATAATATTTTTGAGCAAGCCACGATAACGTATATGAATGGAGTGAAGTTGCGGAATATGTTGCGTATCTTCGTAACCGATTTTGAGGTGACTAGAAATGGCGGATGAAGAGGCAACTGGGGTCAAGTTAGAAACTTGGCTGCTGATTGGTTTCGTCGTTGCTATGCTTCTTTCGACAACAGTCATTGTAGCAACCTCTGCAGGCAAAGATACTGTGTTTTCAGCATATGTTACAGATGGGGACAAAAATCTCCAATATCAACAGATTTCATCTATGCGTAGTGACCTTGGCGAAGGCGAAGGGAACCTGAATTATGTCATTGCAAATACAATGTCTACCCCAATGCTGGTTAATGATTGGAGAGAACCTCATCGCACAATGCTCATTATTGCAGCACCAGAGAAACCATTCGACAATGCCGAAGCACAAGCGATTCACGAATTTGTAACCGAGAAGGGCGGTAAGGTTATCATCGCAGCAAACTCAACCAACGCTCAAACCGTTGCTGACGAGTTTGATGTGAAATTCTTTGATGCACCAGTAGTAGATCCAAACCGTTTCTATGAGGTCGCAAGTGCTACTGGGGAGCAAGAATCACCAGATGCTAGGAAACTCTGGGCTGTAGCTGGTGTAAACAAGGTCTGGGAAGACCAGTATGAGAGAAGACCGTATTGTAGTGAAGACAAGTTGTCGAACAATAATTACTCAGATTGCGCTTTACCAGTCCTATTCCACCGGCCTACTGCCATTCAAGTCCTTGATAATGACGATACATCCCGTAATGTCAAGGTACTAGCACATGCTTCATCTTCAGCTTTCGTCGCAAGAGAGAACATGGACGCTAGTGACCAAGACAACCCAATCCTTGGCGGCAATAACACTGGTCTTATCATCCGTATGGACTATCCTGGGATTGAAGTTATTGACCAAATCAAAGGTATTAGAGAAGGCGAAGTCGATGTGACAGGCAGTATTGTATTCATTTCGGACCATTCAGTATTAGCTAATCACCTATGGGATGCAGCAGATGCTGAAATAACTGGTAAGCAACAATGTGACTCTGGATACTATGGGAATAGATCTTGCTGGGGTTCATTACTTTCAGCTCCAAACAGTGATACTGATTGGAATGGTAACGAAGATTACTTTGTAACATTGATCAGAGATATGATGGAACATGAAAATGACGAAATCTCTTTGACAGTAACCCGCACCAATAGTAATTTCTACATCGTATTTGATGAATCAAGACACGTAACCTCTGCAATGTCTTCTCCATTCACAGAAGCGATGGGTGCAATTGTAATGTTGACAAGCGATACACTTCTGAAGTGGTTAATCGTCCTTAATTTGATGGCTCTACTATCCATCGCAATTATGGTTGTTCCAGAAAAAGAAAATTGGCGCCATGTATTTGACCTCACAAGGTTCAGAGAAAGACCAAACAAGGTTGACCCAAGTAAATACTTACAACGTGTACGAGAGGCTTTGATGTCTAAAGTACGGCAATTTAACGACCTGACCAGAGATGAAATGGTCAGAAAAACACCCGGTGAGATACAGTCCATGGTAAAGGACCCACGTCTTATCGAACTGTTGTATTCACAACAGAAATCCTATTCCAACGAAGAACTGAGGCAATTATTGCAACAAATTCGTCGTTGGGAAAAGTAACCTAAAGGAGGTAAAAAGACATGCAGCCAGCACCCCCCCCAACAGCAGCCCCCCCTGCACCGGCACCACCTGCACCAGCAGCACCGCCCGCACCGGCTATGGCCCCTGCAGCTCCGGCACCAATGCCCGTAGCAGCAGCACCGGCCCCAGCCCCTGCAGCACCTGCCCCAGCAGCACCAGTACCGGTTCAGGCACAGCCTAAACACCAGAGTAGCCCAGAGGTCCGTGAACGTCTTTTGGCCGTCGGAGCGATATCGCAAGCGATTAGCGCCGAAGTCCAGAAAGTAATTATCGGTAAGGCACACGTTATTGACAACGTTCTGATTAACATCCTCTCGAATGGTAACCTACTGTTCGAAGATTATCCAGGACTTGCTAAGACTTTGATGACCAACACTTTCGCAGATGCGTTAGGTTGCGACTTCAAGCGTGTTCAGTTTACCCCGGATTTGCTACCTGCAGATATAACCGGTACGAACATCTACGATGCAAAGAAGGGAGAATTTACCTTCAAACCAGGTCCACTATTTTGTAACCTGCTTCTTGCTGACGAGATTAACCGTGCTCCTCCCAAGACCCAAGCAGCTTTGCTTGAGGCTATGCAGGAGAAGCAGGTGACTATCGGAACAGTCACTCACAAATTACCAGCACCATTCATTGTTATGGCAACCCAGAACCCTGTTGAACAGGAAGGTACCTACCCTCTACCTGAGGCGCAATTGGACCGTTTCATGTTCAAGATGAGTGTCGGTTATCCTGACCGTGCGGATGAAGATGAAATTCTGCGCCGCCGTATCGACCGTGGTAAGGATGCAGTCGATGTCGACGTCATTACAGACCCACAGCGTGTTATCGCTATGCAACAAGCATGTGAAGACGTCTATGTCGACCCTGCTCTCCGTATGTACATGGTTGAGATCGTAACTAGAACCCGTGAGGACCCTCGTGTTCTCGTCGGGTCCTCACCTCGTGGTTCTCAGGCTCTCCTGAAGACCTCTCGTGCAGCAGCAGCTCTTCGTGGTCGCGATTTCGTCACACCAGACGATATCAAGACAGTATCGGAGTTAGCGCTCGCTCACAGACTTATTTTGAAGCCAGAACACCAGATCAAGGGTCTTGAGCCTGGGGAAATTATTCAAGGCATTCTACGAGAAGTACCAGTTCCAACCGTTTGATCGGGAAAATAATCGAAAATTAGAGAGGTGCGAAGCATGTGGAGCCGTAAAAGTGCAATGTTAGGATCCCTAGCGGTAGCAATGTATTTGCTTGGCCTGACATTGAGGAATACTCAATTGGTGACCATTGCTGTGGTAATCTTTGCGTTCCTCACATGGGCTGCATTATTCAGTGGACACGCTGACGTGTCTGCTAGCGGCAGACGTGCTGATGAATGGTCGGGAGAAGAAGGAGTATCTCTTTCAAATGTCTCATCCATGCGTAAACTCTCTAGTGCTCGAATTTTCGAAGATGGTGAAGTTGAAGTGACGTTGCGTATGCAAAATCACTCAGCGTTAGGAAAGATTCTCGAAGTACGTGATAGAGTTCCAGAAGTAATGCGTATCAAAGATGGTGCGAATTACATATTGATGGAACTTGGTCCACGCCGTGAAACCTTCATTGAATACACAGTCGAATGTCCACTTAGAGGATTCTACAGTCTTGGCCCGGTTGCTGTCCGTGTTCAAGACCCGTTCGGGTTATTTCACAAGGAAAAGGAACTGCATGTCTACAATGACTTCCTTGTGTTCCCGAAGATGGAAGATTTAAGCGATACATTCGTCAAATCTCGTGTTCCGAAGATTTTCACTGGTGCGGTAAACATTCGCCAACCAGGACCTGGTTCGGAATTCTACTCACTGCGTGAGTATTTCGAAGGAGATTCATTCAGAGCAATTAACTGGTCTGCATATGCAAGAACTGGCAGATTGATGGTAAATGAGCGTGAAAGAGATGCAGTCAGCGATATTATCCTGATTGTAGATTCACGCGCAGTCTCTGAGACTGGACCTGTGTCTAGAAATGCACTGGTCTACTCTACTAGAGCGGCGGCAAGTCTTGCTAAGTACTTCTTATCACGGCGTGACTCTGTTGGTTTGGTTACATATGGCGACGAAGTAGTAAGTATTGACCGTGACACTGGCAAGAAACAATTGTATGTAATATTGACTAAACTTGCAGGCGCCATGGCTCGTGGAAACACCCCACTTCAAGTTGTAGTGAACCGAATTCTACCTCACATCAACAAGGGTAGCCCAATTATCGTCTTGTCCAATTTAGAAGACGACCCAACAATTATCACCGCATTGCGTGACTTTAGAGCGCGTAATTTCGACGTTACAGTTCTATCACCTTCAAGCCTAGAGTTTGAATTCGATGCTAAGAGATTAGATCGAACTGGATATGAAGTATTGAAAACTGAAAGAGATGTTTTGATTAGCGAACTTAGCGGTTTAGGAGTCAACATCATGGATTGGGAGCCAGATATGCTTCTATCTACTGCACTAGCGGGAGCTAGGGGATTCTGAGGAGGGAAGTGAATGGCAAAATCTGGTGACACATCACATCTATATGACGGTAAAACCGTTCGCTCAGCCGCTCCTTCAAGGAAAAAGTTAGCAGGTACTGTATCTTCATCTGGAGAAATTCCAAAGGATGCTATCCCAACAGTAGAGATTCCATCATTCATCGAAAGCCTGCTAGGTGGGCCTTTGGTTCCTAGAATGAAATTCCTACCTGCCGACAAGATGGTCCAAAATCTACAACTTGGGTGTTATACCGTACTAATCGCATTAGGTGTCCTAACCTACATTGTAACCCCTGCAATTGGAACTCTTTGGTTTGCGGTTACTGGGTCCATGGCTGCAGCAAACATTCTGCAGTTGATGGTTGTAGTTGGTGCGGTTGGAACCGGTTTCTGGGGTACAATGACCAGAGATGCACGCTTTATGCTTGTATCTTATATTCTGTTTATACTTTCAGTAATGCGATTTGCATCATCTAAGGTTTCACTTTCACAAGATGTGTTTGGTGAAGGAGAAACTGAATTAATCCTCACAATACTTGTGGTAGTCTATGCAGTACTTCTCGTAATGTATTTCGAATTATCCAACGGTGTTCTGCGATTCAGTATGCTAGATACCTCAATCAGAACTCGTGAAGTATATGTTATGAATGTCAAGAAAATTATTGGCAAGTATCATCGTTCTCTCATCATCAATCCATTGATTGCTGGAACTCTTGCAATGCTTGTTCTTTCGGTTAATACAATCCTACCGGCATTCATCTCGCTATTCTCTGAGCAAACCGCTCTAAGAATGGAAGAATCGATCGAATTGATTTCTGTTTACGGTGTCGCCCTAGGGACACTATTCGTATTCATCATTGTTGGAGGTCTATTCGTATTAGACCTGCCAAGTCACTTACAGTCTTGGAGAGAAAACAAAGACTGATACAACTCTGATAGAGATTTAGGTAAATCATCGGTATCGATGATAATTCTAGTGCCATATTCATTTGTAGATATTACTTCATGCTCGATTGAAATTAGATTAAATTTACCAATTATCGAGATAATCGCAGTCCTGAACTCTATCTTTCCATAAATCAGGTCATCAAAATGTTGTAATTCATGCGTGGGTACAATCAAACGCATACCTTCTGGAGTGGAATTCATTAGCCATGGATGAACATCGAGTTGTTCTAATCTGGACAAAAACTCACTGTTCAGTGGGCCATCTTGAGTAATTACGGTAACACCCGGTTGGCAACCGATAGCAATTACCGATGATATGTCGATATCAGGTCCAATTACAGTAGGTGCCTCCCCCATTGAATTATTGAAATTCCTTATCTCCAACGGAATTCCTTCTTCAATAAGTGGAGATACGGTAGCAGGATGTATCACTGGGGTTCCATGTAACGACAATTCAGTCGCTTGCCCATATCCTAAATATCCAATAGATGGTGTTTTTATTCCCCATCGCGGATTCAATCTCTTGATGCCATCAACATCTTTCCACAGAATCAATTTCGAAGCGTTCATCAAATTTGCAAAGGCAGCAGCTGAATGATCTGAACCCCCGCGTGACAATAATGCAATGTCTCCATCTTCACCTTCTCCAAACCAACCGGTGAGAATTGGTATCCCAACTAATTTTTCCCGGTCTAAACTTTCTTCTGATGCTGGGATGTCAATCTCACTAGCACGCCCCCTTCCTTTCAGTTTTAATCCAATATCTTCCGCGCCAACTGGGTGTGCCTCTAAGCCGATTGAACGAAGACGATGCGCAACAGCGAGAGCACTCAGTCTCTCACCTGCAGCTAAAATTAGATTTTCAGACCGCACTGATGATTCACCGCTTGATAGATTTACTAATTCTTTTGAAATTCCTAAGATAACTTTCTTGAATAGTTTACTAAATGGGCCAATGTCTAACCCCGGTGCAAAAAGAAGGTGCTGTGAAATAAGGTCTTGAACCAACCTTCCTGCGTATTGGGGCTCTCTTGCGGCGCGAAATAACCTGTCGGTCATTCCCCAAAGGGCAGAAACCACAATCAAAGGCCTTCCTGGCATTCTCTGTATGATTTCAGCGATTCTATCGATATCACCGCCTTCCCTCAAACAAGAGCCACCAAATTTGTGAACTACAAATTCATCCATCGATATACCCTCCTTGTATCCCAAGATCGGCAATTACCAATCTTGCTACCGCTTCCACAACAGGACGTGCTCTAGGTGCAATCACTGGGTCATGCCTTCCTTTAATTGCTAATTCTTCCATCATTCCTGATATCTGATTGAATGTTTCTTGCGGCAGTGAAATTCCACTAGGTGGTTTGAAAGTGACACGTACATGAATAGGTGCACCACTAGCCATTCCCCCCAATGCACCGTCTGCTCCTTCAGAGAGAGTCATGTTCTCCCCCCATTTGTCATTATGCTCACTTCCTCGCATTTCCCCAGCATTCACCCCTCTGCCAAATTCTATTGCTCTTGCAGCAGGTATTGCCATCAATGCTCTCGCCAAAGCAGGTTCGAGGCCATCGAACCAAGGTTCACCAAGGCCAACAGGAAGGCCTGAAATTACTAAATCAACTCGGCTACCTAGGGAGTCACCTTCTTTTCGGGCTTGCTCTGCTAATGCAACTCCTTCATCGCCTTCAAGTCCACCTAATGCACCAACTGTGGCCTCAATACCCCAGTTGTCAGGAATAACATTTCTTGAAATTGAAGATGCAGCTACAAGACCTGCTGTTAATCGTGCAGAGAATGAACCGCCGCCGCGTAAATCAGCGGCTCCTTCGGTTTTGACATTTATCGGATGGTCAACATGACCTGGTCGTGGCTGGTAAGGTAGGAATGAATAATCCTTTGAACGAACATCCTGATTTCTAATTAACAATAGAATTGGCATGCCAGTAGTTTTGCCACCATTGACTCCAGATAATATTTCCACATCATCAGTTTCCTTCCTTTTGCTAGCAAGCCCTGAGCCGGGCCTGCGAGATACCATGTCGTCAATTAATTGATCCAAATCCAATTCAATATTAGATGGCATTCCTTCTATAAGTGCGCCTACTGCGGGGCCATGAGACTCTCCAAAGAGAGTGACAACCATGTTCTCGCCCAAACTCATGCGCATTAATATCAGTCCTATTGAGCAGGGTCTTGTTGAAGAATGTGATTACTCTTCGTCCAAAGTTTTGAACTCTGCATTTATCACAGATGTCTCAATAATTTCAACATCGTCAAATTTCTCGTACCATTTGATTAATCTTTCAATTGTTGGTTTACTTATTGCGGGAGCAAATATTACAATTGCAGGTCCAGAGCCACTAATTCCTGCGGCTCTAGCTCCGCTTACGAATGCATCATTGGTCATTCGTCTAGCATCTGTGTCGTTTAACGCCGCAACAACTCCTCTACCATTCAAAGTTAAAGCAACTAGATCTTTACCATCTTGCAATGCGGCAAGGGCTTGAGAGAAAGATTGTTGTTGAGTTGAAAAATCCTCTAATTCCGGCCTCTCAATTCTATCACCTCGCAATATTAGTAGTACAGTCCAATCATCGGCAGCCGGACCTACCGATTCCAATAGTAGACCAGACCTAGCATCCTCTGCATTGGAATCAATTAACTTCCATCCACCATCTACCGCTGCCCACGAATCATCATAACTTCCAGTTAATGAGACTCCAGATGATAACTGTGCTGCAGCCGAAATATCGACAATATCTGCATTTTCTAGTTCAATTCCAGTGGCCGAGCATAATGCTTTAATTGCAGCGACTGAGACTGCTGCGCTTGATTTCAGTCCTTGTCGTGGTGGTACTTTGGAGTTTACAGACCAAAACAAATCACCTTCAGGAATTGTAAGTTCGGCCCTTTTCCAACTTTCTAATACCGCATCTAGAAGTCCATCAGGGTCGTCTAAATTTTTCCTTGATTCTTTATCGAGTAGTCTCACCTTTACAGGTAAATCAAGTGCCAATGATGCACCATACCCTAGTCCTGCTGCATGGAGGAGACTACATCCTCCATTAGCATTACCAGTACCTAGAACTGTCATTTCCCCACCTATTTCTCGGTGACTTCCGCCTCAATTGGTATTCCAATATGGCGGCCCATTCCACCATTCCATCCTATCAAATTAGTGCCTTCAACAAGTTGAGTTATTGATACGAGTTCGATAGATGAAGTGATGAGTCGTACTGTCTCCGCTTGTTGGAGGAGAGTGCCTGCTTCATTATCGTTTTCATCCTTCCACCGGAACAGAATCAATGGGCGCCTCTCAATTTTTATGCGTCCAACAGTTGCAGTACGGCACTTTCCAGTACTTTCAACCACCATAATTTCATCACCCATCTTTAATTCACAAAGATATGAAGTTGAGCCATCTGCTTTGAGAATATACGAATGGGCTGCTCCAGCATTAACTCTGAACGGTCTAGTTGGGACAAATTCAGATTCCACAGTTTCACCATGGACCAGTACCATTGAACTGGAACTAGAGCCAACCAGCATACCTTCTCCATCTTCTAGCATCGAGGTTAAATCTACACAAACTCGATCTCCAATTCCACCTTCTTTTACTTCGATAACTTCAATATTTGATAGACTGAATGGGACTTTTTCATGAGGAGTAGAGGCTACTGAATCCTCACCTCTTTGGGATTTTGCAATCAATGCAGTTGATAGAATCTCTTCGGGCACCAATAATGCATCAACTCCAACTTGTAATGCGAATGCAGCCCCTAATACCTGTTCTGCTGAAGAAATTCGGGCTGCGACCTTAGTTGGCCCTCCTCCACAAGCAGCTATGATATTCTCAATAGGAATCATCTTCCAATCACCGAGGTCAAGTAAAATCCATTCCACGCTACCCGCCATCGCACGCGCTTTGGCTTGTCCCTCTGAATTACTAACGTCAACCTTTCTTCCGACTTGCCGGTTATCGATGTACAGAGCCGCTCCATCGACCAGCAAATCTTCACCCATCACTAGATCTACGCCATGTTGACGGATACCAGATTCAAGCCAGATTTGCATTCCATCACAATCCAGCAATTTCCATTGCTTGTTTAACATCGGCTCCTTCATGAACAATTGCTCTTAGTGCAGTGACCATCTTAGATGGAGATTCATGAGAAAAGACCTGGCGACCCATGCAGACTCCACCTCCACCGGCTTGCATTGCTTGGAATACAGTAGTAAGAGTCTCTTCTGTGGAAGACCCAGCAGGTCCTCCTGCGATTAATACAGGAATCGGAACAGCAGCAGTTACCCTTTTGAACGAATCAATAGATCCAGTCCATTTTGTCTTAACAACATCACAACCTAATTCGAATGCTAGCCTTGCGGCATGGGCTGCTGCTGAAGTAGTATCGCCATCCATGATGTCCAAATTTTCTCCGCGTGGATATATCATGCCTAATACAGGGCAATCCAAATGATGTGCATCTTGAGTTATCATACCTAATCTTTCGATCATTTCAGGTTCATCTGGGCTTCCCATATTAACCTGGACACTCACCCCTTTCGCTCCCCTAGAGAGAGATTCCTCTACACTTCCAACAAGGATTTTGTCGCTAGACCTAGAGCCTGCATGTCTTGTGGATACAGACAAGTGAGCAACCATATTAACTCCGAGTGAAGAGTATCGCGAAATCACTCCTTTTTGTGCAACAATCACATCAGCGTGCGATATACTTTGAATTAAATCCTCAAGGTTTTCTAGTCCCTTTATCGGATAGTCTGAGACGCCATGGTCTATTGGAATCCAAACGCCTTTTCCATCAGGTAATAGCGATTCGATATCTCTCATGTTTACAGGCTGGGGGTGAGGTGTTGACAAGACTTTCCTCACTTGGAAAGATGTGTTCTTACTGCCCAATCAACCAATGCTGCTTCAGCTTTAGCAAGATGCTCTTGTAGAGTTGAACGTGGAATTCCGGATAACTCTGATAATTCCTTCTTACTAATTTCCCTTGGGGTTTCATAATAACCTGAACGTACTGCTAATACCGCAATCTCCAATTGTTTAGGAGTTAATACTCTAAGAATGCTATCCTCAATTTCAGCGATATCTACCACATTGACACTATCGGGTGGAAGCATAATTCTAGCAGCCTTTAGAAATCCACTTACCCCTTCAGGTAGGCCCCTAATTGTTATCTGAACACCGTCTTCTCCAATTACATAAGGTGGAATTACATGTAAACTATCGAAATTAATTGCAGCAACAGATAGTGGGTGGTTATTCCAGACGACAATATAGCCCTCCCCTCCCATTTCTGGTAACGGGTGAGGACGCATTGCCCCATCGACTTGTAGGAATGGTATTTTTTCTAAGTCATCAGGGCCTTTGTCTTGTTTGAATTGTATTTTTACTAATTGTCGTACCCCCTCTTTGGTAATTTCAAGGTGCGCTACTACTTCGTACATTTTAGCGACTTTAGTGATTAATCCGATATCGGATTTATCGACAGTTTGGGAGTTCCACTTCAACTGCACTTCGCGCATGGCCGTCTGTTTTCATAATCATATAAGAAGTTGAACGAGGGGACATTCTACCCGTTTGATTTAATACTTATTTCCCCTACGACATTTGAATATCATGCCCCTTATCGAAATCGAAGGAATGGAAAGGCATTATGAAATGGCTTCTGAAGTAGTAAAGGCTCTTGATGGAGTATCGCTCGAAATAGAAAAAGGAGAGAGAATCGTGTTACTAGGGCCTTCAGGTTCAGGGAAAACTACCCTTTTGAATTGTGTAGCAGCATTAGATAGTCCTTCTAATGGGACATACCACTTTGATGGTAAGCCTGTACCTCGATTAAAATCAGAAGAGATGACAACATTTCGTCGTGAAAACATAGGATATGTCTTCCAATTTTTCAATTTATTACAAGATTTGACGGTTTTGGAAAACCTGCTCTTGATCCAAGAGTTATCTGGTGATAGAGATAAAAAAAGGGCATTAGAATTGCTGAAACTAGTTGGATTAGAAGATGAAGTCGACCGTTTCCCTGCAGAAATAAGCGGTGGGCAACAGCAAAGAGTAGCAATAGCCAGAAGCCTAGCAAAAAGTCCTAAACTCCTCTTGGGCGATGAATTAACCGGGAATTTAGATTCTAATACTTCATCGATGGTGATGGAGGTTCTAGTCAAGGCTTGTGAAACTGAAGATATCACTACGATTATGGTCACTCATGATGAAGAATTAACAAAATATGCTACGCGAGTAATTAGATTAGACAGCGGCAAAATAGTTTCAGATGAACCTATCAAAACAGAGTGATGTGGGCGTATGCTTAGATTAATTACATTTTTTCGAAAATCTAATTTGTTGAATAAAAGGCTTGCGAGAAGCCTTTGGCGTACAAAATTAAGGCTATCTGCTGTGGTATTCATGGTAGCAGTTGGAGTATTTGCTGGCATCTCATTCGGTGCTTATGCTAATGCTGCTACAAATTTGTATGATGAAATATACGATGGTGAAGAAGGAGTCAATTTACCAGATATTTGGATAAATAACCCAAGTGGAATTTGGGATGCAAATACCTCTTCCAATATATGTGATTCAATCTCGCAAAACTGGCCAGATTCTCAATACGAACTAGAAACTTGTGAACAACGATTGATAGTTGACGGAATCATGTTTTATGACGATTCCAACGGTGATGAAAAAGCAATCCCTGCAATATGGCATGGAATTGATGAAGGCCTAGTGGACAAGGTCTGGATGCCTACAGATAGCGATTTATCCTCAGGCCGACTTGCGTTATCATCGGATGAAATTGTCCTTGATAGCCACATAGCAATCGACCTTGACATCAAATTAGGTGGTGAAATCGAAGTTAGTTCTGGTTCAGATAGAATGATGTATACAGTTGTGGGTATAGGTTTTCATTCCCAACATTTGTATTTTGCTCAGGAGGGAATGACTCTACCCGCCGATGACGGGACCTTTGCGACTGGCTACATGACTGCATCAGGATTAGAGAGATTAACGAATCTTGGTGAGGGGTCATCCAATCTAATATTGATTGATATCCAAGGAACTCCTTCTTATGATCTGCAGTCAACAGATGATGTAGATGAAGGAAAGGAATTGAATTTATTAATAGATGAAATAACCGACCTGGTGTCGTTAGAAACTGAGGTTCCAGTAAGCGTTTATGACCGCTCAGGAGTAGATTCAGTAGAATTCCTTAGAGCAGATGCGGAGGGGGCCGTCAAAATGTTCCCTTACGTAACAGGAATGATTGCAGCAATAGCAGGAATTACAATTTTCTTAAGTTTACAAAGATTGATTCAATCACAAGCCCGTGAAATTGCAGTATTGCGTACTCTGGGCGTTCCTAAGTTGTCAATA
>Ga0315334_10001756_pt1 | contig 13466 bp, 18 predicted proteins | sample M150034915metaG_FD_205555 | JGI IMG/M metagenome (GOLD analysis project Ga0315334, IMG submission 205555) | Ammonia-oxidizing marine archaeal communities from Monterey Bay, California, United States - M1 500m 34915 | ecosystem: Environmental > Aquatic > Marine > Intertidal zone | place: USA... | reverse complement strand
AAATAAAATAAAAAAAAAAAGGTATTAGTTACTCACTTTATAGAAATTAAGAAAATTAATAAAAATTATTAGTCTTATTCTTCTACTGCTTTTACTTTTGTTGCGTTTGGTCCTTTTTCACTTTCACCAATTTCGAATTCGACTTTATCTCCATCTCTGATGCGTCCTTCGATTTCTGTCTTGTGAACAAACAAATCTTTTTCTTCACCATCTCTTTCGATAAAACCAAAGCCTTTGGTTTGGTTGAACCATTTTACGGTACCTGTTTCCATCTTAAATTTTTTTGATATATGTGCCCTATTAACATTTGTAATTGCTATTAGCTTCAACTAATAATATTTATAATAAATTAGGTATAACTAAGTAATTATTTCAAAAAATATTAGGAAAACCTAAAAAAAATAAGCTTTATTATGTAAATATTACATAACATATCATGAGCAAAGAAATATGTAAAAATCCATCATCATTATGGGCAAGATTCTGGCTGTGGTATGATAGGCATGTAACAGAATCACTTGTTTTAACTGCATTCATAATCTATATCCAGATACCACACATGTTCTGGAATGCTGATCTGTATTTGCAAACAGACATGATTAGTAGGGTTCATCCCGTACTTGATTTCTTTTTTTATGGTATTGACTTGATAGAAGTTTTTCCTATGATCAACATTGGATTTCTTATCTATTCAAGAGTTAGAAAAAGTGGTATGAAGAATCAGATTAGAAATGGTTAAACAAATTTAATTGAGCCATACCCTACAACGGATTCTTTATTACCAACAACATCTCCGCTTGTGGCATATGTTAGTAATTCACCTTTAACTGCACCTAATTTTTTACATGCAATCATAGTAGAGGCAATTGCACCATATCCACATGCAGACACTTTTTTAGTTTCTAAAACATTGTAAAATTCTTCTACATCCAATTTTAGAATTGGCTCAATCAATGCTTTGTCCTGCTGATGTGCAAAAGTATTTTCCTCATAATGTGTAAAATCAGATGAACCAATAATTATTAGTTTTAGAGTTTTTGCAATATCGGCAATTGCATTACCAATTTCTGTTGCAGCATCAATATCTTGTTTAGCCAAGATTATTGGCAATATTTTTAATTTCTTTGAAAAAACTGTTTGTAGCATAGGGATTTGAACTTCAATTGAGTGATCTTTTGAATGTGAAAAAAAATCGTCATCGATATTTTCTGTAATACGTAAAAGAGACGAAGCAGCATCTGAATCAATTTCAAGTAATCCAAGTGGTGTTTTCCATTTTCCATTTTGCATAGTTGCGATATTACTGCCAACGCCCCAATGATTCGGTCCAATTATAACAGCCAAATCAACATTCTGTGAGGAAATTGCATAGTATGAATGTGCAGCAGATGGACCAGAATACATGTAACCAGCATGAGGACAGATAACACCATAGATTTTTTCTGAATTTAGATTTGGTAATTTTTTTCCTGGGCCGTATTTATGGTCAAAGCAGTTTTGAATAAACCGAGTTAATTCATCGGGATCGTCCTCATAAAATTGTCCAGAAACAACTGGATTTCTAATCATATTCTAGCCAACAAAATCCATTTGATAAATTTTCATTCTAGTATGGATTGTTCTTCATGAATTCTTTTAATGCAATTTTTAGTGCTAGTGTGTCAATTTTGAGTGGTTTTTGTCCTGCAGGAAAGAAATCAGTGGAATCAGAGTTAACAAGTATAGAACTGGCACCATCTTCCATCTCAATTTTACCAGTTGAGCCATAATCTAGTAATTCGTTTAGTTCCATGAAATTTTCATGGTTTACATACAGTGTTTTTTCCTCATCCTCATTGATGATCCAAGTAAATCTACATCCTTTTTCGCCTGGAAGATATGGCGTGTCAATTCTGAATTCGTCTTGCAATGAGTTAATTAGACAGAGTCTACATAAAAACGATTTTTCAAGAACAGATCTTTAGGTTTAAAAATTAAAAATTTTTGAGAGTTAGTATGGTAAATCTACCACATTTTTCAAGTAAAGCATTTTTGGCACCAATGGCAGGAGTAAGTGATCCTGCATTAAGATTGATGTGTAAAAAAATGGGTGCAGGTCTTGTTGTGACGGAATTAACAAGCGTTAATGCAATTGTTGCAAAACAGAAACAATTACAATCACAAATGAAAGATATTACAGAGTTTATAGAATTTTCAGAAAAAGAGAGACCACTTTCTGTACAGTTATTTGGTTCTGATATTATTGCATTAGAAAAAGCCACAAAAATTGTAGAGCCATTTTTTGATATTATAGATTACAACATGGGCTGTCCTGCACCACATATCACAAAACAGATGGCAGGTGGTGCACTCTTACAAAATCCAAATATCACACGCGAGATCTTTAGGACCTTGGTAAACTCTACAAAGAAACCGGTGTCGTTAAAGATGCGTATAGGTGTAACCGAGTCTAACAAGTTACTGTTCCAAGATATAGCAAGAATTGCTGAAAGTGAGGGAATAGAAATGATAACATTACACCCAAGGACCGTTTCACAAGGATACTCTGGGCATTCAGACTGGGATATGATAAAGAAACTGAAAGAAACTGTGAGTATTCCAATTGTGGGAAACGGAGATATCACATCACCAGAGATTGCAAAAAAAGTATTACAATACACTGGATGTGACTATATAATGATTGGAAGGGGCGCCATGGGAAACCCATTCATCTTTGAGCAGATAAATGACTATCTAAGATATGGCGTATACAAAAAATATGACGTTGGTGACAGATTGACTGCGTTCGTAGAATATCTTAACGCTACAGCATTTTACAAGATTAGATTTGTAAATATCAAGCAACAAGCAATTCGATTTACAAAAGGTATGATTGGTGGCAGTTTATTGCGTAAAAGGCTAAGTGAAGCAAGTGATATAGACGAATTAAAAGAACTGTTAATTCAGAAAGTTCCTACGTGACTATTTGTACAAATCAAATTCAGGACTTCGTTTTTGAGTTTTTACTTCACTCATCACGGCTTTAACCACTTCATTGTGATTATAGGTAAGATGCCTGAGAAATTTTGCTGATGCATCAGCTCGTTTTTCGTCATCAGCAAATAGTATCTCTTCCGAACCTAATTCATTCATCATTTCCTTACATTCGTTGCATGGCTCAAAATCCAATAAAAGTTTCATGAGAATGTTAGTTTTTGGTATAATAAATACCAGTCTGTATTTTGTCTAGATTAAATAAATTAGAAATCTTCATCATCAATAAACAAACCTGAGTAATCATATGTTGAATCATCATGTTTAATCATTGATTTCATATTTTAGATGTGGTGATTTTGAATATAAGTAACACGAACAATTGATCTATCATCCATTTTTTGATATAAACAATAATCTAAACTTCTAAATTTTTCATAAACGCTTTGATATTTTCAATTCAAAATCAGGAACTAGATTTTTTTGCTTTGCCATATCAAACAAAGTTCGAATTGATTTCTCGCCTGATTCACCCATGTCAACTGTCACACTATTAACGTACATTAGAACAAATTTTTCAATTAACTCATGAGATTTTCCTCTGCTGTATTGCATTGCATATTTCAATGCGTCGTCTTTATGATCAAGCGCATATTTTATCGATTTCTGAAGATACACATCAAATTTGTTAATTGTCTGAAAGTCAAATTTGTTGCTCATAACATTTATTCCAAGTGGAACTGGTAATCCATTTGTTTTCGCATCCCACCACTTTCCAACATCTAGAATCTTCATGACACCTTCTTCCTCAAACGATAACTGAGTTTCATGAATAACCAATCCTGCATCCACATCTCCCGCTTTGACGGCTTTTGGTATGTCACTAAAATTCATCTCAACATAATCAAATTTACCAATCATTAATTGTAGAAGTAAAAATGCTGAAGTCATTTTACCAGGTATAGCTATTTTTGAATTTTTCAATTTGTCAGTTGTCATTGGTCTCATTGCAGTAACTATTGGACCATAGCCAATTCCAAAACTGCCTCCACTTCGTAAAATGGTATAATTTGGAATGAACGCACATGCATGAACTGACACTGCAGTAACATCCAATTCAGGATTAGTCGCCTTTTTGTTAAGATTTTCAATGTCTTCTATAACATGTGTAACAGTGAATTCATCAGATTTTACTAAATTAGTAAACATGGCATAAAACATGAATGCATCATCAGAATCAGGTGTATGGCCTACTGAAATATTCACGATTTAGCTCTTAAATCTGGTTATAAAAAACATTAGAATCATACAGCCAAAAAGTTTTTCAAATCATATATTGTATGATCTTTATGATTTGTGCAAGCTGTGAGAATCATAAGCACTTTGAATGTATTGATTGCCAGAATAATCATAAGACTGAACTTTGTAATTGCGATTGCCATCAAACAGAACATGATCATTCACAATAGGTTAAATCACCATGGAACAAGACAAACATTCTGATGATCAAATTCAGAAAATTCTTGAGATGAAAAATGTGGTAGTTGTAGGAATGTCAAGACATTCAGAAAAAGCAGCACATTTTGTTCCAAAATATTTACACGAAAATGGGTTTAATATCACACCTGTAAATCCAACAGCTGATGAAATCTTAGAGAAAAAATGTTTTAAAAAAATCAATGATGTTCATGACGAAATTGATATAGTTGATGTTTTCCGTCCATCTGATCAAGTTTTACCAATCATAAAAGAAGCTATAAAGAAAAATCCCAAGGTAATTTGGTTGCAAGAGGGAATACATAATGAAGAGGCAGAACAATTAGCACATGACGCAGGGATTGATGTTGTTTTTAATAGATGTATGTTAGCAGAACATCAGCGATTGATGTAATATGTCAGGATTTGATTTTAAATCATTTTACAATGATTTAGTAAAGTTAGTAGAGGTATATGAACAGAAGATAACTCTAAAGATGGAAAAAAACCTTGATTACGACACAGTGAAGATCTTCGGGGGAAAAACAGATTCAGTAATTCGTGCAAAAATTGGTTTAGACGATGTGTTAGAGTTAGCATATACTACAGCAGAGCATCATCCTTATTGGGCAATTCTTTACAATTGTGCAGAGATTTCGAAATCAATGTTAGAGAAATGGCATGATGAGATATCAAAGGATGATCTTGATGAGATAAAATGGCATTTAAAAGAAATTGAAAACAGCTGCAAAAATCTTGAAAACTATTCAACAGAAAAAGATTCCTTCAAAGTCAGAGATAAATAACATCTAACACACTTTTTAATATGACAATAAAAATTGGTATAATAGGAAAGACCAATACAGGCAAAACTACATTCTTTAATTCAGCAACATTATCCTCAGCAGAGATTTCTTCTTATCCATTTACAACAAAAAAACCAGAAACTGCTGTTGCAAATGCAATTACGCTTTGTGTACATATGGAATTCAACGTGAAAGATGAACCAAATAACTCCAAATGTGTTGATGGGTGGAGATACACTCCAATCGAACTAATTGATTTACCAGGTCTTATCAAAGATGCATGGAAAGGAAAGGGATTAGGCAATCAATTTCTCTCTATTGCAGCACAATCTGATGCATTGTTACATGTGGTTGACTGTTCAGGCAGCATTGATTCAGCAGGAAAAATTACTGAGCCAGGAAGTGGTGACCCAGTATCTGATTTTGCAGATATAGAGGAAGAACTTGTTATGTGGTACCAAAAAATTCTAGAAGGAAATCGTGATAAGATGTCAAAAAATCTAAAGGCTGGGGCAGATCCAATTGATGCATTTACCGAACTTTACATGGGAATCGGTGTAAAAAAGAATCATGTCAAACAGGCGTTGAAAATTACAAATCTAGAAGAAAAGGAATTTGATGACTTTGATTCTCGTGATACAAAAGAATTTGCAAAGATTCTAAGGAAGATTTCAAAACCAACTTTAATTGTCGCTAACAAAATTGACATTCCAGGTGCTGACAAGAACTTTAATCGATTACGTGAGCGTTATAATGAAGTCATAACAGTTCCTGCAAGTGCTGACAGTGAATTAACTTTGAGGCGTGCAGAACAGCAAGAACTAATCAAATATGCTCCTGGCTCTGAGCAGTTTGAAATCATCCACGATGAAAAACTAAATGACAAACAACGCGGTGCTCTTGATTTCATAAAAAAAGACATCATGGGTGAATACATGCGTACTGGCGTTCAATTTGCAATTAATGTAACTGTATTCAAACTTCTTAAGATGAATGCAGTGTACCCAGTTGCCAATGAAGAAACACTTACAGATAAAAAAGGTAGAATTCTACCTGATTTGATATTACTAAAGGACGGTGCGACAGTCAAGGATTTAGCAAATGAAATTCATACTACATTATCCAAGGGGCTGTTATACGCAAAAGATTTACGATATAACCTTCGACTTCCAACACATTATCAGATACGAGACCGTGATGTCATTTCACTTGTTAGCGCAACAAAAAAACCAACAAGCTAAAAGAACTAATGAAATCTGTAAATTTTGTAATATTAGGTGAACAATCAATTGCCAATGATTTTGGTAAAAAAGGCACTGTTACTGATTTGACCTTGTACGATAGAAAGGAGTCAGATATAATCCGTACATGGATTGCGCCAAATGGCTTTCCAGAAAAAATCCAACCATTATTTCAGGCAATATACATTGCAGAATATGTAATACTATACGTTTCATCGTTAGACAAATTCACTGGGGAGCAAATAATTGCATTAGATGTATTAGGAAAAAAGGAGGGAATACTAAGCCATTCATATGATGTTGATGAATCCAAACTTAACGCTATGATAAAAGGTACTGTCTTAGAGCATTACAAAAAAGTAGATTCAGCAAACATCAAAGAAGAAATCTCAAAACTCCCTGTTATTTCAAATGACGGTCCAGCACAAATTGTAATTGATCATTGTTTTGATGTAAAAGGTGTTGGTACAGTAGCATTAGGTAAGGTCATATCTGGAAAACTTTCTCAATATGACAAACTGTTTCATTTACCATCTAAAACCGAAGTTTTAGTGAAATCCATACAAATGCATGACGATGATGTGAAAGAATCATTATCTCCTGCACGTGTTGGGCTGTCACTCAAAAACATCAAACCTGAAGATGTTTCGCGAGGGGACATTTTGTCCTCAGATCAATCTGTAAAAATTGTTAATGAGATATCGCTTGATTTTAAACAGAATCAGTTTTACAAAAATAACATATCTGAAAATGAGATGTGTCTGGTTTGTGTTGGAATGCAGATAAAGGCTGGAAAATTTCAATCTGTATCACCAGTTAAACTAACACTTGACAAGCCCATTGTCATATTACCACATGATGTATGTGTGCTACTAAAGCCAGAATCACAATCGATTAGAATCATTGGAAGTGGAAAAATTCAATGAGTCCAACTCGTTCATGTCCTATCTGTCCTGATTGTGGTTCAAAAAAGTTTCAAAAGTTAAAATCCAACCAAACACGTGTTCAATGCGTTAAATGCAAGAAAATTTTAGAGATTTAATCTATCTATTTCATAGGATTATATTTGCAGATTTTTGAATGCATTTAATGGTACAAACTTGGAAAGATTCCGATATATCCCTTGACCCAGTAAAAGATCAAATCATAGCAGTGATTGGTTATGGAATTCAGGGAGATGCCCAAGCAAACAACATGAAAGACTCTGGTCTCAACGTTGTAATTGGTCTTAAAGAAGGTGGTACTAGCTGGCAAAAAGCAAAAGATGATGGACATGAAGTACTATCTGTTGCAGACGCATGTAAAAAGGCAGACATTATTCACATATTGATTCCAGATATGATTCAGGCTAAAGTATACAAGGAAGAAATTGCACCAAATCTTTCTGAAGGAAACGCATTATCATTTTCGCATGCTGCAGCAATTTACTGGAAATGGATTGATGCACCAGATAACGTTGATGTTATTATGGTTGCACCAAAGGGCCCTGGTTCTAAAGTAAGAGAAACTTATCTTGAGAATTTTGGAACACCATCAATCATTGCAGTAGAGCAGGACAAAACTGGTAAAGCCTGGGATAGGACACTTGGAATTGGAAAAGCGATTGGAAGTGCAAAAGCTGGACTAATCAAAACAACGTTCAAAGAGGAAGTTGAAACTGACTGGTTTGGTGAGCAAGCAGATCTGTGTGGTGGGTCTGCATCAATGGTAGTTAATGCGTTTGAAACACTCGTTGAAGCTGGCTATCAACCAGAAATTGCATACTTTGAGGTATTACACGAACTAAAATTAATTGTTGATATGATTCAAAAATATGGAATCAATGGAATGTGGAGACGTGTTTCTGAGACAGCACGATATGGTGGATTGACACGTGGCCCAATGGTTATGACAAGTGATACAAAAGAACGAATGAAAAAAGTTCTTGAGATGATTCAAGATGGAACTTTCAATGATGAATGGATTAAGAATTATCAAAATGAAGGTAAGGCAGCATTTGATAAATACATGAAAGAGTTAGATAATCACCAAATCGAAGTTGTTGGAAAACAAATGCGAAAGATGATGTGGCCTGACTCTACTGAATAATTACAATTTTCTTAACTTAGAAACACCTTTTGTAATATGATCAATAATTACATCGAGTGATGTACCTGGACCAAAGTTTCCTGAAACTCCTTTTTTTTCTAATGCCTTTTTGTCCTCTTCAGGTATAACCCCACCACCAACAACTAGCACATCATTGATTTTTTTCCTCTTTAATTCTTTTACGACTCTTGGGAAAAGTGTTCCATGAGCGCCATTTAACAAACTTAGTGCGACAGCATCTGCGTCTTCATCTTGTACAATCTGTGCAATTCTGTCTGGAGTAGCAAACAATCCTGAATAGATTACCTCCATTCCCGCATCTCTAAACGCTCTACACAAAACTAAGGCGCCTCGGTCATGACCATCAAGACCAAGTTTAGCAACTAGGATCTTGACTCGTCTAGATGCAGTCTTTTGCCTCATGAGTTAATTCTTAAGCAATTACCTTAAAATCTTTCTTCAGTGATTACAGGTAAGAGATTTTAATCAAGGGATGAGACAGTTTTGTATGGCGATGCTTCCAGATCTGAAAAAAGCAAAGCGTGGCGTAATTGCAAAGGCTATATCCATAATGGAAAATGATCCAAAAGAGGCACGAAAGTTAATAAAAAAAATCTACAAGACATCCGGAAAAGCAATTGTAATTGGCATAACAGGTTCAGCTGGAGTAGGAAAATCATCTTTGATCAATAAACTATCATTAGAATTACGTAAACTAAAGCTAAAGCCTGCCGTCTTGGCAATAGATCCTACAAGTCATCTAACCGGTGGCGCAATTTTAGGTGACAGAGTGAGAATGTCTGAGTCAACTGACAGTGGAACCTATATTCGAAGTATAGCATCAAGAGGTGCTACAGGTGCTATTGCTCATTCTATTCGTAACAGTTTGCGTGTCTTGGAGTATGCTGGATTCAATCCAATAATAATAGAAAGTGTTGGTGCAGGACAGACAGAAATCGACATATCAAGAGTCTCAGATATTACGGTTGTAGCCTTCAACCCACACACTGGAGACAGTATTCAAACCATTAAGGCAGGAATTACAGAAATTGGTGATATCTATCTAGTAAACAAGAGTGACTTGGATGGCGCAACACAACTGTATCAGGCTTTAGTTGATTTTGTTGGAAACACAGAAGATAAAAATCTCATTTTACAGACCTCTGTAAAGAAGAATAAGGGAATAAAAGAATTAGCAAAACAACTAAAAGATTTAATGAAAGAAAAAACTAAGAACAAAAAAAATTCTGAAAAACTTCGTTTAGAATCTGAATTGGAGGATATTATTTTAAATAATGTACAGCAGGAAATTTTAACAATGATTGGTAAGAGTAAATCATTCTCATCGTATCTCAAAAAGGTTCAAGAGAAAAAAATAGATCCGTTTGAGGCAGCAGACAAGCTGACAAAAAATTTCTTAAAGTGATGATATATGGTAACAAAAAAAACAGTGAAATCAGTAGAAAAAAAATATGTAACTGACTCTAACATTCCAATAAAACCATTTTATCAAAAGTCTACCAAAAAGCAAGTAAAGGAAAAACCAGGAAAATTCCCATTCACACGAGGCATTCATGCAGGAATGTATCGTGACAGGTTTTGGACAATGCGTCAGTATGCAGGATTTGGTGATGCTGCACAAAGTAACAAACGATACAAGTTCATGCTAGAAAAAGGTCAGACTGGAATTTCAATGGCGTTTGATTTACCAACACAGATAGGATATGATCCTGATGCACCACAAGCAGAAGGCGAGGTTGGAAAAGTTGGGGTATCAATCGCATCTCTCAAAGACATGCAAACTGTTTTCAACGGAATAGAACTAGGAGAAGTTTCCACATCGATGACAATCAATTCTACCGCATCCACTTTACTCGCATACTATATTGCAGTTGGACAATCTCAGGGCTTTTCAAGTAAGCAGCTTCGTGGTACAACACAAAATGATATTTTGAAGGAATACATTGCAAGAAATACCTACATCTATCCACCAGAGCCATCAATGAGAATTATAGGTGATATGATTGGATATTGTGCAATCGAGGTCCCTCAGTGGTATCCTGTATCAATCTCTGGTTACCATATACGTGAGGCTGGTTCTACTGCAGTCCAAGAAATTGCATTTACAATAGCAAATGCCATTCAATACATTGAGACCTGTCTGGAACAGGGATTGAAAATTGATGATTTTGCACCAAGGTTATCATTTTTCTTCTGTTGTACAATAGAGTTCTTCGAAGAAATTGCCAAATTTAGAGTTGCAAGAAAAGTTTATGCAAAAATCCTAAAAGAAAGATTTCACGCAAAGAATCAAAAATCATTACAGTTAAAATTCCACACTCAGACAAGTGGTGAGTCTTTGACAGCCCAGCAACCAGATAATAACATAGTCCGTGTTGCGATGCAGACGTTGGCATCTGTTTTGGGTGGAACACAATCACTTCATACAAATTCTAGAGATGAGGCATTGGCACTTCCAACTGAGGAGTCTGCAAAAATCGCATTACGGACACAGCAAATCGTTGCGCATGAATCGGGAATTACAAAAACAGTTGATCCTATGGGAGGCTCTCATTATCTTGAAGAATTATGTGATGAGATTGAAGAGCAGACATGGAAATATCTCACAAGAATTGATAAGATGGGGGGTTCGCTTAAGGCAATAGATAAAGGATTTTTCCAAGCTGAAATTAGACAGAATGCATATCGCCTCAAAAAAGAAGTTGATGCCGATTCTAGAATATTGGTTGGTGTAAACAAGTTTGTAGACGAGTCTGAGGCAAAACAAAAACTACTACGAATTGATGATTCATTAGGTAGAAAACAAGAAAAGGCAATCAAAGCCTTACGTAAATCTCGTGATAATAAGAAGACTGATAGAGCATTATCAAAATTACAATCAGCTGCAGAAACTGATAATAATTTAATGCCCCTTATTCTAAACTCTGTTAAAGCATATGCCACTACAGGAGAAATTAGTAACACTTTACGTGAAGTGTTTGGTGAATACAAACCAAAGGAGATATTCTAAATGAAAATTGATCATATTGCAATTGCAGTAAACGATGTTGAGGCATCAGCCAAAGTCTACCAGCAGGTACTAGGCGTAAATGAAATAGAGTTTGAGACAGTTGAATCCGAGGGGGTAAAGATTGCAATCATACCCATGGAAAACGGAAGAATAGAGTTAATACAACCAACTAATGATCAAAGTCCCATAAAGAAGTTCTTGGATAAAAAGGGTCAGGGATTACATCATATGGCATTAGAAACTGATGATATTGAAGGTGATGTTGAGAGAATGGAAGGATGTGGAGTACAATTCTTAGGAAAAATCAGACCAGGATCTGCTGGAACCAAGGTTACATTCATCCATCCAAAATCACTGAATGGTGTATTAGCTGAGCTTTGTTCACATCCAAAATAGTTCTCTTTAACCAAAAACGAATATTAATCAAGATTGAAAGAAAATAACATGAATGATAAACAAGTTATTGGTTTTATTGCAATAATGTTCAGTGTTATTGGCTTCTTTCTAGTTGGAACAGGATTTTTTGATTAGTTATAAAAACCGTTAAATTCACCAAGTCATCCAGAAAATATTTGACACTATACTATTTTATACCAATATTTTTTGCAATTCTAATTTTACCATGTTTTGCTTTTGCAGAAACAGAAATGGACACAGATCCGTTTACAGCTGGGTCACAATTTGATTCAAAACCACTTGATGAGGCGGAACAAGATAGGCAGGATTTAACAGATCTGTGGACAATTTGTATCGCATTAGTTATCAGCTTCGTAGTAGCCAGAGTTGCGTTCAAAATCATCAAAAAACGCCTTAAAAATCGTGATTAGTTACTTGAGCGGTGCTGGTGGTAATCCGTTAAAACAGTCAGAACATAAATCATCTCTGGTGGTCATTCCCTTTGGCAATCTGAAATTAAATTTTCGGACAGATGAAACTGAGAATTTTTGTGAAAATCTACCCAATTCTTTTTTACATTTATAGCATAGATGCTTGCCTTCCAAAAGAAATCGTAGGTTCAGTCTACTTAGGGTAGCAAGATCTGTGACACCAAAAAAAATCATCATATTAACTAGAAGTGGAGTTTCCTGAATTGTTTGATCAAGCTTTTCCCTCTCACCAGCCATTGCAAGTTCAAGCATAGACCTCCATTTTTTTTGAAGATCTGCAACGTATTCATCAACTTTTTTGATTCCATTGTCAGTTATCTGGATATTTAGTTTTTTTTGCCCCAAAACGCCTGAAATATAGTCTGATTTTATCATTTTACTCCCATCCAATATTTCAAGAATTTTCACTAATTCATCAGATTTTAGGTTTACAATGTTTTTCAAAAATCTGACATTATTGGCTCCGCGTTTTACTGCTCCCAACACTCTCATATCATTGGATTCAAACTCCATGGAATTGTAAAATTTAACTATCTTAAAAATTAATTTTTAACCAATTATTAGATAGTGCTAACCATTTTGTACATAGTGCTAAGTTTTTTATGCGTATATTTTGATCTATATAAGAATTTTTAAAAATGTCAGATCGTTAAATCTTTATCTACTATTAGAAATTAGTTGTTTTGTTGAAAATTAGCTGGATGGTAATGCTATTAGCATTTGGAATTGGAACTAGCCTATTATTTGCTCCACAAGATGCTGCAGCTGCAGGTGCCATCGAAGGCGAATTCAAACTTGGTGAGGTTTTAGATGAATCCGTTGGTTGGTTTATTGTTGTAGGCCTCGGAATGGTATTCGCTGGAATTATTTCAGCAGAGATTAAGATTGAAGAAAAATATCTCGGTCACGTTCAAAACTCAGAGTGGTTTAACACTGCTGGTAGGATTATCAAGACAGGTCTTAC
>Ga0315334_10001754_pt1 | contig 13467 bp, 11 predicted proteins | sample M150034915metaG_FD_205555 | JGI IMG/M metagenome (GOLD analysis project Ga0315334, IMG submission 205555) | Ammonia-oxidizing marine archaeal communities from Monterey Bay, California, United States - M1 500m 34915 | ecosystem: Environmental > Aquatic > Marine > Intertidal zone | place: USA... | reverse complement strand
AACCCGTGGGTTTGAGATTGGGGATCAGGCGGATTCCAGCGCCAGCTTGGTGAGCCTCCTCAACGCTGGTGAGCTGCCCTTGCACGCGAGCCTCAACAGGATGTACCTCCTACTGTCTTCACTGATCCGTGACATCATGGAAGTGCTGAGTGGAGGGGATGAGGAGATGATCTCAGATCATGAGGAGCGTGAGAAGGAGGTGGATGGCCTGCAGTATCTAATCGAGAGACAGGTCGGTTCCATGCTGGATTCTTCACTCATAGGCAAGTCCCTCGGACTTACTCGAAAGCAGGGGGTCGAGCATGCCAATATAGCACGCTCGCTAGAGAGGATGATGGATCATGCGAACCAGATGGCTAAGATGACTCTCGAGACTGACTTCAGACCCCATATCGATCCGGGAGATATGCCACTCGTGGCACTGCCTATTTGGATGGAATCCATCAAATCACTCATGATTAACTTGAGAACCAGAGACTCGCATGAGATAGAGGTCGCGCGAAACTCACTCAAGTCCGCGCAACTGGAATTAGAGAGGCACGAGGAAGGCCTCTGGACGGGTAAAAGAAAGGCCACACCCCTACTCTTTGAGGACAGGATTTCCGAATCTACTCGCCGTCTATGCGCCTATGCCAGGGATTTTGGCGAGTTTCTTCTCAATATGATGGCATACGACTCCATTCAGAGGCGTTGAGGTTCCTACACCCTAATACGTCACGGAGGGTGCGCCCCCCCGCACATAGTACAGATACTAGGTAGAAACGGGTGATAAATTGGCTAAAAAGGGCATACTAATCGCTGTTGAGGGTATGGACGGCTCGGGTAAGAGTACCCAAGCCAAGTTACTCTATCACTGGCTACGCGCCAAAGGCCTCCCGGTTTACCACACCGAGTGGAACTCTAGTACAATCGTCAAGGAGGCCACAAAGATAGGCAAGACCACCCGCAGACTACTCCCGATGACTTTTCACCTTATTCACGCAGCTGATTTCGCCGACAGGTGGGCAAGACAGATTGAACCGGTCCTAGAGATTGACGGCATCGTAATCTGCGACCGCTACAAGTACACAGCTATGGCTAGGGACGGCTCGAGAGACGTTCCAGCCGAGGTGATCGAGGCAACCTACGCATTTGCCCGCGAACCCGACTTGACTCTGTACTTCGACGTACCAGTCGATGTCAGCTTCGCTCGCATTGTGAAGGGCAGGCCCAAGCTGAAGTATTACGAGGCTGGGATGGACATGGGATGGACGACCGACCCGTTTGAGTCGTACAGAATCTTTCAGGGAAAAGTCTCGGAAATCTACTCTGGTCTGGTGGAGCAGGGCCGAATGGTCGGCTTGGACGCAGAAGGCACCGTAGCAGAAGTACAGTCAAGGGTCAGGGATGCCTTCCAGAAGCACATCAATCTATCAAAGGTGCAGACAATCGACCAGTCCGATCGACTGGCACAGAACCTAAGCGAGTCCGACATCGACTGGTTGACCTACACCGGAGGGGGTGGGGGGGTTGAATAACGCGGGCAGACTCATCGTCATCGAGGGCCCAGACCACGTGGGAAGGACCATTCACGTCCGACTGTTGTCTGCGAGGCTGAAAGCCCACGGCATAGCCACTCACACTATCGGACTGGCCCGTTCCAATCTCATGGGACTGCAAGTCAAGTCGCACACGGCCGACATCCACCAACTGAACTGGAGGACTCGCTCATTGCTCTATGCCACTGACTTACATGACCAAATTATGCATGAGGCAGAGCCATTGCTCAGTGCTGGCTTCGTAGTAATCGCTGACCGCTACACCTTGACACCTAGGATTCGAGAGCAGGTGCGTGGCGGGGACGGGAAGTGGATAAAATCCCTTTACGCAAACGTTCCCGAACCTGACGTCATGGTGATACTACATGCTGGCCCCAGGCGTCTGCTGAACAGGATAATGTTCGGAGAGAGACTGGAGGCCCTGAACCACTTCGAGGCTGGAATGGATCTTGCACTGTCGACTTCCATTACCTCTTCCTTCTTACAATATCAGAGAATGCTACGTCAGAAATTCCAAGCAGCCGGTCAGAAGGCTGGCGCCACTCTCATCCCCACCCGACTGACAGTAGAGCAAGTGCATGACAAGATATGGGAGTCCGTGCACCCCGTGGTGGAGGGCATGCTTCAGCCCATCGAGGATCTCTAGCCTAGGATGCCCGAGACCAGATCAGGTTGAGTCAAGTAAGCGAACAGGCCGATGCCGGCGAACATCATCATCCAAGCCCCCGTGGCTTTGACAATCGCACTCGACCTACGCAGAGTGTCAATCATAGCATCTCTGCCCAATCCGACGAGTACCGTTACAGCAATCATCAGAAGAGAGACCGACAGCATCAGACCGGACATTCCCATTATGAAAGCCCCCTTGCTCACAACTGCCAGCCAGGCCACGAATGGAAATACTGCGGCTGCGGTGCAGTCCACAGAAGCGGCGCTGTAGCCGACCCCCCATAGGTACATGTTTCGGCGTGGGGTGAAACGCTCGTCCGCCTCAGTTGTTAGGTACCTGTCAAGAACTCTCTGGACCCAAGAGAGCAGGTGCGAAGTCCATCCTAGAAGCATCAAGGCCCCAAGGACCACAAGTAGAATGGCTATCCCAACTGCAATGTCATTGAGAGTCCCTGATAGATTCACATACTTCCCCAGACCGAAGATTATTGTCCCTATTACTCCGAAGAAGGTTAGTTGGCCCAATGCAGCGAACCCGCCTACTTCGAAGGAACTTGGAATACTACCCTCTAGTTTCCCGGCTTCACGCAGCTCATCCCCCCTCACTCCTAGGCTCAAGTAGTAGCTGATGTAAGAGGGAAGAACTGGGAATGCACATGGCGAGAAGTAGACCAATACGCCAAGGAAAAGGCCGATGAGAAAAACTCCCGAGTTTGATCTATCAGTCTTCTGAATTCCGAACCTTAGGTCATTTGCATCACCACTGTTAGCGCTCAGTATAGCACTATCAAAGGATGACCATCCATCCAGTGGAGTACCCGTCCCCTCCTTGGACACCACATAACCCTCGTGATCTATGACTAGGGCCAGTGGCAGACTCTGTGCCGAGTAGTACTCGACCAGATCACCCCTCTTGTCCTCGTTGAGGAGAACCGAGTCAGACGCCCCGTTCACGACAGGCCAGCGCATATGTCTGTCTGAACTGGGATTGCCGAAGGTCTGATTGATACTATCAAACGAATCGTAGCCGTACCATGTTGCGATAGATAGTACGACTACCGGATAATCCCCATCCAGCGCTTCCCACTCATCGAGTCGGTCGTCGATATGACTTTGCACATAGTGGCAGTTGGGACAATCGATAGACATGAAGTCAAGCACCACTACACTGCCACGCAGATCCGAGAGTCTCACTATGCCGGATTGGTCGGTGACCGCGTCGTCAATACCGGTCCTGTTCATCGACAGAACCTCGAAGTCCGGGACTTGTTCGACCCGGTCCGAGATTCCATATAGGGATGAAGAGAGACCAAAGATTCCTAACGAAGAGTATGCTATTACACTGAACAGGACAACTCCTATTACGAACGCCTGCCAAGTCTCTCGCTCACGGAGAACATTCAGATCCATGCTGCCTGCCACAGGTTTCCGACCCACTCGGCACTTTTGACACCGGCGGGGATTCTGATTCCTCTGACAGTCATCACGCTTATGCCCGCACAGCGGCTGGCAGACGGACCGGGCTCGTGGTCTAGGGGTTATGACGTCGCCTTCACACGGCGAAGATCGCAGGTTCAATTCCTGCCGAGCCCACCATCATCCATCACTATCCAGAAGAGGCAAGTTCAGAATATCAAAGATCGCCCACGTTTCCATCGACCGCTCAGCTGTGGCGCCCTTCAAAATCGCTCATGAATGAGACTAGTGACTCGACGCTCTCCAACGGGCAGCCGTTGTACATGCTCGCCCTGATACCTCCAACACTGCGATGCCCCTTCAGACCACCCATGCCAGAATTGTCCGCCTCTTCTAGGAAAACCGGTTCGAGATTCTCGTTAGCAAGCCTCCATGTGACGTTCATAATCGACCGCGAATCCTCGCTAGCGTGCGGTTTCCAGAAGTCGCTGCTGTCTAACTTCTCATAGAGCAGCCCTGCCTTCACTAGGTTGCGCTCGATAGCACCATCCAGCCCACCGTTCCTCTCCACCCAAGCTAGGACTCGGTCAAGAACATAGATACCCGATGTGTTCGGGGTGTTGAACATCGACCCCTTGGAAATGTGAGTGTGGTAGTCTAGCATAGTCGGCAAACCATCCTTGCCCCTGCTCATTGCCCAAGGTGAGAGTATAACCAAGGTCACCCCGCTCGGACCCAGGTTCTTCTGAGCCCCTGCAAAGATGATGTCATGGGCGGAAACGTCGATTGGGACGCCACAGATGTCTGAGCTGGCATCGACCACTCTCGGTTTACCAGCGCTATCTGGCAGGTGATGGAACTGCGTACCGAACAGGGTGTTGTTGGATGTATAGTGCATGTATTCGGCATCCTCTCTTATCGAGTAATCACCGTCCTTGGGAACAGATCTGAAACCGTTGTCTGAATCATCCCAGACAGCGTGGGCGTCACCCACTCTACCAGCCTCCTCCAGCGCCTTCTGAGACCACCCCCCAGTAATCAGGAAGTCCGCCTTCCCTTCTTCACTCATCAAGTTTAGAGCGGTCATGTAGAACTGAGTCGAAGCACCGCCCTGCAAGAACAGAATCTCATAGTCGTCTGGTACACCAAGAATCCCCCTCATCCTGTTCATTGCGGAGTCGATTACGCTCTGGAAGGTGCCGCTGCGATGCGAGACCTCTAGCAAGCCGAAGCCGCTGTCTAGCAGGTTTGGCAGAGTCTCAGCTACTTCCTCAATGACTTCGAGTGGTAACACAGCCGGACCTGCACCGAAGTTGTGGATTCGACCAGCGGGTTCCACGCACCGATGCGCCCGCCACCGGTCTTTCAGCCCATCGGAGCCACACATAGGGTTCATTTCTCGTCGGCTCGACGCACAGCCGTGCTCCGCATCGGCCTAGTCATGCTCCAAGGCGACCGACAAGCTCACATGGCCGCTTTGGAACGGGCCTCAGCAGAATCAGGCATCGAAATCGAGGTGCATGAGTTGCGTAAGATCTCAGATCTCCACTCTGCAGATCCTCACGCGATAGTGATTCCTGGCGGCGAGTCTACCACTATGAGACTGACGGGAAACGACCCCACCTCCGCCCTGCTGCCAGCCCTATTCGAGTGGATAAGAGCCGACCCATCGAAACCAGTTCTAGGGACTTGCGCGGGTGCGATTCTGCTCTCAGAACCCGAAGACGGGGGCCCCCCCATCGTAGATGCCTCAATTGATCGAAACGCCTTCGGCACCCAAACCGCTTCGTTTCAATCCCCGCTGGAGGCAACCGCTCTCCAGAGGGACTTCCCCGGTGTCTTCATCCGAGCACCGAGATTCACAGGCACAGGTCCAGAGGGAAAGGTCGCGGCTATTCTAGGGGACGAGGTCGTCGGTGTTAGGACTGGAAACAGGATGGCACTGACATTTCACCCGGAACTCTCTTCTGACTCTGGATTTCATCAATGGCTGATAGAGAAGGCGAGCGCTATTGCTATGGGGGCCTAGGATGATCGAACTGCCTCAGGTTCCAGACCTCGCAGAGGCTCCCGACGAAGCCGATACCGAAGGCTGCATACAATGCCAGATGGGCAGCAAACTGGTTCTCTTCATCACCGGAAACTGCCATTGGCAATGCGACTACTGCCCGCTCTCCGAGACTCGGAGGGACATAGACTGGATGTTCGCAAACGAGAGACGCTGCGAGAACTTCGATGAGGTGATTGAGGAGGCTCGTGCCATGCGCGCGACAGGCGCGGGAATCACTGGCGGGGACCCTTTGATGGCCCGAGAAAGGACTCTGGAAGGAATCGCCCGCCTGAAGTCCGAGTTCGGCACTAGTTTTCATCTTCATATGTACACCAGCATTCCATTCAAGCCCGAATGGGCAATCGAGTTCGCTCAGGCCGGCCTCGATGAGATTAGATTCCATCTGTTAGACCTCCAGGCCGAGAGATACAGGGATTCAATCGCCGCCTGCTCTCAAGCAGGCATTCTGACTGGAGTAGAGATACCCTGCGAACCAGACAGAGAGGTAGACTTGCTCGAGTTACTGGAGACACTTCGAGACTTTGAAGTCTCATTCCTCAACCTCAACGAACTTGAGATAACAGTCGGCAACCACCACAACATGGAGCTCAGAGGATTCAACATCTCGACCGAGATCACAGCCGGAGCAGCGGGTTCGGCGGAGCTTGCCATGAAGATGCGTGACCGCGTGTTGGCCGCTGGTCGAGGGGAATCCGACCCAATCGACAGCCAGACACGCGAAGCGTATGGATACCATCTCAAGTTCTGCACTGCAGTGTACAAGGACGCCGGGCAGCTTCGCAGGAGGTTCCTCAGGAGAGGCGAGGCAAACATCGCACCACATGAGGTACTAACTGATGATGGAACTCTGATGTTCGGGGCCATCGAGGCTAGCGAGGATACCAAGGATGAGTGGATGGGGGAACTGGTCACCGCGACCGGGCTTCCTGCCCGTTTCCTTCTTTGGGATGATGAGAACAGCCGTATCGAGATGCCTTTGGTAGTGGCGGAGTCGATCGCGGATGATGTCGATGCTCCGGTCTCGATGGTCGAGGTCCTCCCGACCCATGAACGAATCGAGGTCACTATGGTCCGGCTTAACGGCTTGGAGCAGTAGCGCCCCTCTCTGCGCATGTTGATATGACCTCGACTCCCAAACTAAGCCATGCCTGTAAGGAGGCCCGACCCCGAGAACCCAAAGGTCAACCCCTATCGCAGACTTTCTGCTTCCCAGGTTATCGCTTGGAGGAAGTGTCCGAGGTTGTGGTACTATGGTTGGATGGAACGACTCAAGGCCCCTCTCCCCCCTCAGATATTACGGGGCAACGCTGTCGAGGAGTGCGTATGCAGAGTGCTCAGGGACTCTCCTACTTTCGTGTCAGCACACTCGCAAATCTCCATGGTATCGCCATTGGATGAAGATGGCTCTCCGGCGTTAGATCATACTGATCATTGGGTGGGACCAGCCTTGCAGGCTCTCCCGAGGTCGGAGTGGCCATCGGACAGGAAGTCATTGCAATTATGGGCGTGCTCGAGGGCAAACGTGTACTTCCAGCAATGCTGGGAATCGGCTGTGGCAGATTGGCAGACCAGTCCGAACAAGGTGGGATCCGCCGCTGACATCGACCCAGATGAGGGTCTGCAGATGGTCGAGGAAGCCATCAGGCTGCACCTAGATCAGGTCGAGGCGTGTATCAATGCCAGAGGTGGTCCGGGACTGGAATCATGGAGGAGAGGTACCAGAGAGCACTGGCCCGCGCCCGATGGCTTCCCCCGATCGTGGGACAAACCGCATCCGGCAGCAGGAAACGGTACAATCTCGTGGGCAGAGGCATGGGAGGTAGCGAGACCCTGGTTCGTCGATCCTGACGCCAAGTCGTTCACGCAGACTAGCGCTCACCCCGGCGAGTGGTTCCAAGGCGAGTACGATCTAGTCTACCGTTGGAGGGGCTCCCCGATAATAGTAGATCTGAAGGCTTCCATTGGAAGGGGCGACAGATCGGGTGGGTACCTAGACCAGTTGAGGATGTACGGCTGGCTATGGTGGGAGACACATGAGCGTAATGAGAGAGTAGATGCATTGGAGATCTGGTACCTTGGTACTGGCACTGTAAAGGATGTCTCCATAGCTAGCGAGGAGGAAATGGGGACCATGAATACCGATCTGAAGACTCTCTATGAGTTAATCCACGCCCGTGACCCAAACATCTCTGAGTGTCCACCAGAACCATCTCCTCTGATGCTATTCAATGATGGCGGAGTGCCATCCGACCCCCCTATCCACTCCGACGTCAGGGCAAGGTGCACGCACTGCGAGTACCGGGGAATCTGCGAGGGATCTAATCACGAAATTTCCCTTCCACTCGAAAGCAGAATCGAGCGTTTCGGCCACTCTTGGCCTATTACCTCGGTGGCGGATATAGTGACTAGGACCAGCATCGTCGGCGAGGTCGTCGGGTTACAGGGACCTAATCTCCTTCAGGATGGGACGGTAAATCTCGAGTTCACACTACAGGATGGCTACGACAGGGCTCGCGTACGCCCATCCAGAAACAGCTCCCCAAAAGAGGTCACTAGGGCAATCTGTGAGGGCGCGAGAGTCAGGGTCGACAAGGGAATTCCGTCGGTATGGAGGGGGCAGCTGCAGATAGATCTCGATGACAGGTCCTCGGTTTCGATTGCCAGCGAGGACGATGTGGCACCGGTGGTCGAGGTCGAGACTCGAGCAAGCATCGTGGGCCGGGTGTGGTCGATCGATGCCTTCCCCAACGGAGTAGATGTCCACCGGTGGTCAATCACGATCATGGACCAGACAGGTTCTGCCGCCTCTGTTGCTTTCAGGAAGTTCATCCCAGTTTCCGCAGCAGCGATAGCCAGAGGTGACGACATTGCCATCCTCAACGGCGAGGTCGGCGAGTGGGCAGGCCGACCGCAGGTCCGCATCGGGCCCGGTACTCGCGTAGTCATACTCAGGCACACAGATGATACTCCGGACTTCTAGTACCCTAATCGAGGAGTGGCGCCGAGAGAGGGATTTGAACCCCCGCGTCCAATGGACAGTGGATTTCGAATCCACCGCAATACCGGGCTATGCGATCTCGGCAGCGAGACGGCCACCTGCGAATCAGACATAAGGCTGACTCGCCACGATACTGCCCGTGAGAGTCGAGATTGAGCATCAGGGCGAGGAACTAATCGTGGAGTCGGAGGACCCAATCTCGATCAACGAGGTGCTTGAGCGATTGGACATCCCTTCGTCAACAGTCCTCGCAGTGCACAAAGATGTAATCGTCCCTCACACTTCTACGATTGGCGCCGACATCAGGCTCGAACTCGTCGTAGTGTCCTCAGGCGGATGACATGTTGCCTCTGACGAACTTGATGTAACGTTGCTCCTCGTTTTCCTCAAAGGGGTGCTGCCCCACGTTCTGCTGGTACGCGATCCCAATCCAAGTGCCATCGGGGCTAAGAACGGTCTCGAAGAAGTCGTGCAGGGCGTGCACGTCTCCCTCCTGCTGTTCATAGGACGTGACTGTGTGTAGGGGCTCAGGATCGGCGATGACGAAGTCCCAAGCATCACCCTCCTGCGGCGAGCGCAGCGCGCCTGCGTAAAGGAACCACTGCTCACCCTCTATGTAGTCACCCTCGATGTCACCGTCGTCGTAGTCCAAGCCGTAGAAGGCCAGTGCGACTACATCATCCTCGCTAATGCTAACGAACGGGTACATTTGGATGCCATTGATGTGAGAGACATTCCACGTGGACCAGTTGCCTCCGTGGTTGTACGAGATTGCGAAGCGCAATTCCCAAGCCCCCGTCGATCCATTCGGACAGTCCGCCCAGATCACTGCGACCGTACCGTTTTCGTTGGTGTTGACAACCGGATAACCCTCGGGGCAGTTCCCCTCTCTGATTCCAACATCGACCGGCTGGGACCAGGTACCGTCGCCGAAGCCGGTGCCGCGTCCGTAATCGTCACTGATCCGGACGATTACAGTTCCCGACTGGGAGTCCGCATTTTCCTGCGCGATGTAAACATAGGAGCCGTGGCGCTGGCTGGCTACCGTGCTCCAGCCACCAGGGATCGCGTAGCACTGGGTGAAGGTCGCTCCTCCGTTTTCCGAGTGATAGTACCAGTAGCGACCAGAGTCACCCGTGCACTCTGGAGGGGGAGCCCCGGAGTTTCCTAGATAGTGAATGATTCCATCACTCTGTGCCGCCACCCAGGGTCGGTCGTCGGCTGCCATTGTGTTCATGCGTTGACAGATTCCAGTTGTGTACTCGGTACCCTGTTCGATTAGGGTGTGCCACCAGTTGTCTTCGAGAGTGGTATCGAGGTAGTACACCGTATCCTGAGCGTCAACCGAGATATCACCCTCATCACCAAGGCACTCCGAGCCCCCCGCGAGATAATTCGCGGTGAACGAGTTACCGGGGGTCGGCCCGAAGTTATCTCCGTGTTGCCAAGTGGTACCGTTGTCGTATGAGGCCCAGAACCACGACGCCCAGTAGTCCCAGGTTGTGTCCTGGCCCTGCTGGCATGCGTACCACGGTCCGGGGTTGCCCCCTAGAAGGGGGAAGAATGGGTTGCTCTGGCCACCCCAGCGCAGGTCCTTGTGTGCTGTCACGAACATATTGCCGTTGCTCGTGATTGAGATGCTCGGTTCGTAGCCGACACCGAAATCAGGAAGGTCCTGGCCATTCCCCTCATCCACGCATTCCTCGTGTCTGGGCATGTACTGACTCTGTGCCCACTCGATGGTGACCGTGTGTTCACTGCCACTCATCTCATCCGAGGAACCAGAACTGGGGGCAATCAGTGACTGGTAGGCTGCAATCAAGATGATTGTCACTACTGCCACCGACCCAGCTGCAATCAGTGCACGGGGGGGATCGAAAGGAGGGCCGAATGCTGACGCACCATGTTCTTCGATTAGTTCGGCGTCGACAGTCTCTTGCTCGGCCACGACCACGTGAGGCAGTGGCCCCTATTCACGCTCACCCAATATTGCGAAAGAACGGGCGGATTTCAACTCTGCTTAGCGCGCTTTCTGGCTGCCTTCCGGCGTCGGAGTTTCTTCTTCCTCCACTTCCATCTCTGCTTTCCCTGCTTCTTCCAAGCGCGGGAACCTCTCTTCATTAGTGAATCAGCCTCCAAGTGTACGAGGCCCTCCGACTTGCTTAGTGTATTTGAGCGATTCGCGTGACCCGTTCCTTAGCGGTAGGCGATACAAGATTCGAACCCGTGATGATCGGAGAGTTAGACGGGACTTCCAAACTGTTCGGAACCTCGGGCTCGCTCCTCGATGAGGCTCTCGCGGGTGTGGTGGGCGATACAGGATTCGAACCCGTGTCACCGGCTTAGAAGGCCGGCATGATATCCAGACTACACCAAACGCCCGTCTTATTCCGGAGGCCCCACTTAGATGAACCCTCACTATGACTCGAAGCGACCCGCGCACTTCGGACAGCGGTCCGGGCGGGTCACCCTGCGACGCTCCCAGGTGTACCCACACCGACCGCAAATCCATTGCCCTTCTGGCAACCCTACGAGCACCTCGTTGCGCAGCCTCATCAGGATTGGAGAGTCTCTGAGTTTGGGAGCTGGAGCCACTCTCTTGACGATTTCAGCGTGCAATCCTCCGTGATCTAGTAGCCCCGCTGCGTGCAACAGCTCGTGCACCAGTGTGTGGCGATAGAGGGCATTGTCATCTAGCAGTACTGGATTAAGGGCTATTGCCACCGGACCCGGCGGCAGGTCCAGCCTCCTGCGCCTGTATAGTTCGTTGTGGTCACATTCAAAGCGAGTCAGTCCCAAGCATGACTCTCCTTCTGGTAGCCACTCCAACGAGAGCTGCCCGCTCAGGTGCTTGAGGAACGGAGCATCATGCCCATCAAGCTCCTGCTCGAGAGACTCAAGCAGTCCATCAGGTACTCCTGGATTTGCACGTGCATCGTCCCCCGAGGTCACCATGTAGTTGCCTCACCCCGTCCTCCTTAAATGGGCGCCAAGTCTCGCCAGTCTGATGGGCGTGTGGCGCAGCTTGGAAGCGCGCTTCCTTGGCATGGAAGAGGCCCCGAGTTCAAATCTCGGCACGTCCACCATTAATCGTTAGATTACAATTCTGTAGCAACTGTATTAATGTCACCAATAGGCGTCAGAATGGCCATTTTGGGGGTTTTCTGAGTTCATACTAAATACCCCATATATCCTCAAAGAGCCAATGAAGACTAAAGTGAATGCTCTTCTACTATGCACACTAATGATTGCATCAGCCCTAGCGGGATGCGCTGGGGAAGATGAGCCGGACACCGATGGCGACGGAATATTGGACAAGGACGAGATTGCGGGTTGCACCGACTCGGCTGCGTCCAACTATGCCGCTGATGCCACAGATGACGATGGGTCCTGTGACACTGACGGAGACGGCGTAGCCGACTCCGACGAGGTCGCTGGATGTACCGATTCTGCGGCCACCAATTATGCGGCAGCTGCTACGGACGACGACGGGTCATGCACCTACGCTGACACTGACGGAGACGGAGTATACGACAAGGACGAGGTTGCTGGATGCACCGATTCTGGTGCCTCCAACTATAACTCGGCTGCCACCGACGACGACGGCTCATGCGACACCGATGGGGACGGCGTAGCCGACTCCGACGAGGTCGCTGGATGTACCGATTCTGCGGCGGCAAACTACGGAGCTGATGCTACCGACGACGACGGATCTTGCACATACGACCAGGCCTACCACATCGGCCAGTATGCTGCCGGAACCACGACTCTGGCGGAGGCACAGGCGGCTCTACAGGGACTGAGAGAGTGCACCGAAGACGACCTGTCCGGTGTAGCCTCGGCCTGCGAGATAGTCGCAGTGACCTCGGATATCGACCCCCCGATGATGGACCCAGCTGACGCGTACGACACGTCCTCAGGAGCTGTCATCGAGAACGTCTACGACACTCTGTACCGCTACGAGGCTAGTGCCGAAGGGACCCCGGTCCTCGTGCCGCGCCTCGCGACCGGCCACACGATCAGCGCCGACGGCCTGACCTACACCTTCACGCTACGCGAGAACGTGTTCTTCTCCAACGGAGAGGCCTTCACCGCGGAGGACGTTAGGTACTCGTGGTGCCGCGTTATCGAGTACGGTAGCCCCGACTCCGGTGTCGCCTGGATTATGTACGAGACGATGAATACCTGCGACGGACTCGTTGTTGTTGACGACTACACCTTCAATGCTACCCTTGAGGTTGCTTACTCGGCCTTCATCCCGACCATCGCGTTCTGGATTGGTGCGGTGACTGACGCAGGGACTTGTGAGGACAATCGCGTCGTCACACTCCACGAGAACGGAACCGTTGCTACCGACGATCACTGCAACGCGGCCCTGCACGCCAACCCGATTGGCACCAACGCTTACATCCTAGGCAGCTACACTCCGGAGTCAGAGATCGTTCTGACTCCCAACTGGCTGTACTGGGAGGAGGGCAACTTCAACCTGAACAAGATCACTAGGTCTGAGGTCGCCGAGGAGGCGACTCGCGTTCAGGCCATGAAGGACGGCGAGGCCGACTTCGGCTCGATCCCGACCGGCAACCTAGCCGAGCTCTGCACGAACACCGACACCCCGACTGCTATATCTGGCGATGCGACCCTAGGAACTGACTGCGGTCCTGAGAACTCCCTAACAGTCGCTCTGGGTATCATGAATACCAATCCGACCTGTGAGGACGCGGATGGCGGCGACGATGTGCCGTGTAACCAGTTCATGGCAGATGGAGAGGTTC
>Ga0315334_10001753_pt1 | contig 13469 bp, 12 predicted proteins | sample M150034915metaG_FD_205555 | JGI IMG/M metagenome (GOLD analysis project Ga0315334, IMG submission 205555) | Ammonia-oxidizing marine archaeal communities from Monterey Bay, California, United States - M1 500m 34915 | ecosystem: Environmental > Aquatic > Marine > Intertidal zone | place: USA... | reverse complement strand
ATAAAATTACAACTTCCTTAAGTTCTGTTATCTTTGATTATGGTACTTATGTAGTGCAAGCAACTTCTTATCAAAGTGGCAAGATAGTTAATACATCTGAATTTGAAATTAGTTCTGTTGTAGAAGAAGAGTCAGTTATAGATCAAGAATCAATTGTATTTGATTTCTGTAAGAGTAAAAAGGTAAATGTCAACACTGATAGCATTTTGAAGGATTACAAAGAAGGTAAAGATGTACTTGACTGTACAGAAAATCATAATTTTTCTATGTCTGATGTATTAGTTGTCAAGGGCACAGTAAATTCTGATGATTCATCATCTACGTATAGATCTTCTATTCAACAAAGTGGTGAAGCTGGAGAGATTACTAACGCGCAAACATCACAAAGCACAAAAAGAGTATCTTTTGTTTACATTACAATTCCTTATTCAACACCTATGATTGTAGATACTAAAGTATGGACTGATACAACAAATAGTGACCAGATAACAGATGAACTTATTTGGCAAATGAATTACAAAGTATTGCCTGAGGTTAACGGTGATTTTATTGGTATTTTTGAATTACCACAGTCACTTTTCGATAGTGGATTACATACTGTAACCGTATCATATGATGCTATTGGAGAAAGACTTTCACTTGAAAAAACACTTAGAATAATTGACACGTCAATAGCTATAGATGCTATGCCTGAATTAATCATCACGACTGATAAAAATGAGTACAAACTAGGGGAAGCAGTCCAAATATCAGGATATATTCAAAATACATACACTTCCGATACTGTTAGATTAACTCTTGAAACTCCTGACATTTCTGAATATAACTGTCTAGTAATGGAATGTATTGTAGATGTTAATGAAGTGAAGGTCGTTCCTGAACCAGGACTTACTAAACATGAATTTTCATGGAGTTATCAACTTGGTTCAACTCAAGCTTCAATTGGAAAATACACACTTAATGGTGCGACAACAATAGGTAATGCTCAAACTTCATTTTTTGTTACTGAAGAATCAGTAATCACTCAAGGAGAATCTACACCAAAAAAAGTAATTGAAAAATTTAACAGAATATCAGATTCTGATATCTTAATATCACTAGACGAAAAGAAAACTCAGGATTCGGATCTTGCACCACGTGTAATTCAGGGTTCATTGTTTACTGCTGCACGTGGACAAGAAGCATCTGTAAATATCCAAGTTTTTACATCTGACGGTGTATGCATTATAGGTCAAGATTCATCTTGTATGGTAACAGATTCAACACGAAAACCTGGTGCAATTTATGATACTGTTACGATTGGTGAAACAAATTATAAGATTAGATACAGTGGACCAGATGTACAATTAGAAAAATTCTCCATCTTACCAGAATCAATTGGTACTGCAATTGATATTCAGGATTGGAATGTTCAAGTAATAAAAGACGAACAACCAACTAGATTTTATTACAAGGTTTCATATGTTAATTTAGAATAAGCAATATATACCAAAATTGATACTTTTATCATGCATATTGACATCTTGATGTTTAATCAAGACGATCCTAAGAAATGTACCGCTGCAAAATTGGTTCGATTTGGATTAGCAAAAAAAATAAGCACAATTCGTTCAAGAACAATATTACTACATCCCTTTTCATCAAATACACTTTTGAACAAAGAAAAATCTAAGGTTAATTCTATTACTGGAATTGACTGTTCATGGAATAAAGCTGAAAAAATGTTCCAAAAAAAATATTCTGGTATACCAAGAAAACTTCCTCCATTATTGGCAGGTAATCCGGTAAATTATTCCAAAATAAATAAACTTACTACAGTTGAGGCATTGGCATCAGCAGCATTCATTCTTGGTAATGAAGAATTATGTTCCAGTTTACTAGCAAAATTCAACTGGGGACACACATTTTTAGAATTAAATGAGAATTTACTCAAGGATTATCAGAATGCTAAATCTGAGGACGATGTAAATTCTATAATCATTGAGTATGGATATAAAAAAGAATAACAATGGACAAAACTTCACAATTATTTGACAGGTGGGCAAAGACCGGAAGAGCTGAAGAGATGGAAAAAGGTCATGGAACAACTGTAAACAAGTTTTTAGACAAACTAACTTTCAACAAGCCATTCACATTTCTGGATATTGGATGTGGTAATGGTTGGGTTGTTCGTAAAATTTCACAATTACCTAATTGTAGAAAGGCTGTTGGAATTGACAAAAGCAAGACAATGATAAAAAAAGCTAAAGAAAAGAAAACATCAGAAAATGAGTCTTACTTCATAACAGATTTAGAGTCATGGAAGTATACTGGAAAGTTTGATATAGTTTTTTCAATGGAATCATTATACTATTCTGTCCCAATGGAGATTGCACTAAAAAAAGTCTATAGATTAATAAAAAAACAAGGCATATTTTATTGTGGAACAGATTTCTACAAAGATAATACACTTACCATAAGATGGACAAAAGATATGGCACTACCAATGGATCTTCGATCTGAAAAGGAGTGGAAAAAAATGTTCAAAGAAATTGGATTTAGCACTAGAACGAAACACGTGTTAGATACAAAAAATAAATTAAAGTGGAAAAGGGAGTTTGGAACTTTATTTGTGATAGGTAAGAAATTATAATTTTTTATTTTATTTTTTTCTTTGCGACAAGTACACATAATCCAAGTATAACAAGAATTACAATTACAATCAGTATAGTATAATCATAACTCTGTACATCTTCAGAATTATCAGAAATCACAGCCTGTGGTAACGATAAATCAGATTCAGTAACAAGAAAACTTGTTGAAAATTCATATGGTTTTAGTACATCATTAGATGCGGCAAAAATCTTTAGTGTGTTAGGCCCTATGGGTAAGTTTTCAACTTCATCATTTTCTATTGTAATAGTAGTATGATTATCATGAACAGTTTGAATTCCGGAAGTTATAATTTCTCCTTGTGTATTAGAAAGAAAATAATGTATTTCTTCCGAATTCTTCATTTTTATCGGAATATCTAATTTTATTCCTTTCTGAACTAGTTTCTCAATGTTTACAGATTCAATTATGGGAAACTCTACTTGTTCAAAATCTTTCCAAATTCCCTGTGTTAGGGGATAACCTGAAGAATCAAATGATTTTATGGTAATACTCCTTGAATCTGGTGAGTAGCCTTGTAGATAGAATGGACCATTACTAATTACAGCATGCCCATACTTGTTTATCCAGTCTATTGATGACTGGTATCTATCTGTATGAAAGTCTGGGATTTGCTCAAATCCAGTTAATGGATTTGGAACAAAGTTAGATGACTTGAAATCTTCTAACTGATCTTGAATCATTTTTGCATCATTTGGAATTATGAGTGATAACCAGTTTACATTTTTACTAATTGATTCTGAGCGTGAGAAAGAAGTTTTACCATCAATTACGGTCTTTTCCATTGCAGCCATTACTTCCCACGGCATACTACTCCATGGACTTGCCCAGGACGCAATTTCTCCTTCATCAAAATGCCAATAATTAGTATAAACTTCAATAGTATCTTCATCAATTGGTTTTATTCCAACTAGTGCTTTGGCAGTTTGGGCTGCCTGTGGAGAATAATCTGAATCAAATGTTTTGTCATTTTTGCCTTTTTCAGAACCCCATTCTAACATAAAATATGTGGAATAGATTATATCATTCATATTCATTTTTTGTCCATTATGCCATTCACCAAAGTTTAGATCAAATGTAGCCTTACTTGTTGCAAAAGTATTAGGACCTACTCGCTCCCAGTTTTTAGATTTCAAATTCCAAGTAATAGCATCTGTTGGTACACTAACCACTGATTGTGAACCATTTGTTTCAATCTCCCAGTCTGTTCTAATTGGGATAATCTTTCCACTAAATGGGTGTCCTGTAAGGCTAGGATCAAATAATGTAAACCATATCTGTGTACTATATGTATCAGTTAATCCAGCCACTGGATTCCATGCGCCCTGGTAGATTTGCTTTACACCAACTGTAATAGCTTCATCAGAACTTTCTACGTTTATTGGTGTGAATCTACTTGGAACACCAGCACCTAATGCATTAATTATACCATCAACATTCTCATTAGCAACGTACTGATCAATTTTACTGGCAAGAAATATTCTGACTGATTCACTTACGCCTTCTCTTGTCGCTTCTTTGATTAGATTAGTTCTTTCTTCGAGTGTAGCTGACTCACCAGAATATATCTTCTGTGTTATTTCATCAAGAAAGTCATTCTGGTAATTCCAGTAAGATGGGTTATTGTTTCCAGGCATATTTGAAAACCATGGAGCATACATTTGAGCCAATGCAACAGAATCATATCTACTGAATCCTGAACTACCCCATCCTTCAGTGTATAGATGCCACTTTTGCTCTGCAGGGTCTGACCCATATACCAGTACAAATGCCTTATTTAGATCCCCAAACTCCTTTTCTACAACAAATCCAACAGATTCTAGTTTTGATGATAATATTTCACCGATAGCTTTTCTGGCAGGATCATCACTTCTGATAAAAAACGTAATTACTATCGGTTCATCATCATAATGCCATACGTCATTGATTTTTTGTGCACCTACACTTTCTAACTGTTCAGTGATTATTTGGTTTGCAAGATTTGGATTATAGTTAAATTGAAATGATTCTAGAACATCTATTATTCCTAAATAATCTGCAGAAAAAATTCCATAGTTTGAAATCATTGGTGCACCATAACCACCAAGTAATTCATTTACTATCAAATTTCTATCTACCAGAAAATTTAATGCATATCTTATTTCTCTTATAGAAAATGGATTAAATTCACCAGAATCTGTTGGGTTCAGAAGTATACTGAAATAACCTCCAGTTGATTCAAAAACTTGAAGACCATCACGAGAATCTGAATCTTTTAATCGATCTGACGAAATTCTATAGTAATACAAATCCAGATTACCATTTCTCACTTCTTCTAATGCTGTGTTTTCATCTAGATATTGAACAAATCTTATTTCATCTAAGAAAGTTCCTTTTTCAGCAAATGCATATGGAAATACTGAAAATAAAAGAAAACATGCTAGAAAAATTTTGATTTTTTTCAATTGTTTCATTAGTGGTTAACAACTAGTAAATTTTAGGCTTTTAATACTAATATTAAATATCATTTTTACATTGCATCATAAATTAATCATCAGGGGGATAAGAGGAATAATTCCTGATGGCATATCTGAATTTGATTTTTCTGTTGCATCAGAAATGGATGAATTTTCAGCTAAAGAGTTACTTCAAATTTTTATTAAAAATGGAATTGGAGTATTAGATGAAAACATTGTAAAATTTCAAAACAGTGACAAGATCAATGCGTCAGTTTTTGCAATACAAAACGGTGCAACTATTGAAGATGTTTCAGAATTCCTTAGTTGGCAGGATTTTGAAGAGTTGGTTAGTCATGTTCTAGACGAAAATGGATTCCATGTACAAAAAAATTTGATATTAACTAAACCACGAATGGAAATTGATGTTGTTGGAATAAAACTTGGAATTGCAATACTTATTGATTGCAAACATTGGAAGAGAATTACACAATCTGCCTTAAACAGTATAGTTGATAAACAAATTGAACGCGTAAAGAGTTTTGTGAATAAGACGGAATCAACATATGCAATTCCAGTTATTGTAACATTACATCAAGAAAAAGTTAATTTTGTTAATAGTGTACCAATTGTACCAATAATGCAATTATCTTCATTTTTAGACGAATTTTATGGAAATTCAGATAAGATGAAAATTATAGGAAGATAGAAAATGCAAAGAGTCCTGCATCTGCAAGCAAGAAAATTTTTGTTATATTCATTGATTTATTCATACATTGTAGGTAATCAGAGTAAATATCAGAGCCCATAACTTTCACATCAGTTTGATTTTCTAAAATTTCAAAACTTCCTTCTTTGATCTGCATGTCTGCCTTTTTAGCTAATTCTAGATACCAATTTGCAAGTTGCTCTGGTTTTGAAATAATACCTAACTGAAAATAACCATTTTTGTTTCTTGCACCATCAGCAGTAAAATGTGTATCAGATGTACAAATCTCGATTAAGTCATAGCCTATATTTGAAAAGTGTTTTACAATTTTCTCTCTAACACCATTTTCCATGTTGTTTGCATCTGCCCAACCAACAAAATATTTTTTAGCATTTAATTCAAGACATAAAATTCCAATTCCACCCATAGCAATGTCAGCTTTGTTAATTTTCATCTCATCTGAATTAGCATAACCGAATTTGAAAGGGAAACTTTGTTTTGTTTTTAATGTGTCTAACGTTGATTTTGCAGCAATTAGCAAATCTTCTGAATCTTCTTTTGATATTTCCTCACCCATTGCATTATGTGTATCAACAATCAGTACTTGTTCAAAATTTCTATTTTTGGCAAATTGTTCTATTTCTGTTCTAATATACATAGTCAAATCCTCCATTCCATGTGGTGATAGTGATAAGAACAGTAATGCTGTTTTATCGAATAATAACCCAGCAGCTCTTGCCTTGTTAATCTGAACCGATACTGGCTCTGTACAACCAATACCGTTTCTTAGTACTTGACTGTCAGTTATACTTTCTAGATAATTTTTCACTTCTTTCTGACTTGGAAGATTAAGATCATGGTTTGAAATACTGTGCATTACCATTGCAGTAGAATCCATTCTTTTGTAGATTAGATATGGAATGTTACTACCACCTACAGGATGGAATGGACCTGGATGAATATCAGGTAAAACTACACTAAAGTTAACTTGTTTATCAGATGATTGAAATTTGATTTGAGATGTTAATACAGTAGAATGTTTTGATTTACGTTCAATTATTTGCTCCATTTCGCTGGGATCATTTTTTGATGCAGACGTTACATATGCCTGAATTAATTCATGTGTGCTATCAACATGAGGTCTTCCGGCTCTATCTGTGAAATAACTCCATCCTGTTGCTAATCCTAAAAATGCTGCACCAAACAATAATGCCATTGGATTAGTTAGTGAATCAAACCACATATCATGGGGAATTAAAACAAGATACATTGCTACTGGCTGTATGAATGCTACAGCCCATGCTTTCTTTAAATTTGCCCCAAGAATTGTAGTAAATATTCCAATTCTAAAACTAGCAAAGACAAACATACCAATTGTAACATAAAATAAATCTAAATTTTCCTTTCCAAATAACATCATAGCACCAAATCCAATAAGTGTACTCACAAAAAACAGTGCATTGCCAAAAAGCGAAACATGTAATGACTTTGAATATTCTTTATGCCTTGAAAATAACACATCTAAAAACTGTGTTCCTACTAGTGCCGCAATTACACCAAGTACAGGAAAAATGACATCATTTGTTTGTAGATATGTTGCAGTTGTGAATGCAGTCATAATTCCTGCTAAAACTATTGATAATACTAGGGAGATGTAGTGAGATGAAGGATTAAGCAGTGTTAACGAATAGCGCTTTTGAATTCTACTAACATCATCTTGTTCAGACATGAAGATCAGGGTACAAATAATTTATCTATTGCCCAAGAAACTATGATCAAACTAATTGGAACCAAAACTACAATTTTGGGCGAAACTCTAACACCTTTTGTCTCATCCTCAAAGAATCTTAAAAGACCAGCACTAGAAGCAGGTAATGGATTACTCTTATTTTTATCAGCCAATGTTTCACACACTAGAAATTTAACATAAAAACTTTTGGCTACTCTTTCATTTTTTTGATTATTTCTACTAGTGAATTAATTGATTTGAGTAGTGGTTCTTGTTTTTTATGATCCAACTCGTCTGATAACTCTTCAGTCAGATTTTCAAGTTTTTTTTCTAGTTTTATTAATGAGTTTACTGTGTTTTTTACTTTCTTATCAGATTCAACTATATTGTTATTTTTGTCAGGCTCTTTTCCACAATTCACACATAATGCATCACCATCTTTTATCACACGCACACCTTTACAATATGGGCATGGTTCGCTTAATAACGTGGCACCATTCAAAAGCATTTCAGCTGCTCTCTTAGTGTACTCATTTGACATATTATTACTTCCTATGGGTGCTAAAAAATTGTTTTTTATTATTTCACTAAGGCTTAATAGTATGAATGACAAAAGATTTCCAACTAATGGCGGTAATTTGTAATACTTGTGGACTTCCTGACGATTTATGTGCGTGTGTTGATTTAAACAAGGATACCAATCATATTATCATTAGATTAGAAACTAGACGTTTTAAAAAAAAGGGAACGATGATCGACGGTCTTGATCCAAAAATCAACAATCTTGAAAATATAGCAAAAGAATTGAAAAGTAAGTATGCATGTGGTGGAACTGCAAAAGAAGGCTACATCTTTTTACAAGGTGATCATCGTGATACAATAAAAGAGACTCTAGTTGGTCTTGGTTTTGCCGAGGATGTAATAGAACTCCATTAGAACCATCGTGCCTAATCTAAATAATATCTTACATGGTATTGGCATTCCATTATCAGCTTTAGTATCAGTGGTTTTTGCAATGATGATATTATCATTTCCACTTGGCGCATATGTTGTTTTTAATTCTAATATTGGTGACGATATAGATTATAGTTTCCCACTGGAGCAGTTTGATGTTTTTATAGCTGGTATTAATTTGGGAATTCCATTTGATTTTGAAATTGGAGATATGTTTATAATATTTTGGAGTATTTTTCTTATACTTTTTGTTATAACATTTCTAGGACCAAAATACAATTTTTTAAAATCCATTAACCTTCTCTTAAATAAACAAAAAATTGACTCCGATGCGAATTATCTTGTAAATATAATAAAATGGTTTTCCATCATAGTTGTAATATCAGGTGTCATTAATTTTATTCAAGAAAGTTTTGGAGTAACTACACTTCCACCAGAATATACTAACGATTTAACTTTATTTTTAGCTATAACTATTTCACCGATCACTGAGGAACTTGGTTTTAGAGTAATGCTTATTGGCATTCCACTTTTTTTGATATTTGCACATAAATCATCATTTAGATTTTTCTTCAAGTCACTTTGGCATCCATATAACAATCTGCACATAATGCAGCATAAACGTGCAATCAGTATAATTATAGTAGTTGGAGTGTTTTTTGGATTGGCACATATAATTACTGGTGAACCATGGAGTGAGGGAAAGTTTACACAGGCAACAATTAGTGGAATAATTATTGGATGGGTTTATTACAGATACGGATTAATTTCTGCGATACTTGTTCATTGGGCAACAAACTATTTCATATATTCATACATATTTTTTATTTCAGATTTGAATCAACTTTCTATTCAAAATGTTTTATCTCATTCAATGATTGGAACACTTGAGATCATTCTTGTTATTACTGGTGTGCTATCAATTGTTATGATCATAATAAATTATTTTAACACAAAAAATCATAAAAAACTAAGCATATAGTGGCTTATTCATAAAAAATTTCTTTAATTTTGGCACAAAATGATGGTTTGATATTATTATGCTTAATGATATAATTTACATCTACAAGATTATCAACATCTATCATAATTCTGTGAATCAATGCTAACGAGTATTTCATTTTGGCAGTTTTGATTGGTTCAAATTGGAATTTGTAACTCCCTTCGTCATACCTTGTTTTCATATCAGGCATGGGCATTCGTACTAATGCATTTGTACCATCAAAATGCATTGATGGAACAATTATTGCATGCTCATTATTTTGATAAAACCTCATTAGATTGTCCAGGTCTTCTGGAAAAATGAGTGGAATATCCTGTGGCAGTACAATATAACACGAGTAATTATGCTCCACCAAAAATTTATTTGCTAAACTAACTGCATCATTGACTCCAGATTCTGCCTCATCAATAATTTCTATACAATTAAATTTTTTTCCAATATCTAACGCAGATTCATCTTTTGATACTATTATGATATCATTAATTGATTTTGTTTCTGAAATTACTTGTAAAATTTCTTTTAGCATTATTTCACATAAATATTTGATGTCTGACTGTGGAAGATTTAATCTAGATTTAGATTTAGAAAAAGATTTGATTGGAATAACAACTGAAGTTTTCAAATTATTGTTTAACTTGTTTTAAAATAAATGAAGCAAGTGATTCTTCAGCTAGTTTATTTTGCATTTTGATCTTTGTATCAAATACTTTTAGATCTAAGCCTTCAATTTTTTTTGTCAGACCTTTATCTTTTGTATCAATAACTATCTTTGAGCATACATCTGCATACATCTGTGCAACACCAAATGCACTAACTTCAATTCCTGCAGCTTTCATATATTCTGCAGCAGGACCGTTAAATGCCTTATCACCAATTATAGGACTAACAGCTACAACCTTTCTTCTATTTTTACTAAGTTCTTTCCTAATGCCTTTAATGTTGATCATTGGTCCAATACTTGTTAGTGGATTTCCTGGTGCAATGATTACTAATTCTGCATCTTGTATCGCGTTAATTGCTGATGGAAGAGGTCTTGCCTTGTCAGCTCCAACATATTCGATTCCTTCTATAGGTCCTTTTCCTCTATGCTTTACCCAAAATTCCTGTAGATGAAGACTTTCGCCATTTGATGTGATTCGTGTTTCTAGTATATTATCTGTAATTGGGAAAACCTTAGTTTCAATTGCAAATCTCTCACACATCCATTGTGTAATATCAGAAAGATTTTTTCCATTCTTTAGCATGTTTGTTCTAATCAGGTGAGTAGCTGCATCTCTATCTCCAATTCTAAACCAGTTTTCCTCTCCAAGTATTTCCATTTGTCTCAAGAAACCAAAAGTATCTTTTTTAATTCCCCATCCTTTTTCATAATCTAGTAAGTCAGACAAACCGTAAATTATAGTGTCAATGTCGGGGCAAATATACAACCCATATAACCAATAGTTATCTCCAACATTACTAATCACATGAACGTCAGATGTCTGTGCTGTTATACCTCTAACAAGTTTTACAGAACCAGTTCCACCAGCTAATATTGTTATCATAAATAATTATACCGATTTGTTGAATACGTTTACTACATATTACTTTTTCAAATTTCTGGTTTTCAAATACAATATTTTATGAATAGATTATTATACCATATTACAAGAAAAAACACGTGTCCCGTGTAGTCATTTTAACAGTTTCATTATCTATAATCATGCTTTGTGGGTTGATTACTCCAGTAGATGCAGCACAAATGACTTTTAGAACATTCTCACAATCAGGCGTTTCTGAAGATGTAGAAATAAAATTCCAAAGATCACTAATACTCAACTATGATGATGGTGGACAACTGGCTGATCAACTTAGAGGTCTAAAAATATCCAAAACATTTTCTGTAGATTCTAGTGATCCTGGAGTAAATGAACTTCGTGATAGGATGAATTATTTCTTGAAAAACACTGGAAACAGTGATGCGGCAATCACTGATGTAACAATTGATTACGATACAACACTTACTGGTCGTGGACTAAACACATCAATTGATTACAAAGTTATTCTCACATTATCACTTACTAACCATATAATTCGAGACTTTTCAGGAGGCAGTGCAGGACTAATTGACATGGACTGGAGAGGAGTCGCTATAGATGGACCTGTTGTAATTAATGTGAAAGGAATTGATAATGAAATCAATCTTCCAATATCATTTATTGCTAATGTTGCACCAGCATTATACTCTGCAGTACAAGGAACTGATGCTGAAGCAATTCTAAATACACCACTTATAGATGCAAGTGGAATCAAGGCTCAACCACTTGGTAACTGGCACTTTTTGTTTGACCCAACAGGAATCAATGTGGACGCTTCACAATTTGGAATGTCAGAAGAACTTGCAGGACTTGTATGGTCTTCATATACAATGGGTGAAAGCAGTCTGAGAGAAGGAATTCAGACCGAGAAAGAGCACCAAGCAACATTTACCACCGATAAAACTTATGATCTTAGAACAATAGAATCTGCAGATTCAGCAAACGTTTTCGTTGCAGGATTTGCAAACGTTGATGAATTATCAGGCAGTGAAGTGTTTGGTTTTAGTCCAACGGCACCAGAAGGATTTGCAACAACATCAACTGGGGGATTTCCAATGATGATCATCTATGGAATGGCTGGAATGGCAGCAGTTGTAGGTGGTGCAGTGTTTATCATTAGTGAAAAGAAACGAAAGAAAGACGTAGGAAATGTTCAACAAACAGGAATTGATCCTTCAAACCTTAGAGCTGCAGGAACAAGTGCAGGTGCTGGCGGTTACCAAACCAACAGAGGCGAATCATATCTTGCTGGTGAGGAATACGCACAACACAGAAGTGTTTATGACAATCCTCAAGTTGAAGAAAAAACTGTACCAGCAGAAGAGAAAAAAGAATCAACTAAAGGTTCCATGCCAAAAGGCTGGAAACCAGAATAATAGTGCGTGCTGGCCGTAACCCTCTTTCTGTTTTAGACGATATTTCGCTTTGCAGCCTACCTGAACCAGATGTAGAATTCTATAGTTCTGTTTGGCTTTGCTCCTTGTGGGACAGATTTTCCATTCCTTCATTGGAAACCTCAGATTGTGTCATCATAGTACACTCCAAATTGGATTTTTTTCTATGCTGTTGCCAGCCATCTCTGACTGCCTATCACCGGGCCACAATTTCTACATGGAGAGAGGAGTTTCCTCTGCCGTAGCAGCATTCGTCCACCAGCTCGCACTAGTAAGAATTGTGAGTTTTTTAATTATTTCAAGTTAACTATTTTGAGAATCAAAGAATTTTTCATCGTATCTTCCTTTTCGTGCCTTAGCCTTTGACGAGTAAAAGATTTGCATCAAATCCATATACAATCTGTATAGAACCTTAATTTCTCTCAATCTTGGAATTAACGCAAAGAAAAATGAACGTGCATGAACACCTGAAAATCTATGGTTTCTAACAACTATCACAGATTTGTTTGTCTTATCCACAATTTCTAATGTCTTTGGACTAAATGCAGATTCTGATTGATTACCAGCACCAAGTACAAGTAATGCAGTTTTATCCTTTTTGAAATTTTTCAGGAGTTCAGGAATTATATTTCCACTGCCATATACTTTCTCAAACTGAATTTTTTTTAGATCAAGTTCTAACATCTTGTCATTTATTCTGTTCACTACGCTAACTTCATCATCGGGATCTTCTACAACACCTCTTACAATTCTGATGTCTGAATTATTCTTAGTAGAAAATGCATGACCAATTTCTAGTCCAAGATCACTATGTCTACCCTTATCATACGAGATGATAATCCGTGATACGTCTTCATCAAAATGTTTTCTTAATCTAATTCCTATAATATCACATGTTGTAAGTGAGAGAAGTTTTCTATTATTTCTTAGAAATGAAAAATCAACTAACATGGTATTGATGTCCTGTTCCTCAGCGGTTGATAGTATTGCTTCAGTTGGATCATGTGCAAGTCTTA
>Ga0315334_10001752_pt1 | contig 13472 bp, 8 predicted proteins | sample M150034915metaG_FD_205555 | JGI IMG/M metagenome (GOLD analysis project Ga0315334, IMG submission 205555) | Ammonia-oxidizing marine archaeal communities from Monterey Bay, California, United States - M1 500m 34915 | ecosystem: Environmental > Aquatic > Marine > Intertidal zone | place: USA... | reverse complement strand
TTTTGGGGAAGGGTACTTTGGATTAAAGAACATATGTGAATTAAATACTTTTGTGTATGATTTTGATGGTCCTCAAATGACTGTTTATTTTGATTTACTAGCATGTCCTCCCCCAGTATTTGGGTGTATGGAAGTAGAGGCTTTAAATTTTAATCCTTGGGCTAATGTGCCTTCTGCGTGCACCTTTCCCCCAGCCGCTTGTGATAGCGGCCAAACTAATATTATTGTTCTTACTACTCCTGATAGCTATCCTGCTGAAACAAACTGGGATATAACAGTTAACGGGAATATTGCTGCAGAAGGTAATGGATATAGTAATACAGGAGTAACTACACCTACCTATGTTTGTGTTCAGGAGGGAGATACTCTTATTGCTAATATATATGATACTTATGGGGATGGATTATGCGGTACCTGTTGGGGAGGAATAGACGGATATTTCGATGTTACTACTTTATGTGGGGATAGTATATTTTTTATTGGGGGAGAAGAACAGTTTGATACAGCTTCTTCAGGGCCATATATAGTTCCTTCATGCATACCTTTTATCCCGCAAGGATGTACAGATTCAGGATATGTAGAATATGATGTTAACGCTGTTATAGATGATGGAAGTTGTGAAACAGCAATTCAGTTAGGGTGTACTGATTCTACTATGTTTAATTATAATCCAGAAGCTAATACTATGGATGTTGAGCCCTCTTGTGAATATACTCTTACTACTACAGATGGGGGAGCAGATGGATGGTTTGGTAGTTGGCTTGGGGTAACTCAAGGAGATGATATCTATGGACCATATCAAATGGGACCTGCAGATGGATATGAAGAAAACTTCAATTTAACTTTAAACTCTAATGAGGTAATTAGTGTTTATTTCTTTACAGGAGGCAATGCGGAAACAACAGCTGCACAATGTGGATTTAGAATTGAGGGACCTAATGGGATAGTATTACAAAGTGGGACTAATCCGTGGACAGATCCTCTTAAGAAATTTCCTTTCGTATACACTGAAATCCCAATATGTAGTGATTTTTGTGTAGAAATTGTAGCAGACTGTACTGATCCTGAAGCTCAAAACTTTAACTTAGGGGCTAATACGGAAGACGGGAGCTGCTATTATGCTGCAGGATGTACACAAGCAGGTTATCTAGAGTACTATACTCAAGGATATGAGGCTGATTATGATAATGGGAGTTGTGATGTCTTAGCTGTATTTGGTTGTACAGAAGAGAATGCTTTAAATTATAATTTCGAAGCTAATGTAGATATAGGTAATTGCATTGATGTAATAACAGATTGTATGGATCCAGGCGCGGCAAACTATAATGAATTAGCAAATACCCCTGATAATGATTCATGTTTATATGATGCAGGATGCATTGGTGAGCCTGGTGTACCATACTGGTACAACGATTCATGTTATGCTTGGATTATAGATATAGATCCTTATTGCTGTGAAGTAGCTTGGGATGGAGCTTGTGTTGAATTATATAGTTACTGTGAGGCTGGATGGCCTATGGGTGTATATGATATACATGATGTATATAATGTATACCCTAATCCAGTAATAGACGTTTTAAATATACAGACCTCTCTAGACGTCTTTACAGAGGTATACAGCGCACTTGGACAACTTGTGGTGTCAGGTACTAAAGAAAAAAGAATTGATCTTACAGACCTTCCTAAAGGCCTCTATCAGGTTATTATTAGGTATAATAATCGTATAACCATTAAAAAAGTAGTTAAGCAATGAAGTATATTATAACTATATCGCTAGCACTACTGTCATTTACAGCAAATGCTCAATCAGAATTCTATAAAAAAGTACTTAAGAGGGCTACCTTCTACACGTCAATTAATGGAGGTAACTCGTTATCTGACGATGACACATATTCTGTCTCTACCGGCCCACTTACAACTGGGGTTATTGAAACTCCATTTGACTACTCTATTACGTTCGGGATTAGGAAAATTGCAAGATTCGGATATGAAAACAGAGCTAACGCGTTCTATGATGGCACTGAAAACTCGTATGGGGACGCAGCAACTATCGGACGATACAAAGGATTTGAATTCTTGTTTGAAGGAGACTGGAGACGACAACAAGGAATAGATTATATTGATCAAAATCATTTTTTAAGATACGTATCCAAGAACTGGTTAATAAAAACAGAGTATGTCCAAGCTGGATTTGCTGATGTTAAATATTTTGAAACCTCTCAACGAGCACGTATAAATGTAACTAAGAAGCTTTCGTTTAATTTAGGGGTAGTACAACGTATATCTGAACCATATGGGTATGATCCGTTGGAAGAATGGTTACTTGAAAATAATCAACTTCATTATACACACTTAGCTATACAAGAAGGATACACGGTTAATGTACAAGAATCCATATACTATGACCCTAGCGGGACTATATGTGCACAAAGTTCCGATGTATGGACAGAAATTGTTATACCTCAAGTATTAGATGAGTATGTTATAAAGAAAAGAAATGAACTATCTTCGCAATGGAATCATTCAGTAGTTATTGGGTATGACTATTATCATTATGATAAGGAATTCTGGCTACATAGCTGGGGCAGTGTAATGCCTTGGCATTTAGATAGTAAGAATGAATTTTCATACCATACATATAATGAAGGGCAATGGGTAGACCTTAATGCCGGACTTGTATGTGGATGGAGAATGACTAAAAGCCTTGGTGTATTTATAGAAGGCAAGTATAACAGATATTGGAACAGAGAATGGCATGATTTCTCTGTAGGACTTAACTATATATTATTATAAAAAATGGCACAACAGATTGGAGAGGATACAAAAGTAACACTAGACTTAAAAACAATAGGTATAGGAGTAGCGGGATTAGGATCATTAATAGCAATGTGGTTTGCATTGCAATCAGAGATTGCAGAGGCAAAGGAATTACCTGTTCCTCCTGATCCAGAAATTACTCGTATGGAGTTTGATATGAAGGATCAACTGGTGCGTCAAACTATTATGACTACTCAAGAGGATGTAATAGAAATAAAAGATGACTTAAAAAATATCGAAAGAAAAATCGATGAACTAAAAGAAAAATAAACTATGAAAACTCTACTTACTATATGTTTTTTAGCCTTATTTTCAACGGCAGTGTATGTTTCCATGCCTATAAACGATAAATCTTCTGATTTAGGTATATGTGTAGTAGAGTTTAATGCGAGTTTTAATGCATCTAATAGTGTTGACTGGTTAGATAAGCTTAGTGATTGCAGTGGAAAACGTATCGATATTGTATCAGAACCTAATATGCAAAAAGAACATAAGATAGTTGTAGTCCCAACTATTATTATATTTAATGAGGGGGAAGAAGTAAAACGATTTCAAGCTAATATCATGATGCAATTAGAAGCATCAGAACAAGACGTACAAGAAGTCATAGATGAAATTCTTATGAGCTCCTTTTAGTATATATTTTAAATAATAACATTAATAAAAAAGACCAAAAATGGCAACTTTAAATACAACTTTGACACTAGCATCAACTGATGCTTCATCAAACAGACTTAATATATCTGTTACAGATGCTTTAACAACTACAGAGCCTTCACAAGGACTTTCTAGACAGACTATAACAACTTCTGATAATCAAGAAATAGTAGATGAAGCAGTAAGTGGGGTATTCTATTTTTACGCAAAAAATCTAGATGCTACTAATTTTATCATTATTCAAACTACAGCTAGTGTGCAATTTGCTAGAATTGGTCCGGGAGAATTCTGCTTTTTCCCTGTAAACGATGGGGCAGGAATAGAAGCACGAGCTGATACAGCTAGTTGTATTATAGAATATGGGTACTGGAAAAAAGGATAATAATTAAAAATTTAAGCAATTATGGCTAAAAAATATAAAGCAGGAGGAGATTATCTCAGTTCCTCTAAAGAAGTAACTTTTGGGAAACCTCGAAGAAAAGCTCAATCTGGGAATAGTCCTGTAAAATCTAATAAAGGTCTTTTACAAGCAACTAAAAAAGGTGGTGTACCTGCATACAGAATGCCTAATGGTAAAGTTGTAATAAAAGGATCTGCAGAATATTTAGTAGCAGATTCTACATATAAGGAGCAAACACCTAAGCGAAATGCTTGGAAAAAGTATAGAGATTCTGATGAATATAAAGCATCTCAAGAAAAGGAAGAAGTTTCTCCTAGAGAACAGAAGCAGAATCAACCACAAGGATCTGGAGCTAAAGATGAATCAGGAGAGGTAAAGGATGTTGCAGATCGTAGAACTGGGAAGAGTGGAAGTGATGCTGAGTCTAAAACGACTGTAGAGAAGACTAAAAAGCCTGTAGAGAAGAAAGATCCTTATGCAGAGGCTAAGAAAAAAGATCCCAAACTTGATACATGGATAAAGCAACGTAATAATTCAGAGAAAGGTTCTGCTGATTATACTATGGCTCAGAATAAGATTAATAAAGCTTATGGTAAAGGTCCTCAAAGACAAATTACTGTCAAAAAACTTGAAGGTAAGAAACCAACTGAAATTAAATCTGCAGTATCTCCAGCAAAGAAAATAGGTCCTGCTCCTACTCCTAAGCCTACTCCTAAATCTAATACTGGTGCTGGTTCAGGTATGGGTGGTGTTCAAGCAGAAAAAGATAAAATTGCTGATTTAAAATCTACTCCTCCTCCATCAGCTACCCCAGATAGAAGGGCTAAAAGAAAAGGTCGTCAAGCTGCTCGTAAAACAAAAAGAGCTGCAATTAAGACTGCTAAAGGAGCTCTTAAAACTGCTCGTAAAATGGAGTCGGGTGGTAAAAAGAAAGCTCAATTCGGAGCTATGTTAGGAGCTATTGGTGGAGCTAAAGGTGCTCAAGGAGGATTTGGTAAGAAACTGCTGGGAGCGGCTAAAGGAGCTATAGGCGGTGGAATAGGTGGTAGAATTTTTGGTGCGGGGAAAGCTTTAGTACAAGGTGAAGGTCTTAAAGGTGCTGTGCAAGGCTTTAAAGGTGGAGCATTTGGTAACTCTAATCCTATGGGAGGAGGAGGTCAACAAGACCCACAAGTTGGTCAAACAACTACTACAGAGCCGCAACAAATAGCTAGACGAGGAGGTAAAAAGAGGAAAAAAGCTCAAGCAGGACTAGCACCAGGATCAGCTTTAAAGCGTACAGCTTTTGCGGGAAGGGCAAAAGCAAAAGCAAAACCAAGTTGGGTAGAAACAGCTAGTGGTAAGGATATTAAGAAAATGGCTAGAGGCTTTAAAAGATCAGGTCGAAAAGCTATACGAAAAGGGGATGAAGCAATGGGAGCTGAATTCAAAAGAATAGGAAGTAATTTAAAAACGAAAGGAAGAGCTAAGAAAAAAGTAGAGAGAGCAGCTAAAGTTGCAGCTAGAGTAGATAGAAGAAAAGCTCGTCAAACTGTACGAAAGATATCTAGAGGATAAAGCCAATGCATACTTTAAAGAGTATATGTAAAAATTACAAAGAACATGTTAAAGACCCACTAGAGTCTAGTTTATTTAAACAACTCTGTGAGGAATTTAACATGTTAGTAATTGAAAGTATACTTGCAGGTAAGGAGTTTAATATGGGTAATAATTTGTCTGCATTATCCATACATAGAATAGAGCGAAATCCTACTAAACCTACTATTGATTGGTGGGAAAGTAATAAGTATAAACAAGAACTTATTATAGAAGGGGAGGAGTTATATAATGCAGAGACAAAGAAAGGTGCAAAGTGGTTTATATATTATACAGATCCTTGGTATTGTAAGTACCATTGGAAGAAATCAAAGTGTAAAATACCCAATAAAACTGCTTATAGATTTACCCCAACTCGTGGAATCAAAGGGAATAAAGAAAAGCTTACAAGGCTTTTAAAAGAAGATGAATTAGCATATCTAAGATTTAAGAAACATGGCAATATATAAAACAACATCCTGTCAAACTATTTTAAGAAAGGTAATGCGTGATCTTAATCCTGAAGATGGGGATTGGATTGATGATGGTGTAGAGTGGATTGGGGAAGCTTTAGAGCATATAGGAGCTAGTACTCAGCTTGAAAGTAGAGTGTGTATTGTAGATATTGCTGATCATAAAGGTTCTCTTCCTGCTGATCTTTATTATATTAATCAAGTTTCTATTAATGAATCAGTATCTGCTGTAAGTATATCTAGTAAGATCGATAAGGTAAATACAGATATACAAAATCTTACGGAAACATATAAGTTTAGCAAAGACTATATAGCAAGTACTTTAAATAAACTAGGTGATGGAACTATTTCAAGTACTATTGCTAAAGAGTCTTTAACAGATCTTAATACTCTTAATAAAACGTCAGATAGTACATTAAATACACTTTTAGCTAATTCTCATGTATTGTATCAACAGTACATGAATCCAACTACAGCACAACTTACCCCGCTTAGATATTGCACAGGGACTTTCCCAGATGCAATACATTGTCCTGATTGTAGTAATGTGAATTCTAGTAGTTCTGAATGTTATTTAGTTGAATCTGATAGGATTAAAACATCCTTTGTCACAGGTAAAATATGTTTATCATATAAAGCATTTCCTACAGATTCAGATTGTTTCCCGCTTGTTCCAGATGATATTAGCTATAAAGAGGCTATGTTTTGGTATATATATAAGAAGATGTTATTAGGTGGACTGCAAAGTGCTAATGGAATAGCTTATGACTTTGCGGATCAAAAATGGAAGTTCTATTGCACTCAAGCTCGTAATGCTGCAGTATATCCAGATATTGAGCGTATGGAGAATTTTATGAATCAATGGGTTAGATTAGTTCCTAATCTTAATAGATATGCTAATGGATTTGAGAATCTCGCTAAGAGAGAATCTCTAGATAGGTCCTCTAATCCTTCAACAGGTCTTATATCTGATATAGCATGAGAAAGTTTGTAAAGGGCATGCATAAAGACTCTGGTAGAGTAGATCAACCAGAGAATACATATAGAGATGCTCTAAATGCAAATTTGTATTACCTTAAAGGGGCAATAACTAACGAGGAAGGCACCACAGTTATTGGGGGCGTAGCTATGGATATTGTGGGTACTATATCTTTATTAGATAGTAGAATAGTATTATTTGCTCTTATAGATGATATTTCTTGTATTCTTATTGCCAATACAAAGAGAAATGAGATTGCTACTCTTTATAGAAACGTATTACTTAATTTTCAGAAAGATTTTCCTATCACGGGAGAGTTTCGAGTAGATGCTAAAAATGACACAATTGTCTATTTTACAGATAATTACCAAGAAAAGCAATCTGAAACTGGAGATGGGATCATTACAGGTACCCCTGACTTTAATCCCCCTAGAGCATTTAATGTATCTAGACAAGAAGAGTATATAGTAGGTTTTAATGGAAATATTGAGATACTATACAGTTCAGATTTTACTTTTGATGTACATAAACTTAACATATTCCCAGAAGTAGGAAGACATTCTGTTATAAGAAAAGTTAATATCGTTCCTGGAGGCGCAGTACCCTCAGGGGCTTATCAGTTAGCTTTATGCTATTCAGATGAGAATTTTTTAGAAACTGATTATTTTGTTGTTTCAAATCCTGTATATATATACCCAAGTAGTGAAGAAATATTACCAGTAAATTCAATTACCGGGTCATCTGCTAATACTTCTACTAATAAAGCAATTATATTTAATGTTGCTGCTTTTCAGAATAATAATTATACTTATATACAACCGGCTATAATAAGAACTGTTAATGGATCTGTAAGTGCTTTAAAATTAGAAAGAACTAAGAGACTTACAGCAAATGGTGGGAAGATTGATATTAGCTATACAGGTTTAGAAGATGCCTCTACAATTGCAGTAGAAGATATTGTTATTGATAAAGTTAAATATGACACTGCAAAGTCAATAGCTCAATTAGATAATAGATTATACCTAGCAAACCTTAAAAGTCGTAAAGATATTGGTTACCAAAGATTTGCTAATCGTATTAAGATTATACCTATTCAGCTTGAAGTAGAGAAGTTTGATAATAGGGTTATGAACGTTACATCTTTGAATAAAGGATACGCGGCCATGCTTCAAGCTTTTGGTACTACTATTGGGCAAACTTTTAAACAAAAAGAATCGGTTCAGCTAACTTCAACAGACAGTGATGGTGATGGAGATTATAATACAATAGCAAGTTTTTTACGAGAAGGTATACGTATAAGTTTTTTTGCTGAAATAAGAGGTTATTTAACACATGAGACCACATTTATTGGGGATGGGGCTTCTTGGCAAGAAGAGTCATACAATCTTAATACTCTAGTATCTAAAGGTTATAAAAATTATAGGCTTAATTGGAAGCATAAATCATACAGACGCGGAGAAGTATATGCATTTTATATTTCATTTATTTTAAAGAATGGTTCTGAAAGTTTTGCATATCATATCCCAGGTAGGGCTCCTGTTTGTGTGGATCCAGATCGTGATGATGATACAACTGTATGTGAAGATACCTCTATAACTAACAGCCCAGGCAAGTGGTCACTAATAGAAGATGCGTTTGAAGGAGCGTATCCATCAGAGCTTGCTAATATTTATGGACCAAAAGTAAAAGTATATCAGTTCGCAGACACATCTTTATCTCAATTAGTGCAAGATGCGACAGATAATAACATGGCTTTTTGGGAAAATGAAAATGAAAAATATCCTTTTAATTTAGATTTTTTAGGAAAAACTGTTCAATCTCAGGGGATTGAATTTGCTGATTCAGAACTAAACCTATTAGATTTAAGAGGTCAGAATGTAAGACATCATAAAATGCCCTCTAATCTTGGGAACTTTTCTTATGTCAAAAGGGCGGAAGATTGGGGTAGTGAAAGCGGGTATTTATCATGGGACTCTAATCAAACTCTTATTTCAGACAGTGTAGCAGATATTGCAGTTAATGATAATCACGCAAATTTTGGACAAGATTATCGGACTGCAGATGTGGTAAATGAGGATATAGTAAAACTTCTTGGTATATCATTAGAGAATATTAGAATACCAAAAGTAATTCTTGCACAAGTAAGAGGATATAAAGTTTATTACGCAAAAAGAAAAGAAGAAGATAGAACTATTTTAGGGCAAAGCATGGCAGTACCTGCTCATCCTAGATATGCTTCTGTGGATATACAGAGTAGACTTATTGCTAAACAAGGTCCTTATAAAAAAGGTTTTTATTTATATGGGGGTTTATCCCCAAAAGATAATTCTAGTATGCTTGTTGCTAGTACAGCAAAAGAATATCTAGACATATCAGAGGGCGATGCGGATAAAAATAGTGGAATATATGTAGGAGATCCTGTATTTACTTTTCATGATTTTGATCTACTTAGAAATAAACCGGATCTTACAAATGCCACGCATATAACATGTCAGTATGCAACAGTATTTAGAGCATATCAAGGAGGTCCTGGATCTTATGCTGCTCCTGCACGTACTACAGATTCAAGTGACGGAGATGATTCATTATTTGGGGATGATTTAGAAAATCCTGGATTAAATATAGGGTCTGCTAATAGAGTAACTGCTTTCCCATCTTTAGGTTGGGTACATCCAGATCTTGGGAACACTATGAATTTTAGTGTAGATGGGGAGGTTTATGATATTACAGATCGGGTTATAGATAAAACAGAAGATGTAACGAATCCTTATGGGTTTTCTGCATCTTCTACAGAGGGCGCTGATGGCATAAAGAATAAAAGATTTAGAGGAAAGCAAAGGAAGATTGATGATAATGAAAATGATGTAAGAGCTACTGAGTTAATGATAAGATCTTGGAGAGGTCAAGTCAATGTAGCATCTGCATATCTATCTCCAGGAAAAGCTATGGCTTCTCAGAGTGTAATTAAAGGAGGAGGTAATAAAGGACCAGGCCCCTATTTTGATCCTTACTCAGCTAAAGCTTATTGGAATAATAATAGTTTTAATCTATTAAAGCAGAACTTTTGGATATATGCTTTAGATCCTAATAGTAAAAAGTACGTACAAGGTAAAGTAAATAACTCTGTACCTGATGCAGCTTCATTTCAAGGAGCATCTATTTTATATAATAGAGGAGGAGAATCTTCATTAGCTTTAGGACTTATAAGTGGACTTCCACGTTTAAAAGGATTAAGACCTTTCTTAGGTACTAACTATAGTTCCCTTATCGATCTTGATATAGAACTACAGGGAATTTCAAATGAATTATTAAAGTGGGGAGATGATCAGTATTGGTGTTTTCCTGATGCATCTCGTATTCCTAGTCATTCTGGTATTCCTGCTTACATGTGGTATCTTGCAAATGGGGATGTAACAGACTTTCCTAATTTAAATCAACAAATAGTTGATGATTACAGAGGATTTAGATATTCTTTAGAACCTAATTCACAGCAAACAGGCTATCCAATGGCTTGGATGGTAAATATAAATGCTATTAAAACAGATGTATTTAATCCATTTGATCGTCAAGAATTGGTTTGGACAGGATTTTATAAGGAGATAGAAAGTGTTGATTTAGACACTGGCATAGTCACTCATCTTGATTCCGATGATATGTCTGTTCCTGATACAAGTAATTATTATGATGGTACAGCTTCAAGTGGCTTCATATTTGGAGGTGATACTTATATAAGTAGATACTCTTTTCGAACTACTTCTCAAAGTTATGGTCATACGTATTTTAGAGGCGCTACTAACTTACAGGATCCGGGTTCTTCGCATTCTTATAATGCAGATAATCCTAATCTAGAAGATTCTTCTAAAAATAGTAATTCTTTTTACTTAGGTGGGGGCGGTACTTTACTTGGGCAAGGAGATAGACGTAGATTTCAAGGAGATGTCCCAAGTGTACTAAGCCCAGAAAGTATATCCTTATGGGGTAGAACAAATGATATGCATGTTTGGTTTGCTGGTACAGGTAATGTAAATCTACAAACTGTAGATACAACTTCAGAAAGATTAGCTGCTACTAAGTCTCTTTTAGGTAATGCAGATAATTTTGTACAAGGAACTGTAGATCCTGTAAGTACTGTATTTTCTTTTTTATGTGAGTCAGACTCTAATATTGGTCTTAGACATGGAGAAGATAAAGAAAAAGGAGTATCAGTAAAGTTTTTTGATAAGGATACCGCATCAGAAGTCTTATTTGATCCTCCTACAAATGATCATACAGAACAAGATAAAATCTTATATAACTCTGATTATTCCCTATTAAATACTAAAAAGGTTCCTAGGCCGTACCCAAAAAGAAAGCCTGGTGATGAGAATATATATGAGTTTGCTACAAGAATTATTAGGTCTAATCCTACTGGCTTATTTATAGGAGATAAGTATAGAGAATTTTTAGCTAATGATTTTAAAGATATATCCAAAGCAAGGGGAGATATATGGTCAATTTTTGTACAAAGTGGAATTCTTTTATTACACACAGAACGTTCTTTATTCTTAACTAAAGGTAAAGAAGAGCTTCAAATTAGTGCTGCTACTGCATTTGTGGGTAGTGGTAATATTTTTGCGCAATCTCCTTCTGAAGCTTTAGAGACATCCTTAGGGTATGGAGGAACAACTTCTATAGTATCTGGTGTAAGTACTCCTCAAGGTAGATTTTGGGTATCTCTTAGAGATCGCAAATGCTATATGTTTCAGCAAGGCGTAAAAGAAATATCTACAGGTATGGAATCTTGGTTTAGAGAGCATATCCCATTCCAATTAGAGTCTTATGGTATTAATCTTAATGAAACTATTCTAGAACTAGATGCTCCTACATCTAGTACACCTTTTGGATTTACATCTGGATATGACCCAAAATACAAAAGAGTACTTGTTACTAAAAAAGAACTTATTCCTACTGATAAGTTCGTGAATCTTTACTTACAAACAGATACAACATCTTCTATACAAGTTGTCCTTATAGATAAAGATTTCTTAGGTCCCTCTGGTATACTTGAAGATTCTACAGGTAACGCAATAGCAAATTATATTGGCAGTTATGCCTTTGTAGTATATAATGCACATGGTCTTGCTACAGATATAATAAGTTTTTCTGACTCAAGTTATTTTGTTGAGGGAGGATGGACATTATCTTATTATCCCGAATTAGAAGTTTGGGGAAGTAGGCATAGTTATTTACCTAAACTGTATTCTAGTACTCCAGAAAACTTTTATAGTTTTAATGATACTATGATGTGGGAGCATAGTAATAATACAGAACCTGGTAATTTTTATAATACAACATATCCATTTGAAGTAGAGTTTATAGACAATACTCATCCTATTGTATCTAAAGTCTTTAGTGCTGTAGGATATTGGGTGGATATTGTAAAAAAAGATGGTACACATATAACAGAATATGAAAGTAAAACATACCCAGGATTTACATCATTCTATGTATATAATACTACACAAATATCTGGGATAAGTACTAATATTAATTATTTAAGTAATGTTAGACTTGTGGATAGATTTTGGTATATTAACTCTTTTAGAGATTATTCTAAAATTGAAGCTATAACTAACAGTTATATAAATACAGGAATTGAAAATGTAGTAGGAAGTATGACTACACAAATTTCTACAACTTCGGAAACTTCTCCAATGTTTACTGAGGAAGGTGTAGTAAATACTGAGTATGTTCATACTGATAAATTATGGTATGAACGTAGAAGACTTGTAGATCATTATTTAGGGGTAAGACTTAGTAATGATAATACTAGTACAAATTTAGTATATTTGTATGCCGCCGGTACAAAATTCCGCAAATCTAACAGATAATGGCAAAAAGAAAAAATATAGGATACTTTACACAATATTGTGGCGGTAAAGTCACACAAAGATGTATAAATAAAGCTAAAAAAAGCGATGACCCTGAAATAGTTAGAGGCGCTGCTTTAGCTGAAACCATGATGTTTGGGGGTATTAAGAAAAAAGCTCAAGACGGGGTATTATCGACTCCTGGTTCTAATGTAGAAACTGAAGAGGCTGCTACTACTACTCCTGGGATTGGGCAATTTCTTTTTAATCAAGCTCAGTCTAACCCAGGTTTAGGTGTTGGAGGTACATTAAAAGGATTAGGGAAAGGTATTAAAGGGGGTAAGGTAGGGATATCTGCTGCTACAGATTTACTTGCTAAAGGTGCAACAGCTGTTATTAATAAAGGTTCTAGTACTGCAGATGATGCTCTTAGAAATGATAAAACAGAACGCACAGGTGCAGTTGTAGGTGGGGCTGTTAAAGGAGCAGGTAAAGGATTTGATTTAGGTAATAAAATTATTCCTGGTGTTGGGGGTGTTATTGGGGGAGCAATAGGTGGACTTGTAGGTGGAATTACGGGAGGAAGAGGAGCAGAGAAAGATAGATTAGCATCAGTTGGGGACTTGAGAAATAAACAAGTAGGTCAATATCAAAATATACTTTCAGCTAATCAACAATTTACAGCTCGTGCAGGTGGTGTTAAATTACCTGGGGGTAAGATG
>Ga0315334_10001751_pt1 | contig 13472 bp, 16 predicted proteins | sample M150034915metaG_FD_205555 | JGI IMG/M metagenome (GOLD analysis project Ga0315334, IMG submission 205555) | Ammonia-oxidizing marine archaeal communities from Monterey Bay, California, United States - M1 500m 34915 | ecosystem: Environmental > Aquatic > Marine > Intertidal zone | place: USA... | reverse complement strand
ATGCCGGTAAAAAAGTTGTTTTAATGGAATATCTAGAACTAATAGTAGTATTCCAAGGCCACACAATTTCTACTTCAAATAGATTGGGTGCTGCCCCTCCATATTTTAGCGCTTTTGATCTAAATTCATCTACATTGAATGCCACGAGCTCTTAACCTGTAAAGTGTTTATAGTTATTAACTATTTATGAGGTTACAGCGGGCGCCGCATCAACTATCATTCCTGGGTATACATTATCAGAGTCAGCTTCTTCCAGAAAATAATCATATCTCCAAGTTACAGTGAATTCTTGAAATCCTTCGGTTCCCCAATCTAATGCAATATCACTTATGTTAACTGGCCAAGCTTGTTTTAATTTATAAGTTATCATCGATTCACCATGTTTACCAAGTTGACTTACGTTTAAATCAACATAATGTTCTGAATCATATGGTCCAAAGTCATAATCTCGGTCTCCATCAATCATTCCCGCCATAGTTCTCATCCATCTTATTAATTTATGCCTTATTTCTCCATCATCATTCAAAAATGTAGTATTCCATACATCATAAGTTCTTACTCCTGGAAGTTTAATCGCTCTTCCTCGATAATTTACAGGAATTACATTAATATTTGCTCCTGGTAATGATGCTGCTCTACAGTGTGTCGCAAAATTTGCTCCTTCAAAACTTCCACTAATCTCAAATAGCGTAGGTCTTGCTCCACCTTCTTCTAATGCGGTTTTAATATCATTAACATTAAATCCTGTAGCCATTATTTCTCCTTAACTATATTATATTATCCACCGGTGACTGAACCACCGTCTGTCTTGTTTATATCTTCTACTTTTGCATAGGGCGATTTAAGTGGTGAAGAATAGGAATATTGCCAAGTTGCAGTAAATGTTTCTATAGTATTTACTGAATCATGACTTAATTCGATTGGTGATACATTATTCGGCCATACACCATGCAATACCATACTATCAATTACTTTCATATCACCGGTTAAAGAATATGATTTTATAGTCACTGACCCCAACATTGATGCATGAGGAATTGCCCAAGCTCTTTTATTTCCTTCTGCACTATTTATAGCCTCCATCCATGCTTCAATATTTGTTCTAACTAACATCGATTCATCATTTAAAATTGTACATGTCCAATCACCAAATGTAGTATCTCCCGCAAAGAAAACCTGCCTACCATAATAAGAAATAGGAATTTCACCGTTTATATATCCTGGCATTACTGTTGCATTTACAAGAAAGTCTAATTTATCTGCTGCAACAGTATTAAATTTTACTCCAAAATCTTGAGCAAGGTCTGGTGTTGTCAAAGTACAAGAAAATAAATTAGATCTCGCCCCAGATGCTTTAATTGATCCTACAAAATTATCTACACTAAAATTGTCTGCCATTCATTTCTCCTTTATCTTTGAACTACTTCACTAAATGATACGCCTGTTCTTACAGATACAAAACTCAACTCAATGAAGTTAATTGATCTTGCCGGCTTAACATATATAGCACCCACAAATTGATTTGCGTCTACTACTGATGGGGGATTATTAGATGCATCACATACAACCATAAAGTCAGTAATTCCTCCTCTTGCTTGAATATCTCTCAAAAATGGTTCCACAATTGAAGTAAATTGAGTTCTTGTAAAATCATCATTGAATTCAAACAGCGATTGTTTTGCCGCTTGAGAAATTGATTTTTCTAATGTGATAAACAGTCTTCTTACATTAATTCTATCAAATGCATTTGGTTTTGCTAATAGAGTTTTATCTCCAAACAATAATCTTCCTTCTCCTGGAAAATTTACAACAGAATTGATACCTTTGTTATAAAGAATATCTCTATCAGCTGATGAAGGATTCCATGCCAATTCTTCGCAATTTCTAACCTGTCCTCTAGTATAACCCGCCGGAGAGTAAAATGATCCCATAGTATTTTCTGTAGCAACTGCAAGGCCTGCGCAATCTGGATTTAATGGAATATATCTGTTAACTCCATTATGACGATCCCATTGCTTTTTCCATCCTGAATCCATAAATCCGTAAGATGTACTTGGTAAACCATTTCTATAATCTAAAACATTTGATGCTTGAGTAGTTGTACCCAAAACATCTGTTCTTTCCGGTGAACAAAATACGACCAAATCTTTTCTAAGTTCCGCGATAGTGGACATTACATAAGCGGATAATGCCGCTGATGCGTCTCCCATAAAAAGTAATGAAGCGTTTGAATCTACGGGTTCTTTAAATACATCATATCCCGTTTTTCGATCACCAATTGATAATGTCTGTCCATCCAATCCACCATTAAGTGACCATGACTGTGACCACCCAAATGCATTAAATTTAGTACCATTTACCGCAGCTGTTCCCCACGCAGAATCAGTAGTGTCATCACCATTTACTGCACTACCTGTTGCTGGATGTGACATTGACCATACTGGAAATGCGTCTGTGTTATTAACTTTAGATTTATAATAGTCTGGAGAATTTGAAGCGGTTGAAACTCCATTCCATCTTTCTATTAATGTATCACCCGTCGATGCTGTTGTGGATGTTCCCCAATTTCCATCTTCGTCTACAACAACAATATGAATTTCGTCTTGGGTAGCTCCTCTTTCTGTAGCCCAAACTGAAGTTCCGGGTGCATCTCCATTGACACTGGTTTCTCCTGGATTACATGCATATTCCCATTCTCTACCAAAAGATTCCGTAGCTGTTAAGGTTCCTTTGGTTGGTTCTGATGCTGTAACCAATTGTAATTCAGTATTACTTGTGATTGAAGCAACTTTATGTCTGAAAGGAGCACCAGTAGCATCAGTAGCTACTATCATATCTCCCACTCTCAATTGTGTACTAAAAAATGTACCGGTTCCGGCTACTGTTTTTGTTCCACCAGTATTCGTAATTGTGCCGAAAATTTGTGATGATTTTTCTTCAAATGCTGATCTAACTAAACAGGATACTGCACTTCCAGCAGATTGTACTGTGACAGTAGCAGAACCTGGAGTTTGTACAACATACGCTGTTTCAGTTCCTTGAGTATTCATTACATTATTAACTAAGTAATTTTCTCCACCAATTTCTAAAACATCACCATTTCTAACTTCTTCAAACCAAAGTGAATTAGACGTTGATGCTACTAATCCAGTTGTCGCATTGACCGCAACTGTTCCTGTGAGGGTTTTTGTTGCTTTATCAGGTCCACATACTGAAACCTTTAAACTATTTCCTCTTTCTCCCGCATATGTCGCAACCCACGGTCCATAAGTTCCCGTAGAAGATCCTCCTGTGGATGGATCATATGTGGTTTCGAATGCTTTCTTATTTTTAATTAAAACTGTCGCTCCCTCTTGTGTCGCCGCATAAGTTGTGTTAGCAGATGAAGCGTTTTTTGCTAAAGAGTTTGCTGTTCGTGAAATTTCAAGAACTCCACCATAGTTCATAAAATTTGATGCGCACATCCATGAAATATAATTGTCTTCGTTTGGTACGAAAAATTTAGCTTTTAAATCGGCGTCTGAAGCGACTCGTCCATTTTCTGGATCTTCAATAGGTCCCCATCTAAAGAGTCCTGAAAATCCCCCTATATTTGTGGCGAGGGTTGGTACTATGGTTGTTAAATCGATTTCTCTAGTCAGAACACCAGGACTAACTGTGAAGGGCATTTTTATTCTCCTATATTTATTATATTTAGTTGACTTCTAGCGTGTTAGCTCTTACGTCTAACCTACTTGAAACTCACCTCTAATTAACTATATTTATTAAATTTCGGAATTCCAATAGAGTCCTGATTTATATTCTTTCCAAACATGATAATCATCTTCAGCCACTACCTCAGATATACCATCATTAAAAAATCCTAATGGTAGAGAATCTTCGTCATTCATTCTTTCTTGTTGCTCTAATAATTTCTTTCTAATATCAGAATCAGTAATTTCTTTAAAATATCTTTGATTCACTAACCATCCAAATAAAACTAAAGTCATGACCAAATCATCATGATATCCTTCCTCAGCCTGAAAACTGGGTCCTTTTTCAGCAAAAGTCATCAACTCTGAAATGATATCAAAATCCTCAATTATTAAATGATCCTTCTCAATTAATTCTTTTATAGTTGTACAACCGGTTCTTTTAACATGTTTTGATGTAATTAAACCAATTCTAGAATTTTTCTTAAATCCACCACTAACTTCTTGACCACCTTTATTTGGAGAAGTGAGAATAGTGTTCTCATATTCTAAATCATAATACAATATATCTCCTACCTGCATACCATTTCCATTAGTTTCGACTAAACACCAAGACTTATTATATTGTGTAGATATTTGTTCAATTATATTTGGAAAAATAATTGGAGATATTTCATTGTTTCTATATTTTGCAACAACTTTATATGGTATTTCTGTAACATCAATTATTGTAAATGTGGAATAATCTTGACCAACGCCTGACGCTGTGTCTACAAGAGTACAATAAGCATGACCTTTTTGTGGTTCAACATAAACATCCAATTCTTGTTGTTTTCTAATTGGTGGCTTATAAGGCATATTTCTTAATTTGGCAGGTTCAATCAAAGTATTTGTAGATCCTAAAAATTCACACTCAAATTCTTGTCTCCATTGTCTTTCACTTGTATTTCGAATAGTTTCTTGTTTCCAAGCATCATCTCTACCTGGAACATCACTCCAATTTACAGAAAATGGAACATAAGTATTTCTCCCCTCTTCTGCATCAATCCACATTTTATAAAATTTATTCATTCCATATGGTGTTGATACAATGAAAACTTTTGTAGTATTTCCAGAAGAAATTGTAGGATAAACAGAGTTAAAAAATTCATCCGCTAAAGATGGTGGATCTACATGAGCAAACTCATCAAGGAAAATGATATTAAAAGATGAACCTCTAACCGCTGAAGAGGATGTTGCTGCAGCGAGAATTTTACTACCATTTTCTAATTCAACATTACCTTTATTCCAAACAGTAACTCCTTGTTGTAGCCAGCTCGGTAAATGTTCAAAAGACATCTGCATTCTGCTCAAAAGTTCTCTCGCAGTATTACCTTTATTAGCGAGAATAGCAACTGCAACATTCTCATTAAAAAGAATATAATGTAAAAGATAAGATACAATTGTTGTTGATTTACCAGATTGTCTAGGTAGTTTTGAAATTACAAATCTATTATTATGAAAAATTTCGACCATCTCTTCTTGATAATCGTATAATTTAAAAGGAACTAAACCATGATCAACATGAACAATCTGAACATAATTTTCTATGAAATGTTTTGGGTCAGTGGCACATTTAACAAGTTCCTTTACTTGATCAGGAGAAAATTCTAATTGTACGTTTGAGTTTTTTAAATTTGGGTTACCAAGATAATGCTGTGCGCCCATTAGTCTTTTGCATAGGATTCATAATTAAGTTCTTTTTCTTTTAGAGCGATCAAACTATGAATATCATTTTTCATATCTTTTATATCCACTTGTATTGTTTTTACTCGTTCTGTTAATACAGCGATAGATGTCTCATGAGAAATTATTCCTGATGTCATCCATATGACCAACGCTAATATCGAGGACAGAAACGCCGCTTCAACTTTTGGCCAATGATTAAACATTATTAACTATCTCTTGAGATTCCAGGAGCCGCATTGTATGCAACTGCTGTTAATGATGCTGTTCCGCCCGCCGAAGCGATTGTATCCAGTGGAGCTTTTCTCACTAACAACGCAAAATGTGGTGGTACAGATAGTGTTCCGCTATTTCCAGAACCATTAGTTACAGATCCATCTAAAGTTAAAACTACTGCGGTGGTTGCGTGAGAGTTCGCGCACCATACCAGAGTAGCAGTACCCATAGTGGTCGCTGATACTGTTCCATCAGATTTTACACCTTTTACACTTATCGCTTCCATATTTCCTTTAAATTAATTTCATTTTTCACTTACATATATTTATATTATACAGTTATCCAACCTCGTGCCACATTATAATATACTAGCTCTTTGGCCTGTCCATTTGTACTCATGACAAAATTACTCGTTGCTCCATCAATTTTATGATTATTTCTATTGATGGTAATATTATTTGATGCAGCATTTTGAGATGCATCAACAATTCTTATATGATCTCCCATTACTCCTGTTTGTGGTAAAGTTACTATCAAAGGTGAAGTGGAAACATCACACAATAACCAATCTCCCGCACTTGCAGTTCTAGCACCATCTATTTCCATCCAAATACCAATATCACTTGTATAAACTGGTGTTCTTTGATCATCTGCTCCAGGACCAACAGCACCACCCATACCTGCATGGTTTGCACAATAAATGTAAATAATATCGGGAGTATCCCAAGCTGTGGTAATATTTACTTTTGCATTGGCAGACCCCGCTGTTCCAACATGTTCAACTCCTGTTGACAATGCTGTTCCGCCTGTGTGTGTTCCATCTGGAGATGCTGAAAAATTTAATATATGACCTGAATTTGAACCAGCACTTACATCAAAACGATATACCATTCCTTTTTGTAAACGAATAGTGGGTCTAATGTGTGTGGACGTTTTCATTTTTTGTCCATCCAACTCAAAAACATTTTGAGATGAACTTCCATCATCTGCGACAGTTACTACAATTTGTGATGTGATATTATTATCTACATATGCTTTAACTGATTGTTGTGTTACCAATGCGGTCGCAGAATTACTTGTTAAATCATCCTCATCTAAACATGAGTCTATTGAACCAAGTCCTGGTCTCGCTAGGGTTGCAACTCCATTATTAATAACTACTACACCTGTATTGGCTGCGGAAGAAGAACTAAAATCTTTTCCGGTTCCACCAAACATTGTACCAACTGGTGTAGATTGCCATGTTCCAGCGACTATAGCACCCAAAGTTATAAGATTAGTTGATCCCACCTCTGGTGACAATCCTGCAGTTCCAGGTGCAGCACTTGTCCAATTGCCGGTATTGTAATATATAATATCGCCTTGAGTGGCTGATGGGGAAGTTACGTCTGCTATGGAACTAAGATTAACTGAAGCAACATGTGCTACAGTTGCCATTGTGGAAGTATTCGCTTTTATTGCTATTGTATCTGTTGCTTGGGCTTCACAGAATATGGAAGTATCCGCCCCCTTAACAGTCATTGTGGCGGCTTGACCAATGGTTTCTGGCGATCCACCATCCGCAGCAACGGTAAAAGATGCAAATGTTCCATCCGCTATTGATATTAAATTTCCTACCGTTGCTCTTTTAACTCTTTCTGTATCATCTGATGTATCATAAACAAGTACTGAATCTGCGGTAGATATATCATCCGGATTCATTTCTGTCAGTTCACTTATTGGTCTATTTGCCATTACATTCGCCTTGAAGAATAAAAAATATGTCTATCTATTGTTACAGTTTTTATTTTTGTAGTAGTCCATCTCGGAGCACTAATATAATCTGCATGATAAAATGTAGCTCCGTCAGTTATATCAACCAAATCATCTGTTTCTAATAAAAATTTTGCCAATTCTACAGAATTTTCCCAAAGTTTTCCTCGAAACGGTCTGTCATGTTTACCATCACAATACCAACTGAATTGGCATCTATCTCTAACTGGAAATCCACTTTTATAATGTTTTCCTTCATATATTACATCACATACTGTATTTGGAAAACTTATACTATCTTTTCTATTTAGTACCACTTGTCCGACGGCGATTTTGCCTGCGGTGGATTCTGTTGAAGCTTCAAAATATATATTTTTAGACATACATTCCAATTCTATAGGATCTACTTGGTCCACATTTAGTTGAAAATTTTCCTTTGATATCATCAACATTGGAGGCATTGCGTCTGTATGAGCGCGTTTAATGGAAAATGCTTCTGGATTCCAATATTGATTAAGAGAATTTCCTCCTATACTAAATGGAATAAATAATAATATAGTAAAAAATATAAGTATTCGTAGCATGTTACCTCATGTATTGGGTTATAGGGTGCCCACCGTTAATAAAATTTAATTGGATTTTTGCGAAGCGCATGGCTTCATTTGGTATGTATTCATGATAGGCAATTTTAAAACCTTTCTTAAAGAGTGTAGTATTATTTAGGTACACTAAACGGCTTCAGCCCTTGTAACTTCAAGAATCCTATCAATTTGTGCCTGTAATTTACCCGTCCTATTAGGCCAATATATATACTCTTTGCTTGGGTTTTTCATAAGATTTTTCAAAAGTGGAATAATCATTTTTTCCATTTTTTCCATCCTATCTTTTAATTGTCTATCAATTTCTACTTTTCTCTCTTCTACTTCATCTATAACTGCTCGAATACTAGAACCTTGTTCCGTAACTGCAGATACTAATTCTTGTGATTGCATTGTGAGAATCTTGTCTACTTTTTCTTCAACTCGATCCCATTGATCTGAATTTAAATTCCAATCATCGCCACCACTATCTTTATCTACTAGTGATCCCAATGCATCTATTTTTTTAATAATAGATTTTACATCATCTGTTAAATCTTTACTAACCGCGGTTGCAGCCTGAGTAGAAATTTCTTTTGTTCTTTCTTCAGCGGAAGCTTGAGTTCCTTCAACCTCTTCTGCTCCACTAAAACTAAATCCAAAATCAAAATCATCATCCCATACTTCTTCTTCTGCCATTATTTGAATCCTATCGCTTTAAGTTGTTTAATTGTATTTGCTGCACTGGTATGATGTATTCCTATTCCTCCCGCTTTTCTAAATTCTGCAATATTTTGTTCATGATCATCAATCAGAATATTGGGTCTTCTATCTCTACCATCTTTAGCAAATTGTTTTTTATCACGTCTTGAAACTGCTCTCATACTATTTTTTTCAACATTAAAATGTTTTAGCATCCATTTTGTCTTATCAGCTCCCGCCCTATCAGCGATTTTTCCCCTTTTATGTGTTGGTATTGCTGTAAGCATAAAGGGATTGAGTTTACCAATAAAATTCCAAAGTCGTTTCGCATCTTTCATTGGTGGTAATTTATAGAAAAAATCGTCTGGTAATTCCTCCCAACGCTCATCTTTAAACTTTCCACCAATCATTTCCTTAACTCCCGCATCAAAATCCGCTACAACTCCATCCATATCACAATAAATTTGAGGATTATCAAATTCATCTAATTCAAAATATTCTTTAAAAGTTTGAGATTTTTTTAATTTCTTTTCCCTTTCAATCCATTTTTTAGCTTTATAATTTTCTACAGGTTTCTGTATTATTTTTTTTAATATTTTATAAACACTTTTAAATGGATCACGTGCTTCAGTTTCAGTATTATTATCAACAATTATAAATTTATCAGCGCCGAAATATTCTTGAAATTTTCCTATATTTGACTGAACATTTTCCCAACTCTTTTTTACTATACTATCTCGTAATTTTCTAGGTCTTCGACTATTTCTTTTTAAAGCGACATCTAATGATGTGTTAACAAATATCATCATTGTATCATAACCCAACCCCCGCAATCCTTCTGATGCTGATTGAAGTCTGTCAAATTTATGGCCTGTGCCATCTACAATTAAACCTAATCTTCCGTCCATCCATTGTTTCATTCTCATTTTTGTAAGGGATTTTGCCTTATCTCTAATCACTTGAGATTTCTCGAAATCCTTTTCTGTATATTTCGTGAAGTCTGTTCCCAATCCAGAAGATGTTAATTTTAATTCATATATTTCATCTGAATTCACAATCTTCATTCCTAGTCCAGCTGTTGAATGACCGGCAACCCACGACTTTCCAGAACCAGGACCTCCTGCCATGAAAACTGCTTTAAAAATTGAAGGATCATACATTCCTTCAATTAAGAATTCATTAAATTGCTTCATTCGGCTTTCCTTCAAAGATTGTATACCATTGGTCACCATGTAATTTATCATAATACATGCTAGTTTCTATTTTTTCTTGCATAACGAAAGTTTCTTCTTTCATTTTTAATAGAAACTTTTTATCTCTGTGTGAGCCTTTATGTAATTTTGAGAATAAATCTTGAAATTGGTTTCCTCTATTATCAACAGATATACTTTTTCCACCATGATTAAAATTTGCATGAACTTTACCATGAGAATTTCCTGGAGAAGTATTTGTTCCTAAAAGTGAAAAATCATCTTTCTCTTTGTGGATTACTGAATGTTGATCATATTTTTTTCCTAAACCCATCATGTGTTTTCTTTCAATATTAGGAATAAGAAGAGATTTTTCTTTAACAAATCCTCCCTCTTCTTTATAACCACCTCTCATTTCAATATATCCATGTCCAAGTTTTCGAACATGATTTTTTAAATCAGAAAAGCGTTTTTCATTCTCTTCAGGTGAATGTTCCTGCCTATGTGGTGATATTAAACCAAACTTAGGAGTTTTATTCACATGATGCATAACTCTCGATAAACTAGATTCTACTAAATGATTCTTAAATGTTTTCATTTATATATCCTTATTAAATTTTATTTCAGTTACATATATCATACCACGAAACTAGGAAAATTGTCAAGTTTTAAATATTTATTAATTCCCACCATTCCTACATTGTATTGTTCCTTGACACGCCAAATGTTTCATTCCTTCCAACAAGAACAGCATTTCATCAATAAATGCATCAAGCCCTCTTATTAGGTACGGATAGATAAATTCTCCAACCGGCCCTCGTAATAAGAATACTAAAACTGCTCCCACCATTCCCCAAAGGAAACTCATGTATGACCACTTGAGAAATTTGTATTTACTGAGAGCAAGAACTTTTCCTTGTCCGTATATGTCTCCCGCAAGTGCATCATATACGATATCATCTGTCATCAATTTTTCTGCGTAATCTTCTTTATATTCTTCAATATCTATATGAGCAAAATGACCAAAAAATAAAGGATTAAAATGCGGAGATGATCTGTCTATATCTCCATGTCTGTCTTTTGGATAATCCGTCTTTGGTATAATAGCAAATATCGCAAACAATAATGAGAAGAAACTGCCCGTTGCAAATGTTAGTAGAGGCCATTTCATCACCTCATTGTCCAGGTTTGCTATCGTTATAGAAAATACAATAGATGCAACAGTAATCATTATATTAGCTTTTGCATCTGCCATCAACCCCAATCTCATTTGATTACCGTGATTGAGGCGGAGAATATTATCTACTGCAGTACGATCTTCAGGTACTTTTGAAAATTGATTAATTTCTTCTTTTTCCACATCATGCCCCTATTTCAATGGTGGGGCATATAATAATCCTCCATGATTGTATAATTTATTCAGACCACGTTCTAATCCTATAGGTGTATCCGGCCCCACATTACGTTCATATATTTCTTTGTAATTTCCAATCAATTTAATAACGTTATATGACCAAGATGCCTCTAGTCCAAGTTTAGCTCCAAGATGGGGATGATCTTTTCCATTTTTTTCACCCATAAATCTTTGAATGTTTGGGTCTATGTGATTCTTGAACAAGTCAATGTTCTTTGAATTAATGCCCATCTCTTCTGCAATAAACAAAACATATACTGTCCATCGAACTATGTCTGTCCATTTCTGATCTCCATACTTGACAACTGGCCCCAATGGTTCCTTTGAGATAATCTCTGGAAGTATCATGTGACGGGCAGGGTCATCAAAACTTAATCTATTCGATGCAAGACCAGACCTATCCGTACCATACATATCACAGTCACCCCTTTTGTATACGTTCTTTGTTTTTTCGTTAGGGGGTACTGCGACAGGGATATAGTTTATTCCATGTAACTCAAAAAAGTCTGCAATGTTCTTTGCAGCTGTTCCACTACCACTAAAACATATCCTTGCACCTTCCATCTGTTTTGCAGAAGATACTCCAAGAGTTTTTCTTACAATGAATCCTTGACCATCGTAATAGGTTGTAGGTAGGAATTCTAGTTTCTTTGCAACATTCCTTGTATAAGTAAATGTGGTTGCAGCAGAAAGAATATCTATAGAACCATCTATTAAGAATTCAAATCGGGTCTTACCATTGACTATAGTAAATTCGATTGCATCTGCATCACCGAATATTGCAGCTGCAACTGCACGACATATATCAACATCAAAACCTTCCCACCTATCACCATCTTCATTATTCCATATTTCCTGAGAGAAGCCGGGAAACTCATCATTGGTTCCACAAATGACATATCCTCTTTTCTTCACTCGTTCAAATGTTGAATTATACGTTGGAACATATTCTGATTTTGGTGCACCAACTCCAAGTTTTTCTTTCATTGGATCTTGGCCCTCAGCAGGAGACAATGCCATCATCCAAAATACCCAAATTAAAGATACAACAAGTTTACCTACCATTATCATTGCAATGCCCGATATACTTCTAACAATTCTTCATCTGCGATCGGGGCGGTCATAGTATAATATCTCTGGTGGCCAACCGACATGAATGCTTTAATGTCAGAAAAACTTGGATATTTCATTAAGAGATTATGAAGAAGATAATCTGGACTCAAGTGGCACGATGCACATTGATTATCCTTTGCAAATACTCTGGTTGATTTCTTAAATCGTTCAGATTGAACTAATACAGAGTTGAGGTCTTTTTCCATCCATGTAACTTTTTCTTCTATATCTGGAATAACCAAAAAGGTTAAGTATATAAGAAGTGCAATAATAACATAGATAAATGATTTACTCGCAACTATTTGGTCTTTAGCAGAAAGTTCCATTTGTTGAACTTCATCTACTTTTTTATCTATTTCTTCAATATCATGTTGTAGTATTTTTTGATCTTTTCCATTTGCAACAATTTTTTCTTTTTCAGCCATAATTACCTCACTTCTTTCCTGCTTCGTTTAACTTCTTGGTGATTTGCTGTTGAAACCATTTGAGAACAATCGGTATGCTCACATTAGATGTCAATCCAAAAAGATAACCGATGGGATAACGATAACTTTCATAGGCCGCAAGTTGTGGAACATTTGTAAATACAATAGAAATCAACAAATATCCAGTTGCTGACATTCCCATATTGATAACTAAATCAAGTAAAATCAACCATCCATGACCGTTATACTTATCCTTATTATCCTGTCTGTAATTAAACAGAAATATCCAAAATGATGAAAATAATACCAATCCAAGCATCATCATTTCAGAAGTGTTAAATAAATCAATCATATTATGTTACCTTTATTTTCCTTCAATTCTATTAAAAAATTCTATAGATTTTATAAGTTGTTCAATCTGATCTGTATGTGACAGCGATTGATATATAAGTAATCCAAATGTGAATAGAACTATAAACCATAAACATGTGAATGATATTAACACAAGTTTAGATATTAATTCTTCTTCTTTCATTTATCTTCCAATTGATAATTAAATGCTTTTGTATCCTTTGATGCTGGTTTTGCCATTGGTCTAAGCCAAACATAAATTACCATACTGCTCGTTGGTGATGGAAATTTAAAGGTTGGTTTACCCTTCCTCA
>Ga0315334_10001750_pt1 | contig 13473 bp, 9 predicted proteins | sample M150034915metaG_FD_205555 | JGI IMG/M metagenome (GOLD analysis project Ga0315334, IMG submission 205555) | Ammonia-oxidizing marine archaeal communities from Monterey Bay, California, United States - M1 500m 34915 | ecosystem: Environmental > Aquatic > Marine > Intertidal zone | place: USA... | reverse complement strand
CGACCCTGCTCACAGCACCTCGGATAGCCTAGGTGTTCAACTTAGTTCAGAACCTTCTGAAGTACAAGGTGTTCCTGGATTGTGGGGCTTGGAATTAGATCCTGAAGCACGAATTTCAGATCATATTCCCAAACTTACAGAGAGTTTGGCGCCGTTACTAGGAGGGGAATCTATGGACATGAATGCATCTGAAATGGTCTTACCGGGACTGGATGAAGCTATGGCCTTTGATGAATTGCTAAAGCATTTAGAAAACCCAGATTGGGACGTGATAGTATTCGATACTGCACCCACTGGACACACGCTACGATTCCTTGCGCTACCTGAAATAATTGAAAAGTGGGCTGATAAGATTATCAAAATGCATCGGGTAACTGGAGGCATAAGGGCAATGATGTTCGGTTCTAAAGATGGTGAAAAAATGAAGGTAGAGTTGGAGAAATTTCGACGTCGCGTACTACACGTTCGACGAATCCTATGTAACCCTGAAATCACCAAGTTTACTTTGGTAACAATTCCTGAAAAAATGGGTGTTAATGAAACGGTTAGGGCACATGAATCATTGGTTGAATTCAAACTACCTGTAAGTGGATGTGTCATCAATAGAATGACTCCTGATTTAGATCATGAATTCATACAAACACGTAGGAAGAATGAATTTTCAAACATTGAATCATTAAAAAAATCATTACCTGATTTACATTTGCATGAGGTGGAATTGAAAGATACAGATATCCATGGCCTCGATGCGCTGCGAAGTATATCAGATGAATTACATGGTGAAATCGTATTGAAAGATGGGCTTGGTCCATTCAAGATTGGCCTAGGTCTAGAGATTCACCGTGGAACATGGGTTGAAGGGGACGACGTAATGCTTCATCTTCCAGGCATATCAAGAGATGATTTGTCTTTGCGTAGTGAATCAGGGATAGTGCTAGTTGGAATTAATGCAAGAGAACACCCCGTGCCATTCCCCCGACCTGCTAAGGCAAGTGATGTCGAAGCCAAACTCGAAAATGATGTACTTAGATTGACTTTCCCTCCAGAATAATCATCCGTTGGGTTCAAACCCAATGCGCTTTTGGACAGCAGCATGGCACTCGAGTCACTCTCTAGGGGAATCTTCTCCGCATTAGGGATGCTCAAGAATAAGAGGAAGTTGGATGAAGACGAGTTAAAAGAGATGCTTCGCTCACTAAGAAGAGCATTACAAGAGGCTGATTTTAACGTTAGACTGACAAAGGAAATAACAGAAAAACTCGAAATTAGAATGCGTGAGGAAGAGCCCGGCATGGGTGTAACTCTGCAAACGCATGCAATGAATATCCTCTATACCGAATTGGTCAGGATTCTAGGACCATCACGTGAAGTAAGGCCTCATCAATCAACTATCCTTATGGTTGGACTGTATGGTAATGGTAAGACTACAAGTACTGCAAAACTAGCTGAATGGTATCGGCGACGTCATGGCGTTAAAGTGGCTGTTATCGAAGCAGACGTACATCGGCCAGGGGCCTACAGTCAACTCTCTCAATTGCTAGAGGATTCTACCGTAGATGTATACGGAGAGCCAGATAATAAGAGTGCAGTAGATATTGTCAAAAATGGGTTGAAGGCTCACTCTGCTGCAGATTTAATAATTATTGATACCGCAGGCAGGCACAAGTTAGATGAAGAATTAGTTGAAGAGTTAGAGAAAATTTCCGAAATTGCAAATGCCAATGAGAGGTTCCTTGTGATCGATGCTCAAGTTGGTCAATCGGCAGGCCCTGTTGCTGCTAATTTCCATAACTTAGCAGGAGTCACAGGTATTGTAATCACCAAACTCGATGGTACTGCCCGTGGTGGTGGTGCACTATCTGCAGTTGCAACTACAGGTGCTCCAGTGATGTATATCGGAACCGGTGAAAAGGTATCTGATTTGGAAAAATTTGAATCTGACCGTTTCATTTCACGCTTACTTGGAATGGGTGATATCAAGGGGCTAATCGATCTTGCTCCCGAAGATATGGATGAAGAAGAAGCCATGCGTATCACTCAAAGAATGATGTCAGGACGCTTTACCCTCAATGATATGTACTCTCAAATGGAAATGATGTCCAAAGTTGGAACCATAGATAAGTTACTTTCTTTCCTTCCATCAGGAATGTTTGGTGGTATGGGTGCAATGGGTAAGAACCAGAAAGAAGCAATGCAGACTAATCTAGACCGCTATCAAGTGATAATGGACTCTATGACTACCAATGAGAAGGATGAGCCTGCTAAAATAAAGGCTGACCGTATTCGCCGAATTGCTCGAGGTTCAGGAGTCAACGAAAAGGATGTTCGTGAATTGATTGGACAATGGAACCGGTCTCGTAAAATGATGAAAGGTATGAGCGGAAACCGGAAAATGAACAAGCAGATGAAGAGCATGATGCGCGACGCTGACACAGATGGCTTAGAATTCTGAGTTTCTAATCTTGACCACAGGTAACTGTGTATCGATTTAGCGAAATAGCGTCGTGAATTAGTATGTCTTTGCAAGAAGCACTCTTCTTGTCGTGGGTTTACCAGACATAAAGCATGGCCTTTCTTCTTCATATGAGTCAGTTGCATCACCTAAGAATGAAAGACCTGTCGTACGCTCTATAGTTTCAGCATGAGAGTCGGTTCCATCAAAGGCCATCTCGTAAATTTTGCCATCTTCTACATCATCGAGGCTTGTCATAGGAACTACTACGTTTTCAGAATGAGCACTTGCTCTTGAACGTAATTCATCTGCAATTTCGTCCAACACTTTCCTGCACTCTTCAACGATATTGGCCAAGGGGAGTGGTCTTTTCCCTCCAGTTCTTATTGCAGCAAAGGCAGAATCATTTTCGATATCTCTTGGTCCTATGTCCAAGCGAAGTGGGACGCCCTTAATCTCCCAATCAAAATACTTCTGACCAGCATGAATATCCCTAGCATCGATTTTGACACGTAGTCCATCTGCTCTTAATATCGCAGCAACTTCTTCGGCTTTACCTACTGTGTCAACATCGGAATTTTTCCGAATCATTGGACAAATAACGATTTGGTGTGGTGCTATTGCTGGCGGCATGATCAAACCGTTTTCATCACCATGCATTCCAACTATTGCCCCTAGCAGTCGCTCAGACATGCCATAGGTTGTTTGGTGACAATGCTGCTGTTCAGCATTCAAATTTTCATAAGTCAAATCGAATGCCTTTGCCCATTGGTCACGATAATGGTGACAAGAAGCAACTTGTAAAGTTCGACCATTTGGCATAATCGCATCTATTGCGATAGTATACCACGCACCAGGGAATGTGTCCCAGACTGGACGCTTTGCCTTGATTATGGGCAGGCATAGGTCGTGCATCAGATTATCTACTATTTCCAAATCTTGTGCAATTTGCCTACTGGCACAATCCTCGTCAGCATGTGCGGTGTGAGCTTCGAAAAAGTGAATCTCTCTTACTCGGATGAATGAACGAGTTTGTTTTGTTTCGTAGCGAAATGTATTGACCATTTGATACACTTTCAAAGGTAAATCTTTGTGTGAACGCACCCATAATGGGAACATAGTATACATCGCAGTCTCACTGGTTGGGCGTAAGAACATTGGAATCTCCAATTCGTTATCACCTGCATGTTTCACCCAATATACTTCTTTCTTGAATCCGCCATCTTCAACTTCATCACGTAAGTCATCGGGGTCAACACCTTCTTCTCTAGCACGTTTTAGTCTTGCAACTAATGCGTTCTCCTTTTCCAGAAGGTTTTCAGGAATAAGTAGTGGAAAATTAACTTCTTCATGGTCTGTTCTTTCCATTTCAGCGTGCGTAAGTGCGTCGATCAACTTCATTGTACGCCATCCGTATGGCCTCCATACGTCCATTCCCTTGATTGGATATCTCTTATCTACAAGTTCAGCCGCCTCGACAATAAAAGGATACCACGAGTTGAAATCATCAACTTTCGATGGTATTCCGCGCTTGGCTTTGCCATTTCCCATAACTAGTACCCCTAGGAGGCTGTTCATCAAATTGCCGCATCACTTTCGCAAGAAAGCGACAATCAGGAGGAGAATACTTGCACCCACTGCAATATAATCTGGAACTCCGATTTCCGGATAGGGAAGTGACCAGCCCATTTCATTTGAAAATTGATAAAACTCCATCCAATTGATCCGTGTTGCACTTGAAGTACATTTAGTTGCGGAGCACAGAGAGTTAAGGAACCCCAATGCTCCAAAAATATTAGCCACAGATACTACCAAAGCGGAAATACTGAATATTTTTAGCAGTTTACCATTCTTATTGCTAGAAACTTGCTTAGGAATCGATGGTAGCCCAGGCATTGGTAACGGCAAAGGATTGGCACCAGGTACAACTTCAATCATAGAATCATGAGAAGTAGTCGCTGTTACAACTTCAACTGGAGGCGATCCAGATTCTTGGCTAGGTTTAGTAGGAGTTATTGGTTCAATAGTGAGACCGAAAATACGCTCTGCCAGACTCGCCAGTATGGGGTCAGCAGCAATTTCTGCTTCATCGATATCCCCATCCAGAAGCCGCTTAACTTTGTCATCATGACTTGTCATGCTCATCGCCTCCGAGTCAATGTGGGCTGGTACTCATTATCAAGCGTTCGCTTCAAGCATTACCTGCTGCTTCGACCTCAGCCCAGTCTTTCATGAATCCAGCAATCCCTTTATCGGTTAGAGGATGAGTCATCAACTGCCGGAAGATTTTTGCTGGCATTGTAACAGTGTGAGCACCTAATTGCATGCATGCCAATACATGGGTTGGGTGGCGGATAGAAGCGGCTAGAACCTTTGTATCAACATTATAATTATCCCATGTTGCCATGATTTCGGCAATTAGAGTCATCCCATCTGAACCGGTATCATCAATGCGTCCAATGAATGGCGAAACATAAGTTGCACCAGCCTTAGCAGCCATAAGTGCTTGAGCAGCAGAAAACACCAATGTTACGTTGGTATTAATTCCATCAGCAGTCAGAATCTTAGTTGCTGCTAGTCCTTCAGGGGTACAAGGGATTTTGATAATTACATTTTCTGGCAATTCTTCCTTTAGAATCCTACCTTGCTCTACCATTCCTTCAGTATCCAAGGCAGTGACTTCCGCAGAAATTGGCCCATCACAAATAGCAGCTATCTCGGCTACTACAGTCTTGAAATCTCTTCCACTTTTCTTGATCAAGGAAGGGTTAGTAGTCACTCCATCGAGAATTCCCCATGAGGCAATTTCTCGAATCTCATCAACATCGGCGGTGTCTAGGAAGAACTCCATGTCTAGGTGCCGGTGTAGAGGGTGCTTCAAGCCTTCCTCGCGATTGCTCTCTTTGCAGCATCTAAAATATGGTGAGATTTCAATCCCATCATTTCCAACATTTCATCAGCACTAGCAGATTCACCGAAACGATCAGGTACACCAATTCTCTCCATTGGTACTGGGTTCGTAGATATGAGGTGCTCAGCAACCGCACCACCTAATCCTCCGATTATAGAATGGTCCTCAGCGGTAACTACTGCGCCACAACTTGCGACTAGTGAATCGATTAGTTCAGTATCCAATGGCTTCAGTGTATGCATGTCAATTACTGACGCACTTACACCTTCAGCCGCTAGTGCTTCAGCAGCGGTAATAGCCTCATGAACTAAAACTCCGCATGCGATAATTGCAACATCGCTACCTTCTCTAACAACTATACCTTTACCGATTTCAATTTCATCCTCTCTTCCATCATATAGAACGGGGGTCTTGTTTCGTGCGGTACGCATGTAAGATGGCTTTCCTAATTCTGGAAGTTGCATGGTTAGTGCTTTGGTAGAAACAACATCACACGGATGCATTACTACAACATTTGGTAAAGTTCGGTAAATAGCCAAGTCTTCGATAGATTGTGCACTTGAACCATCAGTTCCAGTATGGGTCCCACCGTGAGACCCACATAGATGAACTGCCAAATTTGGTCTTGCAACACCATTGCGCATCTGCTCAAATGCTCTTTCTGTAAAAATAGCAAATGTACTTGCAAAAGGAATATATCCGCTAGATGCAAGCCCTGCGCTTACAAGAAGCATATTTTGTTCTCCAATACCACAAGAAATTGTTCGCTCTGGGTACGCTTTTCTAAAGTGCAATGATTTGGTTGACTTTCCAAGATCTGCTTCCAAAACTACCACTTTAGGATTAGCAGCTATGGCTAGTAGGGCATCTCCGTACCCGTCTCGGGTTGCGCCCATTCTACTCATGCGCTCACCCCCAATTCACTTAGCGCCAAGACTAATTGTTCATCTGAAGGTGGCGCTCCATGGAAGGCTGGATTATTTTCCATGAATGAAACGCCCTTACCCTTTACGGTGTTAGCGATTACAACTGCAGGTTTGTTGGTTATTGTATCCATCCATTTGATTGCATCAACAATCTCACTCATATTATGTCCATCAATTACCTTAACTTCCCATCCAAAAGCACTCCATTTTGCAGGTATGTCAAACATACGCATTTGAGCCTCACAAAAATCATCATTCTGAATTCTATTGCAATCTAAGAATAATTTCAAATTACCAAGTTCATGATGTGCTGCTGCCATAGCAGCCTCCCAGACACTACCCTCTTGGATTTCTCCATCGCCTACCATAACGTAGGCATTACGCCTTGAACCATCGATTTTAGCAGCAATAGCACAACCAATTCCAAAGGAAAGTCCCATTCCAAGGCTGCCTGCTGAAAAATCAACACCAGGACACCACTTCATATCGACATGCCCTTGACATACGCCGCCCTTAACCCTGTAAGATTCTAAATCTGAATGTGAGATGAAACCCATTTCAGCTAGTACTGCATACATGCCAGGTGATGCATGGCCCTTTGAAAGGATGAATCTGTCACGGTCTTCCCATTTCGGGTTATCTGGTTGTACCCGTAATCGATTACCATAGAGTGCACAAAGAATATCAATTTCAGAAAGAGAACCGCCTGGGTGGCCCGCTTGTGCGCGATGTGTCATTTTACAAATTTCGATACGGCATTTTCTTGCCATTTCTTCTAATTCGGTGATGCTCATTTCTGCCATCATATCCCCTTCCGTAATAACGGCCTTTGACTATGGCCTTTGATGGTTGTGTTCAAACAGAGGAATCTCAATCCTCGTCAAAGACAGTTAAATTTTTGAAATCTGGAAGTTTTGGTGGTGTAAACACTCCCTTGAGTCTTTTAGCAGCATCCGATAACACATACATCAGGTCTCCTAATAAATTACCCTTCTTGGGTAGAGCCCTTGCTGAAAGCATGATGAATACTGCGACAAACCAACCAAAGAATATCAAAGCCCATATCGGATTATCTAAAGTTCCAATTCCACCAAACCAATCCGATGGGAGGAGATTGTTGCCCTCCCATTTCTTATCTGCTACGATGAAGACGGCAAGTAGTACACCCATTAGCGATTCTCCTGCAATGAAACCTGCACCAATCAATACTCCCTTATCCTGAACTTCCTTAACAGCAACGCTGGCTTCCTTGGAGGCCTCACCTTCTAATGTTCCATCGACTCTTAGACGTGCACTTGATAGAAGTACATGTGATATGATTCCACCAGCCATAATTGGAACTGAAAGGAAAAGTGGGAGGTAAATGCCGATTGCAACACTCATAACTGGCATTTTCAACCTTATGAGAATCATGGCAATCACAACTCCAAGAAGTACCATTGGTAAGTTTAATTCTCCTCCAAATGCACCTTGAACGATTGCTCCAATCAATTCCGCCTGAGGAGCGAATAGAGCATCGTTGCAATCGTACAATAATTTAGGATCCGATATCTTTTCATTGGTAGCAATACATGCCGTTTTGGAAATTTGGAATGCACTATGAAGTATTGAGAGCACAGGCCCGATCACCATCGCACCTACAATAACGCCAATAATTTCAGCAATTTGTTGTTTCCACGGGGTTGCACCTACCATGTGGCCAGTTTTCAAGTCCTGCATTACATCCCCTGCAATTGCAGCTGAAGTAGCAACAATAGCAGCGATGAACATTGTTGCAATCATCATTTCCCTTTCTCCCATGCCCATGATTAATCCGCCAACTATCCAAACCAATCCTATTGTGAATAACAAGGTCGCTATAGTCATTCCAGATACTGGAGAGTTAGAAGACCCCACTACACCAGCAATATATCCTGCCACAGCAGCAAAGAAGAAAGAGACTACAGCGAGGAATAATGCCCCTGCTAAGGCCATGATTAGGTTACCGGTTGCGTACCAATAGAATAGGAAAATTAGGACAACTAATATCCCGCAAAACATCATTACTTTGTCGAGAGGAAGGTCCAATTCGGTTCTCAAAACTTCTTTAGATTCAGAATCTGATTTCTTGAATGATTTTACCAACCCATCAACTATGGTCTTACGCATTGACCAAAGTGTGTACACTCCACCAACTACCATAGCACCGACGCCAACATAACGAATTTGACTATTCCATATATCTCCGTAATCGGCGACATTGATAGAATCTAAAATGCCTGAGGCATTTGGAAAACCGTTCATAAGCCCGTAGATAGGTACCAAGACCGCGAAACCTATGACTCCGCCTAAGAAGATGAACGAAGCAATCCGTAAACCCACAATATATCCTACAGATAAAAGTGCTAAGGATAGTTCAGCACCGGCGTATAAGCGGGTTCCAAATGCGCTTGCAACACCTTGTACTTCTGAATGAGTTACCTTGAACGCTTTCACCATCCAGCCATATGTGGCACCGATAAATAGGGCATAAATAATCGCAGTCAATCCAGGACCACCCTTTTCACCCGCAACCAATACTTCCCTGCATGCGACTCCTTCAGGATATGGTAGCGCTTCTTCGACGATGAATAGTCGCCTCAAGGCAATAGTGAACATTGTCCCTAATAGTCCACCAAGTATCGCGATTAGAAATGTATCTAACCATTGAATGTCATTCCATATACCCAATACCAATAATGCGGGTACTGTAAAAATAACCCCTGCGGCAAGAGATTCACCCGCACTTGCCATAGTTTGAACAGAATTATTTTCTAAAATTGTAACATCTTTGAATTTGAAACCACGTAAAATTAGCATGCTCATAACCGCGGCAGGGATTGACGCTGACACTGTCATTCCGACATACAGACCCAAGTATGCATTAGCAGCAGTCATTAATCCACCTAGAAATATACCAATGACAATTACACGAACAGTAAGTTCCTTGACATTGCTATCGGCAGGAATCCATGGCTCCCCTAGTCCGCTCATATTGTATCGGACTATCATAGGGCTTGTGAAATAACCGGCCGTATTGAGTTGGAACACCCACCCGTATAATGATAAAGTCTGTTAATTCCCCAAGTATAGAGCGTGTACGCTTGGGTGATTCTGTTTGGACAAATTATGGCATACAGAAAGTAGTGAAAATGTTCTAATGGAATTTGATACACCTTTGGGTGGTCTTTCATCTACTGAAGCCGGAAAACGTTTGGAAAAGTATGGCGAAAATAAATTGCGTGAGCCAGAAAAGACCTCCGCATTTATCCGTTTTCTTTCGCAATATCACGACCCCCTGAATTATTTGTTAATTGGAGCCGGGTTACTTGCCTTGGCCACCCATCCCGACCAACCGGGTGATGCTATATTTATTGGAATTGTTTTGACGGCTAATGCCTTCTTTGGTTTTTGGCAGGAAAATAAGGCAGAACAAGAAATGGGTGCACTCAAGAAAATGACGATTTCACGCTGTGTAGTATGCAGAGACGGCATGGAAATGGAACTTAGCACAGTAGAATTAGTACCAGGTGACATTGTTAAATTAGATGAAGGGCTCAATGTACCTGCTGATCTTAGAATTACTGAATCATGGCAATGCCGGGTAGATGAATCGGCACTTACGGGGGAGTCAATGCCCACAAAGGCAGATGCCGGCATACTCCCTCCTGAAACCTTGTTAGCCGATAGAAAAAATATGTTATACCTCGGAACCACTATTTCCACAGGTAGAGCAGTTGGAATCGTAATCGCAACAGGTATGGAGACGGAATTAGGAAAAATAGCCAGTGATATTGCTGAAGCTGAAACGCCTAAGACGCCTCTCTCACACAAACTGGAATCACTCGGAAAATTCCTTGGATTCATCGCATTATTTGTTGCTGTGCTGATAGTTTCTATTGAATTGATAATTACTTATGGAGAAGGTGGTGACCTTTGGAAGGCAGCCAAAGAGCAGTTACTTGTTGCCATTGCGATTTTCGTTGCAATAGTACCTGAGGGCCTACCAATAATACTTGTAACAACTCTTGCTATTGGAATGCGTAATATGGCTCGTCATAAGGCTATCATTCGTCGAATGAAGGCTGTCGAGACCCTCGGCTCCACTACCGTTATTTGTACTGATAAAACAGGTACTTTGACCAAGAACCAAATGACTGTACGTCAATTAATGTTAACTTCAGGCAATTACGAAGTAAGTGGAGAAGGGTTTGAGCCAGTTGGTAATTTGACATCCAACGGCATTGAACTAACCAACGAAGAGATGTCGGGTATGCAACGTGACTTAGGATTCCGACTAGCCGCAACTTGTCTGTCATTGTGTCACAATTCCCAAATCGCTGAAGTCGATGGCCAATGGTCAGCCATTGGAGATCCAACCGATAGTGCATGCGCAGTTTTAGGGTACAAAATCAATGGTTCTGTGACAAAGTTCGCACAACGGCATCCACGCAAGCATGAGTTCTTCTTCAACACTGAGCGTAAGAGAATGTCTGTTATTCACGAGTATGAAGGTGAACAATGGGTCTTTTCCAAAGGTGGAGCCGGTGGATACAAAAAACTGGTCAAATGGAAAGTTGTAAATAATGAAATTGTACCAATTGAAGAAGGTGATTTTGAGAATGCATCTTTAGCCAATAGGGATATGGCTAGCAAGGCAATGCGTGTTATTGCTCTATGCGCAAGACGTGTTAAAGCAGGCGAAGACATTAATGATATGGAATCGATGGAAGATGATTTGATTTTCCTTGGAATGGTCGGTATCATGGATCCACCACGGGCCGAGGTGTACGATGCAATTCGAAGATGCCATAAGGCTGGTATTCGCGTTAAGATGATCACTGGAGATCAACATATGACCGCACAGTCTATCGGTGAAGACTTGAATATCACCAAGCCGCATATCGAGGCTTTAGGTGGCGCTCAATTAGAGGAGTTGGATGATTTAGCAATTCGTGACGTAGTTGGCTCTACCGCAATTTTCAGCAGAGTTACACCGGAACAGAAGATGAGAATTGTTACCGCACTGCAAGACGAGGGCGAAATAGTTGCTATGACCGGTGATGGAGTAAATGATGCTCCTGCACTATCGAGAGCAAATATTGGAATATCTATGGGGATATCAGGAACAGATGTTGCCAAAGATGCTTCAGACATGGTTTTACAAGATGATAACTTTGCAAATATCGTTAATGCTGTCGAAGAAGGAAGAAAAATCTATGCAAATATTAGAAATTTCGTTCGCTACCAGGTGTCGACCAATGTTGCTGCTGTCATCCTATTACTACTTGCAACAGTGTTTTTCCAATGGCCGTTGCCATTGACTGCAACTCAAATATTAGTCATTAATATTCTAATGGATGGTCCCCCTGCTGTCGCCCTAGGTGTTGAGAAGAATCATTCCAATGTAATGGATAGGCCTCCGCGTCCAGTTGACGAATCACTGCCTAATTTGTTGGATTTACTACTGATATTCTATCTTGGTGCTGTAATGGTGACAGGAACATTAATCGTTTATTATGTGGCTTTAACCAATGGTTCTGAAGCATATGCTAGAACCATGTGTTTTAGCGTGTTCATTGTCTTCCAATTATTCAATGTTATGAATTGCCGTAGTGGTGAAGACAGCGTCTTCAAACTAGGACTATTTTCGAACCGTGCGATATACATCGCAATACTATTATCGATGACTCTTCTAATAGTTGCAGTCCAAGGAGCCAATTGGACTTTCCCTCTAACCTCGTTTGAAATTGGTGAATTGGTGTCTACAATACCACTGAATAAATCTGATTGGTTTGTTATCATAACAGTGTCCAGTACTGTGTTCATGGTAGAAGAATTCAGGAAACTTTTGATTAAAGCTGGTATATTTAGAGTTAAAACTAGTCGTCGCAATTGAGGGTTGGATTCAATAAGAACAGTCCCTGCGTCCACATCATGGCAGCAGGTGAGTTGGCTGATTGGAGAGAAACACTCTCTAAATCACTACTTGCTGAAATTTGGCCCAATGAATTTCATAATGTAGTACATAATTTGGCCAATGGCATTCCACTTTCTAGAGCTGATGGACATTTATTATTCGCTTCTAAGGATCTTAACACAATTGGAAGAATAGCAAATATTGTGAAGTATTCAAGATTCAAGGATGCTGCTTATTTTAATGTAAATGTCCATATCAATCAAACCAACATCTGCACACTAGCCTGTAAATTTTGTGCATTTCGCCGGGGGCGGAAGGCTAGTGATGCGTATGAAATGGATATTGCAGAATATATTGACGAACTACGCAACTATTCTGAGCATGTAGATGAAGTTCATTCAGTCGGTGGCCTTCATCCAGACTGGGATGTTGAGCATTACACCAAACTATTCACTGCGGTTAAGGAGGAATTTCCACATATTCATATTAAGGCATTGACAGCAGTCGAGGTTAAGCATGTTGCTAATCTTTCAAACATGACAATCAAGGATACATTAAATCAATTGCATCAAGTTGGACTTGATTCTTTGCCAGGCGGGGGTGCTGAAATACTCGATGATGAAGTACGTTCAATCATATGCCGTGGTAAAGAATCCTCGCAGGAGTACTTGGATATTCATAGAACTGCACATGAATTAGGAATTACAACCAATTGTACAATGCTATTTGGTACAATAGAAACTATTGACCATCGAATTACTCATCTATTGCGCCTTAGGGAACTGCAATCGATTACAGGGGGATTCCAATGTTTCGTCCCTTACCCATTCTTGCCGGATGATTCTCGGCTCCCTGAAGCCCAATTGGCCAGTGGTAGCGAGATTCTACGTGTAATTGCAATTTCCCGGCTTATGCTAGACAATATCCCTCACATTAAGGCGTACAGAATGAATATTGGAGATGAAATTGCAGAGTTGGCACTTCAATATGGGGCTGATGATATTGATGGCACTGTACAAAAGGAATCAATAATGCACCTTGCTGGCTCTACCGCCCCCTTAGATTATGATAAAGCGCAATTAGCAAGATTGGTTGTTGACGCAGGTGCAAAACCTGTCCAGAGAAATACCATCTACACAGTCTTTGAAAAATACATACCTCCAAAAGAGCCAGAGACTCGTAGTTTACTTATGGCTAAGGGTGATTAGATGGCATGGAATAGAACCATTGGGCGTGTTGCATTCAT
>Ga0315334_10001749_pt1 | contig 13475 bp, 12 predicted proteins | sample M150034915metaG_FD_205555 | JGI IMG/M metagenome (GOLD analysis project Ga0315334, IMG submission 205555) | Ammonia-oxidizing marine archaeal communities from Monterey Bay, California, United States - M1 500m 34915 | ecosystem: Environmental > Aquatic > Marine > Intertidal zone | place: USA... | reverse complement strand
CAATTACAGTTCCCGGCTTAAACTTTATTCCCTTGCTCTTCATGTTTTCAAGCGCATTGGTTAACTGGTATTCCCCCTTCTCTTTGATCCCGTTATCGAGAAGGTATTTTATCTCTTCCCTTAGCATATCGCCATCTTTGAAATAATAAATTCCGATAATTGCCAGGTCCGAAACAAAGGTTTCAGGTTTTTCTACGAAATCAGTTATCTCTCCAGAATCATTCAATTTTACCACACCAAATGCACTTGGGTCCTCAATTTGTTTCGTCCATATTATTCCATCCGTTCCGGCATCCAGCGTGAAGTCTGCTTGAAACAGAGTGTCGGCAAATGCTACAACGAGATTCCCGGTTAGTGAAGGAGCAGCACAATAAATAGCGTGCGCGGTTCCCAATGCCTCTTCCTGAAAATAGATCGTCCCTTTGGCCCCTAGACCTTCAGCGATCGCAACAAGATCTTTTTCTACTTGTTCCCCAAAATCTCCAATGATGTATGCAATTTCCTCTACTTTTTCACCACATACCTTTGTAATGTCCTCAACCAATCTTTCTACGATCGGTTTTCCAGCCACCGGTATTAATGGTTTTGGCACTGTCAACGTGTGGGGTCTCAACCGAGAACCTCTACCTGCCATTGGCACTATTATCTTCATGTTATTAAGTCTTATTTAAACCCCGTACTTCCAAATCCTCCTGCGCCTCTTTTTGTTTCTGTTAACGTCTGAACCTCTTCCCAATCTTCCTGTTCATATTTAGAAATAACCATTTGTGCGATCCTTTCTCCGTTTTCTATGGTAAAGGTTTCATTCGATAAGTTCACTAGTAAAACGCCTATTTCTCCTCGATAGTCTGCATCAATTGTTCCTGGCGAATTAAGTACTGTTACACCGCGTTTATAAGCAAGGCCACTTCTGGGCCTGATCTGGGCTTCATATCCTTCTCTCAGCGAAATAAACAGCCCGGTGGGTATTAGTGCTCTTCCAAGTGGTTTGAGGGTTACCGAATTATCCAGGTTAGCTCTCAGATCCATTCCTGCAGAAAGGCTTGTTTCATATTTAGGCAGTTCGTGCTTTGATTTATTGATTATCTCCATGCTTTTATATCCGATGATTTTCCTTAGTCCAGGCCCCTTCACTCTTGAGCCGAAGGTATTAAATTTTTCGGTCTTTCTATGAAGATTACAATCGCTATATAAGCAGTTAATAATGCGGAATGATACAGCCACATCTTGCCCGTAATGCTTTCATTTGGATCAAAGGGGGAGCTAATAAAATAGATGAAAACAGCTAGACCAATGTATAGAAATATTTTCCTTAAATTATATGGAATTGGATAATGTCGCTGACCGAGAAAATAGGAGATGACCATTAAAGTTACGTAAGTTGCAAACGTCACCCACGCACATGCTTCATAACCGTATAATGGAATAAAAATATAATTCCCGGCGATCGTAATAACAGCTCCAATTGCGGCCATATAAGCGCCAAATCGTGTTTTCTTGGTTAGCTTAAACCACATGTTTAAATTCCAGTAAATACCAAGTGAGAAATTAGCTAACAACAATATAGGAACAACCCTTAGCCCTTCCCAATAGCCTTCTCCTATAAAGTATTTAAAGACGTGCAGATACAAAACAACAACCAAGAACATAATTGCTATAGCAATCACGAAAAACGTCATAATCCTGCTGTACATCAATTTAGAACCAGTTTCTTTTTCTCGATTAAAAAAGAACGGTTCAGCAGCAAATCTATAAGCTTGAAGAAAGATAATTATGATCATAGACACCTTATACACCGCTCCATAAATTCCGTTTTGAATTTGCGCTTTTTCCAGAGCAATGGTGTGATTTAGTCCTTCAGTTATGCTAGTATCATACAGGATTTCCTTCAACATAATACGATCAATTACCTCGTTTATACTTCCGGCAAATCCAAAAATTACGAGCGGAACAGCGTACGGCATCATTTGCTTGAATATATCTTTGTTGAATTTAAACCCCCCAAAACCAAATTCTGGAATTAACAATATAATTTTAATCCCACTAGCAATCATGTTTGCAATAAACACATAGGCAATTCCTATTTCTGGGTTGTAAACTGCCCTAATTAATGCGTTACTATTGTTCACATAATTCATCCCACAGTAAACAAGGAAAAACAAAATTAAACCAATGTTTGCGATAACACTCGTCAAATTGATGAATGCAAACCTACCTGCCCTTTCCTGAGATCTAAGTTTAGACATTGCAATTGCTGACACCGCATCCATTGCCAAAATTGCTCCTAGCCATTTAATGTATTCTGGATTGGCTTGGTATTTCGTCCAGCCTGCAATTTGATCTGTAAAAATCCAAGTTCCCGCGAAAAATAAGCAGGAGAGCGTTAGCACTGTAACCAGAGCAGTAGAAAATACAGATTTTCTTGAGTTTCCATCTATAGTAGAAAATCTGAAATAACTTGTTTCCATACTGAAGGTAAGAATGAGCATTACAAATACCATGTAGGCATACAGTTCCGTTATTTGTCCGAATTGTGCCTGACTGAATACTTCTTTATTGGTGTAAATAGGCGTTAGCAAGAAGAATAGAAATCTTCCTATAATTCCTGTCAATCCATAGATTGCCGTTTGCCCTGCTAACTTTTTAAATACGCTCATTGAATAGAGTCTTCACTCTCAAACAAAGAAACGAAAGTGGTGCCCTTGAAATTTCTTAAAAAACGTTAAGTATCAACAGGCCTTTATGGAATAGAGAATTTACGCTCCTGTAAAATTGGGTTTTCTCTTTTCAAGAAATGCTGAAGTTCCTTCTTTAAAATCAGCTGTCCCAAAGCACTTTCCAAATTCTTCAACTTCCTTCTGATATCCATCTACCCCTGGTTTAAACTGTGCGTTTACCGAACGAATTGCACCGGCTATTGCCACCGATGAATTTTTCGACATCCTGGAAGCAATCTTCCTGGCAAGTGGTAATAATTCATTTTGTTCGGTCACATGGTTGACAAGCCCCATTCTATGCGCATCTTCTGCGCCTATCATTCCTGCGGTAGTTATTAGCTCCATTGCCCTGCCTTTGCCTACCAGTTGGGCCAATCTTTGCGTGCCCCCATAGCCAGGAATCACTCCCAAAGAGACTTCAGGCAATCCTAGTTTTGCATTGTCAGAGGCCACTCTAACGTGTGCACTCATGGCCAATTCCAGACCTCCTCCAAGAGCGAAGCCATTAACCGCCGCTATGACTGGTGTGGTAAGGTCTTCAAGTAGATTGAAGAGTTCTTTATGTCCTTCTGCACTTAGCTTTTTTCCTTCTTCGACTGAAAAATGAGCAAATTCTTTAATGTCTGCTCCGGCAACAAACGCTTTTTCCCCGCTTCCCGTCAATATTATAGCTCTGATTTCCCCGTCTACTTCAGCGGAACTCAATGCAGAGCCCAGTTCTGAAATTGTTTCGGAGTTCAATGCGTTGAGCTGGTTAGGTCTATTAATGGTAATCGTTTGAATCGAACCTTCGGTTTCGGTAAGAATGTTTTTATAGCTCATTTTTTTCGATTATATGCAGTGGCAAAGAAACAAAAAATGAAGTTCCCTTCGGCGGATTTGATTCAAACCAAACTTTGCCGTGATGATTGTCGATTATGCTTCTAACCATGGCCAATCCGAGGCCTGATCCTGCAGATTTAGTTGTAAAGTTAGGCACGAATATCTGGTCTTTCTTTTCATCCCCAATGCCGATTCCGTTGTCTTCTATTTCCACCACTACAGAGCCATCGACCTCTTCAAGCACAACTATGATCTCTCCCTCACGATTTTCCGGAATGGCCTGAATGCCATTTTTAATCAAATTGTTAAATACTCTGGTCAATTGCTCGTCATCACCGTCAAGCATCAGATCATCGGACGATGTGTTGTTGGTAAAATGCATTTTTACCCCTTCAATTTCTGCGAAAAGTCCGATCGCCTCCTTCAACACCTTGATCAGGTCAATTTTGCCAATTTTAGATTTTGGCATTTTGGCGAAATTCGAAAACTCATTTGCAATAGATGACAGGGTATCAATTTGCCGGATCATCTTGTCCGAAAATATTTTTATTTTTTCTTCAAAATCCACATCATTTGGGTCAAAAGAACGTTGAAGATGCTGAACGCTTAGCTTCATTGGTGTAAGAGGATTTTTTATCTCGTGCGCCACCTGCTTTGCCATTTCCCTCCATGCGCTTTCCCTTTCTGATTTCGCAAGCTTCTCTGCGCTTATTTCCAATTGTGTGATCATGTGATTGTACTCCGTTACAAGTGATCCTATTTCGTCTGATCCTTTCCAGAATATCTGTTCGTTCTTTTTGTTGATCCCAACACTCTTGAACCTTTCCTTAATTACTCTAAGTGACTTAGTAATGTAGTTCGATAACAGATACGCCAACAGGATCACTCCAACGAGCAACACAGCATACACGATCAACAGCGAACTCAGGAACTCGCTGACCTCTCTTTTGTTTGCCGACCCGGTTCTAGAATAAGGTAAGTTTATTATACAAATCCTTTTACCCCCCTTGTTCTTAATGTAGGAGTAGGTGGACAAATACATATTGTCTTCGGATCCCTGTTCAACAACAACATGTTGGTTCTTTTCCAGTTGATAGAAAATACTGTCTTTGATGATCTTCAAAAAGAAATTGGGGTCTTCCAGTTCCATGTGTGAAGACATCAGGATCTCCCCGTGAGTATTGAATATGTTGATGTCAAGATTGTTTACGTCTGCTATCTCAAGTATTTTATCCTCGAAATCTTTAATGTACGTGTTGAGATCTTCTTGCAGATCGCTGTCTTTCAGGAAATACTGTATAGTAGCAATTACCCGCTCTTCCTGTCTGGAAAGTCGTTTCTGATGGTATTCGTCATTTTTCGCCTTGAAATGAAAAATTGTAAAGATTCCCGTAACCAGCATGGATATAAGAATCATAATTACCATGGAGAAGTAGATTCTTGTTCGAAGGCTGGGGTTGGTTATCGACATAATTTAAAGTTACTCTTTTCCTATTTCCAAAGTAGCAATAATCAGGCCTATTATAAATGAAAAATCCCACCTGGTTGAGTGGGATAGATTCAGTAAAATATTACTGGTTTAACTTTTGAGAGCTTCCGCACCGCCAACAATTTCCAGTATTTCGTTGGTAATTGAAGCCTGTCGGGCTTTGTTGTAATGAAGCGTGAGTTCTTTTTTCAGCTCCCCTGCATTGTCCGTTGCTTTGTGCATTGCCGTCATTCGGGCTCCATGCTCAGAAGCATGAGAATCAAGAATTGCCTTATATAGTTGGATCTTGAGAGATTTAGGTATCAAATCTTCTACGATTTCATTTTTGCTTGGCTCGAATATGTAATCATTTGCCGCGTTACTTTCTTCTACCTCCGGCGGAAGAACAGGAAGAAGCTGCTCGGGAGTAATTTCTTGAACGGCTGCATTTTTGAATTTGTTGTATACAACCACAACTTTGTCATAGCTTTTGGCGGCAAATGCATCCATTATCAACTGAGCAACCGGCGCAATATTCTCAAAGTTCACATTGTCCCAGACTTTTTCCAGATCAGAAGGAAGGTCTCCTTGATTTGAATCAATCTTCCTGCCTCTGAGAAGGTCTTTACCCTTTTTACCAATTGTCAGCACATGAACGTTGTTCTCTGAATATTCTTCCTTTATCAACCTCTGACATTCTTTAACAACATTGCCGTTAAACCCCCCACACAAACCTCTATTAGAAGTTATTGCCACCAACAGCACATTATTAACCTCTCTTTGAACAGAGTATACACCCTCAGAAGTATCTAAGCTTTCGCACAGATTTCCCAATATTTCTTGCAATTTTTCCGCGTATGGTCTCATGTCGGTAATTGCATCCTGCGCCCTTTTCAGCTTTGAAGCAGAAACCATCTTCATTGCCGAAGTGATCTGCATTGTTGAATTAACGGAGGTAATTCGGGTTCGTATTTCTTTTAGGTTCGCCATATAATCTGTTTGAACATTAACTTATACCTTCCAAACTTTAATATTTTGCTGTCAGCTCCTTCGCGGCATTTTCAATTGCCTCAATTCCTTCATCTGTAAGTTTTCCTGATTTAAGTTCTTCCAAAATGTCAGTGTGTTTCGCACTCATATAAGAAAGAAACTCCACTTCAAAAGATTTCATTTCAGCAATAGGCACTTTCGAGCATAGCCCTTTCGTGCCCACATAAATAATGGCCACCTGTTCTTCTACAGGAAGCGGAGATCCTTCGTTCTGCTTTAGAATTTCCACGTTTCTTGCTCCTTTATCAAGAACTGCTTTGGTTGCTGCATCAAGGTCTGAGCCAAACTTTGAGAACGCTTCAAGCTCTCTGTACTGTGCCTGGTCTAGTTTCAATGTTCCCGCTACTTTTTTCATTGACTTGATCTGAGCAGAGCCACCAACTCTGGATACTGAGATTCCCACATTAATGGCCGGTCTAACACCAGAATTGAACAGGTCAGATTCAAGAAAGATCTGTCCGTCAGTAATTGAAATCACATTTGTTGGAATATACGCTGAAACATCCCCTGCTTGTGTCTCAATAATAGGTAGCGCCGTCAATGACCCTCCTCCTTTAACCTTATCCTTCATATTATCAGGGAGGTCGTTCATATTTGCGGCAATTTCATCAGATGAGTTTACTTTTGCAGCTCTTTCCAACAATCTGGAGTGGAGGTAGAAGACATCGCCGGGGTATGCCTCACGTCCGGGAGGTCGCCTTAGCAACAATGAAACTTCACGGTAAGCAACTGCCTGTTTGGACAGATCATCATAAACGATCAACGCAGGTCTACCCGTATCTCTGAAATATTCGCCAATTGCGGCGCCGGTAAATGGTGCATAAAACTGCATTGGTGCAGGATCCGCCGCATTTGCAGCTACAATAACAGTATATGCCATTGCGCCCGCTTCTTCTAGTTTTTTAACTATTCCGGCAACCGTAGATCCTTTTTGGCCGATCGCAACATAGATACAGTATACGGGTTCCCCTGCATCATAAAACTCCTTCTGGTTGATAATTGTGTCAAGAGCAACAGTCGTCTTACCCGTTTGTCTATCTCCAATGATCAGCTCTCTTTGTCCTCTTCCTATCGGAATCATCGCATCAATTGCCTTGATCCCTGTTTGAAGTGGTTCACTTACAGGCTGCCTGAAGATCACCCCCGGGGCTTTCCTTTCGATCGGCATCTCAAAGGTCTCTCCTTCAACGGGTCCTTTGCCATCAATTGGGTTCCCTAATGTGTCAATGACTCTCCCGACCATTCCTTCACCAACATTTACTGATGCGATGGTGCCGGTTCGTTTTACAGTATCGCCTTCTTTTACATTGTTAGACTTTCCAAGCAATACCGCCCCAACATTGTCTTCTTCAAGGTTAAGTACGATTGCTCTAAGTCCATTTTCGAACTCGATAAGCTCTCCGGACTGCACATTGGACAGTCCATAAATTCGTGCAATGCCATCCCCTACTGCCAGGACTGTTCCCACTTCTTCCAATTCTGCTTCAGACTTGAATCCTGCCAGTTCTTGCCTGAGGATTGCTGAAACTTCTGCTGGTTTAACTTCCGCCATTTCTTGTTTCTTTTAACTTATACAACCGGGGTTTACCTAGTTGAGTTTAATTGTATACGAATTGCTTCCCAGCAATTCCTTTTTTAAATCGTTTAACTTCTTTGCAATACTAGCGTCTATCATTTTATCGCCAATTCTTATCACAAACCCCCCAATGATCCCTGGATTAATGCTTTCTACTAGCTCCACTTTCCCATCAACATAGCTGCCAATAAGATCCAGAATTTTGATTTTGGTTGGTTCATCCAGTGGGATAGCAGTCGTAACGTTGGCCACAACCTGTCCCTTATACCTTTTATATTGAGCTATGAACTCATTTGAGATTTCTTCGAGAAGCTCCTCCCTTTTTTTCTTGGTGAGTATTTTAATGAATCTGTTTGAGATCTCACCAATTTGAGCAGCGAATATTTTATTGAGTGCTTTTTCTTTCTTGTCTCCTTTAACAATCGGACTTTTCAAAAGAAGGTTCAATTCGTGACTATTGTTGATCGTAACAGAAATTAATTGCATATCGGCAAATACCGCATCAAGCTGGCCTTCCTCTTTTGCGAGGTCGATCAATGATTTTGCGTATCTGGTTGCGGCTCTGTGTCCTGCCATATTCAATTAGTTTAAAGTAACCTCCTCAATGAGGTTATTGACCAGCTCCTTTTGTTTGTTATCATCAGAAAGCTTTTCTTTAACTACCTTTTCTGCTACTTCGATTGCTAAGGCAGCAACTTGAGTTTTCAGCTCATTCATTGCGGCAATTTTTTCCATCTTTATGGATTCTCTTGCCTGAGCAACCATCTTGTCACCTTCAAGCTTTGCATTCGTTTTTGCTTCAGAGATCATCGCTTTCTTAACTTCTCTTGCCTCTTTCATCAACAAGTCCCTCTCTCCTCTTGCTTTGATCAAAAGTTCTTCATTGCTTGCTTTTAGCGCCGCCATTTCCTCCTTTGCTTCTTCAGCAGTCCTTAAAGCTCCTGCAATAGACTCCTCCCTTTTTTTCAGACCCTCCAATATTGGTTTCCAAGCCATTTTCTTCAGGATCAAAAGCACTATCAAGAAAGCTACTGTTGTCCAAATTATTGTTCCTAAACTAATATTGAGCATACTCTATTCTTTTTTGTTAAAACAAAACCTAGGCCCCAGCCAACCGCTGGGGCACTTTGGTTATCCTAGTACTGCCAATAGACAAACGATGATCGCAAATAATGCTGCTCCTTCTACAAGAGCCGCAATAAGAATCATGTTTGTTCTAATGTCATTAGCCATTTCTGGTTGTCGGGCCATTGCCTCCACAGCAGAACCACCAACTTTTCCGATACCGATACCAGCTCCAACAGCTGCCATACCTGCACCCAATCCGGCAGTTATTCCTGAAGTCATCCCTTCAATTTCTAGCATTACATTTAAAAGATCCATGTTCTATCTATTATTTATGGTTTAACAATTAAAATCCTAATGGTGCGCCTCTTCTACTGCCGCTCCAAAGTAAATAGCAGCCAGCAATGTGAATACATATGCCTGAAGAAATGCAACCAAAAATTCAATTAAGTACATGAAGATCATGAAGATGGCAGAACCAGCTCCAACTCCCCAGTAAGCCCCCTCGCTACCCGCGCCAAACAAAAAGATAAGGCTTACAAATGCGAGGATAATAATGTGTCCGGCGGTAATGTTTGCCGTAAGACGAATCATCAATACCGTCGGCTTGATAAACATCTGAAGTATTTCAATCGGGGTTAACAATATCAGTACCCACTTTGGCACTCCCGGAACCGCCAGCATATGGCCCCAATATGTCTTATTGCCATTTATGGTCGTAATAATGAAGACCACCACAGCTAGCACCAAAGTAATGCTCATCGTGCCTGCAATATTGAATCCGACCAAGAAAGGAATAAGTCCCACAAGGTTGGCAAACCATATAAAGAAGAAAACACTCAACAGAAAAGGAGTGAATTTTTCAGCTTTTGCCGCACCAATTGAAGGGATCGCAATATCATCCCTAACGAACAAGATAAGTGGTTCGAATAGGTTCTGGATCCCTTTGGGCGCCTGCCCTTCTCTTGTCTTATAGCGATTGGCAATTCTAACGAAGATGAAGACCATAAGTGCCAATACCAACAACAGTCCCCAAACATTTTTTGTGATCGAAATGTCAAATGGAGCAGCAATTACTGATGCTTCCCGCAACAGTTTCTCCTCTGCCGAAATCGAAGCGATTTCATTGTCCAAGGATAATTTTTCATCCTCTGATTCCGCCTTCTTTTTTTGTTTTTCCAATTTTGTGATCTCCGCCAACAGAACATCCGCCTCTTCAGCTTTCTTTACCATCTCCTGAATGCCGTGAATTCCACCGTTTTCTTTCAAGTAATAGATCACCTCATTGATCATGATGTAATCATCTCCCATTGAAAAGGCGTGGCCCTCCATTCCGTGCACATGTTTCTGATTTTTTTCTTGATAAAAGTTGGATGAAGAGAAACACTTGAATCCTTCCTCGGTCCAAAGCATAACGGGTAGCGGAATCTGGAAACCGCACCACTCCATTTGGTGGCCGTCAGCGACGTGGTGCATAATAAATTCCCCGGGTTTCCATTGCTTTTTTGCGGGCCCTGCTGCAGCATGCGCAACCTTCTGCGTGGTATTCCCATTTGAGTGGGCAGCACTTTTTTTGTGAAGATCTTGTTCGGAGCAAATTCCTGAGAAACTGAAAGCGAACACCACAGTTATTGTTAGCAGGACGAATTTACCTGTGAAACTGATTAGGGGGTTAATTTTACTAGTCATTTACCTCTATCTTTAAACAATTACCGTTCAAAAATTCGGGGCAAAGGTAGTAGTATTTTCAAGATTATAAAACATAATTCCCCTTATTTTTTAGTGTGATTAATATTTGCCAATTGCCACACTGCACTAGGCCTTCAGGGCCCTCTTGACAAATATTACTTCCAAGAATAAAAACACCATATAAGTAACCCCTATTGACAGTGCTACCGGCCTGAAGTTTTCATTATCCAGCAACCCACAAAGGAGGAGCAACACAGCTGTCGCAAAAAACTTAATTATCATTGACAGAGTAAAGGCTGTAACGAACTGGTGGGGGTTCTTTTCTTTGGCATTGACTAGCATCTTAAAAGAGATCAGGTTCAACACTGCAATCACCGGAATGGTCCAATAGATCCCAATGGGGGGCTCCAAGTTTACTATATATTTAATGATAATGTATGCAGACACAATCATCACGACCGTTAGTGCGATTGAATAGATAGTGAACTGTGATAAATGAGATCTCATCGTTTTGTTTCGCTGATTAAAATGTACACGGCAATTGCAACTGACGTAAGTGACAATCCAATAGTAAAAGCCGGAAATGTTAGGTTAAAATAATCGTCGGATTTAATCCCTCCTAATACTCCGCACAGAATGATCAGTATCATTTTGATTATTATCGGAAGAAAATTTGGGGTTCCGCTAGTGCTAAGCTGTTTCTTCGGCAAGCTCTTGAGTCTTTACTGTTGCGCTGAAACTGGGCTTTGTCATTTCCTTTACAACGCCGCCCATACTGCACGTACCTGTAAATGTTGCTCCCGGTTCAATTGCCAGTTTACCGGTGTGGATATCTCCTAGAATTCTTGCTGTTGCTCTTAGCGCAAGTAGCTCATTAACCTTGATTTTCCCCTCAATTACTCCTTCTACTTCGGCATTATTACACAACACATCCCCTTCAATTTTTCCTTTCGGGCCCACTACCAATCTGCCTTTCGTGTTGATCGTCCCGGTAACTGTGCCGTCTACTCTTATATTGCTTTCCGAACTGAATGTCCCTTCTATCACCGTTCCGTCCACGATCCTATTCAGCCTTTCCGGCGCATTAATATCTTGTGTCTTTGCCATGGTATTGTTTGAGTTTACCTTGAACATACTCTCCTAATTTGTTGCAAATATACGAACTATTGACTATTTCTGTCTTTTTTTGAACCTTGAGTGAGACAACTGGGCTAATCGAGATAGTTTTCATCAAAGAACGTCCTATAGTTGGAACCGTCCTTTTCAATGAGCAATGATGCATAATTCTTTCCTGAAATAACAAAGAAATTTTCGCCGGAATTGTAGTTTTTCAATGACGTCCTATTGACCTTGAACGCAATGAAATAGTCCATTGCAGCATCTTTGTTTTCAAATGACCTGACCATTACTAGTTGGTTTTCAGCGTTGAGAAAATTACTTGATGTGATCAGTCCTTTTGTGCTAAAAGAATTTACGTTAAAGTTGGATATCCCCATCTTGATCGGGTTGATACTGCCCTTTGTTTTGTCATGGATATAGACGAAAAAGTGTGCTGCTGCAGCCTGGTATATGTATGTGCTGTTCCCTTCTGAAGCATCTTCAACGGTAGTTTGATTTTTCATTAGGTCCATTGTTTTTTGTGCCTCAGCAGCGACTACAGAACCTCTGCAGGTTTTGATCACGTCACCCAGGGCCGCTTCAAACGCTGTCGGATCAACAGCTGGAGGATTAATTCTCCCAATTGAAAGAGCCTTTAAGTAAAGATACAAACACTGGAATTCGCCAATAGTGGTGTCCCCGGCAACTTCATTTGCCTTAAGTATTACTGCATTATAATTCCCTCTCTTATATTCCTTATAATATTCTTTGTATTCATTTTTTAGCATATCCTGCTGTTTTTTTCTCTTTTCCAGAAATTTCGGGTCCAATATTAGCTGAGCATGGTCAGAATTTGGGAATTCTTCCAACAGTCTTTTCTTATATAGCTCAGGTTTTACTGCTGATGACATTTCGCCTATTCTAAACAGTTGATACAGTGCCGCCGGAGCACGGTTTACCTTAGGAAATCTGGTAACCAATTCCTTAAAGCTCTTTGTTGCTTCTGTGTAATCACGAAGTTCATCTTTATAAATAACACCTTCTCCATAAAGTGCATTAATGATCAACGCATCACTTTTTTCATAATCTTGAGCCGTTCTTGGGATATTTTTTAAATACGTTTCCGGATTATATCGTACAGCCAAATTGGAATTAACAGAATCTTTTTCTTCGGTGTCGCCCCCCACATAAGCATCTACCAGGACAACAGCCTTATTGGATCTGCGCCAATTGTCCTCCCTATTTCTGTCCCCCCATTTTCTTTTGAAGTCTGCAAATCCGGTGCTTTTCACTCGGGGATTGTATACCCAGAATTTACCCCCTTTCCCAGCATTATTAGCCTGTGTAATGGCCTCCGCTATTTGCTCCTGAAGAGCCTCTTCCCGAATTCTCTCTTCTTCCACTTTGAGATCTTCAATAATTTGTGCTACCAGTTGTTCTTGTTCATATTCTGTGAGCTTTCCCAATCTCTGCAAGCTGTCCTGCAGTTCTATCTCCTTTATGTGGCCAATAAGCGCGGTCAGGCTTTTGTTCTTAGCCTTGATCATGTCATACTGTGGATGTTCTTTCTGCACAACTCTTGCCGTACTGTCATAATATGACTGGGCATTTTCATACTTTTTATCGTCAAAATAAAGGTTTGCCAACCGCAGATAGGTTTTAGTTTTTTGGTGCACATTCTTTCTGCCCGCCTTTGCAGATTTCAACAAATACGCGATCCCCTCTTCCTTTTTGTTTTCCTGAAGCTCCAGATCGCCAAGAGCGTAGTAGATCTGGTCCAGATAATCAATGTTTTTATCATCTCTTGCCATGGCTAGCAGCTCTTTCTTCAGCTCTTCTTTGTCTCCTCCACCTGATAGTGCCCTATTGATCTTAGAATAGAAGGTCATTTCGTAGGTGGGGTTTCTTTTGATCACCTGCGTGTATGCTTGATTAGCGAGCTCGCCACTTCCTGTTTTCTGATATAGCTGTGCCAGAATAAAGTATAGCC
>Ga0315334_10001747_pt1 | contig 13488 bp, 8 predicted proteins | sample M150034915metaG_FD_205555 | JGI IMG/M metagenome (GOLD analysis project Ga0315334, IMG submission 205555) | Ammonia-oxidizing marine archaeal communities from Monterey Bay, California, United States - M1 500m 34915 | ecosystem: Environmental > Aquatic > Marine > Intertidal zone | place: USA... | reverse complement strand
TCACATGGAATTGGCTGCTCACCCAAGCCTGATCTCAATCCATCGCTAGGTCTTTTTATGCATCGATGGTGAATACCGCTCTTTCGCAAACGTCCCGGGGCATTCTTGAGTTCTGCATTGGCAGACCGAGCCTGCCGACCCAGCCGGGACGCTTGCGTTCATTTTTCGGTGACGTAAGGCAGCGGACAGAGCGTTGTTCGGAGGGAACAACAAATTCTGTGGACCGGCCCTTGGTGACGCAACCTTAGCTCGCGGTGTCGTTCTTGCTCTGATTCAGCGTTGTCAGTTACCAGGCACGAGCCTCTTCATAGGCAGTGATCTTCTCTTCATGCTGAAGCGTTTCAGCGATGTCATCGAGACCGTGTAGCAGGTTGTGCTTGCGGCTTTGATCAATCTCAAACGTCAAGTTCAGGCCGTCGGAATCTTTGACGGTCTGTTCCTTGAGGTCGACGGTCAACTGATAGGGTGATGGCTGGGAAGCTCGCTCGAAAATTTCATCTATTTGCGCTTCATCAAGAACGATGGGCAGGACCCCATTCTTGAAACAGTTATTAAAAAAGATGTCAGCAAATGAGGGTGCAATCACGGCTCGGAAGCCGTAATCATCCAATGCCCACACAGCATGCTCACGACTGCTGCCGCTACCGAAGTTCTTGCGAGCAATTAAAATCGAAGCACCATCGAGGTGTGGCTGATTCAACTCAAAATCGGTATTAGGCGTCGTTCCATCATCAAGGAAACGCCAATCGTAAAAGAGGTACTGGCCAAACCCGGTTCGTTCAATCCGTTTGAGAAACTGCTTTGGAATGATTTGGTCGGTGTCGACATTGGCACGGTCGAGTGTCGCAACAACGCCGCTGTGAATGGTGAAACTTTGCATGTTGTCAGAATTTGGTTGAGTCCAGGTTTGGTTGAATGATCCAGGCCGGTTTCCCTCCGTCGGGAACCCAATATCCATTGAGCCAGTCGCTGATGTCGGAGATCACTCAGCGGCTTTGTAATCCCATTGGCGGATATCGACGAAGTGTCCTTTCACGGCAGCCGCAGCGGCCATTGCTGGGCTGACCAGATGGGTGCGGCCACCTTTTCCCTGACGACCTTCGAAGTTGCGATTGCTGGTGCTTGCACAACGTTCGCCCGGTTCCAGTTTGTCAGGATTCATTGCGAGGCACATGCTGCAGCCAGCTTCGCGCCAATCGAATCCTGCTTCCTTGAAGATGCGGTCGAGCCCTTCCTGTTCTGCCTGTTTCTTTACCTGTCCACTTCCTGGGACGACCATCGCGTTGACATCTCCCGACACATGATGGCCATTGAGTACCGAGGCTGCAGCTCGCAAGTCTTCGATCCTCGCATTCGTGCAGGACCCAATGAAAACACGCTGAATGGGAATGTCATGAATCGGGGTGTTGGCGGTGAGTCCCATGTATTCCAACGCATCAGAAGTTGATTTCTGTTCGGTTGGATCATCAAAATCCGAGGGCATTGGGACGAGAGCCGAGATGCTTCTGACCTGTCCGGGATTTGTACCCCAAGTGACTTGCGGTTCGATGTCTCCGCCACGATAGGTGTTCGAAAGATCGTAAGCCGCGCCCTCGTCACTGCCCAGATGTCTCCAGCGTTGGACAGCTGCATCAAAGTCCTGAGGAACCTCAGGACGTCCTCTTAGATAATCAAAGGTGATTTGGTCGGGTGCAATCATCCCGGCTCGTGCACCAGCTTCGATCGACATATTGCAAACGGTCATCCGCTCTTCCATCGATAACGCACGAATGCAATCGCCTGTGTATTCGAGGACATAACCTGTTCCCCCGGCGGTTCCAATTTTCCCGATCAGGTAGAGCACCATATCCTTGGCAGTTACCCCGGGTGCCAATTCGCCATCAACACGAAGTTCAAAGGTCTTGGGTTTGAACTGTCTTAGTGTCTGTGTAGCCAACACATGCTCGACTTCGCTGGTCCCGATGCCGAATGCGAGAGAACCAAATGCACCGTGCGTCGCCGTGTGACTGTCGCCGCAGACGATTGTCATGCCCGGTTGTGTGTACCCGTTTTCAGGTCCAATGACATGCACAATTCCCTGGCGTACATCGTCGATGTCGAACAGCGTGACTCCGAATTCTTTACAGTTTTCACGCAGAGTGTCAATCTGCTTTCGGCTGATGGGGTCAGCGATCGGTAGACTGCGATCCGAGGTTGGTACATTGTGGTCGGGCGTGGCAATGGTACTCTCGGGCCTGCGGATTTGGCGGCCATTCATACGGAGTCCCTCAAAAGCCTGGGGACTGGTGACTTCATGTACCAGATGCAGGTCAATGTACAGAATGGATGGGCCCTGTTCAGGAGCGTGTACTACGTGTTGGTCCCAGATTTTTTCAAACATGGTCCGCGGGGCGGATGATTTAACGTCGGACATTTGGTGTAAATGGGGAAGGAGGAAATCAGCTGACTCAATTTACTGTCAACATTTGGTGCCACGCTGTCAACGGCTCAGGGGATGGGAACGGCCCAAGGGCGACTGATTATGGTCTGATCTATGCAAAGAGACAGTAAAGAGACAGTGTTGTTCGCTAAAATGCTGTTGTTAGCGAGATTGCTGCTCGACAGATTCTGAGCAGCCCCTGCCGATTCATGTGGGCAATGCGAACAGCAATCGCGGTGCAGCAGATCTGATGTAGCGTGTCCGCCGGCGCTCTGGTCATTTTCGGAATTGCCGCGAGAGTGAGCCTGTTGATGCTCAGGTTCAGCCGATTTCCCTCAGCCGGATTTCGGAATCAATATCCAAGATTTGGAGCTATTGGCTCGCCATCGCAGCAGTCCCCTGATGGCCTCACAATGCGATTCTTTGCAGCTCGACAGTTACACCGAGAAAAAGTCACGGTACCAATCCACAAATCGCTGGACACCGACATGAATTGGAGTTGAGGGTCGGAATCCAACGGCAGTTTCTAAAGCTTCGATATCGGCGAAAGTGGCAGGGACGTCTCCGGCTTGCATCGGCAACAGATTTTTTTTGGCTTTGATGCCGACCGCATTTTCGATTGCCTCAATGAACGCTGACAACTCAACCGGATCATTGTTGCCGATGTTGTAGAGCCGGTAGGGCGCACAGCTGGTCGAAGGATTGGGGTCGCTGCTGTCCCACGTTGAATCGGGTGTCGCGATTTGTCGCGAAGTCCGGTCAACGCCTTCGACAATGTCGTCGATGTAGGTGAAGTCACGCTGCATTCTGCCTTCGTTGAAGACATCAAGCGGACTTCCTTCAAGAATGGCCTTGGTAAAGAGGAACAACGCCATGTCAGGTCTGCCCCACGGGCCATACACGGTAAAGAAACGCAGACCGGTGGTTGGTAGCCCATACAGGTGGCTGTAGGTATGAGCCATTAGCTCATTGCTCTTCTTGGTAGCTGCATAGAGACTCAGCGGATGATCGACTCGGTCTGCTGTTGAAAACGGCATTTTGGTCCCACCACCGTAGACGCTGCTGCTGCTTGCGTACGTCAGGTGCGGTGTCTTCGCATGTCGACAAGCTTCCAGGACATTCAAAAAGCCAACGATGTTGCTTGATGTATAAGCGCGGGGATTGGAAATGGAATAGCGGACGCCTGCCTGAGCAGCGAGGTTGACCACTCGTTCAAAATCGTGATCGCGAAAGACCTGATCGACTTGCTTCTGATCTGTGAGATCGGCTTCTACAAACTTGAAATTGTCATGATCAGTCAGGCGGGACAAACGCGCACGTTTGAGATCGACACTGTAGTAGTCGTTGAGGTTATCAAATCCGACCACATGCTCGCCTCGATTGAGCAAACGCAACGACAAATGAAAACCGATAAATCCGGCAGCACCGGTGACAAGATGTTGGCTCATGAAGTTGGGTCAGGTCAAATTTTAAACAGGTTCTTCAATGATGTGGTTGTGCGGTTCTGAGACACGGGGAACAATCCGGGTGACATTCACATTGGTTCGACGCAATTCCTCAATTTCCGCAGCCATTTGAGAAATCAGATCAGCGATTTCTGATCCCGCCGTTTCGCCAATGTTGACGATCAGGGCTTTGCGTGAATTGTAGCTGAGATCTGGTGTTTTCATTGCACCGTATTCCTTGCGTTAAACGAAAAGGCTTCCTGTTTGAAAGGATCAGGTTATTTGGGGGTGATGAGTAATCAAGGCGTTATCATTCCACCGTGACGCTTTTCGCCAGATTTCGTGGCTTGTCCACATCGCAGCCTCTGAAGCAACCCCTGGGCAGCCCAAGGTGATGCGACCACAGTTGGAGCGGGACGACAGAGACGATTGGCTGCAGAATCTCGGGCACTTGAGGGATGCGAATCACTTCATCAGCAACATTGTCCACTTGTGGGTCATCAGGGCTCGCAACTGCGATGATTGGGCAACTTCGAGCTGCTGGATATCAACACGAATCTTTCCATGATCTCGATGCAGGACCGAGAATTCCTCTGGTGTCAGGACAGCGATTTGATGATCCGACCAGTAAACAATTTGATCTGTACGACCTGCCAGAGGAGAGGCATCGCTGGAAACGAAGTATTCTCCCCTCCTGACTCCAATCCCGAGAGTGCCTTCAGCAGGAGCAGTCCAACGAGCGATTCGATTCGCTCTACGGACCGAGTGACGCCAAGTGACTCTCCGTTGTGGATGGCCAAACCGGAACTGTCGTAGCCGCGATATTCCAAGCGGCGAAGACATTCAACCAGAAAGGAGCACGCATTGCCGCTCCCTACCTAACCAACAATTTCACACATGGACCGGATTTTCCAGATAGCCAAATTCGAGGGCCGAAGCTGTTACAGGCTGGGCGAAAGTACCCATTGAAGATCTGACTCGCTATCCGACCGCGACGCTCAATAGGTCGATCCTGAACGCAATCAACCTTGTGTCAAACCAACTTGTGACAAACCAAAAAGCAGGTTTCGTCTCGTCTAGTGGGAAATCGGCTCGTTGGATAACGCTTTCTGTTCCGATTCAGGCGGCTCGTCGAGTCGCATCTGAGCTGGACACTTGCCGGGGATTCCAAGCGTCGTCTTCCAGTGCCAGGATGGTTGTCCCACAGTGAGAGATGCGTTCCAGCAAACCGATGGCGACCGGATTTGAATCCACTGCATCTGGATTCGAGATCAAAATCAGATCGATCGCTCCGATGGTATGGGCGACTTGCATTAATCCTCGTTCGACGCAGTCGGGAAACAGCTGCGGGCGGATACCGTGATTCCGCAGTGTTTGGTGGAACTGCTTTAGGCTGACGCCGCCAGCCATCTCGAATTCATCGATCGCGATGTATCGGGCTGCCGGTGAAGTCTTGGACACGGCATCCATGACAGCAATGGCCCGTACACCGTCGTCCACACCGATTTCCAGAACTGAATTCGCCGAAATCGATTTGAGCCGTTTTCTGAGAGTCCCGCTCGTTCCTCTTCCGAAGAGTCCGAAAGTCGCTCTCGCTGCTGATTTGGACCCTGTTGCCACGTGTGTCGAAGGCTTCGATTTCAGCGAAGGATCAGCGTTTTCCGCTTCCACCGATTCCAAGGATTGTGCATTGGTAGATCGACCCCGAAGAGAATTCCAGAGTTTCAACAGCGGCATCAGAAGAGACCTCGACCGGGCAAGAGTGAAAACGAAACGACTTCGCTCTTTTTATCGGTCGCTTGGAGCCTCGAAATCGACCGCTTTCCTGCTCGGTCAGGTTAGGCGATTCGTGGTCGAGTCTTCGTTCTAGGCTTGCTTTGCTAGCAGGTCGATTATCGCCCGTTCTTGCGACCCGGTCTCGGTTGGCCGCTCGCGTCCGAAACCAGCGAGATGCTGTCGATTGTGGATTCGCTTGTCAGGATGCCCAATACAGGCGTATCACACGTCCTTCGCATCTAAGATTTTTCAAACTGTAGCAACCGGAATGAACTTTGTGGACTGCAGAGAAGATAAGTCGCAGCAACAAACTCGTTAGCGTCGGGTTGATGGTGGTTGAATTCCCTTTGTGGGTTCCAGCGAACTCTTGTGGTTGGTGTTTTCGGGGACATTCGCAATTCGGTTTGGGTGAGTCTGTGGTAGACGCAACAACCTGCAGTAGTAGTAGGTTGTTGTTGCTCCCTCTGTCCCATACCGTAGAGCCAGTTCCACAGGTATCCAAGGTTCCGTCATGTCATTTACTGTTGCTTCTTGCGCTACGCGTTTTGCAAACTGTGCCCTGTCTTGCGCTGATTCCTGATCAGTTACCAAAACGACTAGGCCGATCGCTTTTTTCGGATTCGTCGGCAGCAATGTTTCTGAGTCATTCGATATGATGGTTGTATTTGGCATGGCGACACAAAGGTTGCCACCGAGTCTCATGTGAGGCGTCATGATGATTTGCGGAGTGCTTTGCCATTGTTGCTCAATGGCCAAGGCAAGTTTGTCATAAGGCATGTTAAGCCAACAGTACTTTCCCCGTAGATTCGCGGCGACAGGCCGGACTATAACGGCTACCAGCAGGAACAGCATGGTCGCAAGAGTCATTCCCATCGCCACGCGTTGGGCTTTGGGTCGCTGCAAAACATGATCGCCGAATCTTAGAACCAGATAGGCGGGGACAAGACAGACAAAGGGTTGCAGCCATCGATTTTTGAATTCAACTGCGTGTCCGGTCAGAACCATCGCGAGAAGGATAGCGAGGATAACCAGCAGAAATCTTTCGATGAGCAACCGCACTGGAAGGATCTGTTTCCCTTGATCGTATGTATCGGGGGCTTTGCGGAGATAAAAGACCGAGAAGACCAGCACGGTCAGGCCGCAGCAACATATTGTTGAAAGAATGAGAGCTCGCGATCCAAGCCACAGATTACCGATCCAATAATCTGATCGGTCAATCGTGAGTGTCTGCAGTGTTTTCCCGGAAGCGATCTGGGCATGATCCATAAGCCAGAGGCAATGGGGCATCAGCAGTATTGCAGCAGTCGCAACGGCCAGCCACATTTTGCGATTGAATAACAATGGGCGATATTCCGTAATCGAAGCAGCAGCAACAATGAAGCCTGCCACCACGATCGCGAAATTGTATTTGAAGAGTATTCCGGCAGCGACAACCAGACCCAATAGCACATAGCCAACCGCAGGCCGAGTAAGCTTGCGGTCGGCTAGCCGTAAGATGCAATAAAACAGGGCGCACGTCATGCAGGTTGCAGCCACGGTGTGGGAAAGGTCGCGATGACTTTCCCAAGCGATTTGAGGGATGGTGAACATCCCTAGTGACCCAACGGCTGCCAAGCGAACCTTGCCTGTCGCTCGTTCAAGAGCAACAAACAAAAAGACATACGTCAGCAGCAGCAGTAGATTCTTGAAGATTGCCAGTGCCCATGTGTTGCATCCCAAGATTTGGAACAGCAACGCTTGAATCCATGTGTATAGCGGTGGCTGGCTATTGTAGCCCCAAGCGATTCTTTGAGAAAGAAATGCTTGTTCAGATTCATCGTAGCCGAGTGATGGTGAGACAAATGATCGCACGCAAACGTGCAGGGCGAAGTAGATGCCTAACCCAAGCAGAATTGAAGTGCGATTCTGTAATAAACGCTCCATCATTCATGCTGCCCTCGGGAAAGTAGCATTGATTGCAGGCACTGCTCCGCTCTGCTGAGCCTCGGAATTTGCTAGTTGGGACGTAGCGTTGCCGTGGACCTCACGCACCGAATAAGTCGATGTGTTGGGCGATTGAAAGAAAATGCGAGTGAGCATTTCTGCCATCACGCCGAAACAGATGAGTTGCAGGGAAGACAGCATTGCAAGTCCTCCGAGTAAGAACATCGGTCTTGTCCCGATGTCTTCGCCCATGACGATTTTCGAAAATAGCACAGTGCTCATCATGGCGACCCCGAGACAGCCGACGACCAGTCCCACGGTGCCAAAGAAATGTCCCGGTCGTGCCCGGTATTTAAGGAAAAACAGGACCGCGACAAGATCCAGAACCACTCGAATCGTTCTGGAGATGCCGTATTTGGACTGACCGTATTTGCGAGATGAATGATGGACATCAATCTCGCCAATCCGGTTGGGGTGTGTGACGGAGGCCGTCCACGCCGGTATGAAACGATGCATTTCTCCCATCAGTGAAACCTGACGGATGATTTTCGTACGATAAATTTTCAGACTGCATCCATAATCACGAATCCTGACACCGGTGACTTTTGCGATTAGACGATTTGCGATCCAAGAGGGAATCAATCGAAGTACCAGACCGTCTTTACGGTTTTTTCTACGCCCTACTAAAAGATCGAGATCATTGACCTTCAGATGTTCCACCATCTTCGGGATGTCGGCAGGGTCATTCTGGAGATCACCATCCAGAGTTGCGATCAATTCACCACAGGCGGCATCGATCCCTGCCTGCATGGCGGCTGTTTGTCCAAAGTTGCGATTCATACTGATCACGCGAATTGGAATGGGTCTTGTTGAACTGGCCTGGATAGCGTTTTCAACCGTGTTGTCAGTGCTGCCGTCGTCAACAAGGATCAGTTCCCATCTTGGGTCGAGGCCAGAAGGCCCTGCCGTCGATACCGTATCGTCATACGCGGTGCAGATCGCGTCCACGAGATGACTGACAGATTCTTCCTCGTTGTAGAGAGGGACGACGACAGAAAGGTCGTAAGTACCTAATGGTATTTGGTTCGTGACATCCATGTCGTGCGTCTTGTTGCTGCCCGTACCGAGAAAGGAGGGATGGTGAGTGAGGGAACCGACTTTAGCGATTCCTCTCATCCTTGATCAGTGGCCCCTGTCCATGAGCCAGTTGCAAAAATCAGAGTCTCTTTATGCCGTACGATGATCGATCGGGACGGTAACATTTGGGGCCGTGGCAGCATAGATCAAGTTTGCAGGGTGAGAATCCAAGTGCTTTGGAAGGTGAGGAACCCAGGGTTCTGCTCGGTGAGGAACTCAGTGTTCGAAGACCAAGCAGCACAGTATTATGTTTTGGTTTCTTAAAGCCTTTAAGGCTCGAACCACTTACGAGGTTCGTTGCCTGCCGAGCCATCGCCCGCTGAACGGCACTCAGAGCGAGTGCTGATTTGTTCTTGCTAGCAAAAGATGTCAAATTACCGGGCATGGAGGGTTACTGCCTCGGTGTACCGATGTGTCGAAATTGGATCAGAGGGGTATGCAGGACATGCATGCTGGCAACCGCTGGCTGTAGCAAGCCCAGAGTCGTCTGCCCGATGAATCAATTCGCGTCTTGGTCGGCTGCCTAATTTTTACTTTTCATCCAAGGAACTCGCGAGTTTTGGGTGATCTCATGATCGAGTTCCTGCATTCGTTGCTGAAGGCGCATGACGACGTCAGGATGTTGCTCGGCCAAATTGGATTGCTCGCCGATATCTCTACTGAGATCAAATAACAGGGTTTGGGTTTGAGGTTTTACTGTTGCGGCGTTCTTCTGGTTACGTCGTTGTCTCGGTTTCTTTACCAATAGTTTCCACTTGCCTTGCCTGAGTCCTTCCAGGTTGCCTTGGGATGTGTAGTGAAGAAATTCGCTGCGGGGGGAATGATCCGTTTTTCCCATCCACAAATCTGAAACCTCAATGCCGTCGATTTTATTTTTCGTTGGCAATGGCTTGCCGGTAATCGCGGCGATGGTTGGCAGGATGTCGATCGTGCCGGTCAGTTCATGGCAAACCGTTCCAGCTGGGATGCCTGGGCCGCGTATCAGACAGGGAACGCGTTGCCCACCTTCAAACGTCGTTCCTTTTCCTTCACGGAGTGGTCCTGCCGAGCCGCCGTGGTGTTTGAATTGTAGCCATGGGCCGTTATCTGTGGTGTAAATAACGTAGGTGTTGTCAGTCAGCTTCAATTCATCCAGCGTGTTCAGTAGTCGTCCAACCTCAGCGTCAATGTGTTCGATCGTGTTGGTGTAAGCGTTCATGGGGTTTGGGTCACGAACGTCGTCGGGCACGTAGAGCGGGATATGGGGCATCGAGTGGGGCAGGTAAACAAAAAAGGACTCGTTGCGATGTTCCTTGATAAAGTCGATCGCTTTTTGGGTGTATCGCCGCGTGACAGTTCTCTGATCCACTGGCAGTTCGATAATCTTTTCGTCTTCGATCAGGGGCGTTTTCCATTTGGTCAAGGTTGATTCAGGATCGTTCCAGAGTATGTCCATACCGGCGAAGCCGCCTTGTGGCTTTCCTTTATTATCTGGATGGTTCATGTCGTTGGAGTACGGAATACCGAGGTAGGTATCAAACCCATTTGATGTTGGCAGGACTTCGGGATGGTGCCCGAGGTGCCATTTACCGAAACAGGCAGTTGCGTAGCCTTGAGACTTCAAGTGATCGGCAATGGTATGTTCGTCAGGATGAAGACCTTTGGTCGATGTGGGAAACAGAACATGCTGGTGCATTCCAACCCGTTTGGGATAACAGCCCGTGAGCAACGCGGCGCGTGAGGGTGTGCAGACTGGGGATGCGACCATGAAGCTTGTGAACTTACGTCCTTCCTTTGCCAGTCGATCAACATTGGGTGTTGCAATCGTCTCGGATCCGAAGCAACTGAGGTCCCCGTACCCCTGATCGTCGGCGAAGATGATCACGAAGTTTGGCTCTGACGCATGGGCGACGCAGGCAACGGACATGAAGGCGGCAAAGATAGTAATCGAAAGCAGCGTCATCGAGCGTGTCATACGGGTTTCTTGCCTCTCATAAAAGGTATGGTATCGATGTATTTAGTTTAGCCACGACGTGGCCAAATTTCATGTCAGCAGACCACAGTTCCCTCAAGATTGACCTGCAACTTTCCAGATTCAGGATGCTTTTGTGTTGGTTGTCCCAATAGCCAGAGGCAATCAACCTGGAAGTTTTCCCTGCTGGGGGCTATTGCACAGGTGGTTTTGTCGCGATGTCGGCAGCAACGCGAAATGGACTGCAGAGCTAACTCGAGAGTCGCTCTGATTTCGAGAACGTAAAAAGTACGCCGAAAGCAACCCTCTTCGAACCGGCTCTCTTTCGGAAGTTTTGCGTAACGTCTTTGTTCGTAGAGAGTTGCAGCGAAGGTGTTGCTTTCGGTATCCAAAAACGAATGGGATTCGAAATTAGACATGATTACGCGATGAATCGAACATTCCAAACCGCGATGCCCTTGGATCAAAAGGTAAACGTTGCGTGCTGTCGTTACGCACTATCACACCGAAACAAATCGACTGATCGTGCCGATGAATCGTCCGCCTGGCATGGAAGCTGAGATCGAAACGACCGAGCGCCTCGGTGGTTAGCTTCATTCGTATCAGCGAGCTGCTTAGATTGGCCTGCGGCCCGTGTTACTTCATATTGGCTTTGAACCAATCGGTGCATTACTGCTGCGCGGCGTGCCCGATTTCGCCGGTTTTGTTCCTGCCAGCGTACAATTTAGATCCTGTCTCGACCCAAAATCTAATTTCATATGCCGGCGCGACATCGGATTTCATCGACCAAAATGCTCGTTCGACTTTTTTGCCCCCACGCGGACAGATAGCTCGTCTTAAGCTTTAGCGACATGAGATCGCTTCGCTGTACTTTTCTCGGTTGGATGCCCTCCTCTTTATTTCCGGCCGAATGCAGGGTGGGTCACGATGGCGTGGATGGCGGCGCGAAGAGAGAAATCCTCTTGAGCAATCGACTCGAAGATTGCGTCGACGTGTGGACGGTCGGCCCAGGTGACTTTGCGGCCATGGGCATAGCTGATGAGTTTCCCGATGATGCCCTTGAGGATGTGTTCCTTGTCGGCCATCAGAGCGGCCTTGAGCGTGGGCAGGTCACGCACCTCACGGCCGTTGGGAAGTTTCATGGCGGCGTCAATCGGGACCTTGGTGAATTTGAGTTTCTTTTGGAACGTGGTTCCCTCCCGCTCGACAGGGAGTTCTTCAACGTGGCGATACTCGCTTCGCTTGCGCCCAACCGGGTCGTAGTATTCAAGGGCGAAACCCAGGGGATCGATCTTCGAATGACAGCGGGCGCAGCTTTCAATCTGTTGATGCTTGTGAATGGCTTCGCGGATGGTGGTGGTGCCCCGGATGTCCGGCTCGTTGATCAACACGTCGGCGGGTGGTTCGATGCGTTCGTTGTAGAGATTCTTGAGAATCCACGAGCCCCTGTGGATCGGTGATGTGGCGAAGTCGGTGGAGGTGAGCTTGAGGAAACCGGCCTGGGCCACGAGTCCGCCCCGTTCGCTTTCGTTGGGAAGCTTAACCGGAACGAAGGTATCACCCTCGACGGCGGGCAAACCGTAGAAGCGGGCCAGACGGTCATTGGCCATGACGAAATCCGAGTCGATGAAGTGTTCCATGCTCAGACCCTTGTCGAGCATGTGCCGAAAGAGCTCACGGCCTTCGCGCCCCATGGAATCGACCGTCATGCGGCGCACGTTCTTGAACACACGGACGTCCGGCCCGAAGCCGTCCACCTTGTCGAGTTGCAACCACTGACGGGTGAAGTCGTCGATGAAGCGACCGGCCCTGGCGTCCCCCAGCATCCGCTCCACCTCGGCCGATGAATCCTTGCCCAGGGCCCCAGACCTGGCAGCGTTCAGAAGTTCGGCGTCAGGGACGGAATTCCAAAGGAAATAGGACAGACGGTGCGCTCGTTCTACGTCGGTTAACACAGGCGACTCGGCCTTGTAGATGAAGTGCGGAGAAGTCAACAGCGCGATCAGCACGCTGCGGGCAGTGGCGGTCATCGAGGCGCCGGACTTCTCCTGCTTCCGCGCGATCTCGACAAATGCTTTGCGATCCTCCGCCGCCAGCGGCCGCTGCGTGAGCAACAACGCAATGTGATCGACCAGCTCCCGCGGCTTCATGTTCGGCTTGGGGAGGATGGACTCCATCGCTGCGGTCGGCCACTGCTTCGTCAATGGGCCGGTCACCCTCAGATGAGAGAACCGCATGGCGGGGCCCTTGTGTGGTTTCTTTTCAAGACTCCTACCCGGAACGCGGGCGCTATCGAAGGTGAAGGCCAGCTGATCGCCCGCCTTGAGAGTGAGCTCGGTCGTAAAACCTTTTGAGCCATGCTGCATGGGGATTCGGCGGATATTCCGAAAGCTGGTCGGATGACGCCCGTCGCCGAGATTGATTCCGACGATCTCGCCTTCGTCGGATTTCTCCGCATGCGCCTTCACTTCGAGCCGGTACACCCCGAAGGCGGGAACGGCAAATTGCTGGTGGCTCTCCGGATCGATGGAGAAATGCAGATTGCTACGGTAGGGGCGAAAGCCCGTGAGAACATAGTCGTCGCCATCGCGGTAATCTCCACCCCCGCCGGTTGCAAAGTTTTTGCTGCCGTGAAAATGTCGCACATCGAATTCCCACGTCCTCGTCTTGGGTTTGGCATCCGGCAACACCCGCTCGGCGATGAAGCGTGCGGTCTTGAGGTAGGCCATGACCTGATGCGGCGACATCAGGTGGGCCTCGCCAAACTTGTCGAAGCCGTGCTCCACGTGATCGGGCGGCAGTAAACCGGTGAAATCAAAATCCACGCCGAAGAGATC
>Ga0315334_10001745_pt1 | contig 13495 bp, 14 predicted proteins | sample M150034915metaG_FD_205555 | JGI IMG/M metagenome (GOLD analysis project Ga0315334, IMG submission 205555) | Ammonia-oxidizing marine archaeal communities from Monterey Bay, California, United States - M1 500m 34915 | ecosystem: Environmental > Aquatic > Marine > Intertidal zone | place: USA... | reverse complement strand
TAGAGGGTTTGTCCAAGTAGCAGGAACAAAGGTAAGCATTTTGTCCGACGTTTCTGAAGCAGCTGATGAGATTGATGTTGACAGGGCGCAAGAAGCTCGCTCGTCTGCTCAGGAGTTGATCTCATCAAATAGTGAAAATGCAGAAACTCTTGCTTCGCTCGAAAGATCTGAGGTGAGACTTCGTGTCGGAGGAGCAGAAGTATAAAAAGGAAATCTACTTTAGATTTCGATGCTTCTAAATATCATCAAGATCGTCTAATCGATGATGGGCTTTAATGAGCCGTACAGTACCGGATTTGGAACGCATAACAAGAGACTCTGTATGAGCCATTCCTGCTGCGTACCTCACGCCTTCAAGAAGATCACCATCCGTGATGCCGGTAGCTGCAAAAAAGCAATTATTACCTGACACCAAGTCGTCGAGATCCAAAATTCTTTCCAAATCGTACCCTTGTTCTTCAGCGGCTTTTCTTTCCTTTTCGTTGCGTGGCCACAAACGCCCTTGAAGCGATCCGCCCATGCATTTCAAAGCTGCAGCAGATATAACTCCTTCAGGTGTACCTCCAATACCGAAAAGAACGTCTGCACCCGACTCGGGCCATGCAGAGGAAATTGCACCTGCTACGTCACCATCAGAAATCAGACGAATTCTTGCACCCGCTTCACGCACTTCAGAAATGAGATCTGAATGTCTATCGCGGTCTAAAATTACTGCAGTTAGATCTCTAACAGTTTTATTTTTAGCTTCTGCAATTTGTTGAAGATTTTCAGTTGGAGATTTTGCTAAATCTATCGCATCAGAACATCCAGGTCCTACAGCAATTTTCTCCATGTATACACACGGCCCAGGGTCAAACATTGTTCCTTTGTCGCTAACAGCTATAACAGATATTGCATTTGCTCTTCCAAGGGCTGTAAGTGTTGTTCCGTCAATTGGGTCAACGGCAATATCTGTTGCTGGGTCACTGCCATTTCCACAGCGTTCACCATTAAAGAGCATCGGTGCTTCATCTTTTTCGCCTTCACCAATAACAACTATTCCATCCATATTGACGGTATCTAGCACACGCCGCATGGCATTTACGGCTCCACCATCGGCACCCTCTTTGTCTCCTCTGCCCATCCATCTAGCTGCGGCCATTGCTGCAGCCTCAGTTACTCTTACGAGCTCTAATGCGAGATTTCTATCTGGGGTTTGAACTTTTTTACTCATTGGATGCGACGTTAGCGTCTCAGAGAAGTTCTTGTGCATTTCGCTGAAAGGATTATCGGCGGTTTAGCTTTTTATCAGAGAAAGGTGTCAGGATAAGAGAATGAAATGGGGAAAAAGCCAAAGTAAAAGCGAAATAAGTGAGCATCCTGAAGTAGTTGAAGATGGAGAAAGGATTGAGGCAGACGTAGTTGCTGAAATTGAATACGAATTACACGAATGGGCAGGTGAAACCCGGTTGGTGTTGGATCAACTCCTCATTTTAAAGGAAGTTCCTCACGTTTGGCAGGGAGCTACTTTGGTGATCCGAGAGGAAGATGAAGAAGCAGCGGATCAGTTAATTGAAGAAGCAGAATCAACTTCTTTACCAACCCTTGAACCAGATGCCGAAACAATCGAATACGAAATAACAGGATGGTCAGATTCAGAACAAACTTCGTTTAGCGCTTTATTAGTTCGTTTTGGGATCCCACACGAATTTAATGACGAGGGAGGCCTTGTGGCTCAGGCTTCTGATGAAGAAGCGATTGAAACGGCTCTTGATGCGTTTCAAGTGGTTAGTGACGAGCGTCCTGAACTTGATGGCTTAGATGCGAACTCACTTTTGACAGAAGTTTTTGTTGCATGTGACCGACTTAGACGCGATTATCGAGATGATGTTGGAGTGGGCGAAATATTACGGTTAACTCCAGTGCTAGTGGAGCACCGGCCTCCCTTTGGAATTGAGGCAAATCAATGGGATGAAATAGGGAAAAGAGCGATCGGCTTAGTTGATCTATTATCAGAGGGTTCAGGAGACGAAGAAGAAATAACTCTCCAAGCAAGTGGATTCGCTGAAATATTGAGATCGATGACTTGAAGTACTAAGAGCCGTTTATACCAAGTTTTCTATCAAACCGATCATTTCAAAATTAAGGCTTTCCAGAGGGAACGATAGTTAGGCCAGATTTGGTCAGGCGGAACATAGCCGTCTTCAACGAGTGCTTTATTCAGAATCGGAAGATTTTTCCACGGTACTGACATGTCAACGTGGTGAGCTAAATGAAATCCAACATTGAAAGGAACAATAAAAAACTTAACTAGATGGCTTTGATTTGCGAAGTGTGTAGTCTCTCGTCTGTCTGAGGACCGTGTCATTCCTCCATGCTCACTAATCGCTCGCACTCTGTTTAAAACTTGATACACGCATGACCATGGAATTATCCAAAGAAAAATATACGTTTTCAAATCGCAAAAAAACCAGAATAAAGCAGCAATTACTAGTTGGCCAGAAAGAAAAGAAATAGTTAAACGTAAACGTCTGAGTTCATTAAGCCGTTGGAACCTGGGACGTAAAATCTTAAAAGCCGAGACTCCGCTTACATCTCTTAATAATTTCCTACCCATAGAACTTTTAGAAATCGGATAAAAGCTATAAAAGATAAAATCTGGTTCCTCTGGCCCGAATTCATCTCGATGATGTTTTAGATGACCTACGCGGTAACCATGGCTTCCTGAACCAAAAGCAAGTAAACCTATAAAACGTATGCCTATCAAGTCATTTATTATCCGATTAGAAAAAAGTAAGCGATGAGCGGCTTCATGATGAATTATAAAAAGTCGATTTTGCGATATACCCATTCCGAAAATCGAAAAGATCCAAATTAGGGGATGACTGTAGACCATAACCATCCAAACGATTAAGGGTGGAAACGACAAGGAAAGTATTACTGAGAAAAAGTTTCTAAAATCTGGAACTTTTCTTATAGCATCTCGAAAAGCACCTTTTGGTCTTCCATTTGGGTGAAGGCGACTACTGCCAACAAATCTTTCGGAAGGAGTCACCATCCCACCCGTCATAGAGGCAAGCATTTCAGAGTGTGACGGATTTTCTTGCATAAGAAATGTTACCTATTAATGGTGAGTACCTTCCACCAATTAGTTTAAACATCAACGTACGATCAGTAAATGCCGTCTCCATCAGGACTTTTGTTGACACATGGCGCAGGAAGTGATCGGACTCACTCAAGTTTGTTAACTATTGAAAAAAAGATGGCACCACTGCCGGTAGAGAGGATCAATTTTCCCTACAAAAAAGAAGGTCGACACTTCCCTGACCGCGCTCCGACGTTAATTAATTCAATTGTTGAAGCATCTAAATCAATGAGTAAAAAATATGAGTTAAAATCGGCGAATCTTCTACTTGGAGGTAGAAGCATGGGTGGCCGCATGTGTTCAATGGCTGTTGCGGAAGGACTCCCAGCTATTGGACTGATTCTGATCAGCTATCCGTTGCATCCACCTAAAAAGCCAGAAAATTTACGAATAGAGCACTTCGATAAAGTAGATATTCCGTGTTTATTCATTTCTGGTGATAAGGATCCGTTCGGATCAAGACCGGAGTTTGAAAAACATTTGAAAAAGATTAGAGGTCCAGTGACAACTAAATGGTTTAAAGAAGCCCGCCATGATTTAGCAAATTTAGATGAAGCTATTAGTGACGAAATAAAAGCTTGGGTGTCTTCTTTCTAGACGTTGGTTAACTTTCAGAGATTTCTGGTCTTATATCGCCAGGATTCAGATCTTCAAGTTCAACTCTCGCAGTTTCAGGAAATTTACTGATTATTAAAATTGCTGCTAAAAGGGGACCAGTAGCAACGATCGCAAAAGCATGACCATAGTTATCAAATAAATCAGTCATATACCCCACTAATAAAAGGCCAGTAGCACTTCCCAACACACCAAATGCGACAATGATGCCATTTGATCTGGCCCTTTGATTTGTTGAAAAAAGTTCAGGTCCATACACGCCTAATGCAACTGTAAGGGATCCAAGTACGGCTCCGAATAAATGGCTAGTCCACATTAATACTCCGGAAAAGTAATAACTGAGAACAATAAATACTGTTCCACCTAAAACTCCTGATGTCGCTATTTTTTTCCTGCCGTGGGTATCTGCGAAACGTCCGGCCAAAAATATTGCTATTCCTGCTGGAGTCGAGGTTAAAAGCCAGTAGGCGGTTATTCCGGAAGCAGAATATCCCCTATGTTCCCTTAGGAAATCATTTTGAAATTGTGAAGCGGGAGCAGCGAAGATTAAAAGCAAAAAACCAACAGCAGCTAACAATAAAAGACGTTTATTTATAAAAGACCCTTTGTCTTTTCTATTCAGCATGTTGGAAGTTATGGGTTCAACAATTTCCGAATTGGCTTTATAACGAAGCGATTCTGGCAGATTTTTACTGATTTTCATTAAGGCAGGTAAAAAAATGAGAGGCACGAGATACACGATTCGCCAACCTTTTTGATTTAGGTCAGCGATTGGCAATACCCAGACAGAGATCCCTGCCCCCAAGGCAGCAGATAACGACAACATGCTCACTCCATAAGCTCTGGAACCTTTTGGTAGTTCCTCAGCAGCAATTACCCCTATCAAGATCCCCATTCCTGTTGTCAAGCCACGCGCAATTAACTGAGTGCCCCCAAGGAACCAGAAATTAGGAGATAGCGATCCTAAGGCTGTAGTCAAGACTGAAATTATTAGTGTGAGTAGAAGAATGTTCCTGCGACCTTTCTTGTCAGCAATTACAAGAACTCCAAGAGAGATTAAAATTCCGACACGAATGACTGCGAGTGTAATTCCTTGTGCTGATGAGCTGTGATCAAATTCATCAGCCGCGAAAGTTATGGTTTGAGTTATGACAGAACCTAAATACCCGTCGATCACTTGGATACATGCGAGTATTCCTAGAACTCTTGCAGCGCGTTCATTTAAACGATCGGGAGGCGACCACCATGGTTTTGACCTTTTGGGCAAGGCTTTACCAATTAAAAACGAAAAGAAGATTCCCCAAAATGGAATCGAAAGCCGCCAGGAAAAACTTTCTACAACTTGATTCACACCTTCTGATTCAGTTTTGACGCTTAGATGCCTTTCATATTCAGAAAAAGGACCGTGGAGTAATTCGTATCTATCTTCGCCAACAAGTTTTTCGGCTACCAAGTCATTGCGCGGCTCACGTAAAGCAGCTAAATCTTCATCATTAAGTGTTTTAGTTATTTTTAGGTGTTTGTCTCGCTTAAACAAGATTTCTCTAGTTTCCTTATATCAAATTAAATGTTTTTGCTTGAATAATTGCATGTGAACGCAAACTGTGTCGACAGCGAAGCATACTTAAATCGTGACAAGTAATTCTTCTTCCTCTGAATTTGGAACAACTTCTTCACATTACGAAGAAGGTGCAGTTATTCGCGTCCAGCAATCGACAGGTTTGTCTGGGACAGTGAAAGTCTCTGGAGCAAAAAACTCAGTATTAAAAATAATGGCAGCCTCATTATTGGCACCGGGACAATATGTACTTAACAATGTCCCACACATAGCAGATGTAAAATGGATGGCCAATTTGTTGGAAACAATGGGTGCTTCAGTTTCACACAAAAAAGATGTGATGCGTTTAGAAATCCCTGAAGAGATGACTCCAGTAGCACCATATGAATTAGTGGAGAGGATGAGAGCTTCCATCGTGGTCTTAGGACCGCTACTAGCGAGATTCGGAAAAGCAAAAGTGTCTGTACCAGGTGGGGATGATTTTGGACATAGACCTATAGACATGCATCTTAAAGGTTTAGAAGAACTGGGAGCCTCCTTTACCAGTAGCCACGGATACATAGAAGGTGAGGTAGGAAAACTAGTTGGAGGCAAAATATTGCTTAATTTCCCAAGCGTCGGCGCTACTGAAAATCTACTTATGGCCGCAACTTTAGCTGAAGGCAGAACAGTTTTAGAAAATGCCGCACGTGAACCTGAAATAGTAGATTTAGTTAATTTTCTCAATTCTATGGGAGCGCAAATAACAGGAGAAGGAACCTCAACTATTCAAATTGAGGGAGTAGATCATTTGTTACCCGTTGAATATACCGTGATCCCAGATCGGATTGAAGCCGCAACCTATATGGCTGCCTTAGGGATGACAGGAGGTCATATAGTCATAGAAGAAGCACGGTTAGAACACATGGAGATGCTCGTTGAAAAATTAAATGAGATGGGTGTAGAGATTGATCAAGTTGATGGAGGAATTAGTGTGTCCGTCTCCAAGAGATTGAGATCGGTAGATCTAGCTACATTACCTTATCCTGGTGTCGCCACTGACTATAAGCCTTTTCTTGTTGCTCTACTATCGATATCAGACGGGGTTGGGATTGTTACAGAAAATATTTTTGCCGGAAGGTTCCGTTATATTGACGAATTGATCAGGATGGGTGCAGATATACGAGCCGAGGGACATCATGCCGTTGTTCGCGGAGTCGAAAGACTTTCAGGGGCACCTGTTAGAGCCCCCGACATAAGAGCAGGAGCGGCACTAGTTCTTGCAGGTTTAGCAGCAGAAGGTGAAACTTTAGTCGGAGCTGCCAGTCACATTGAACGTGGTTATCAGAATTTTGTAGGTAATTTAAATTCTCTAGGGGCAAAAATAGAATTAGTTAATCATCAGAATTTTTAGAATCGTTTTCTGCCGCAAAATCTGATTTTTCTTCAGGGTTCATTTTTTCTGCTTTACGGTTAGCTGCCCACAGCAGCCAAGCGATCAAACACAACGGAGCTACAACAAGGAGAATTTCATCCCATCCACCTTGATGACCAAATACGAGATGTAATAATTTCATTATTTAAGAATATTGTCAATCTCGCAAAAGTAGGTGTAGTCAGTCAATACTCATGCGAAACTATAGATATGACAAATGTTTCAATAGAAGAATCGGATAGAGATCTAGAAACCCTCGTAAAAGAGGTAATAGAAGTTATTAGACCTGCGCTTCAAGCAGACGAAGGTGATGTCGTATTGCATGAGGTGAATGAAAAAACTGGAGAGGTTACTGTCGAACTAATTGGAGCATGCGTGAGCTGCGACGCGTCAGACCAAACAATGAAAGCTGGGATAGAGAGAATTCTAAAAGAGAGAATTCCAGAAATAACCTCTGTTCACAATCTAGGTGAAGCTATCTCAGATGAAGGAACAGCAGTAACTCTTTAGGAAGAAAATGACTAACGAAAATTGTTATTGGCATTCTGAGCGATATGCCGGAGTTACTTGTCAACGTTGCGAACGTCGAGTTTGTGCCGAATGCATGCACACTGCTTCTGTCGGCTTTCATTGTCCAGCGTGTATAGCACCTCAAGACATTCATTCCCGAAAACAAGAAACCTCATTTGCACGACCTAATGGTCGAATTGGGAATCTTTCCGAACAGTCATTAACTACAAGATCCTTAATAGCAGTGAACTTTTTGGCTTTTTTATCCGCCCTTTTTAAAGGAGGGTCACTTTCTGGAAGTGGAGGTATTTCTCAGGTGAGATTGCCTTCTGACCCATTCATTTACATTGTGAAATGGGCCAGTAAAGATATTTTTACTATCGATTTTGGACTTATTGGGTACGGTCGAGTTTTCGCATCTCGAGATTCCTTGGACTTCGTAGGTGTATCAGAAGGTGAGTGGTGGAGGATGCTCACAGGAGGGTTTTTGCATGGAGGTATCATCCATTTGGCGTTTAACATGTTTCTCTTGTGGATGCTAGGCAGTCAACTAGAAAGACTTTTAGGAACGACTAGTTATTTAATTCTGTATTTCGGCTCTCTATTGTCTGGCACTTTAGGAGTCATGTTGCTAGATCCTCTTGCAATAACTGTCGGTGCTTCTGGAGCAGTATTTGGACTAATGGGTGCCACGGTTGTCTATCAATTTCGACGAGGATTAAGCCCTTGGTCAAATGGAATTGGCAGTTTACTAATAATAAATTTGATATTTACTTTTGCCAGGCCGAATATTTCGGTTGGGGGCCACATAGGTGGTTTGCTTGGTGGTTTGTTTATTGGATGGTTGATCGATGAGATCGATGTGAGACGTTTACCAGGGTATGTGAAATTATTACTTCCTCTGACAGTTGCCGTCGGTTTCGGTGTTGCTTCTATCTGGGCTTCAAATTTTTGGTACGACCCAATACTGGGTTAACAGATTAAGACTTGTCGGAAATTTCAACAAGTTGTTTCAATTTATAAAGATTTTTTTTCCAGATTTTTTTGAGTACAGGTTTTGCAAAGAAGCCAGTAATTTTTCCGCCCAAAAGAAATGGAAAATTTAGATTCTCTTCCCACGTGAAAAGAGTTTCCCCATCCGAGGTTCTTTCAAGAATGAAACTGCCCTTTCCTTCGACAAGACCGTTATGGCTTATTGCCATTATTTCATTTGACGCCCATTCAGTGATTTCCATTTTGTCGGTTGTTCTGAGTGGACCCACACGCGTCTCACAGTCAAAAGTAACTCCTATTCCTTCAGTGTGTTCTGAGGTAATTCTTATTTTTGAAGCATCTGCCATCCAGTTGACATGAGTTCGAATATCTGAAATAGCCTTCCAAACTGTCTCAGTTGGAGCGTTTATTTCAATATTTATTTTTATAAAAACCATTGTTAATTATGCCGTTTTTTTGTTAGTAAAGCAGTTGCCTTTAACCTAAGAGGATGGATGTATATCTCGATCATGCCGCTAGCACACCTGTGCGAGAAGAAGTCATCCAAGCAATGCTGCCATGGCTGTCGGAACATCCTGGCAATCCATCGGGATCTCATCGGTTGGCACGCGAAGCACGCAGAGCTATAGATGATGCAAGAGATCACGTAGCTTCGCTAGTAGGAGCAGAACCTGGGAATGTGATCTTCACAAGCGGAGGAACAGAGTCAGATAATTTGGCAATAGATGGCATACTCGGTGCCAAAGGTGGTCAAGCCCTGTGTTCTGCAACCGAACATCCTGCAGTGTTGGAACCTGTTAGAGAATCTGGTGGAATAGTGGTACCCACAGATGACACTGGAAGGGTCGATCTTGAAAGTTTGGCCACTCTTTTAGATTCGTTGGCTGATATTTCTTTAGTCTCCGTCATGATGGTAAATAATGAGACTGGAGTAATTAATAACATCAATACAATTGCTGATCTAATATCAGAGAAAACACCAGAAACCATGCTTCACACGGACGCGGTTCAAGCGACTTCATGGTTGGATATCGCCGAATCTTCAAAAAAAGCACATTTAATAACTCTTACTGGACATAAATTCGGTGGACCCAAAGGTGCAGGAGTTTTAATCATAAGAGATGGTGTCAACTTATCGCCTGTAATTCGTGGAGGAGGACAAGAGAGAGAAAGACGCAGTGGAACTCAAAACGTTCCGGCAATCGTGGGACTTGGAGAAGCAGCCCGCTTAATGCAAGTTGAACGATTAGAGATAAACGAAAGAGTGACTGGGTTGAGGGACAAATTAGAAAATGGATTGATAGAGAAAATTAGTGATGCAAGCCGTACTTTGCCAAAAGAAACACCCAGAACACCTGGAATTGCACATCTTTGTTTTAAAAATGTAGAAAACGAAGCACTACTTTTCCTTCTAGAAAACCAAGGCATATATGCGAGTGCAGCTTCATCATGTGCAAGTGGAGCACAAGAAGCATCGCATGTTTTAGAAGCAATGGGTGTAGATCTAAAAACAGCTGGAGGTTCAATTAGATTTTCCTTAGGTCAAACTACAACTGACGAAGAAATAGAATATGCATTAACAACCGTTCCTAATGCGGTTGAACAGCTAAGGGAGTTTGGGAAATGACAAGGGTGATGGTGGCTATGTCAGGAGGAGTTGATTCATCAGTAGCAGCTGCTCTCGCCTGTGAGGATGGGAATGAGGTAGTTGGAGTGACCCTTAAACTTTGGGGAGGAGATTCGGATTCCGGATGTTGTTCAGTCTCAGATGTAGATGATGCAAGAAGAGCGGCCGATTCATTGGGTATAGAACATCATGTTTTCAATTTAGGAGACGATTTTGATGAACATGTAGTTGCCCCTTATGTCAAAGCTCACTCAGCAGGTTTAACTCCAAACCCATGTATTGAATGCAATAGACACATCAAATTTGATCGCTTACTTAAGAGAGCAAAAGCACTTGGTTTCGACAAAATAGTTACAGGTCATCATGCTCGAATAGTTAAGCAAAAAGATGAAACCTTTCGTATCGCAAGGGCTGTAGATGAAGCAAAAGATCAGTCTTATGTCCTTTATATGCTGAATCAAAATCAGATTTCTTCTCTACATCTCCCAGTCGGAGAGATGACTAAAGATCGAGTAAGAGAGAAGGCAAATAGTTTAGGACTTAGGGTCGCAACGAAACCTGACAGTCAAGATGTCTGCTTTATTACACGCGAAAAGGGAAGAGTAGATTTTCTAAGGCAAAGAATTCCTTTGACTCCCGGACGAGTAGTAGATGAAAATGGATCTGAAGTAGGCCAAGTGGAAGCAATAGAATTAGTCACTGTTGGACAGAGGCGAGGCATGCTTTTGGCAGGTGGTAAAGAACCAAGGTACGCGAACAATATCGACATTGAATCAGCCACTGTCACAGTAGGAACTCCGGATCAGCTTTTAGTTAAGCAAACAGAATTTCGAGATCCTCTATGGTCTGTAAATCAGATAAAAGGCGAATTTCTTGTTCAAACGAGCGCACACGGGAAGCCGAAATTAGCGAATATAGAAGAAGGTTTACTTGTATGGGAAGAAGCCCATTCGCGAGTGGCGTCAGGTCAAAGTCTTGTTTTTTATGAGGAGAATCAAGTCATAGGCGGAGCAATTGCCATTTAACTCAAGCATCAATCTCCAGTTGCTATGGGCTTCCATATGATTTGTGTGATGTCCCCTGCAAATTTTGTTCAGAGTTCTTCTTCGATGAGGACACAATCTATAGTTTGCATAAACTTTCTTATCCCATAGTCTTCTAACCCTGAAGGCTTAGGTAGCCATTCAAGCCATCATCTTGGGTTGCTATGAAACCGTCCGAACTTGTTGCGATATGGAGAATGACTCGCCGTTCTTCTACCATTTAAACTTTTAGTCCTCTTTTTTGAGCTTCTGCTAGCAAAACATTTGGTCTCGCAGGATTTATCAGAAAGCTTTCGACAATCGAGTTTTCATTCGTGGTTTTTCTTGTTCCTGTTTTCAACATCATTGAAAGAGGAGCCGAGCACTGTATTTCTAATGACAAACCGAAAGAGTTTTGGCTCAGGTCTAAAGCATTAGTTTCAACTTTTGCAGGAGAAAAATTTGCTAGTTGATTTCTTGGGATAAGAGTTGGATCTCCAACAGATAAATGGTCGTGTAAGAGTATTCCTGCTGGAACTAACACAAGCCAACGTCTTCCCAGTTGATATATAGCATTTGACGCTATTACTGAAAGAGGAAAGCCACATAAAGAGATTAATGAGCCAAGTAAAAAGTTTTTGTCTAGTAATAGAATCGGCCCCACGGTTAAACCGGCTAAAGAAGTTAGCCATGCTAAAGGCCCAAATAGAAGCAACACAGGACCTGGTGCTCTAAGGAGAAAACGACGTTCATCGCCGTAAGAAGCCCCATCTGAAAATCTGTCTCCTAAAGGCGCTGAAAGGGCAACAGAAGCTGCGATAGCACCAGCTGCAAGACCAATAATTCCTGAAAATGAACCACTAGTTTCTAAAGCACTCCAGAGACTAAGAGCCGCAGCGGCAGGCGCTCCTATTCTAATTACCGCTAAAGAAACTGGAGTCGCAATTAAAGTCGACAAAAGTATTAAAGCCCAGAAAACCCAAAGGCTAATCGAAACTGTTGTTCTTAAAAGTAATTTGAAGTCATTAAAACTATCTGCAAGAGAGGGACCACAGAGTAAAGGCAAAGATAGCCAAATAATTCTCATTATTCCGGTAGCAACAGACTCGCTGCGCCTTCCAAGGGTGTCATTAAACAAAAGTTTCACAAAGAGCAGACTAGAGGGTTTCTGTACCGTCACGGACTAATCGTTGGTCAACGGTATTATCGAACTGTGGTTAAAGGCGATTTTTCAGAGGAAGAGGACAATAAGAAAGTCTCATTGCGTCTAGGTGAACTTGGCGAACTTATTAGATTTCACAACGATTTGTATCATGGACAAGGTACGCCGGAAATACTTGACTCTGATTTCGATTTGCTATGGCAAGAGTTGCTTGACTTAGAACAAAATTATCCCCATTTAGCTGATCCAAACTCACCTAGCGCAACAGTAGGAAGCAGAAAAAGTACACCTTTCGCAGAAGTTGAACATCGTGTACCAATGCAATCATTAGATAATGCATTCAATAAAGAGCAACTGAACTCTTGGACCGACAAAGTACAGAGACGCCTAGAGGGTGAACAAAAAATTTCTACATGGGTGTGTGAATTGAAGTTTGACGGCTTAGCTGTTTCGATACGTTACGAGAAAGGTCAATTAGTTCAAGCTGCTACACGCGGAAACGGAGTTTTTGGAGAAGACGTAACAGAAAACGTTTTAACCATTTCTGATGTTCCTAAAACCCTTGGCAAAGAAGCTCCAGAAATATTAGAAGTTCGAGGCGAAGTATATTTAGGAATAGAAGCTTTTAATGTTCTTAACCGCTCGCGGAAATCCTTAAACGAACCCACTTTTGCAAATCCTCGTAATACAGCAGCAGGTTCATTGAGGCAAAAAGATTCAAAAGTTACTGCTACTCGCAATCTTTCATTTTGGGCTTACCAGATCGGAGAGACAAAAGGTTCACCTCCGATAAGTGGACACTTTGAAACTTTGCACTGGTTAAGAGATTTAGGCCTCCCTATTAATGGGCATGCTAAGAAATTTACTGATTTTAAAGAAGTTGTTTCATATATAGAAAATATTGAGAAGATGCGTCATGACCTCGACTATGAAATAGATGGTGCTGTTATAAAAGTTGACGATTTAGCTCTACAAAAACAACTAGGGGCCACTGCAAGAGCGCCACGTTGGGCAATTGCTTACAAGCTCCCTCCTGAAGAAAGAACAACTCGATTGATTGCTATTGAAGTTTCAATAGGTCCAGGAGGACAAGCTACCCCATTCGCGAAATTAGAACCTGTTTTTGTAGGCGGGTCAACAGTAGGTACAGCCACTCTTCATAACGCCGACCAAGTGAAAGAAAAAGATGTAAGACCAGGTGATTTAGTAGTAGTTCGTAAAGCAGGAGACGTAATACCTGAAGTTGTAAGACCAGTGATGAGTGAGAGACCGGCAAACTCACGTCCTTGGAAATTTCCAACTTCTTGTCCGGCTTGCAAAAAACAATTAGAACGAAAAGAAGGGGAGGCGGCGACTTTCTGCAATAACTATGAGTGTCCTCGACAAATTCGCGGACGAATAGAACATTTTGTATCACGAGGAGCAATGGATATTGAAGGGTTTGGTGAGCAAAGAGTTGATTTGTTTGTT